>ENA-OWPD01000074-OWPD01000074.1-human-gut-metagenome-genome-assembly--contig:-NODE-74-length-123165-cov-7.563650_pt1 | contig 123165 bp, 112 predicted proteins | sample MGYA00248262_ERZ651842 | MGnify/ENA primary metagenome ERZ651842 (study PRJEB26924, sample SAMEA4378253) | human gut metagenome | biome: human gut; feature: human-associated habitat; material: faeces... | reverse complement strand
AAAATAAAAAATGTTGCAAACTAATGATTAAAAATCATTAATTTGCAACAGCCCCTTTTAAATTAGAGAAAATTAAAGAGAAAATTTGTATTTAGAAGCAATCAAATATCTTTTAGCTATATGAATAGGATTATTATTATTGTCAGCAGTTATTCCAAAGAATAGAAATAGCGGCTCTGAAATAGGTATATTTAAAAGTTTACTTTGTTCATCATTAGCTTTTACAACTTCTAATTCTAACTTTAAATTTTTATTAGGAAATACTTTAAAATCTTCTTCTAAAATTTTATAAAGGGAACCAGTTAAATTTTTATTTAAAAGTTCTTCAAAATAAGTATAAGAAAAGTAATTTATTTCAATAGCTGTAGGAATATTATTGGCTAATCTTAGTCTTTTCATATAAATCAACTTATCATTTAAATTTATATTAAGCATTTTATTAAACTCTTCAATAGGATCAATTATTTTTAAATCAATAACTTGAGCACTAGGAATGATATTGTTAAGTTCTAGTTCTTTTGTAAAACTTATAGGTTGAGTATTTTTATAAGAGTATGTTAATTTTCTTTCAATTTTATTTTTTATAACAAAAGTCCCTTTTCCTTGTTTTTTTATTAAATATCCTTCTTCTACTAACTCTTCAATAGCACGTCTAACAGTTATTCTACTTACATTGTACTGTTCCATTATTTCAATTTCAGTTGGAATTTTTTCTCCATATTTTAATTCATCATTATTAATAGCAGATATAATTCTATCTTTTAATTGAGAATATAGTGGAATAGCAATATCGTTTTCAAGCATATAAAAACCCTCCTCAAATTCATCTTATTACATATTATAATGTTATATTAAGAAAAAAGCAAATAGTTTTTATATATTTTATAAATTAAGAAAAATAAAAAAAGTATTGACATAATTAAAAAAAAGTAATATACTAAGCTTAAATAAAACATTATATAACGTTATACAACGTAATGAGATAAAAGGGGTGGTTAAATTGCAAAAAATAATTGTAGCATCACATGGATATTTTGCTTCTGGAATAGAAGATTCAATAAAAATCTTAATAGGTGAAAGAAATAATATTGAATTTATTTCAGCATATAGAGATAGTATTCCAGATAGTAGAGTTTTAAAAGATAAACTAAGAGACATTCTAGAAAAAAATAAAGATAATACAATAATAATGTTTACAGATATAAAAGGTGGAAGTATAACTAATACTGCAATGGAATTATTACCAGAATATAGAAATTTGAATATAATTTCAGGTTCAAGTTTAGCACTAATATTAGAATATATTCTTAGTTCAGAAGATGAAGAAGAGTTAGACTATAAAGAATTAATAAAAAATTGTATAATTGAAGCAAAAGAAGGAATGGTTTATATAAATGAGTTAATTGAAGGAGGAAATGAAGATGATCAAATTTTGTAGAATAGATGATAAATTATTACATGGGCAAATAGTAATGGCATGGACTCGTTTTGTAGGAGCGGAACATATAGTTGTAGTAAATGATGAGGCAGCTCAAGATCAATTCAAAAAAATGACATTAGGATTAGCTAAACCAGCTGGAGTAGGGCTATCTGTATTTACTGTGGAGGAAGCAATAAAAAAATTAGGAGCAGGAACTAAAAAAGTCATAATGGTTGTAACTGGAAACACAAATGATGCATTAAGATTAGCAGAGAGGATTTCTGAAATAAAAGAAATTAATTATGGTGGAATAAGACAAAAAGAAAATGCTCAAAAATATGGAGATGCAGTTTTTTTAGATGAAAAAGATATAGAGAATAGTAAAAAAATATTAGAGAAGGGTGTTGAAATAAACATTCAACAGTTACCAACACATCCAATAGTATATTTAAAAAATCTTTTATAAAATAAATAAAAAGGGGGTAAAATTATGTTAGGGCAAGCAATAGCTTTAGGGTTAGTTTCTGCTCTAGGGCGTTTGGATGGAAGGATACTTGGAATAAGTATGTTTGACAGACCTATTGTTACAGCTACATTAGCAGGATTAATATTAGGTGATCCTGTAAAAGGAGTAATGATAGGAGCAGCACTAGAATTAATTTATATTGGAGCAATAGCTATTGGGGCTGCTTCACCACCAGATATTGTTACAGGAAGTATATTAGCTACTTCATTTGCAATAATTTCTGGTCAAAGTACAGAAGCAGCTTTAGCATTATCAGTTCCAATAGCAATGTTTGGATTAACAGTTGGAATTGTAATAAGGATAATTAATGCTGTTTTTATCCATAAAGCTGAAGATTATGCAGAAGAAGGAAATGCTAAGATGGTAGCCTTCATGCATATTGTTCCAAGTACTACATTATTCTTTTTAGAATCATTTTTAACAGTGTTTTTAGCTTTAGGATTTGGAGCTGAGGTTGTAACTAATATTTTAAACTCTATTCCTCAAGAAATAGTGGACGGATTAGTAGTAGGAAGTAGATTATTGCCAGCACTTGGATTTGCTCTATTAATTAATATGATGATAAGTAAAAAATTAGCTGTATATTTCTTTTTAGGTTTTTTACTAGCTTCATATATGAAAGTTGATATAATAGGTGTGGCATTATTTGGAATTGTAATAGCTATAATAGTAAATCAAATAACTGATTCTAATAAGGTTAGTGTAGGAAGTGGAGTTAGTGAGGAGGATGAAGAGTTATGAATCTTGAAGAAAATAAAAGTGTAATAACTAAAAAAGAGTTAATGAGTGCTTTTTGGAGATCTTTTACTATGCAAGCTTCATGGAACTATGAAAAAATGATGGCAGGTGGATTTGTTTATGCAATGATTCCAGCATTAAAGAAAATCTATCCAAATAAAGAGGATTTAGCAAAAGCATTGAAAAGACATTTAGAAATATTTAATACAACACCACAAATAAGTACATTTATATTAGGACTTGCTATAAGTATGGAAGAAGAAAATGCAAAAAATCCAGACTTTCCTACTGCTAGTATAAATAGTGTAAAAACAAGTTTAATGGGCCCACTAGCAGGAATAGGAGACTCTTTCTTTTGGGGAACTTTTAGAATAATAGCATGTGGTATAGGTATTTACTTAGGGCAAAAAGGAAATTTAGCTGCTCCAATTGCATTATTAGTAGTTTATAATATTCCTCATATTTTAGCTAAATATTATGGACTAGTATTAGGATATAAATCAGGTGCTACTTATTTAATGAAAGCATATGAAAATGGAATTATGGAGAAAATAAATTTTACAGCATCAGTTGTAGGATTGATGGTAGTAGGAGCTATGACAGCAACAATGGTAGATATAACTACAAAATTACAATTTGGAGTAGGAGAATCGGCAATGCCATTACAAGATGTGTTCAATACTATTTTACCAAATATGTTACCTTTATTAGTTACTTTAGGAGTCTTAAAACTAATAAAAAAAGGTGTAAAAACTAACTATATATTATATGGAAGTTTAGTAGTAGGAATGATTTTAAGTTTCTTTGGTATCATGTAATTAATTTTTTATTTTAAAATATAACGTTATAATACATTATGAAAATTAGGGAGGTTATTATGGAACTAAAACAAATTATCAATGAAATTAAAGGGAAACAACCAAATGTTAAATCAGTATTCTTTGTAGGATGTGGAGCTTCAAAAGCAGAGTTATATCCAGGAAAATATTTTTTAGAGGAAAATGCTAGAAATCTTCGTGTGAGTTTATATACAGCAAATGAATTTAATTATGCTACTCCAGTATCAGTGGATGAAACAGCAATAGTTATTACTTGTTCACTTGGAGGAAATACACCTGAAACAGTAAAGGCTACATCTAAAGCAAAGAAATTAGGAGCTCATGTAATAGCAGTAACTCATACTCCTAATTCTCCTATTACAAAAGATGCAGATTATGTAGTAGAGCATGGATTTGAAGCTAGTTATTCAGCTAAATTGGAAAAAATGACAAAAGTATTAACATTAGCAGTAGAAATTTTAAATCAATTTGAAGGATATGAACACTATGATAAAATGGTATCTGGATTAGAGAAAATATATGGATTAATAGATCAAGCTGTTACAACAGTAGTTCCTCAAGCTAAGGAGTTTGCTGAAAAATATAAAGATGCTCCAGTAATTTACTTAATGAGTAGTGGTGCAACACATGAAGTTGCATATGCTTTCTCAATTTGTTTAATGATGGAAATGCAATGGATAAATTCAGGAAGTTTCCATGATGGAGAATTTTTCCATGGACCATTTGAAATTGTAGAAAAAGATGTTCCATTTGTATTATTAATGAATGAAGGAAAAACTAGACCTATGGACTCAAGAGCACTTGATTTTCTTCAAAGATTTGATGCATTAACAACAGTAGTAGATGCAAAAGATTTTGGATTATCAAGCATAGCATCAAAAGAAGTAATTGATTATTTTAACCCAATGCTAATAACAGCTGTGTTGAGAGTTTATGCTGAACAAATAGCTATTTTAAGAAATCATCCATTAACTAAAAGAAGATACATGTGGAAAATAGAGTACTAATATGAAAGATAAAATTAAATTAGTAATTTTTGATATGGATGGATTAATGGTTGATACAGAGAGCATTTGCATAAAAGCATGGGATAGGGTTTTTAATAGATATAATATTAAAGTTACAAAAGATTTTTATTTTGAAATAATAGGGGCATCAGCAAAGGTATTAGAAGAGAAAATAAAAGAGAAAAATATTTTAAAAGATAATTTGATATTTGAAGATATTTTAAATGCTCAAAGGCAAGAAGCAGCCAGTATAGTAGAGACAGAAGGGATAGAAAAGAAAAAAGGAATAGATGAATTATTAGAGTATTTAGAGAAAAAAGGTATAAAAAAAGCAGTTGCTAGCTCTAGTTTTAGAAAAAAAGTAGACAATTTTTTAGATAAAGTAGAATTAAAAAATAAATTTGACTATATAATTGCAGGTGATGAAGTAAAAAATTCAAAACCTGCTCCAGATTTATACTTAGATGTCATTAAAAAATTTGGTATAAGTAATAAAAATATAATGATTTTAGAAGATTCTAAAAATGGATTAACTGCAGCAAAAAATGCTGGTATAATAAAAAGAGTGTATATTCCTGATATTATTATTCTATCACCAAAAGAAGAAGAAGAACTTACTTATAGAAAATTTACTAGTTTATTAGAAGTGAAAAGAGAATTAGAAGAAAGTAGAGATATTTTCTAGAAAGTTACATAATTTCAAATTTAATTAAAAAATATCTATAGAGATAAAATAATAGTATAATAAATTTCAAAATAAAACCACAAAAAACTTTACAAATACCACAGAAATGTGGTATTTTTTATTATATATATTTTATTAAGGAGGTTTAAAATGAAAAAGAAGTGGTTAGATTATTTGATTGTCTATATTGGGTGTGTTATACAAGCATTTTCAGTTGTGTGTATATTAAAGCCAAATAACTTAACAGTAGGAGGGATAACGGGATTATCTTTAACAATAGGAAAGGTGTTGAATTTAAATTACACATATATTTATTATGCTATATGTCTTGGAATATTGTTATGTGCTTATATATTTTTAGGAAAAAGAGAGGTAAAGAAAATAGTTTTACTCTCTACAACATATCCATTGATTTTAATATTTATGAATAAGATACAATTTAATTTTTTATATGATACTCCAGATAAATTGTTGATTTGTATATACTATGGAATATTTATGGGAGTGGGAACTGGCTTAGTACTAAAGAGAGGATTTTCTCAAGGGAGCTCAGATACAGTAGCTAAAATTTTACATAAGAAAATATTTAATTTTATGGGATTGAGTCAAGTATTATTAGGAATTGATATAACAATTTTGTTAATTTCAAGTTTTGTTTTTGGAAGAACAGCAGTACTATATGCAATTATTATGCAGATGGTATACAGTAAGACTATCAATACAGTTTTATTTGGATTTGGTGCTTCAATGGTAAAGGTTGTAATTATAAGTGACCAAATAGTAAAAATCTCTAACTTTATGAGTAATACAATCCATAGAGGATATAGTATAGGGCATGTAGTTGGAGGAAAAAGTAAAGTGAGAAGAGAGAAAATAATATCAGTTTGTTCTTTGAGAGAAGCTATGTTAATTAAAAATTTTATTACTAAGATAGATGAAGATGCATTTATAAATATAGTTCCTACAATAGGTGCTTGGGGAAAAGAAGATGGATTACAAAATCTCAAAGAAAAATAAAACCACATAAAACAATAAAAAACCACAAAAATATATTGCATTTTTTTGAAATGTATGATAAATTATATATGTAAATTAAAAATAGAACAAAAGGAGAAGAGAAATGACAAAAAATTCAGCTTTTAAAAAGTGGTTTACCTTTGTGGTATTAGTTATTGGAGGAGGAACGGTATTTAAGTTATCTTCATTAAAAGATGCTTTCTATGTTCCTATGCAAGAGTTTATGGGACTTACTCATACACAGATAGGAGCAGCTCTATCAGTATATGGTTTAGTTCAAACAATTGGAAACTTTGCATCAATATATTTAGCAGATAGATTTTCTAAGAGAATAATGATTTCAGGTTCATTAGTAGGTATAGGATTAATAGGGGTATATATTTCAACTTTCCCACCATATTATGGAATTTTATTAGCTTGGGGATTATTATCAGTATTTGGAGAGGTTTTATATTGGCCAGTATTATTAAAAGCAGTTAGATTATTAGGAGATGAAACGGAGCAAGGAAGATTATTTGGATTTTTAGAAGCTGGAAGAGGGGTAGTTGATACAATAATAGCTTTCTCAGCATTAGGAATATTTGCAATGTTAGGAAAAGGTTCTGGAGCATTAAGAGGGGCAATACTATTTTATTCAGCAGCAGTTATAGTAACAGGAATAATTTCTTATATTTTAGTAGAAGATGATAAAGTTATAGCTAAAGATGGAGAAAAAGTAAATAAAAATAAATTAGCTTTAGATGGAGTTATTCAAGCTATTAAGATGCCAGAAATTTGGGTAGTATCATTGACAATTGCATCAATTTATTCAGTATATTGTGGACTTACATACTTTATACCTTTCCTAAAAGATATTTATGGAATGCCTGTAACTTTAGTAGGAGCTTACGGAATAATAAATCAATATGGATTAAAAATGGTAGGTGGACCTGTAGGGGGAATGTTAGTTGATAAGAAATTTAAATCAGCAACAAAATTCCTAAGAGCAGCTTTAGTAGTGGCATTAGTAGCAATGATAGGATTTATAATGTTACCTCATGAAAGTATGAATGTATATGCTGGAATGATTTGTACATTAGGATTTGGAGCGATTATTTTCAGTATGAGAGCTGTTTTCTTTGCACCAGTAGATGAGATTAAAGTTCCAAGAAATATAAGTGGAGCTGCTATGTCAATAGCTTGTATTTTAGGCTATTGTCCACAAATGTTTGCATTTACTTTATATGGAAGTATGTTAGATAAATATCCAGGATTAGCAGGGTATAAGATGGTATTTACAACAATGGCGGGATTTGCTGTGGTAGGTATAGTTATAACAACATTATTGTTAAAAATGATTAAAAGAAAACAAGGAGAAGTTGCTTAGTTTGGAGGAAAAATGTTAAAGTTAGGTTTAGAAACAGAAAGTTTACATCTATGGTTACAACATAAGAGAATGGATATATTTGGATTTATAGAAAAAGCTCATGAATTAGGATTAGATGGAGTACAGATCAATGTAATAAAAGATTATGGATTAGATGAAAAATGGGGAGCATTAGAGAGTGCTTCAGATGAACATCTAAATAAAATAAAAGAGTTATTAAGAAAATATGGGATGTATATAGAATTAGATATGAGAAATCTTGATTATGATAGATTAGTTGAAGTTTTAGAGGTAGCTAATAAATTAGGAGCTGAAGTAGTTAGGTCATACATTCCAATAAAACCAGCAAAAAATATTGAAACTTCATCTGGAGCAGAGGGAGCTTACGATTTTGCAAAAGTTCGTTGTGATTTTGATGAAAATTCTTATGTTGAAGGGATAGAAAAGGTAAGAAAAATAATACCTCTTCTTGAAAAATATAGAATAAAATTGGCATTAGAAAATCATGAATATGAAACTTCAGAGGAATTAGTAAGAGTAATAAAAGAAATAAACTCTCAATGGGTAGGGTTACTTTATGATTTTGGAAACTCAATGATGGCTTGGGAAGAACCTGTAAAAGCTGCAGAAAATATGGCACCTTATACTTATTCTACTCATTTTAAAGATCATATTATAATAGAGGAACCTAATGATAAATATGGTTATGTAGTATGTGGAGTACCAGCAGGAACAGGAAATATAGATTTAAAAACTTGTTTTAATATTATGATGAAAAAATCAAGTTTGACAAGAATAAATGTAGAATCTTGTTATCCATATTGCGCTCAATTTAAGAGAAGTCCAGGAGCTGGAGGAGTCTTTAAGGTGGGAGAAGGAGCTTTTCAAGTAGAAAAACATCTATATAATTATGATATAATAAAACCATCTCAATACTATTATCCTCATGAGATATCACAGGATATGTTGGAAAAGTTATTAGATGATCAGATGAAAGGCTTAGAAGTAACAGTAAAATATTTAAAAAAATTAAGAGATGAATATATGAAAGAAAATTTATAACTTGTAAAAGGGCTCATAAAATTATATACTAAATATAGTTTTATGAGCTTTTTTCAAAATAGATTGAAAGGAGAAAAATATGCAGGGGCTGGAAAATATACTAGAAAAAATATCTGGAATAATTTGGGGAAATTATCTGATTATTACATTGATAGGAGTAGGACTATTTTTTACAATTTTAACAAAAGGTATACAAATAAAAGGGTTTCCTTTAGCTGTTAGAGAATTAATTAACTCTTTAAAAGGAGAGAAAGAAGTAAAAGGAGAAGGAACACTTTCATCTTTTCAAGCTTTGTGTACAGCACTTAGTAGTTGTGTTGGAAATGGTAATATAGTAGGGGTAGCTACTGCAATAGCTAGTGGAGGACCAGGAGCTGTATTTTGGATGTGGGCTGCTGGAATAGTAGGAATGGCAACTAAGTATGCTGAAATAGTTTTAGGAATGATATATAGAGAAAAAGCTGAAGATGGAACTTATGTAGGTGGACCTATGTACTATATATCTAAAGGATTAAAATTGAAAAAAATAGCCTTTATCTTTGCCTTACTTATGTTTTTACAAATAAGTGGTGGGGCTTTAATACAGTCAAATGCTGTAGCAATAGTAATGAGTGATATTTTTAAAGTAAAACCTATATTTTCTGGAATACTTATGGGAGGAGTAATTCTAAGTGTGGTTGTAGGTGGAGTACAAAGATTAGGAAAAGTAACAGAGAGACTTTTACCAGTAATGGCGTTAATATATTTTTTTGGGGGGTTAGTTGTAATAATTTCTAATATAAATCATATACCTTATGCTATAATGAATATAGTGAGTTGTGCTTTTAGAGTTGAAGCAGTAGGTGGAGGAGTATTAGGACATACTATAAAAGAAGCAATGAGATTTGGAGTAGCAAGAGGATTATATTCTAATGAGGCTGGAGAGGGAAGTGCACCAGTATTACACTCGGCTGCTATAACAGACCATCCAGCAAGGCAAGGTTTGTATGGTCTATTGGAAGTCTTTATAGATACTGTTGTAATTTGTTCTTTGACTTCTTTTATTGTATTAACTTCAGGAGTAACAGAAACAGATATTTCACCAGCTATTTATGTAATGACAGCTTTTGGGAATATACACATACTATTTAGATATTTAATTGGTATAAGTATGGTACTTTTTGCTTTTTCAACTGTTCTATCGCAATGGTATTTTGGGAATGTAACTCTAACTTATATGTTTAATGTAAAAGTAGCAGAAAAGTTTAAATATGTTTTTATTTGTTTAGCTCTTTTAGGTTCATTGAGTAGTTTAAAAATAGTATGGTTAATTCAAGATATAGTTTTGGGATTGATGATAATTCCAAACTTATTAGCTCTATTATTATTAAATAAAGATGTAAAAAAAGCAACAGAGGATTTTTTTATAATGATAAAGAATGAAAGGAAAGAAAAATGTTAGCAAATGATAGACAAGAGAAGATATTAGAGATAATAGAAAGAGATGGAAGTATAAAAACGTCACAACTAGTGGAAATTTTTGATGTTTCATTAGAAACAATAAGAAGAGATTTTGAAGTTTTAGAGAAACAAGGGTATTTAGAAAAAGTATATGGAGGAGCTATTTTAAAAAGCAAGGAAACAAAAGCTTTAAATTATTCTTCACGTGAGAAAAAAAATGTAGAAGAGAAAAAAGAGGTTGGAAGATTAGCAATAAACTTAATAGAAGATGGAGATACCATTGCTTTAAATGCTAGTACAACTAACTTAGAAATTGCTAGATTGATTAAGGAAAAATTTTCTCATCTTACAGTGATAACTAACTCTTTAATGATTGCAAACGAATTAGCTGAAATTTCAGGAGTTAATTTAATTTTAGCTGGAGGAATGTATAACAAAAATGAATTTGCTTTTTTAGGAGAGGTAACGGCTAAATTTTTTCAAAATTTTTCTGTAGATAAAGCTTTTATATGTGTTGGTGGAATTTCATTAAAGAGAGGATTAACTGATTACCTAATGGATGAGATATTAGTAGAAAAAAAGATGATAGATATAGCAGAAAAAGTTTATATCTTAGCTGATTCAACTAAAATAGAATCAAATTCATTGATAAAGTTGAGTGACTTGCAAGAAAATATGGAAATAGTAACAGATTCAAAACTATCGGAAGAGATAAAAAAAGAGTATATAAATAGAGGAATAAAAGTAAGAAATTAAAATACTAAAGGGATTGTTGTAAAATTTTAAACTACAATTATCCCTTTATTTTTTTGATTATAAAACTATTTTTTATTTGAAAAATATAGAAAAAACTGGTAAAATGATAAGATGAGTTATTTCGTCAAAAATCAAAAAAGACTGAAAAAATGTTATTAATAGGAGGAAAAATTGTGAAAAAAGCTTCAATCATAACTTATGGTTGTCAAATGAATGTAAATGAAAGTGCAAAAATAAAGAAAATGTTCCAAAATATGGGATATGAAATTACTGATAATATAGAAGAATCGGATGTTACATTTTTAAATACATGTACAGTAAGAGAGGGAGCGGCAACTCAAATATATGGAAAATTAGGAGAGTTGAAGCATATAAAAGAAAATAAAGGAATGATAATAGGGGTAACTGGATGTTTCGCTCAAGAACAAGGAATAGAGCTTGTAAAAAAATTCCCTCAAATAGATATAGTTATGGGAAACCAAAATATAGGAAGAATACCACAAGCTATAGATGATATAGAGCATGGAGTAGATAAACATCTTGTTTTTACAGATTGTGAAGATGATTTACCACCTAGATTAGATGCTGACTTTGATTCTAAAAAAACTGCTTCTATATCTATAACTTATGGATGTAATAACTTTTGTGCTTATTGTATAGTACCATATGTAAGAGGTAGAGAAAGATCTGTTCCTATGACAGAGATTTTACATGATGTGAGACAATATGTAGAAAAAGGTTATAAAGAGATAATTTTACTTGGACAAAATGTAAACTCTTATGGAAAAGAGTTTAAAAATGGAGATAACTTTGCAAGATTATTAGAGGAAATCTGTAAGGTAGAGGGAGATTTTATAGTAAGATTTGTTTCTCCACACCCTAGAGATTTTACTGATGAGGTAATAGATGTAATTGCTAAAAATGAAAAAATTGCAAGATCATTACATCTTCCACTACAAGCTGGTTCATCTACAATATTAAAAGCTATGAATAGAGGATATACAAAAGAGCAATACATAGCTTTAGCTAATAAGATAAAAGAGAGAATACCAGGAGTTGCTCTTACAGCAGATATTATAGTAGGATTCCCTGGAGAGACTGAAGAAGATTTCCAAGATACTTTAGATGTAGTAAGACAAATTCAATTTGAAAATAGTTTTATGTTTATGTATTCTATTAGAAAGGGAACAAAGGCAGCTACTATGGAAAATCAAATAGATGAGGCTGTAAAAAAAGATAGACTTCAAAGATTAATAGATGTACAAACTGCTTGTTCATTAGCAGAGAGTAAAACATATGTAGGTAAAACATTTAGAGTATTAGTAGAGGGAGAGAGTAAAAAAAATAAAGAAGTATTAAGTGGAAGAACTTCTACTAATAAGATAGTTTTATTTAAAGGAGATAAAGCTTTAGAAGGAACATTTGTAAATGTAAAAATAAATGATTGTAAAACTTGGACATTATATGGAGAAATTGTAGAGTAAGAAGAGGTTAATATCGAGGTGGATATGGACAGATTGGATAAGTTTCTTTTAAAGGAACTTTTAGAGATAGGAAAGCAATTGGGCTTGGCAATAAAAGCAGGAATAAAGAAAAATGAATTAAAAGAGCTTATAGAAAAGGATATAGAAAGTAAAGAGAATACTGATATAGCATGGGGAACTTTAGAAGTTTTACCAGATGGATATGGTTTTTTAAGAGGAACAAGTGTAGAAAAAGATATATATGTTTCAGCTTCACAAGTAAGAAAATTTAAGCTTAGAACTGAGGATAGAGTAGTTGGTGAAGTAAGAGAACCTTCTGGAGATGAAAAAAATTATGCTCTTAAAAAAGTTTTATTAGTTAATGATGGAACATTAGAAGCAGCTGAAGCAAGAGTACCTTTTGAGGAGCTTATTCCAGCATATCCAACAGAAAAATTTATATTAGAAACTGATAGCAAAAATATTTCTGGAAGAATAATTGATTTGATAGCTCCAATAGGTAGAGGACAGAGAGCTTTAATTATTGCTCCACCTAAAGCTGGAAAGACTATGTTAATTAGTAATCTTGCTAACTCAATAATGAAGACTAGCAAGGATGCTGAGGTATGGATACTTTTAATAGATGAAAGACCAGAAGAGGTTACAGATATAAAAGAAAATGTAATAGGAGCTCAAGTATTTGCTTCGACTTTTGATGAAGATCCTAAAAACCATATTAAAGTAACAGAAAGCATATTAGAAAGAGCTAAAAGAAAAGTAGAAAATGGAGAAAATATAGTTATTCTTATGGACTCTTTAACAAGACTTGCTAGAGCTTATAATATAGTAATTCCTTCTAGTGGTAAGCTGATATCAGGAGGTATAGATCCAACAGCTCTTTATTATCCTAAAAACTTTTTTGGAACAGCAAGGAATATTAGAGGGGGAGGAAGCCTTACAATAATTGCCACTGTATTAGTAGATACTGGAAGTAAGATGGATGATATAATTTATGAGGAATTTAAATCAACAGGAAACTGTGATATACATTTAGATAGAAATTTAGCCGAATTAAGATTGTTTCCAGCAATAGATATTCAACGTTCTGGAACTAGAAAAGAGGAGTTATTAATTCCTAAAAAAGAATTAGAATCAATTTGGAAAATAAGAAGACATCTTGCAAAATTTGATAAAGCTGAAAGTTTAAAAAGATTAGTTGATACATTGAAAAGTACTCAAAGCAATAAAAGTATGCTAGAACAGTTTGAAAAAGGAGTAGGGGATGAAAAATAAGATAGGTTTACTTATAATATTGATTATAACTTTTTATATAGGTATATTAGTAGGAACTCCTTTTAAAACTGAAGTTGTAGATTTAAAACAATTTACTGATTACTATGAAGAGGGAGAGGCAGAAAATGGTGGTTGGGAAGTTCAAGCAGATAACTTCTATACTTTTACTAGAGAATACTCTTTAGTGGGAGAAGAGGGAGGAGGAGTTGAAGAGTTACCTAAAATAGACGAAGATGCTATTCCTGAAAAGAAAATATATATAGTTCAAAAGGGAGATACTCTATCAGAAATAGCTGAGACTCATGGTATGGGACTTAGCGTTCTTATGGCTAATAATCCTGGAGTTTCTGCAAATAACTTAAAAATTGGACAAAAACTTACTGTACTTACAGGAAATGGAATTTTTTATAAAGTAGGTAAGGGAGATTCTTTAAATAAGATCGCTGAACTATTTAAAGTAGAGATAGAGGATATTAAAAAGATAAACAAACTAGATTCTAATGTAGTTCAAATAGGAGAGGTACTATATATTAAAAATCCTAATGTAAATAAGTATTTAGGAATGAGAAGTCCTAATGCTGATAATAGAAGTAACCTTGGTTTTATTATGCCTATAAAATATACTGGAATAACAAGTCCACAAGGGAATAGATTCCATCCAGTTTTAAAAAGATATATATATCATGCTGGTGTGGATTTAAGAGCACATTTTATTCCTCTTTATGCTTCTAAAGAGGGAAAAGTAACTTTTGCTGGAACTATGAATGGATATGGGAAAATAATAATTATTCAACATAGTGGTGGATATGAAACTAGATATGGACATTTAGATAAGATAGGAGTAAGAAAAGGACAGTATGTAAAAACTGGAGAACTAATTGGAAAAACTGGACAAAGTGGAAGAGTTACAGGACCACATCTTCATTTTGAGTTAAGAAAAAATGGAAAAGCTTTAAATCCAATGAAATATATGCCAAAATCAAAATAGAGAGGGATAGTTATGAGTAGAGTAGTAAAAGTGGGAAACCTTTTAATAGGTGGTGGAAATCCAATAGTCATACAATCTATGACTAATACTACAACAAGTGATGTAGAAGCAACAGTTAATCAAATAAAAAAATTGGAAGCTGCTGGTTGCCAAATGGTAAGAATGACAATAAATAATGAAGAAGCAGCCAAAGCCATAGGAGAGATAAAGAAAAGAGTAGATGTTCCATTATGTGCTGATATTCATTTCGATTATAAATTGGCTCTTTTAGCAATAGAAAATGGGATAGATAAACTTAGAATCAATCCAGGAAATATAGGTTCTGATGAAAATATTAAAGCTGTTGTAGAGAAGGCAAAAGAGAAAAATATTCCTATAAGAATAGGAGTAAACTCTGGTTCTATTGAAAAACATATACTTGAAAAATATGGAAAACCAACTGCTGATGGAATGGTAGAGAGTGCTATGTATCATATAAATCTATTAGAGAAAAATGGATTTAATGATATAGTAGTGTCATTAAAGGCAAGTAATGTTAAGATGATGGTAGAGGCTTATAGAAAAATAAGTAAGCTTGTAGATTATCCATTACATCTTGGAGTGACAGAGGCTGGAACTGCTTTCCAAGGGACAGTAAAATCTGCAATAGGAATAGGGGCATTATTAGTAGATGGAATAGGAGATACAATTAGAGTTTCTCTTACAGAAGATCCAGTAGAAGAGATAAAGGTTGCTAAAGAGATATTGAAAGTTTTGGGACTGATAGAGGCAGGAGTGGAAATAGTATCTTGCCCTACTTGTGGAAGAACAGAGATAGATTTAATAGGACTTGCTAAAAAAGTTGAAAAAGAGTTTGAAAATGAAAATAGAAAAATAAAAATAGCTGTAATGGGTTGTGTAGTAAATGGACCTGGAGAAGCTAGAGAAGCTGACTATGGAGTTGCTGGAGGAAAAGGAGTAGGAGTTCTTTTTAAGAAAGGACAGATAGTAAAAAAAGTAGATGAGTCTGAAATATTAATTGAGTTAAAAAAATTAATAATGGAGGATGAGAAAAATGAGAGTATGGAGAGTAGTAATTAGTCTATTTTTTATTCTTTTATCAGCTTGTACTTCTATTAGGAGTAATGAGGAAATTTCATTAGAAAGAGTAGAAGGAAGAAAAAAATTTGTAGTAAACTATGATAGAGGAAGATATAATACTGTAAAATTAGATAATATAGTTATTGATTCAGGAAGAGAGTATTATGTAAAAGAGGGAGAGTATACTCTTTCGTATATAGAAGAAGCTTTTATAAATGGATATGTAGGAGTTTCTTGGAAAGGTAGTAAAGGAAGAGCTGGAGATAGTGATAGAAAGATACCAACAAGAAAAGCTATAAAAGTATTAGAAGATATGGAAATAAATCTAGAAAATCATACTGTTCAAATAAATTTTTCTGGAACAATCAATTCTGATAAGAAATTTTAGACTTTTTAAAAAAAAATGGCGTCTAAATAATATAAAAAAATGTGAGGTTAAAAACTGATGGACTTTGATGAGATTTTCGAGGAGTATTTTGATAGGATATATTACAAAGTTTTAGGGGTAGTAAAAAATCCTGAAGATGCTGAAGACATATCTCAGGAAGTTTTTATGAGTGTTTATAGAAATTTGAAGAGTTTTCGTTCAGAGAGTAATATATATACTTGGATATACAAGATTGCTATCAATAAAATTTATGATTTCTTTAGAAAAAGAAAGGTAGAGTTAGATATAAATGAGGAGATATTGATGTTAGAAGATAATACTAATATTGAAACTCCAATCTTTTTAGAGGAAAAATTGAAATTAATATCTCCTAAGGAAAGAGAAATTGTAATTTTAAAAGATATATATGGATATAAATTAAAAGAGATAGCAGAGATGAAAAATATAAATATCTCTACAATAAAATCTATATATTATAAGGCAATCAAGGATATGGGAGGAAATTGATATGTTATCACCAAAAGATAGGGTAAAAGCTAATATATACAAAGAGTTATTTGAACAGGAGAAAAGAAAAAATAAAAGAAAATCGCTTTTTTCTATTTCATTATTTTTTCTAGGAGTCTTTACAAGTTCTACTTATCAAATGGTAGTTAGAGAAACACCAATAGAGTCAACATTAAATTATGCTATAAATACAAGTATACCTAAAATAAATACTAAGAAAAATGATTTATCAATGGAACATTTTTTTAGTTCAAACTTTTTTGATGATAAAAAAATAGAGATAGATACAGATGAATTATTTGGATTAGATACACAAATATAGTGGGGGACATCAATGAGAAAAGTTATTTATTTTTTTACTACACTACTATTTTCGACTGTGATATTTGCTTCTGAAGGATTAGGAATAGTTTCAGATGAAGATTTTTTAAAAGTAGGAGTAACTCCAGAAAATATAGAAAAAGCTAAACTTATGGTAAATAGAGTCAGTACAAATTATAAAATGTTAGTACTAGAAAAAAAGCAGCTTGAATTAGAAGTTAATAAATATGTCTTAGAAAATCCAGAAGCTAATCTTGAAAAAATAGATATTTTATTTGATAAAATAGGAGCAATAGAGGCAAATATTTTAAAAGATAGAATTAGAAGTCAGATAGAGATGCAAAAATATATCACTCAAGAGCAGTATATAAAAGCTAGGGATATAGCAATAAGAAGATTAAATACTCCAAAATAAAATAAGAGGTAGTTGTAAAATTTTACAATTACCTCTTTTAATTTTAGTCTGTAATTTCAATTTTAATATTTAAATTTTTCAGATCTTCAAAAAAATTAGGATAAGATTTAGAGATAGCCTCAGCTCCTTCAATAATGAGCGGAGAATCTAGTAGAGTAGCAAATATAGCAAGACTCATAACTATTCTATGGTCTTTGTGTCCAAATACTTCATTACAACTAATATATTTAGAATTTCCTTTAATATAGATATTACTTTCATCTGAAGAGATTTGAACTCCTAATTTTTTTAATTCATTTTCCATTGCCTCTATTCTATCACTCTCTTTATATCTCAATCTTTGGGCGTTATAGATTTTAAACTCCCCATCTCCATAGGCAGATAATACAGTAAGAATAGGACCAAGATCTGGACAGTTTTCTAAATTTATATTATAAGCTTTAGGAAGTCCTCTAAAAATTTTATATCCATTTTCTAATTCTTCTATTTTTATTCCACAATTTTTTAAGATTTCAATAATCTCTCTATCTCCTTGTTTTGAGTTAATATCTAATCCTTCACAGATTAAATCATTGTTTATAGCTCCAAGTACAGCAAAAAAACCTAACTGAGAAAAATCTCCTTCCACTTTGTAATCAGTAGCAATATATTTTTGATTTCCCTTAATTGATAGAGTTAAGTCATCTAAAAATAAAACTTCTATTCCAAATTTTTTTAACATATCAATAGTTAAATCAATATAAGATTTAGACTCAAAAGGAGGAATGATTTTTATAATGGAATCCTCATTAAGAAGTGGAAGGGAGAAAAGTAATCCACTTATAAATTGAGAGCTGATATTTCCATTAATAATATATTCTCCAGATTTTAATTTTCCATCTATCTCTATTTTATTGTTATCTTGGTAATAAAAAAGATTTTGTTTTTTAAAAATCTCTTCATAGATTTTTTGAGGGCGTTGTAATAATCTATTTTTTCCTCTAAACTCTATCTTTTTATCTGTAAGAGAAAAAATAGGAATAAAAAATCTCAGTGTAGAACCAGATTCATTACAATCTATGATACTATTTATCAATTGAGAAAAATTTTCTATTCCCTCAACAATTAAGCTATCTTTATCTTTAGAAATTTTTGCTCCTAACTTTTTCATTCCTTCAATAGTAGCAATAATATCATCAGAGTAGGCTATATTTTCAAGTTTACTTTTTCCTTGAGCAAGGGAAGCACAGATAATAGATCTGTGAGCCATACTTTTTGAAGGTGGAAGATTGACTTTTCCAAAACATTTAGATGGATATATTTTAACTTTCATATATAACTCCTTAAAAATTTTATTTATAATATTTTACAACTTTTTTTTTAAAATGAATAGATTTAGAATTTGAAAAAAGAATAATTTAAAATATAAAGTTTGACTGATTTTAAAAAAGATGGTATAATTTATAAGTCGTTTATGTCTAAAAAAATGGTATAAAACATATTAGGGGGAGATATAAACAGATTTAAAGGAGTGAGAAAAATTTATAAGACGAAAGATATTGTTTTAACTGGATTTGCGTTATTTGCTATGCTATTTGGTGCTGGAAATTTAATATTTCCACCAACAGTTGGTTATATAGTAGGAGACAATTGGAAATTGGCTGCTTTTGGATTTTGTATTACAGGAATAGGATTTCCATTGATGGGAATAATAGCTTCTGGATTTGCAGGAACAGAGTTAGATCATTTTTCAGATAGAGTATCACCTCTATTTAGTAGAATTTTTAATACAGCTTTAATCTTGGCAATAGGACCATGTTTAGCTATTCCAAGGACAGGAGCTACAGCTTTTGAAGTAATGATGACTCCATATGTAGGAACAGATAGCTCAATAGCTAAGTATATTTTCTTAGTGATCTATTTTGGAGTAGTTTTACTTTTCTCTTTGAGAGAGAGTGCTGTAATAGATAGAATAGGAAAAATTTTGACACCAATTCTTTTAATAGTATTAGCTATTATAATTTTTAAAGGGGTATCTAGTCCTATAGGAGATTTAGTAACAACAGGGACAACAAATAATTTTAGATATGGATTTTATAATGGATATCAAACAATGGATACTCTTGCAGCTATTATTTTTGCAAGTATAATTTTAAAAACTATAACTGGAAAGAATAAAGATTTAGGAAGAAAAGAGCAATTATCTTTCTTGTTAAAAGCTAGTGCAATAGCTGTTTGTGGGTTAGCAATAGTATATGGAGGACTTTTATATATAGGGGCAACTTCTACATCAGTATTAGAAAATAAAGGAACAACTCAGCTTTTAAATGCTATTGTAGCTGAGCTTTTAGGAAAAAGTGGAAATATGCTTTTAGGAATATGTGTTGCTGGAGCTTGCCTTACAACCGCAATAGGTCTTACTGCTACAGTTGGAGATTATTTTAGTTCAGTATTTAAGACAAAATATGAAAAAATTGTAATAATAAATGTAATAGTAAGTTTAATATTTGCTGGATTTGGAGTGGACTTAATAGTTCAAGTAGCTGCCCCAATACTTGTATTCATATATCCAATAGCTATTGTTTTGATAGTTTTAAATCTGTTTAAAGGATATTTAAAGGATAGAGGGGTATTTATAGGTTGTGTAGTTGGAGCTGGAATAATAGGAGCTATAGAAACATTAGAAATGTTAGGGGTTTGTCCAGTTGGAATATATAATCTTTATTTAAAGTTACCTTTCCAAGATTACGGTCTAGCTTGGATAGTACCAAGTATAGTTTTTGGAGTTATCTTTAGAATAATAGAGAAGATGAAAAAATAAAATAATATATAAAATAGGAGAGTAGTTACAATTTAAGAAGTTGTAACCCTCTCTTTTTATATTTTTTTACAAAATATTTTTGATTATGATATAATATAATGTATATAGAAAAGATAGGAGTAAAATAATGGATATAAAAGAAACATTAACAGTATATGCTAATGAAAATGATAAAGGAAAAAGAATAGATAAATTTCTAAATGAGTTGATAGATGATGCTACAAGGTCATATGTTCAAAAAATAATTGATAATGGTTTGGTAGAGATACAAGGAAAGAAAATAACTAAGAGTGGAAATAAATTAAAAGGAACAGAAATAATAGTAGTAAATATACCTGAAGATGAGGTATTAGATTTAACTCCTGAAGATATACCATTAGATATTATTTATGAAGATAGTGATATAGTAGTTATAAATAAAGCTCCAAATCTAGTGGTACATCCAGCTCATGGAAATTATAGTGGTACACTTGTAAATGCTCTTTTATACCATATAAAAGATTTATCTACAATAAATGGAGTGATAAGACCGGGAATAGTTCATAGATTAGATAAGGATACAAGTGGTGTAATAGTAGTGGCTAAAAATGATGAAGCTCATGGAAAGCTTTCAGAGATGTTTAAAGAAAAAACTTTGGAAAAAATTTATGTATGTATAGCTAAAGGAATATTTAAAGAGAAAAGTGGAAGAATTGAAACTCTTATAGGTAGAGATAGTAGAGATAGAAAAAAAATGGCAGTTGTAAATGAAAATGGAAAGATAGCTATTTCAAATTATGAAGTAATTGATGAGGGGAAAAATCACTCTTTAGTAAAAGTAAGAATAGAAACAGGGAGAACTCATCAGATAAGGGTACATATGAAGCATTTAAATCATCCAATAATGGGGGATACTACTTATGGAAATGGGAATGATGGTGCAGATAGACAGATGCTACATGCGTATAGATTAAAATTTATACATCCTACAAAAAATACTGAGATGACAGTTATAGCTCCACTGCCTGAAGATTTTAAAAGGGCAGCAAAACATGTAGGAGTTGATATATCAAAAATAGAAAGTGAGATAAAAAATGGAAAATAATTTACTTTATCAATTTGATTTGGAAAAGGGAAAAGAGATAATAGGAGTAGATGAAGCTGGAAGAGGACCTCTTGCTGGGAGTGTTGTAGCAGCTGCTGTGAAATTAAAAAGATATTCAGAAGAACTTCAAGAGATAAATGATTCAAAAAAACTTACTGAGAAAAAAAGAGAAAAGCTTTTTGATATAATTATGGAAAACTTTGAAGTAGGGATAGGTATAGCTTCTGTACAAGAGATAGATGAATTAAATATATTAAATGCTACATTTTTAGCCATGAGAAGAGCGATAGAGGAATTAGATAAAAAAACTAATACAGATGTATTAGTACTTGTAGATGGAAATTTTAAAATAAGAGAGTATATTGGGAAACAGGAGCCAATAATAAAAGGTGATGCAAAAAGTCTATCAATAGCGGCAGCCTCTATAATTGCAAAGGTTACAAGGGATAGGCAATTAGTAGAAGAGGGGAAAAAATATCCAGAATACCACTTTGAAAAACATAAGGGCTATGGAACAAAAGCTCATAGAGAGGCTCTTTTACAATATGGAGTTACACCTATCCATAGAAAAACTTTTTTAACAAAGATACTAGGAGAAAATGAAAAATAATAGAGAGATAGGAGATAAGTATGAAGAAAAAGCTGTAAAACTACTTATCTCTCGTGGATATAAAATACTAGAAAGAAATTATAGAGTGAAAGCTGGAGAGATAGATATAATTGCAAAGTTTGAAGATACTATTGTATTTGTAGAAGTAAAGTATAGAAAAACTTTAAAATATGGATATGGATTAGAGGCAGTAGATTATAGAAAAATCAGAAGGATATACAATGCTGCTAAAGTATATCTAACATTGAATAAGAAATTATCATCTAAAATTAGGTTTGATTGTATAAGTTTTTTAGGGGAAAAAATATCTTGGACAAAAAATTTAACATGGGGTGATGAAATTGGATTTTAAATGTGTAAAATGTGGGTGTGATAAATACCAAGTAAAAACAACAGTTATTCCAGAAAAAAGCCCTGGTTTAAAACTAGAGTTTGGAACTTATTATATAAAAACTTGCCTTAATTGTGGATATACAGAGATGTACTCTGCAAAGATAGTAAATATGGAAAAAGATGATAAGAAGAAACTTTGTCCAGAGTATTAAAGATTTAGTCTTTTCTCGAAGATGTCCAATATGTAAGAAAATTTCCCAAGAAAATAATTATATCTGTAATGAGTGTTACTATTTGTTAAAGAAAAAAGGTAAGATAAAAAATATTGAAAATTATTACTATCTGTACTATTATAATGAAGAGATAAAAAGATTGATAGCAGATTTTAAATTAGAAAATAGAAGAGGATTAGGAAAAGAGATAGCTTTTCTTATAAAAGAACCTCTTAAAAATCTCTTATTAGAAAAGAAAATAGATGTAATTTTACCTGTACCAATAAGTAAAGAGAGAGAAAAAGAGAGAGGTTTCAATCAGGTAGAGGAGTTACTTGATAATTGTAAGATAGAGTATCAAAGAATAAGAAGAGAAAAAAATACAAAGCATATGTATGAGTTACTTGATAGTAAAAGTAGAAAAGAGAATATATACAATGCTTTTAAAAATGAGAAGTTAAATATTGAAGGGAAAAATATATTGATAGTTGATGATATTGTAACTACTGGAAGTACAATAAGAGAGATGATAAAGGAGATAGAAAAATTAGGAACTCCAAAGGAAACATATATTTTTTCTTTGGCAGTTTCAAAAATTTTTAAACCATAGATTAGGAGAGAAAATGGAATTATATGTAGATAATAAAAAGGTGGAACTAAAGCAAAAAAGATTTAAAAGCTTTGGTAGAATGATTAATGAAATCACAAAACAGTTAACTCAAGATAATAAGGTGCCATATAAATTCTATATAAATGGTGAAAAGTTGAGAGATAACTCTGTTGTAGATTTAAAAGATTTAAGATTGTTAGAGGTTATTACTAAAACAGAGGGAGAGATGCTATTAGATTCTATATTGAGAGCTAAAGAGCAGATAGATCTATTTTTCTCAATCTTTGATTATGAGGGAGAAGAACCAGAAAATGTAGGAAGAGCAGCTGTGATGGTAAGTGAGATAGAGATAGTAGAAAGAGGTATTTTTTTAAGATGGTTCTATAATCTATTATTACTTATGAAAGCTAGTGGAGATTTAGATTTTGTATATAGTGATTTTGATGACTATATAGCTGAATTTGAACAGGAGATGGAGCAAGCTGAAAAAGCTTATGATGCTCAAGATTATGAAACATTTATGGAGATATTAGAATTTTCCATAGGTGACTTATTAAAAGATTTCTATGAAAATACTGAAAACTACTACAGTGATATTTTAGAAGAGGAAAATCGTAAAAGATTGCTCAATTAATAGTTATTTACTGACCAATGTAATATTTGAAAATTGACAATCTCTATGATAATATGTAAGATGAGAATAATATAATGATAATGGAGGGACCATAATGAGAACAAATGTAATAGCTGGAAACTGGAAAATGAATAAAACAAATGCAGAAGCAGTAGAGATGCTTACTGAATTAAAAGGATTAGTAAAAGACGTAGAAGGAGTAAAAATAGTAATAGGAGCTCCATTTACAGCTTTATCTGATGCTGTAAAAGCAGTAGAAGGAAGTAATGTAGAGATAGCTGCAGAAAACGTATATCCAAAATCATCAGGAGCTTACACTGGAGAGGTTTCTCCTACAATGTTAAAAGCAATAGGAGTAAAATATGTAATCTTAGGACACTCAGAAAGAAGAGAATACTTCAAAGAGTCAAATGAATTCATCAATGAGAAAGTAAAAGCTGTATTAGCAGCTGGAATGACTCCTATCCTATGTGTTGGAGAAAAATTAGAAGATAGAGAAGCTGGAAGAACTGCAGAGGTAAATGAAACTCAAGTAAGAGAAGGATTAAAAGATATAACAGCTGAAGAAGCTAAAAATATAATCATAGCTTATGAGCCAGTATGGGCAATAGGAACAGGAAAAACTGCTACTCCAGAGATGGCACAAGAAACTCACAAAGAGATTAGAGATGTATTAAGATCTATGTTTGGTGCTGTAGCTGAAGAGATGGTAATCCAATATGGAGGATCAATGAAACCTGAAAATGCTGCTGAATTATTAGCTCAAGCTGATATCGATGGTGGATTAATAGGAGGAGCTTCATTAGAAGCAGCTTCATTTGCTAAAATAGTTTTAGCTGCTAAATAGTTAAATTTTAGGAGGAGTAAAATAATGAAAAAACCAGTAATGTTAATGATATTAGATGGTTGGGGAATAAATAAAAATCCAGAGCAAAAAAATGCTATAACTGCTGCTAACCCTGAAACATTCAATAGACTTATGAATGAGTATCCTCATTCTGAATTACAAGCTTCAGGAGAGGCAGTAGGATTACCTGATGGACAAATGGGTAACTCAGAAGTAGGACATTTAAATATAGGTTCTGGAAGAATAATATATCAACCATTAGTAGAGATTTCAAAAGATATCAGAGAGGGAACAATATATGAAAATCCTGTGTTAAAAGAGGCTTTTGAATATGCTGTTGCTAATGGAAAAAATGTTCATTTTGGGGGACTTTTATCAAACGGAGGGGTACACTCTCATATAGAACACCTATTTGGGCTTTTAGCTATGGCTAAAAAGTATGGAGTAAAAGCCTATGTACATGCTTTCTTAGATGGAAGAGATACAGCTCCACAATCAGCTAAAGGATTTGTAGAAGAGCTAGAAGCTAAGATGAAAGAGATAGGAGAGGGAACAATAGCTACTCTTTCTGGAAGATACTATGCTATGGACAGAGATAAGAACTGGGATAGAGTAAAACTTGCCTATGATGCTATGGTTTTAGGATTAGGAAATAAAGCTAACTCAGCAGTAGAAGCAGTAGAAGCTTCTTATGCAGAAGGAAAAACAGATGAGTTTGTTGTACCAACTGTTGTAGATGCTAATGGACTTGTAAAAGCTGGAGATGTATTTATTAACTTCAACTTTAGACCAGATAGAGCAAGAGAAATTACAAGAGCTTTAAATGATAAAGAGTTTACAGGATTTGAAAGAGAATACTTAGGAGTAAAATATTATTGTATGCGTCAATATGATTCTACAATAGATGCTCCAGTTGTATATGAAGATAAAGATATTACAAATACATTTGGAGAAGTTTTAGCAAAAGCTGGAATGAAACAATTAAGAACTGCTGAAACTGAAAAATATGCCCATGTAACTTTCTTCTTCAATGGAGGAAAAGAGGAGCAATTTGCTGGAGAGGATAGAAAATTAGTTGCATCACCAAAAGTAGCAACTTATGATTTACAACCAGAGATGTCAGCTTGTGGAGTAACAGAAGGGCTAATGGAAGCTTTAAACTCTGGAGAGTATGATGTAATTATAGTAAACTATGCTAACCCAGATATGGTAGGACATACAGGAGTATTTGATGCTGCTGTAGCTGCAGTACAAAAAGTAGATAGATGTATAGCTAAAGTTTCTGAAAAAGTTTTAGAACTTGGAGGAACACTGCTTATAACTGCTGACCATGGAAATGTAGAGTTAATGGAAGATCCTGAAACTCACATTCCTTTCACAGCTCATACTACAAATAATGTACCATTTATCTTAGTTTCTAATGAGTACAAAAATGCTAAATTAGAAGATGGAAAATTATCTGATATAGCTCCAACTATGTTAGATATCTTAGGACTTGCTAAGCCAGAAGAGATGAATGGAAAATCTTTATTAGTAAAATAATAATTTAAATAAAAAAGCTTTCTTGGGAATTTCCCACAGAAAGCTTTTTGTTTTTATTATTTATTTTTCTTTCTATCTAGCCTATTGATTATTTTGTCATTGATTGAAAGAGCTATGAAAACTAGTGTAAAGATGAATAATAATCCTTGATACCAAAGTAGAGGTATAACATCTAATGGTGATACAGCTCCTGCTGTAAATCCTAAAAGGATTAGCATTTGAGCCCCGTAAGGAATAAGTCCTTGGAATATACAAGAGAAGATATCTAGTATAGCAGCACTTTCTCTTAAATCAACATCATATTTTTCACAGATTTTTTTAGCTATAGAACCATTTATAATGATAGCAACTGTATTGTTAGCAACTGCCATATCAGTTACAGCAACTAGGAATCCAACTCCAACTTTAGCTGTTTTAGGACCGATTATAAATTTTTGAATTTGTTCAATAAGCCATTGAACACCACCAGCTTTAGTAGTCATAGTAGCAAGTCCACCAGTAAGTAAAGATAGTAAGAAAATTTCATTCATTCCCATAAATCCATTGTATATCTCTTTCGAAAATGTTAAGAAAGTAAAATCTCCATATATAAAACCTATAACTCCTGATAAGATTATTCCAGATGTCAATACTACGAAAACATTTATACCTACAATAGCTAATACGAGAACAGCTATATAAGGAAGAACTTTTAGGAAATTATATGAAAGAACTTCTACATCAGGAATACTTTCTGGACGTCCAAAAAGTAAAAGCAATATAACAGTTATTATAGCAGCAGGAGCAGCGATATATAAGTTAACTCTAAATTTATCTCTCATCTCTACCCCTTGAGTTTTTGTAGCAGCAATAGTAGTATCTGAAATAACAGAAAGATTATCTCCAAACATAGAACCACCCATAACTGCTGCTAATATAAGAGGCATAGGTACTCCACTTTTTTCAGCAAGTCCAACGGCAATAGGAGTAATAGCTACAATAGAACCTACAGAAGTACCAGTAGCAGTTGAGATAAAAGCAGCTATTATAAATAAACCAGCAGCTATATAATGAGCTGGAATATAAGTAAGTCCGAAATTAACAGTTGCATCTACTCCACCCATAGCTTTTGAAACAGTGGCAAAAGCTCCAGCTAAAAGATAGATTATACACATAGTAATAATGTCTTGATGACCACAACCTTCAAGGAAACTATTAAATTTTTCATTTATAGTCCCTTTAAACATAATAAAGGCAACTATTATCCCTACAAAGATAGCAACTGGAGAAGGAAGCTGATAGAAAGCCATCTCTACTCCTTGAGATTGTAAAAATATTCCTGTTCCTAAATAGATGATAACAAAGATTAACAGAGGTATTAAACCAGTAAAACTAGATTTTTTATTTTCCATATTTTCCTCCTAATAATTTTAAGTTATGTTGTTTACCCTATATAATAAGTGTAATTTATTTATACAAAAAAATCAAGTATAGTATTATTTTTAGTGTCTTAAGACACTTTGTTTCTAAGAGCGTTGACTTTGCAAAAAAAATAAATTACACTTTTATCAAGAAGAATAAAGAGCGAAAGATTAAGATAAATTTAGGGAGGTTATTAATTATGAAAAAAGGTATAGGAACTATGAGTATTCATACAGGGAATCATAAAAATCCATTTGGAGCTTTAGCAGTACCAATTTATCAAACTTCAACATTTGTATTTGATTCAGCTGAGCAAGGTGGAAAGAGATTCGCATTAGAAGAGGAAGGATATATTTATTCAAGATTAGGAAATCCTACAACTGCAGTGTTTGAAGAGAAAATAGCAGCACTAGAGGGAGGAGAAGCAGCAGTTGCAACATCTTCAGGAATAGGAGCTATTACTTCTACTTTATGGACACTTTTAAAAGCTGGGGACCATGTAATAGCAGATAAAACTCTATATGGATGTACATTTGCTTACTTAAACCATGGTGTAGCAAAATTTGGTGTAGAGGTTGACTTTATAGATACTTCTGACTTAGAGCTAGTAAGAAAAACTATGAAATCTAATACAAGAGTAGTATATTTAGAGACTCCTGCTAACCCTAATATGAAAGTGGTAGATATTAAAGCAGTGGCAGAAATAGCACATACTAATCCAAATACTTTAGTAGTAGTAGATAATACATTTGCTACTCCATTCTGCCAAAGACCATTAGAACTTGGTTGTGATGTGGTTGTTCACTCAGTAACTAAATATTTAAATGGGCATGGGGATGTAATAGCAGGGGTAGTTATAAGTAAAAAAGAGATAATAGACCAAGTAAGACTTGTAGGTGTAAAAGATATGACTGGTTCTGTACTAGGACCTACTGAAGCTTTCTATATAATAAGAGGTATGAAAACTTTTGAACTAAGAATGAGAAGACACTGTGAAAACGCTATGAAAGTAGCTGAATATTTAGAGTCTCATGACAAGATTGAAAAAGTTTATTATCCAGGATTAAAATCTCATGATGGATATGAAGTAGCATCTAAGCAAATGGATGCATTTGGTGGAATACTAGCTTTTGAATTAAAAGGTGGATTTGAAGCTGGTAAAACATTACTTAATAATGTAAAAATGGCAGCTTTAGCAGTATCTTTAGGAGATGCTGAAACTCTTATTCAACATCCTGCTTCTATGACTCACTCTCCATATACTAAAGAGGAAAGATTAGCAGCTGGAATTACAGATGGTCTTGTAAGATTATCAGTAGGACTTGAAAATATAGAGGATATAATAGCAGACTTAGAATATGGATTAGCTCAAATAAAATAAGAAAAAATTAAAATAAATATTTCTTATTCCATAGTGTCCCTTATAAGAAAAAACCAAAAGCCAAGAGTGATGAAAGTCATTCTTGGCTTTTATAATATACATTTCTTTCTCTTTATCTTCTAAAAAAAATGTTATATAATTTAAATAGGGGGATATTAAAATTAAAAAAGAGGAAAAAATATGGAAAAGAAAGTAGGAAGTTATCTAGAATTATATGATATTTTGAAAAGTGAAATAATTTTAAAAAAGATGAAAGTGAATTCAAAATTTCCATCAATAAGGCAGATAAGTGGTAAGTATGGTTGTAATAGTAATACAGTATTGAGAGTATATAAGCTTTTAGAAGAAAATGGGTATATTTATTCTATCAAGGGAAAGGGTTCTTTTGTGAAAGCTAACTATGATATCTCTATTGATGAAAAGGTTTTTCCTTTGATTGAAAATTTTCGTTATGGTCAAAATGTAAAAAAATATTCAATAAATTTTTCTAATGGGACTCCATCTAAAAATCTATTTCCTGTGGATAGTTATAGAAAATATATAGAAAGAGCCTTCAATGAAAAGGGAAGTTACCTTTTAGGTTATCAAGATGTCCAAGGATTAGAGAGTTTAAGGGAGGCTATAGCTGAGTATATAGAAAAATATGATATTTTTGTAAACTCAGATGATATATTTATAACATCAGGAACTCAGCAATCGCTAGCTGTTATAATGAAAGCTTTTGGATACTCTCCTAAAAAAACTGTGGTAATATCTGATCCAAGTTATCCAAATGCTTTAAATTTTTTAGAGGATATGTGTAACGTTAGAACTATGGATTTACAAAAAGATGGTTGGGATATGTCAGAGTTTAAAGAGTTGTTACAAAAAGAGAAGGTTGATTTTGTATATGAAACTTTTAATTTTCAAAATCCTACTGGTGTAATCTGGAGTGAAAAAAAGAAAAAAGAGTTATTAGAATTGGCTAAAGAGTATCATTTTTATATAATTGAAGATGATTGCTTTGCTGATTTTTCTTACAAGGACAGAGTTTCATCTTTGAAGAGTATGGATAGAGTAGGAGAGGAGAGAGTAATCTATTTAAAAACTTCTTCTAAGGTATTGATGCCAGGAATAAATAGTGCTTTTGTAATTCCACCTAAAAAATTTATGGATAAATTTATAATAGCTAAATATGGATTAGATCCTAATACCTCTGGATTAAATCAAAAGGTATTGGAATATTTTATAAAAGAAAAAGAGTTAGATAGACATATAAGAGAGATAAAGGGAATTTTAAAAGAGCAATTAAAAGTGATGTTAGAAGAGTTAAAAAAAATTCCTGATATTGAAGTTATGAATATTCCTAAGGGTGGTTTTTTCCTTTGGGTAAAACTGCCAGAACACATAGATGGAGAGTATTTTTATTATAAATGTAAGATGAATGGAGTATCTATTCTACCAGGAACTATCTTCTATAACAATAAAAAAGAGTGCAATAAAATTAGATTGAGCTTTTTAACTAATAATAAGGAGGAGATAGTAAAAGGTGTAGAGATAATGAAAAAAATAATTATTGACAAAATGGAATAATAAGACTATACTTAATTTATAGAGAATAAAAATATTTATCTTCAGGGCAGGGTGAGTGAAAACAATTCCCGACCGGTGGTTATAGTCCACGAGAGTTTGTAAAAACTCTGATTTGGTGAAATTCCAAAACCGACAGTAAAGTCTGGATGGAAGAAGAAAAGATATCTGCAAAGAAATCTTATACTTTTTTTATATGCCCAGAGAGAATCTGGGCTTTTTATTTGTCCTGAGAAATCAAGGAGGAAGAAAATGAAAGTATTACAAGGAAAATTTACAGGGAGAGAATTAAGAATAGGTATAGTAGCAGCTAGATTTAATGAGTTTATTACTTCTAAGCTTATAGGTGGAGCAGAAGATGCACTATTAAGACATGAAGTAGAAGCTGATAATATAGATTTAGCATGGGTACCTGGAGCTTTTGAAATTCCACTTGTAGCAAAAAAAATGGCAGAATCAGGAAAGTATGATGCAATTATTACTTTAGGAGCAGTAATAAAAGGATCAACTCCACACTTTGATTATGTGTGTGCAGAAGTATCAAAAGGAGTGGCAACAGTTAGCTTAAATAGCAATATCCCAGTAATATTTGGAGTATTAACAACAAATAGTATTGAGGAAGCTATTGAAAGAGCTGGTACTAAAGCTGGAAATAAAGGTTTTGATGCAGCAGTTACAGCTTTAGAAATGGTAAACTTACTAAAGGGGATGTAATTATGGATAAGAAGTACATGGCAAGAGCTCTTGAATTAGCAGCTCTTGGAGAGGGATCTGTAAATCCAAATCCTTTGGTAGGAGCTGTAGTGGTAAAAGATGGAGTAGTAGTAGGGGAGGGATATCATAAAAAATATGGTGGACCTCATGCAGAGGTATTTGCTTTAGAGATGGCTGGAGAAAAAGCTTATGGAGCAGACATCTATGTAACACTAGAGCCATGTTCACACTATGGAAAAACTCCACCATGTGCTAAGAAGATAATAGAGATGGGTATCAAGAGATGTATAGTTGCCTCTCTTGACCCTAATCCTTTAGTATCAGGAAGAGGAATAAAGATGCTCCAAGATGCTGGAATAGAAGTAGTTACTGGAGTAATGGAGAGAGAAGCTAAAGAACTCAATAGAGTTTTTATGAAATATATATCAGAAAAAAAATCTTATCTTTTTTTAAAGTGTGGAATTACACTTGATGGAAAGATAGCTACTAAAACAGGAAATTCTAAATGGATAACAAATGAGTTAGCTAGGGAGAAAGTACAGAGATTAAGAAATAGATATATGGGGATAATGGTAGGAATAAATACAGTATTAAAAGATGATCCTAGTTTAACAGCTAGAATAGAAAATGGAAGAGACCCATATAGAATAGTTATTGACCCTAAACTAGAGATACCACTAGAAAGTAAAATTGTAAATTTTGAAGATGGAAAGAGTGTTATTATCACTTCACAGGAGAATAGGGAGAGTGAAAAGATAAAGATACTAGAGGAAAAAAGAGTAAGAGTGGAATATTTAGAAGGGGATGAATTTGAAATTTCTGAAATATTAAAGAAGACTGGAGAGCTAGGAATAGATGGAATAATTTTAGAAGGTGGAAGTTATCTTATCTCTAAGGCTTTTAAAGAGAATGCAATAGATGGTGGAGAGATATTTATAGCTCCCAAAATATTAGGAGATAGCGAAGCTATATCATTTGTAAGAGGATTTTCTGTTGAAAATATAGCAGATGGATTTGAATTAAAAAATGTAAAGATAAATAGCTATGGAAACAATGTATCTATGGAGTTTTACAAGTAGAGAGGAGTGAGTGCTATTTTTACAGGATTAGTAGAAGAGATGGGAGAAGTTATAGCTATTGAAAATGGTGAAAAATCTCTAAAACTTAAGATAAAATGTAAAAAAGTATTAGAGGGAGCAAAGTTAGGAGATAGTATAGCAACTAATGGAACTTGTCTTACAGCTACAGAGTTAGGAAATAATTTCTTTACTGCAGATTGTATGTATGAAACAGTAAAGAGAACTAACCTAAAGAGATTGAAGGTTGGAGATAGAGTAAATTTAGAAAAGTCAATAACTTTAGCTACTCCATTGGGAGGGCATCTAGTAACAGGGGATGTGGATTGTGAAGGAAAAGTAGTAGCAATTACTCCAGAGGGAATAGCTAAGATATATGAGATAGAGATAGATAGAAAATATATGAAATATATAGTTGAAAAGGGAAGAGTTACCCTTGATGGTGCTAGTCTTACTGTAATGAAGCTAGGAGATACTACTTTTGGAGTTTCTTTAATACCTCATACACAGGAGATGATAACTCTTGGAAAAAGAAGAGTTGGAGATTATATAAATGTAGAGACAGACTTGATAGGAAAATATATAGAGAGATTTATGAAATTTCAAGATGAGCCTTCTGAAAAAAAAGAGGGAATTACTATGGAGTTTCTTATGAAAAATGGATTTTAGAGGAGTGAAAAATAATGCTAGATAGAATAGAAGATGCTCTTGAAGATTTAAGGGCTGGAAAAGTAATAATAGTAGTAGATGATGAGGACAGAGAAAACGAAGGAGATTTTATTTGTGCTGCAGAGTTTGCTACTCCAGAAAATATTAATCTTATGGCAACAGTAGGAAAAGGATTAATCTGCATGCCTATGACAGAGGAATATGCTAAGAAATTGGCTCTACCTCCAATGTGTTATGACAATACTGATAATCATTGTACAGCTTTTACTGTATCAATAGATCATGTGGATACTACAACAGGAATATCTGCTTATGAGCGTTCGTTGACAGCTATGAAAGCTTTGGATGAAAATGTAAAGCCTTATGAATTTAGAAGACCAGGACATATGTTTCCATTAGTAGCTAAAAAAGGTGGAGTAATAGTAAGAAATGGACATACAGAAGCAACTGTAGATTTAATGAGATTAGCAGGATTAAAGGAAATGGGACTTTGTTGTGAAATCATGAAAGAAGATGGAACTATGGCTAGATTTGATGATTTACAATTACTTGCTAAAGAGTTGGATATGAAGATGATATCTATTGAGGATTTACAAAAATATATCAAGATGAATGAGCAACTTATGACTGTAAGTGTAAGAGCTAAGATGCCTACTGGCTCAGGAGTATTTGAGATAGTAGGATTTGAAAATAATCTAGATGGAAAGGAGCACATAGCTCTAGTAAAAGGAGATGTAGTTGGGAAAGAAAATGTTTTAGTGAGATTACACTCTGAGTGCTTTACAGGAGATATTTTAGGTTCATTAAGATGTGATTGTGGTTCTCAATTAAAAAGAGCTATGAGAAGAGTGGATGAAGAGGGAGAAGGAGTAGTTCTTTATCTAAGACAAGAGGGAAGAGGAATAGGACTTTTAAATAAATTAAAAGCTTATACACTTCAAGATCAGGGTGCAGATACAGTAGAGGCAAATGTAGCACTAGGATTTGATCCTGATATGAGAGATTATGCAGTAGCTGTTCAAATGTTAAAAGCTCTTGGAGTAAAATCTGTAAGAGTAATGACTAATAATCCTGCTAAGATAGAGGCTCTTGAGGATTATGGAATGAAAGTAACAGGAAGAGAAGCTATTGAGACAGGATTTAATGAGACTAATGAAAAGTATATGAAAACTAAAAAAGAAAAAATGAGACATATGCTAACAAAAATTTAAAAAGAACATAAAAGAGAGTGTTGTAATTAAAGAACTAAAAAAATCAAGAGTGACTTTTGTTTAGAGATGAAAGTTATTCTTGATTTTTTATATTGAAGAATTTTAGTTTTAGATTTAAAAAATTGTAATATCTTTATATGCAAAATTCTATAAGGAAATATGAGGATTGTATATTTTTAATAAAAATGGTACAACTGAGATAAAAATATAGTAATGGAGGAGAGTATGAGTGAATATTGCTTAATGATAGATAAAAGAAAAAAATATTTAATAGGGGAAGGGGAAGTAACTAAAGAGATTTTAGAAGAGTTAGATAGAAATGGAAGAAAAATAGTAGAAAAATTAGAGGAAATTTTAGAAAAAGATGGATATTTAGAGTATAGAGATAATATTGTAGTAATAAAAGAGCTGTATGGAGATATTTTAAGTTTAACTAAAGTCTATAAAACAGAGGGAACTATCTATTATAATGATGAGAGAATACTAGAGTTAATAAAGAATAGTTTAATTTTATTTGAAAAGGAATATTACAATATAGAATGTAGAGAGCATACTAATTGGTGGCAATGGGAGATAGGTATACCTCTAATTTTAAATAATATATTTTCACTTCTTTATAAAGAGCTACCAAGAGAGATAATATTAAAGAATCTTAAAACAAGTAGATATTTTCAGCCAGATGCAAGGTATTCTGGAAATAATCCAGTGGCAATTCATCCAAGTGGAAATCCCTTAAGATTATCAAGTGGGGGGAATAGAACAGATACTGTAAAAATATCTTTTTTTAGAGGAATGATCTTAGGAGACGAGGAGGAGATAAAAAAATCTTTAGAAGCCTTAGAAGATGTATGGAAATATAAAGATGATGATATAGATGGAGAGAATGATGGTTTCTATAGGGATGGATCATTTATTCAACATGGATCAATTCCTTATGCTGGTGGTTATGGAGAGGTTTTGCTAACAGGATTAGGAGAGATTTTCTATAATATAAAGGATACAAAATTCTCTAAATATATCAAAGGATTAGAAAATTTGTATGAGATAATTTTTAATTCTTTTGAACCATTTTTCTATAATGGGAGATTTACAGATATGTTATCTGGAAGAGGGATAACTCGTGAAAATAATAGTGATAAAGTCATTGGACACAGAATATTAAATGATATTCTACTTATAAGTGGAGCTTTTGTTGGAGAACAAAGAGAGAAGATAGAAAATTTTGTAAAAAGAGAGGTTGAGAAATATGGAGGAGAAAGATATCTAGCGGAAGAAAAAAATCCATTTATGTATCAGCTGTTGAAAGAACTATTAGAAGAGGAGAAAAAAGTAGAGTATAGAAATAGTATAAAAGTAACTAATAGAATGAATAGAGTTATGAAAAGAGAGGAAGAGTTTGCTGTAGGAATAGCTATGCACTCTTATAATGTAGGAAACTATGAGACTATGAATGGAGAAAATCTAAGAGGTTGGTATACAGGCGATGGTGCTTATTATCTTTACGATAAAGATATAGATGGATATGATGAATATTGGAAAAATGTGGATATGTATTTTATTCCTGGAACTACTGAGATAAAAGGGAATATGGAAGGAGTAGATGCTCAAAGAAACTCTGAAACAAAATTTATAGAAATTAGAAAAGTAGGGGGAGTATCTTTAGATAGTACAGGAATAGCAATAATGGATTTTTTAAATTGGAATGAGAAGTTAAAAAGTAGAAAGATATGGTTTTTCTTACAAGGAAAGACAGTGTTTATAGAGGATAAAATAGAGAGTGATAGGGAGATATATACTACTCTGTTTAATAAAAAGTATTTAAAGTTACCAAAAATATTTTTAGATGGGAATATAAATGAAGAGGAGTTAATAGAAAAATCTGTTAAAGAGATAGTGATAGAAGAATGGAAATTAAAATTCTTTAGAGAAGAAAGAGTAAAAGTAGAGATAGAAGAGAGAGGAAAATATTATTTTGTTAAAATTTGGAAGGAGTATGAGAGAAAAGAGAAAGGAATAATTTGGGAATTAATAAATTTAAAAAGTAAAGTTATAGATGAAATATTAAAGTTAAAAATAGAAGAGGAGCTTTATCAACTTGAAACAGATAAATATATGTATAAAATATTGTGGAATAAGAACGATGTTTGTACTATTGAGAATAAAGCAGAGCATAGAAGTGGAAAAATGACAATAGAAAATTGAATATAAAAATAGAGTAGAAAAGTATAAGAGAAATATATAGAAATTAGTAGAAAAATGAAGATATAAAAATGAAGATTTACAATTATAATTTATTGTGAGATAATCAAGGCACAACAGAGGTAATATGGTTTAATGAAAAGTTTGTTTGAAAAATATTAAAATAAACTAAAAACATTAAAAATTATAGGAGGTAATTGGTTATGTTAAATAGTTTTAACATGGATTTCTTTTCTTTAAAAGGAAAAGTGGCAATAGTAACAGGAGGAAATACTGGACTAGGACAAGCTTATGTTGTAGCACTAGCTAAAGCAGGGGCAGATCTGTTTGTAGTAACTTACGATAGAGCTTGGGATGAAACAAGAGCTATGGTAGAGGCTGAAGGAAGAAGAATAGAGTTCTTCCAAGCAGATTTAACAGACAGAGCACAAATAGATAAAGTAATTTCAGCATGTGTAGAGACATATGGAAAAATAGATATATTAGTAAATAATGCAGGAACAATAAGAAGAGCTCCACTATTAGAGTACAAAGATGAAGATTGGAAAGCAGTAATGGATATCAACTTAAATTCAGTATACTTCTTAAGCCAAGCAGCAGCAAAAGTAATGGTAGCACAAGGTTCAGGAAAGATAATCAACATAGCATCAATGTTATCATTCCAAGGAGGAAAATTTGTACCACCTTACACAGCAAGTAAACATGGAGTAGCAGGAATAACAAAAGCATTTGCTAATGAATTAGCAGCACACAATATCCAAATCAATGCAATAGCACCAGGATATATCAAAACAGCAAATACAGCACCAATAAGAGCAGATGAAAAGAGAAATGCAGAGATACTAAGTAGAATACCAGCAGAGAGATGGGCAGATCCATTTGATTTAATGGGAGCAGTAGTATTCTTAGCAAGTAAAGCATCAGATTATGTAAATGGACACATCTTAGCAGTAGATGGTGGATGGTTAGTAAGATAATAATTACCAATTATAGAATAGAGAAGATATTAGGAGGAAATATAAATGAAATTAGATGTAAGATATGCAAATCACCCAGAGGATTCAAAACGTTATACAACTGAGGAGTTAAGAAAACATTATTTTATAGGAACAATATTTGAAGCTGATGAAGCAGCACTAACTTACTCTCATGTAGATAGAATAATAGCAGGAGGAATAATGCCTGTAACTAAAGAGGTAAGATTAGAGGGAAGTAAAGAGTTAGGATCTGAGTACTTCTTAGAGAGAAGAGAATTAGGAGTAATCAACATAGGTGGAGCAGGAAAAATAATAGTAGATGGAGTAGAGTATAAAATGAATCCAAAAGATGGATTATATGTAGGAATGGGTTCAAAAGAGTTAGTATTTATCTCTGAAGATGCTAATAATCCAGCAAAATTCTATGTAAACTCAGCACCAGCACACATGACATATCCAATAGTAAAAATAGATATTGAGAAAGCTAACCCAGTAAAATTAGGAAGCTTAGCAACATCAAATGAGAGAACAATATATCAATATGTACACCCAGCAGTATGTAAATCTTGTCAATTACTAATGGGAATGACAGTATTAGAGCCAAATAACATGTGGAATACAATGCCTTGTCATACACATGAGAGAAGAATGGAAGTATACTTCTACTTCAACATGCAACCAGAAACAAGAGTATTCCATTTAATGGGAGAGCCACAAGAGACAAGACACATAGTAGTAGGAAATGAGCAAGGAGTAATATCACCATCTTGGTCAATTCACTCGGGAGTAGGAACAAGTAACTACACATTTATCTGGGGAATGGTAGGAGAGAACCAAACATTTACAGATATGGACCATGTAGCAATGGAAGATTTAAGATAATAAAATAGTTAATTACTAAGAAGGAGGGAACCTATTTTCACCCATACACCACTCTCTTCCCTCCTTTTTATTAATTTTTATTTTTTAATGAATACTTAATGTTTTAAGTATTTATTAAAGGGTAAAAGATTGATATTTGATAAAAAAGTTGGAGGAAAATAATGGCAGAAGTAATATTAAAAAAAGTAGAAAAACAATATCCTAATGGGTTTAAAGCTGTACATGGGATAGATTTAGATATTAAAGACGGGGAGTTTATGGTTTTTGTTGGTCCATCTGGTTGTGCTAAATCTACTACTCTTAGAATGATAGCTGGTCTTGAAGAGATTACTGGTGGAGAGATTTGGATTGGAGATAAGTTAGTTAATGATTTACCACCAAAAGATAGAGGAATTGCAATGGTATTCCAAAACTATGCTCTGTATCCTCATATGACTGTATATGATAATATGGCATTTGGACTTAAGATGGCTAAAGTACCAAAAGATGAGATAGATAGAAGAGTTAGAGAAGCAGCAGAAAAATTAGAGATAACTCAATTATTAGATAGAAAACCAAAGGAGATGTCAGGAGGACAAAGACAAAGGGTAGCAGTAGGAAGAGCTATTGTAAGAAAACCAGATGTATTCCTATTTGATGAACCACTATCTAACTTAGATGCGAAATTAAGAGTATCAATGAGGGTAAAAATAACTCAATTACACAAGCAATTAAAAGCTGAAGGACAAACAGCTACAATGATATATGTAACACATGACCAAGTAGAAGCGATGACAATGGGAGATAGAATCTGTGTATTAAACTATGGAAAGATAATGCAAGTAGATACACCATTAAATCTATATCATAAACCAGCAAATAAATTTGTTGCAGGATTTATAGGTTCACCAGCGATGAACTTTGTAGAGGGAGCAATAGAGGAAAATGAAGATGGAATAATCTTTATGTTTGGACAGGGAAGATATGTAGTACTACCAGAGGATATGGGAGAAAAGGTAAAATCATATATAGGAAAAAAGGTAGTACTAGGAATAAGACCAGAAAATATAGGAAATAAAATAACACACCCAGAGGGAGAGAAGATAAACTTCCTAAAAGGAAATGTAAGTATAGTAGAGCATATGGGAAATGAAGAGTATATCTACTTCAATATAGATGGAAATGAATTTACATCAAGAATAGAAGCAAGAAAGAGTGAAAATGTAAAATATGGAGAAGTAGGAGAGTTTTACTTCAACATAAAGAGAGCTCATATATTTGATATAGAAACTGAAGAGAATATCACTTTATAACTGGAGGTAGTATGAAAGTAAAATTTAATAGAGATCAAAAAATGTTATATTTAATATTACTACCATTTATAATATGGTATGCAGTGTTTATGTTTAAGCCTATGTATGGAATGGTAATAGCCTTTAAAGATTATAGTTTGTTTAGAGGAATATCTGGAAGTGAGTGGGTAGGACTTAAGAATTTTAAAGATTTTTTAACAAGCCCAGAATTCTATGTTACTTTAAAAAATACATTGATGTTAAATGTATATAGCTTACTATTAGAATTTCCTTTTGCTATTTTATTAGCTTTAATGTTAAACGAGGTAAAGAACAAATATTTTAAAACAATAGTTCAAACAGCTTCGTTTATTCCTTACTTTATAGCAATAGTTGTAGCAACAGGTATAACAGTTAATATTTTATCTCCAAGTACAGGAGTGGTTAATGTTTTCTTAGAAAAATTAGGATTTGAAAGAGTATATTTTTTAGCTAAACCAGAATTTTTTAGAGGGATATTTACAGGACTTAATATGTGGAAGACAGCTGGATTTAATGCTGTAATATATTTAGCGGCACTAACTGCTGTAGACGAACAACTTTATGAAGCAGCAAAAATTGATGGAGCAAATAAATTTCAACAATTAAGACATATAACAATACCAGCAATAATTCCTACAATAGTTGTAATGTTAGTATTAAAAGTAGGAAGTATGCTAAATGTAGCTTTTGAAACAGTGTTATTACTTTATCAACCAGCAACATATGAAACAGCAGATGTAATTAGTACTTATGTATATAGAACAGGAATGTTGATGCAAGACTTTGGACTTGCAACAGCAGTTGGGTTATTCAATGCAGTAGTAGGGTTTATTTTAGTATATAGTGCAAATAAGTGGAGTAAGAAAGTTACTCAATCAAGTCTATGGTAGGAGGAAAAAAGATGAAAATAAAAATGGGAACAGATGAGAAAATCTTTTATACAGTAAATTATATACTTCTTACTATATTCGCAATAATGTTTTTATATCCAATAGTTTATGTATTTTCAGCAGCAGTAAGCAATCCATATCTTGTAGAGACAGGATCAGTGGTACTTTTTCCAAAAGGATTTAATTTAAATTCTTTTAAAAGTGCTATGGAGTTAACAGGGATGTGGAGAGCTTATGGAAACTCAATATTTATAACAGCAGTGGGAACCGTAGTGAGCATGGTATTTACTATAAGTGGAGCCTATGTTTTATCAAAACCAGAGCTGAAATTTAGAAAGTTTTGGACATTTATGGTAATAGTAACTATGTGGTTTGATCCAGGAATGATACCTAAATATTTAAACTTTAGAGATTTAGGATTGATAGATAGTTACACAGGAGTAATTTTAGGATTTGCAATAAATACATTTAATGTTATAATTTTAAAGTCATTCTTTGAAGCAGTGCCAAAATCATTAGAAGAAGCAGCAAGAATAGATGGAGCTTCACAATTTCAAATAATGACAAAGATATATCTACCTCTATCAGTATCAGCATTGACAACAGTTTCTTTATTCTATGCTGTTTCAAGATGGAATGGATATTTCTGGACAATGGTACTTTTAATAGATGATAAGAAAGCACCATTACAAGTTTTCTTAAAAAAATTAATAGTAGAAAAGAACATGGCTGGAGAAGCAAGTCAAATGATAACAGCACAAAGTTTGACATCTCCACAGACAATCATATATGCTGTGATAGCTCTATCATTAATACCTATATTTATAGTATATCCATTTATACAAAAATTCTTTAGAAAAGGTGTTACATTAGGAGCAGTAAAAGAATAAGTTTAGGGAAAAGAGTAGGAGGAACTATGTTAAAAAAAATATTATTAGGGGTAGTTGCAATATTAGCTCTTATAGGATGTGGAGAAAAAAAAGAGGAAAAAGTAACAGGACCAGTTAAAAAATTAGAAGGTTCAGTTATTACAGAAAAACATAAAGAATTTACAGTATTTGCAATATTCCAAGGAAAAGCTTTTAATGCTGAATTACCAGTATTTAAAAAAGCTGAGGATATGACAAATGTGAAAATGGTAGGAGTAGCTTCAAAAAACCAAAGTGATGAAGTACAAGCCTTTAACTTAATGTTATCATCAGGAAATTTACCAGATGTAATAGCTTATGAATTGACACCAGACTTAGAAAAATTAGGAATAGATGGAGGATTAATTCCATTAGAAGATCTGATAAAGGAACATGCACCAAATATTACAAAGTTTTGGGAAGAGAATCCTCAATATAAAAAAGATGCTGTAGCAGTAGATGGACATATCTATATGATACCTAACTATAATGATGTTAAAAATTTAAGTTTGACTCAACAATACTATATAAGAAAAGATTGGTTAGCAAAATTAGGATTAGAAGAACCTAAAACAGTTGATGAACTATATAATGTATTAGTAACATTTAGAGATAAAGACCCAAATGGAAATGGAAAAAAAGATGAAGTTCCTATTTTTATTAGAGGAAATGTAGTAAGAAAGATATTACTACCATTAACAGATATATTTAAGGCACAAGCAGTGTGGTATGCAGATAATGGAACACCAAAATTTGGACCTGCAGAACCAGAATGGAAAGATGCTATGATAAATTTAGCAAAATGGTATAGAGAGGGATTAATAGACCAAGAGGTATTTACAAGAGGAATGACTTCAAGAGACTATATGTTAAGTAATGACTTAGGTGGATTTACTAATGACTGGCCAAGTGCTGGAACATATAATGAAAGTTTGTCAAAAACAATACCTGGTTTTGATTTTTCAGTAATGTTACCACCAGAGTATAAAGGAAATAATAAAACATTCTTTGCAAGACCTAACTATATGGGAGCTTGGGGAATTACAATAGCTGCTAAAGATCCAGTAACAATAGTTAAATACTTCGATTTCTGGTATTCAGAAGAGGGAAGAAGATTATGGAACTTTGGAATTGAGGGAGAAGATTATACAATAATTGATGGGAAACCTCAGTTTACTGATAAAATTTTAAAAGATCCTAATGGAAAAAATCCAGTAGCAGCGATTAGAGAAACTGGAGCTCAATATAGATTGGGAATGTTCCAAGATGCAGAGGCTGAAAAGCAAACATCTGGAGAAGCTGCATTAAAAGCAGTAGACCTATATGTAAAAAATAATGTAGTTGATCTACCAATGCCACAGTTAAAATATACAAAAGATGAGCTGAAAGAGTTCTTAAAAATAGAAGCTCAACTTCGTTCTGTGTCAGAAGAGATGGGACAAAAATGGATATTAGGTGTATCAGATGTAGAAAAAGATTGGGATAGCTATATAGAGAGATTAAATTCTTTAGGATTAAAGAGAGCTCAAGAAATCCAAAAAAATGCATATGATAGATTTATGAAAAATTAAAATTGTTAACCAATACCTCTTAATATAAAAGGATTACTGTATCTTAATGATATGGTAGTTCTTTTTAATTTAAAATAAATAGAAATTGCTTGTATAATTTTTGAAAAATAAAAGTTAAAATTATAGTGAACATACCTGAATATCACTGGAGAAAACAAGTATTTTATAATATAATTTTATCTAAGTAGAAGTTAGTAATAGTAAGTTTTAGCTACTGGAATATTAAAAAGAAATATGAAAGGGGACTGTTATGCTAGCAATTCATACTTTCCTAAACTTTATAAAGTTTATAAAAATGCAGTTAGTCTGTGATTGAAAGATTTATTTAGGGAAAAATTTGGAGAAAAATAAAAAAAGAAATAGAAGAAAATGAAATAATAGGAAGAAAAAAAGTGTGATATGCCTATCAATAAAAATTGTGAGGGGGTATCACAAAAATCTGTGATGGATAATCAAAAAATGGTGGGGGTATCAATAAAAAATAGGGGAGGGTATTAAGAAAAAAATGATTTACCTATTAATAAAAAGACGAAGTATAATAATACAAGTAGAATAATACAAGATTATTATTACAAGAAGAATAAATATATTATACCCACATATATACAAGCTGAAAAAAGTTTTAAAGGAGTGGAATATTTAACCTCTTATGGTTAAAAAATAGATAGAAAATTGAATATAGAAAGATAGAAAAATAATAATACTGTTAAAAAATAAAAAAATAATTTATTTTAAAACTGTTTTTAAAAATAAATATAACAAAACAATTTGTAATATTCTCTCTTGATAAAAGAAAATGGAATATAGAATCATAATGATTTATTTTGTGAAGAAATTATGATAATATAAGAATGAAAAACAACATTCAGCTCTAAAATAATACATAATAATTAGAGATGAGATATAAGTTAGGGAGGGAATATGCAGAAAAAATTATTATTATTATCAGCAATAGTCTTATTGATGGGAACAAATAGTTATGGTGCAGATATAGTACCTATTGAAAAAGAAACTAAAACAATAGGAGAAGGAACAGAGATAATAGTAGAGAATGGGGATAATTATTACAGATTAAATGGAGGTTATAATGAAAAAGATCCAGAAACAAAGTTGATAAATAAGGGAAAAATAACTGTAAAAGATGGAACTGGAGTTTATTTATATGGTGCTAGTAATAGAAATGGAAAGAATATATTTGTAAATGATGTAAGTGGGATTATCGAAGTAAAAGCTAAAGAAAAAGGTATAAATACAGGTATAAATATAGGAATGAAATCCAATGCTGAAAATAATGGAACAATTAATGTAACAGGAGGTATTGGAGTTAATGTAGCAGGGGAAAAAGGAAAATTTATAAATAATGGAACAATAACAAGTACTGGTAATGGTTCACAAGGAATAAATGTTTCAAAAGATGGAGAAGCTATTAATAATAATTTAATAAAAGTTGATGGTGTAAATGCAATAGGTGTTTATGTTCAAGGAGATTCTAAAAAAAATACAAATAGTGGAACATTTATAAATGAAAAAAATGGAACAATAGAAGTTTTAGGTAATGGAGCAAAAGGAATATATGTTAGTACTGATGTTAAACCAAATATTTCAAATAAAGGAAGCATAAAAGTATCAAATGATGGAACAGGAGTCTTTTTTTATCAAGATTCTAAAAAAGAAGCAAGTCAAGCTAGTTTTGAAAATAGTGGAATAATAGAAGTTTCGGGATATAACTCAAAGACAAATGCTATCTCAAGAGGAATATATTTAAATGCAAGTGGAGTGGCAAAAAATTTATCTGGGGGAACAATAGTAGTAAATAAAGGAGCACTTGGAGTAGATGTAAATAATAAAGATGCAACATTTAAAAATGAAAAGGGTGCTAATATTATTGTTAATGGAGAAAGTGCAAAAAATAGTAAAGACAAAGAAGTTCCTACCACAGGTATATTAGTAAAAACTGGGAACCAAAAAACAGAAAATAATGGTTATATAGAAGTTAATCAAATTTCTGGAGAGGGAGCAGTTGGAATTCAAGTAAATGATGGAAAAGCTACTAATAATGGAGATATAGTAGTAAATGCAGGAAAATATACTTCAGGAATGAAAACTGATGGTAAAAATTCAACAATAGAAAATAATGGAAATGTAACTATTATAGGTGATGGACAAACTTCGAATGGAATGATTGCTCAAAATCAAGGAACAACAATTAATAATGATAAAGGAATAGTAATTGCTAGTGGAAAAAATACTTCTGCAATGTATGCAAAAGGAAAAGGAACATCTGCTGATAAGGAGTCATTAGTAGAAAATAGAGGAGAAATAGAATTAAGTAATAATGCTGCTGGAATAAAGTTAGAGAGTAATGGAGTAGGGAAAAATACTGGAACTATAAAAGGAAGTGGAACAGGGGTAAATCTAATTGGTGGTATTTTTGTAAATAGTGGAGAAATTAGTACAGGAGATATTGCTATTCAATCTTCAACTACTAGCAAAAAAGAGAATAATCAAACTGTAATTGTGCCAACTAATAATACTGTTTACTTAAAAAATGGAAGTAAGATAAATGGAAAAATAGTAGGAAATACTGGAATAGATGTACTTGCTTTAGAAGGAAAAGATGGAGAATATAATAACCTTGATGTTTCAAAATATGAAGCTATAACTGTTAGAAATGGAGATGCTACAATCTCAGATTCTACAATAGCATTAGAATATAACAAAGGAACAGAAGATTATTTAAATACTAGTAATAATGAATTGGATAAATTAGAAAATTCCTCTACTGCAAAGATAGATAGTACAGGAAATTTAACTATGAAAAATAGTAATTTAATTATAGATTTTAAAGATTCGTTGACAAACCCAAATGCAACAGAAAATCCAATAATAGATACTGGAAGTTTAAGTTTTGAAGGAAAGACAAGTTTTGTTTTTAATTCAAGTGATGGAAGAACAGAGTTTAACTTAAATGAAGCTTTAGGTTTGGAAGGAAAAGATAAGATAAATTTAAAAGAGGCAAAATTAGAAACAACAGCTGTATGGGATTATCAAGTTGATGAAAATGGAGATCTTATTGCTAAGAAAGAAACTTATGATAATGTAATTACAGATAGTAGATTAGATAATTTTGCAAAGATATTCGAAAAAAACAGAAGTAAGATGTCAGGAGAATTTTTTAAACAAGTAGTTGGAGAGCTGGATACTTTAAAAACAGAAGAAGAATTTACAAAAGCTATGGGACAAATTTCTGGTGGGATACATGGATATACTGTGGATATAGCAGCTATCAATTCAAGAAATTTAGTTAATACTATGAAAAATAAAGCATTAACAAGAGATTATTTAACAGCTAGACCATTAAATTCTTGGTATCAAGATGTAATATATTTGGATAATAATCAAAGATTAGGTGGACTTATGTCTGGAAGTTATCAAGAAAATGGAATACTTGGAATCTCAGAAAAACAATCTGTAAAAAATGGAAGATTAGGATTTGTATATGGTGGAAGTAAAGGAAAAGCTAAGTTCGATGGTGGAGATAGTGGAGAAATAGCAACAGATAATATTTATGTAGGACTTTATTATAACCATAATTTAAGTGAAAAATTAGCATTAAATACAAATTTCTCTTTTGTTTATGGACACAATAACATAAATAGAAGAGTGAATATAGGAAACTTTAATGAGGAATTAAAATCTCATTATCCTACATATGCTATGGGAGTAGGAACAAGTGCTATCTATACTATTAAAGATGATGCTAAAAATAAAGCTTCATTCTATGCTGGAATAGATGTAAATAGAATAATGCAAGGGAATATAAATGAGAAAGAAGAGGAGAGAATTCATTCAACAAATCAAGATAATATAAATTTAATGGTAAAAAATCAAAATGCTAATGAATTTTCTTATTACTCAATTACTCCACATGCAGGATTTATGTTCCAAAATACAGGGTATATTTTTGATAGAAAATATTTAGTAGGAGCAGATTTAGCTTGGGAAACAGAGTTAGGAAATATTAAAGATGGAAAAAGATTAAATATGCAAGGTATAACGGACCAATATAAAGTAGGAACTATGGAGAGAGAAAATGTATTTTCTACAAGTATCTTTGGACAATTAGATATAACAGAATCTTTAGCTTTAAATGGTAGATATACATCTTCAATATCAGATGAGTATGATGCTGATATGCTAACAATGGGATTAACATATAAGATGGATACTATGGCAGATACTCCAATTTTTGGACCTCTTTTAAGTGGTATAGAAAATACTAGATTATCATCAGATAGATGGAGTGGAACTTTTGCATTGATGATGGAGTCAGAAGATGACTCAGATAGAGTATATTATTCACAAATAGATAATTCATTAAGTAGTGGGGATTATGCTACATCAATGAAGATGAAACCTAAGTTTACTTTGAGCTTAAATGATAAGAAAACAAAATGGTCATACTATTTTGAAGGTTACTATATGGCAAATGATTTCTTAAAAGATACTAAGGCTGGAGAAGCAGAACAAAAGGCTACAAGACTTCATGGGGAAGCTAGATGGAGTGATTCATATTCTAAGGGAAGATATGGATTTAACATAGGATATAGAAATGAAACATCAGATAAGCCAGCATTATCATATACTAAAGGACCAGCAAGAGTAGAAAGAGGGGTTCATCAATTAAGATTAACACCAAACTTCTCGTATAATTTAGGTAGTGGATTTAGATTAGATATGAAAACTACAGGAATATTTGAGTATAACTACACTGGACTTTTAGAAGGACAAATGGATTTCTTAATGGAAAATGAACATAATTTAGTGTATACTGGATTTATGCCAAGATGGCAATTAAGAATGGGATATTATAGAGAAGATAGATGGATGGATCATGATGGGATAAAGTATTCTAGTTATAATGCTAATTCAGGAGAATATGTATTTGCTAAAGGAGCAGGAAGATATCAAATGAATCAATTAAGACCATCAGCAACTTACTATTTTGGAAATGGAGATAGTATAACATTTGCTCTAAGAGTACCACTAGGAAACGGAGCTTGGTATAACTCATTAGATAATAATAAGAAAGATTCTGAAAGCTATGAAACAAGGTATACAGTAAAGTATAACCATGTGGTAGTACCTGGATTTAATATCTTTGGAGAACTTACTTTCTTAGATTTAAAAACTAAAGTAACGAAAGAAAATGATAGAAAAGTTACAAGAGCATACTCATTTAGACCAACAGTAGGATTCAGTTATAATTTCTAATAGGAGGAAGGAGAAAAGATGAAAAAGAAATTAATATTAATATGTGCAATACTAGCTTTAACAACTACTTCTTTCTCTCAAGAGGTAGAAAAAATAGAGAATACAAAAAAACAGGAGATTTCTCAACAGGAGATAAGAGATTATAAAAAGATAAGAGATGGTTGGGTGGAGTTTTTAACTGGCTTACCACAAGATAATAGAATTTTGGAGATGTCAAAAGCTGACATCTCTAGAATAGTGGCTATGAATGAGGGAGTAGCAGATAAAGTTTATGAGAATATGAACTTTGATAAAAATAGAACATCTATTTTTAAAGGTGCTGAAAATATGAAAAATGGAGTTCATGTAATGAGACAATATGAGAACTTAGTAAAAATAGCCAAGGCATATGCAACTCCAGGAACTAAATACTATAAAAATGAAAAAACTAAACAAGATATAATAGAGAGTTTAGATTGGTTATATGATAATGCTTATCATGAAGGATTACCAGAACTAGGAAACTGGTGGCAATGGGAATTAGGAATTCCTAAAAATTTAAATGATTTATTAACTTTAGTATATGATGATGTACCAGCAGAAAAAAGAACGAAATACTTAAAAGCTTCTCAATATTTCCAACCATATGCAGAGTGGTCAGGTGTAAGTCCATCGGCTTCTTACTCTTCATCTCCAGATAAGAGAATTTCTACTGGAGGAAATAGAATGGATACATCAATAATCTCATTTTTAAGAGGGGTATTGATGGAAGATAAGGTACAAGTATTAGATGGATTAAATGCAGTGGCTGATGTTGGAGAGTATGTAACTTCAGGAGATGGATTCTATAGAGATGGTTCTTTTATCCAACATGACAATGTAGCATATAATGGAACATATGCAGCAGTACTTTTTAATGGATTAGGTTCTATTTTATGGTTAATTAATGGAACAGAGTTTAAAATAGAAGACCCAAGAATAGATAATATTTATGAGTCTATTTTAAATGGATATAGTTATCTTATGATAAATGGAGGAGTGAATGACTCTGTAAATGGAAGATCTATTTCAAGAGATAAATCTAATGATATTGAGAAAGGAAGAGCGTTAGTTAGTTCTTTTGCAATGTTATCAGAGGGGGCTAGTCCAGAGTATAAAGAAAAGTTACAATCGTTAATAAAGAAATTAATTCTAGATAATAATTCTTATTATACAATAGACAGAGTAAGTAATCAAACTATAAAAAATATCTTAATAGATATAATGAATAATAAAAGTATAAAACCTTTAGAAGTAAATGGGACAAAAGTTTTTGGTGCCATGGATAGAGCTGTATATTTCAATGGAAAAGATGGAAAAGTAGTAGTGTCAATGCACTCATCAAGAGTAGCTAACTTTGAGACAATGAATGGAGAAAATATAAAAGGTTGGTATACTGGAGATGGAATGACATATATCTATGGTAAGGATTCAAGTGCATTTACAGAATTTTGGCCAACAGTAGATGACTATCATCTACCAGGAGTAACTAATAGTTTAAATCCTAGAGGAGATAAATCAGGAGAGAGAAGAATGATAGGATTTGTATCTCCAAAATCTTTTGTAGGAGGAGTTGAAACTGGAAGAGAAGCATTTGTAGGAATGGATATGATATCTTGGAATAAACAAACTGAGATGAAAAAATCTTGGTTTATGATAGATGGAGTTACATTAGCAATAGCTTCAAATATAGATAGTAGAGATGGAATAATTCATACTACTGTAGATAATAGAATTTTAGAAGATGGAAAAATCTATTTAGATGGAAAGCAATTAAAAGAGGAGATTACAATTCAAAATCCTAAAAATCTTTCTATAAACTTTAATGAAAACTATCCAGATGAAAATATTGGATATAAGATAGTAGAAGCTCCTGAGGTAGTAGTAAAAGTAACTGAAAATAAAGGTAGTTGGAAAGATATTGGAGGAAGCTCTGATAAAGAGATAACAAAAAAATATTTTACAACATATATTAATCATGGAAAAAATCCTAAAGATGCAAAATATGCTTATGTAATTTTACCAATGTTCTCTAAAGAAGAGGTGGATAGTTTTGACACTTCAAGATTTGAAATAGTAAAAGCTGATAATGAGGCTCATATAGTTAAAGATAGACAAACTAATACAGTGGGTATAAATTTCTGGAAAGATAAACCACAAAAATTTGAAGGAATAAAAACTTACTCTACCCTTTCAGTCTTAAAGAAAGAAAAAGGAGATATCTTAGATTTATATGTAAGTGATCCAGCTCAAATACAAAATTATGATTCAAAAATTGAATTAGATGGAAAATATGAGTTAGTAGAAAGTACAGATAAGAATATCAAGCTAAATATTAAGAACTTTATAACAGAAATAGAAGTAGATTTAAAAAATAATGGTGCTACTAAATATATAAAACTAAGAAAAGTAAAATAGCTAATAAGTTTTCATAAAATTTTCCCAATAAATAGAGAGGATAGATTATTAATTTTCTATCCTCTTTTCTTTTATAGAAAAATAGTGTCTACATTATTCTATAAAATGAATTATACAGAATAATGAAGATTTACATTAGAAATGATTTTGATTAAGATAATTATATAGTATTAAGTATTATTATAAAAATTAAATTTATGAGAAAAGAGGTTATGATGACAAGAAAAAATAGGATTACCTTTAGAAAGATGTTGCTTTCTATTGCAGTTTTAATCAATAGTTATGCTTATGGAAATTATCAATTTGAAGGAGGAATTCCAGAAAATATAATTGTTGGAAAGAATTCAAAAATAGAGATATCAAAAGAGATAGTAAAAGATGGAGAGCAATCTTTAAAATGGAAATTTAAAAAAGGAGATAAACTCTCTATAAAAGGAGATGTAGGATATAAACCTTTTCAAGAGGGAGGAAAGGAAAAATCAAGAGCAAGTTTTGCTATGTGGATATATAATAAAACTCCAATAAAAGATAAACTAAAGGTAGAGTTTAAAAAGTATGGAGAAACAAAGTCATACTTTGAAATAAATATGGATTTTACAGGTTGGAGAACTATGTGGGTGCAGTATGATAGAGATATGAAGGGAAGAGCAATTACAGGAATGGACGAAATAGTATTTATTGCTCCTAATTCTGATGGAGAGATATATTTAGATCAAATTATCCCTTCTATTTTGATAGACCCTAGATACAATGCTAGAGATGAGCAGGTAAATTTTGTAAATCTACCAGCTGATTACACAGCTAATGCTCACTGGATGGCTCTATATAAAAATTATAATCAAATAAAGAAAAGTAATTTGAATGAGATAACTTCTCAAGAGAAGATAGGATTACAAAAAATAGAGGAGAAGTTAAGAGAAAATATCTTAAAAAATGTAAAGGTAAAAGATAAAAATATTAAAGAGAAGAGAGAAAAGTTAGAGGAGTATAAAAAACAATTCTTAGCTACTCCACAGTTGATAGAAATTTATGAAGAGTTACCAAAAAAGGAGTTTATGTTGATAGATTATCTTCCTCTTCAAGAGTTTGGAACTTATTTAAGAGAGTTAGCATATATGTATAACTCTACAAATAATAAAAAACAACAAGAAGATATATATTCTATATTTAGAGAAGCACTTGATTTTATGTATAGTCAAGGTTGGACAAAGGGAAGTTCTCAAGGAACAATACACCATCTTGGATATAATATAAGAGAGGTATATCAAAGTATCTTGCTTATGAGAGAACCACTTTTATCTCATGGAGATTTAGCTAAAGCTAAAGAGATGGTAATGTGGTATAGTGCTATGGGAATGATATATACTCCAATCGAAGAGATAAAAGGTGTAAATATAGATGTATTGAATACAATGTTACCTGGAATGTTAACAGCTATAATGTTAAATGAAGATGAAAGAGTAGCAACTGCACAACTTAGACAATTCAATAATTATCTAGCTTACGGAATAAATTATACACCTGGTCTTTCTGGAGGTTTTAAAGATGATGGTTCTGTATTTCATCATATGCAAAATTATCCAGCTTATGCAAAAGGAGCTTTTGAAGGATTAACTCCAATAATCTATTACTTAGGAAATACAGATTTTGCTTTAGATGAAACTGCCTATAATAAGGTAAAAAAATCTGTTCTTATGTCAAGAATCTATTCTAATAAATATAATTGGTTAATTAGTATAAGTGGAAGACATCCAAATGATAGTTTTAAAATATCCACTGATGTATTTGGATATGCAGCATATGGGAAAAAAGAGGGTATAGATAAGGAGCTAGCTGAAGCATATTTAAGACTTGATAGTGGAAAATTTGCCAAAGAATTTAAAAAACTTGGGTATAGAGAGGAAGAAACTCCAAATGGAGCTTGGACAATGAATATGGGATCGCTACAACTTCATAGAAGAGATGAGTGGTTAGTGGGAGTAAAGGGATTTAGTAGATATTTGGTAGGAAATGAAACTTATAAAAAAAATAATCTATATGGAAGATATATGAGTTATGGAACTGTTCAAATATTACAAAACTCTTTAAAAGAGAGTGGATTTGTACAAGAGGGATGGAACTGGGCACACTATCCTGGAGCTACTGCTATTGCTTTACCATTAGAAGAGATGAAGTCGAGTATAGCTCAAGTAGATACATTTAGTGGAATAGAGGAGATGTTACTTTCAGATGAAACTTATTCTGGAGGAAATAACTTAAATAACAATGGTATGTTTGCTATGAAATTACACGAAAATCCAAAATATAATGGAAGCCATAGAGCTAGAAAATCTGTATTTTTCTTTGATAATAGAGTGGTATTATTAGGTAGCAATATAGAAAATGACGATAAAGTTAATGAAACTCATACTACTCTTTTCCAAAACTATTTAGGAGATGGGAAAATTGAAAAAGTAGAAAAGGTAACGAAGGGAGATATAGTTTTAGTAGATAGTCAAAATAATATCTATGCAGTTGCTAATGGAGAGGTACATTATAAAAGAGAAAAACAACACTCTTTTGACCAAAAAGAGGGAACTCCAACTGAAAATAATTATGAGTTAGCGTATATTAACCATGGAAAAAATCCAAAAGATAAGGGATATGAGTATAGTATCTTAGTTAAAGGAAATGAGGAGGAACAAAATAAATTTAAAATTGATAAAGGATATGAGGTACTTAAAAAAGATTATAATGCACATATAGTGGAAGATAAAGTATCTAAAATGAGGGGATATGCTTTATTTGAAAGTGGAAAGATAAAGGATAGGTATATCTCTGAAATAGATACCCCATCTATGATAATGATTGCTCCAATGGAAGCTGGGATAGAACTTAGTTTTGTTGATCCAGATTTAAGACTTTATGAAGGAAGAGATGAAAGTCAGTATGATAAAAATGGTAAAATGAGAGAGGTAAGTATATATTCTAGAGCTTGGAATAAAAATAATTCAATACCTCATACTTCAAAGGTTGTTTTAAATGGAAAATACAAATTAGAAGAGAATAAAGGGATAAAAGTTGAATATCAAGATGAGAAAACAATTCTTTATATAACAACTACTTATTCTAAAGTTATAAAAATTAAGTTACAAAAAATTTAAAAAATATTATAAATTCTTAAAGAGAATTTAAAGTAAAAAAGAAGGTACTGTTGCAAATTCTTAAATTGCAATAGTACCTTCTTTTAAATTTTAAAGTTAATTCTTAAATACCATCTTCGTCATCAGTAGAGGTATTAGTTATAATAGGATTAAATAATATTATATTGTCTTTAGCGAAGTTTAAAATCTCATCTGCTATGTAATTTATATCTTTTTCTTCTGAAAGTTCGATTGCAGAGATTATCATTGGCATATTACAACCACCAAAAATCTTGTATTCTGGATTCTCTTCACTTAAGAGAACAGCAGTTGAAAAAGGAGTACCACCAACTAAGTCAGTTAAAAATAAAATTTGCTTACTATTTAATTCTTGAATAAGATTTTTTAATTTATCTTCTAATTCTCTATTTCCCATACCGTTATTAAAATCTACAAAATATACATTAGGTTGTTCTCCAAGAATATATTTTATGGTTTCTTTTATAGAAGTGGCAAATTGTCCATGTCCAGTTATTACAATAGGTATCATATGACCTCCATTATTTATAGTACACCAAAGAATTTTCCAACAATACCAATAACTAATGTTACTACTATTAGGAAGATAGGCTTTTTACCTTTTTTCAATAGATAGAACATGAATAATGTATAAAGAAGAGGAAGCATATTTGGCATAATTTTATCTATAATATCTTTTTGAATATCTATACTAATACTTCCTAGATTAACGACATAAGCGATATTCATTCTTACAAATGAAGCTATAAGTCCTCCAATAACTGTAAGTCCTAAGATTAGAGAACCGTTAGTTACATATTGAGTATCATCTTTTAATTTCTCAATAGCTCCTACTCCCATTTTATAAGAGTAATGCATTAAGAAAAATCTTAAGAAGAGATGAACAATATTAAAAACTAATAAGAAGATAATAGGACCAGCTATATTACCTTGTATTCCTAAAGAAACTCCAACAGAAGCAGCAATAGGAAGTAAAGTAAACCAGAATAAAGCATCTCCAATACCACCAAGAGGTCCCATTAAAGCTATTTTTATACCTCTTATAGAATCTCTACTCTCTTTATTTTCTTCCATTGCAAGTACAAGCCCTTGTACAAATGTAACTAAGAAAGGATGTACGTTGAAAAATTCTAGATGTAATTTCATAGAATTACTTAAATCTTCTTTATTTTTATGAATTTTCTTTAGTCCAGGAAGAATAGAATATAACCAACCACCAGCTTGCATTCTTTCATAGTTGAAAGAAGCTTGTAAAAGTAATGATCTCCAAACCATTCCATTTAAATCTTTTTTAGTTAAAACTTTCTCTTTACTTGTATCTCTATATTCCATCGCTATAATCCTCCTCACCATTTGCTGTTGCTACAGGTTCTAAGCTATCCATTTTTTTATTTATGAAGTAATCGTATAGAGCAATTATGAATCCAATTGCAGCAATACCTATAACAGGTAGATTTAGATAAGTTGCTAAGATAAATCCTAGTACAAAGAATATGATATAATTTTTCTTAAACATAATATTTAATAACATAGCAAATCCAATTGCAGGCATTAATCCACCAGCTACTCCAAATCCAGCTATTAACCACTCTGGTAAAAGCTCAACAATCTCTTTAGCTGCTTCAGCACCCAATGAAATTGGTAAAAATGTAACAACGAAATAGAATACAAATAATAGTGCCATTCCAAGATAGTTGATTCTTTCAATTCCACTTGTATTGCATTCTTCAGCAAACTTATCTGCCTTATGCATAACAGGTGAGAAGAAAGTAAACATCAATGTAATACAAGCTTGAACTGCTACAGCAAATGGGATTGCTATTCCAACTGCTGTTGCAGGATCTTGTTTAGTTAAAATAGCGAAAGCACTACCTATAATACCTCCAACTACAACGTTAGGTGGTTGTGCTCCTCCAACTGGCACTGCTCCCATCCATACAAGCTCAAGGGTAGCTCCAGCAATAAGCCCCATTTTTAAATCACCTAGAATTAAACCTACAATTGCTCCTGTTACAATAGGTCTATGGATATGAAAAAGTCCATTAAATAAATCAATACCAGCAATACCAGCAAATATTGCTATTAACAATGATTCTAGTAACATAGTCTTCCTCCCTTAAAAATTTATTTTATTAATTCCCAAATATTTTCTTTTGCTTCAGTAGGAACTCTTTGTATTTCTACTTCTACACCAAGTTCTTTTAATCTATTAAAAGCTTTTATATCATTATCATCAACACAAACAGCCTTTGAAATTTGTTTTTTTCCTTCAGACATATGCATATTTCCAACATTTACTTTTTTTATAGGAACTCCACCTTCAACTAATTTTACTACATCTTGAGGTGTTTCAGCTATGATAGCTATAAGTTGTTTATCAGCAGCTTTGTGAATGATATCAATAGTTTTTTGAATAGAAAAAAATCTTGTTTGGACTCCTTTAGGTGCAGCAAGGTTCATTAAATTTTGTCTAGTAGGATTAGTTGAAACATCATCATTAGGAACTAATAATAAGTTTGCTCCTGAATATTGAGTCCAAGCAGTAGCTACTTGACCATGGATTAATCTGTTATCAATTCTAGTTAAAACGATATTAGGCATAATAAAATCCTCCTTAAAATGTTGTGTTGTACGTACCTCTTTCGATAATTTTACAACTTTAAAAATATAATGTCAATAGATAAAATGTTTTTTTTTAGTATTTTTTTTATTAAAAAAGTTTAATTTGAAGTAAAAAACAAAAAAAATAAATTTAGTTGATTTAAAAAATTATAGGGGGTTTTAAAAAGTAAATTTATTATTTTTGTATATTATATTTTCTAAATAGAATATCTATTGTAAAATAGTTCTTTACAGTCTTAAAAAGAACAAAATGAGTTGTAAAAAACCTTGAAAAAATTTATTAGATACAAGTTGATTAAAAGTGATGAAAAAGCTGTATTTCTTGTATGATACAAGTTTAAGCCAGTAAAAATAAGGGTTGACAAGGAAAAGTAGAAAGGTTATACTTGTTATAACAAGATGATATCATTTTATTAAACCATGGGAGAAAAAATGTTTAAAATTGACAAAAAAAGTGAAATACCTTTATACCAACAGTTAGCTCATAGTATAAAAAAAGCTGTAGATGAGCAAAAGCTTAAAGAAAATGATAAAATTCCAGCAGAAAATGAATTTTGTAAAATTTATGATTTAAGCCGTACAACAGTAAGACAAGCTCTAGATATTTTAGAAAAAGATGGATATATTTATAAATTGAGAGGGAAAGGAAGTTATGTTTCTACTCCTAAGATATATCAAAATCGTTCTAGTTTTAGTAAGTTTTATGATGATATGAGAAGCCTTGGAAAAGTTCCAGTTTCAAAAATAATCTCATTGAAAATAAAAGTAGCTGATGCCTATGTAAGAGAAAAAATGCAACTAGAAGAGAATGAAATGCTATGCCAAATTAAATGGATAAGATATGGAAATAATGAGCCTCTTATTTATGAAACAATTAATCTTAACTATAAGCTAGTAGATGGAATAGAAATGAAAGAACTTACTGACAAAAAACTTTATGATATTTTATCTGAGGAGTACGGAATAAAAATGACACATGGAAAAGAGTTATTTTATCCATGTAAATTAGACATAAATGAAGCAAAAAATTTAGGATTAAAAGAAAATGATTTAGGAATGAAGGTAGAAAGGGTAGTGTTTCAAGGTAAAGATGTAGTAGAATATACAACTTCTACAGTAAGAGGAGATAGATTTATATATACTACAAATTTTTAGTTAAGTTTTAGGATTTTTTAGAAGATAAATTTAGGGGTGGTAAAATGACATTTATATCATTTGTGTTTATTACAGCATTAATAGCTTTTATATCTTGGTTAAAAACAAAAGATGAAGAGAATAGTGCAAAGGGGTATTTTTTAGCAGGTAGAGGACTGACAGCAACAGTAATTGGGTTTTCAATGGTTCTTACAAGTTTATCAACTGAACAACTTGTTGGAGTAAATGCTTCATCATATGCTAGTAACTTTTCAATAATAGCTTGGACAGTTCAATCAGTAATTCCATTATGTGTACTTGCAATATTCTTACTACCAAGATATTTAAAAGGTGGATTTACAACAATACCAGAGTTTTTCGAAGAAAGATATGATAAACAAACAAGACAGATAATGTCTCTTTTATTCTTAGTAGCATATACATTTGTAATGATTCCAGGAGCTTTATACTCAGGAGCAATAGCTTTTACACAAATATTTGACGTAGAAGCAATGTTTGGAGTAAGTTTTAATGTAGCATTATGGAGTGTGGTGTGGTTAATAGGAATTATTGGAGGAATATATGCTATATTTGGAGGATTAAAAGCAGTAGCAGTATCTGATACATTAAATGGTTTTGCTCTAATAATAGGTGGAGCTATGATACCTTTCTTTGCTTTAAAATATCTTGGAGAAGGAAGTATGGCAAAAGGAGTAGAGATAGTAACTACTACTCATATTGATAAACTTACAGCTTGGGGAGGAGCAGCAGATCCTGTACCTTGGACAACTATATTTACAGGAATCTTAATAGTAAACTTCTTCTATTGGACAACAAACCAAGCAATTATTCAAAGATCGTTAGCAGCTAAAAGTTTAGCAGAGGGACAAAAAGGTATATTATATGCAGGAGTATTCCTATTATTTTTACCATTTTTATTAAATGTACCTGGATTAGTATCATTCCATATTTTTGGAGATTCTATAAAAACAATAGACTTAGCTTATCCAATGTTAGTTTCAAAAGTACTACCTAAACCATTATTAGGTTTCTTTACAGCTTGCTTATTTGGAGCAATTTTAAGTACATTTAACTCATTTATCAATAGTGCTGCAACACTTTTCTGTTATGATATTTATAGACCAATATTTAAAAAAGATATTTCAGATGAAGATTTGATTAAAGTTGCTAAGATAGCAGGAACAATAATAGCAATAGTATCTATGATAATTGCTCCATTATTACAATATGGAACAGGAGGATTATTTTTACTATTAAAAAGATTTGCAGGATTCTTTAATATTCCAATAGTTGCTTTAGTAGCAGTAGGATTTTTAAATAAAACAATATCAGGAAAAGCAGCAAGAATAGTTGTATTACTACATGTTATTTTATACTATTCACTAGTATGGATTTTTAAAGTTCAAATAAACTTTACTCATGTAATGGGAGGATTATTTGTATTTGATATAGTTGCAATGTTTATACTAGGAAGTATTTTCAAAAGAGAAACTCCATATGTTCCGTCTGCAAAAAATAAATCAAATGTAGATTTAAGTGATTGGAAATATGTAAGAGAGTTTTCAGCAATACTAATAATAGGATTAGCATATCTTTATGCAGTATTATCTCCAATAGGATTAGCTGGAGGAAATGGATTAGGAAAATTAACAGGAATATTTGTTATATTGACAGTTATAATATTATTTGTAATAAATAAGACAAAAGGAAAAAAAGAAAAGAAAATAGTTAAGGAGGCAATATTAAATGAATAATATAGCTTTTATATTATTAGACCAAGTAAGAGTAGATATGCTTGGAACATATGGACATAAAATAGTAAAAACTCCAAATATGGATGCTATAGCAGCAGATGGAGTAAAGTTTAATAATGCTTTTACACCAGCTTCAGTGTGTGGTCCAGCAAGAACATCTCTTTTTACAGGACAGATGCCAAGTAATCATGAATTAATGAGAAATAGTGAAAAAGGTGGAGAGGGAGATCCTAAATTAGATAATCCTAATATCATAACTGAGATGGGAGATTATGCTAACTACTTAATTGGTAAATGGCATGTTGGAAAAACAGTACTCCCAAGAGATTTTGGATTTAGAGGACACAACTTTGATGGATATGGATATCCAGGAAGTGGAGTATACAAAAATATGGTATTTGCTCAAGGACCAAAACAGGAGCCAAGATATAGAGAGTGGTTAGAAGAGAAAGGATTTGAGATTCCAGAAGTAACAAGAGAGTATTTTGGAGAGAACCCACATCTTAGAGTTCAAGAGTTATGTGGATTATTAAGTGGACCAAGAGAAGCTTCATTACCATTCTTCGTAGTAGATGAAGCTAAAAAAGCTGTATTAGAAGCTAAAAAAGAAAATAAACCTTTCTTTGTATGGATGAACTTTTGGGGACCACATACACCATGTGTAATACCAGAGCCATATTATTCTATGTATAAGCCAGAAGATGTTGTGTTAGATGAGAGCTTTTATAATCCATTAGAAGGAAAGCCACTACACTATAAAGATATATCTAAAATGTGGGGAATGTGGAGTGCTTCAGAAGAGAGATGGAAAGAGGTAATCAGTAAGTTCTGGGGATATATAACTCTTATTGATGACGCTATTGGAGAGTTTGTAAAATTCCTTAAAGAAGAGGGATTGTATGAGAGTTTATTTATGGCAATAACTGCTGACCATGGAGATGCTATGGGAGCTCATAGAATGATAGAAAAGGGAGAGTTTATGTTTGATACAACATATAGAATCCCTATGATAATAAAAGATCCACTTTCAAATAGAAAAGGAGAGGAAGATAATAACTTTGTATATCTTCACGATTTAACTTCTACTTGTAATGAGGTAGCAGGGAAAAAAGCACCTGATTTCTTTGATGGAGAATCATTATTACCTATTTTAAGAGAGGGAAAAAATAATGATAGAAAAGGTGTATTAGGACAACTTGCTGGACATTTTGTGGCTTTTGAACAAAGAATGTGGAGAAGAGATGATTATAAACTTATCTTCAATGCCACTGATGTTGGAGAACTATATGATCTAAAAAATGACCCACAAGAGTTACACAATTTATTCTATGATGAGAAGTATTCTAAAATAAAAAGAGAGATGTTAGAAGAACTTCATGCTGAAATGGTAAAGATCAAAGATCCACTAGAAAACTGGTTATATAGAATAATCTATGAAATTTAATAGAGTTTAAATAAAAGGAGTTGTGGCAAATGATTTGTGACAACTCCTTTAAAATAAATTCTTGTAAAAAAGTGATAAAAGTGGTATTATCATAATAATTGGAAAATATTATGATGGAGGAATCTTATGTTATTAGGAAAAGAGAGGATTCCACTGTACTATCAATTAGCAGAGATTATAATAGGAGAGATAGAGAGTAAAGGGTTACATGAAAATGATAGGTTACCTGCTGAAAGAGAGTACTGTGAGAAATATAAATTAAGTAGATCAACAGTAAGGCAAGCTATAGATTATTTGGAGAAAAAGGGATATATATATAAAATTCAAGGAAGTGGAACTTTTGTTTCCTCTCAAAGATTAAAACAAAAACTTTTAAAATTTTATAGTTTTACAGAGGAAATGAAAAAACAAGGTAAAGTTCCTGAATCTAAAATTTTATCTTTTAAAGAAGTTGAAGCTAGTGAAAAAATTTCTAAAGAATTAAATATTGAAAAAGGAGATAAGGTTTTTGAACTGATAAGGCTTAGATTGGCAGATGGAGAGGAAATTATGTATGAAAAAACATACCTACCTGTGAAAAAATTTCCAAATTTATCAAAAAAAGATTTGCTAATTAGTCCATTATATGATATCCTACAAAGTAGATACAAGATGATATTCACAAAAGCCATTGAGAGATTTTCATTAGAAATTTCTGACAAAAAGGTTGCTGATGTACTTTCAATAGTAGAGGGAACACCAGTTATAAAGCTTCAGAGATGGACATATACAGGAATAGAGATTATCGAGTACACCATAAGTTCAGTTAGAGGAGATAGATTCGAATTTGAAGTTGAACTTGAGGAAGAGCAAAATAACAGACTCTAACGGGTCTGATTTTAATTAAAATAAAATTGGTACGGACAACAGTATAAATTTTAGGAGGAGAAGATGAATTATTTTGTAGGAATAGACATAGGTGGGACAAATGTTGAGATAGGTATTTTAAATGCTCAAGGAGATATTTTAGGAAAAGAGAGTATAAAAACTGAATCTAAAAAAGGAGCAGAGGATACTTTTAATAGAATTTGGAATAAGACAAAGGAATTAGCTGAAAAATTAAAAATTAAGGTAGAGGGTATAGAAGCTATAGGATTAGGGATACCTGGACCAGTAGTGAATAACTCAGTGGTAAAAATAGCAGCAAACTTTTCATGGAATAACGATTTTCCTGCTAAGGATTTGATGGAGAAGGTAACAGGAAAACCAGTAAAAGTTGGAAATGATGTTAAGGTAATAGCTTTAGGAGAAACACTTTTTGGAGCTGGAAAAGGGTATAAAAATAGTATAACAATACCAATAGGAACAGGAATAGCAGCTGGAATAATAATAGATGGAAAAATATTAGAAGGAGCTGGAGGAGCAGCTGGAGAGTTTGGACATGTAGTGGTAAATAAAGAGGGGTATAAATGTGGTTGTGGACTTACTGGTTGTTTAGAAACTTATTGCTCAGCTACTGGTATAGTTAGAGAGGGAAGAAGAAGATTAGAGCTAGATAAAAATAATGCCTTATATGAAGTAATAGGTGGAGATTTAGAAAAACTAGAAGCAAAGCATATATTTGATTTAGCTAAAAAAGGAGATAAATTTTCAAGTGAGATTGTAGATTTCTTCTGTGAAAAATTAGCTGAAGGGGTAGGAATGCTTTTAAATATAATCAATCCAGAAATAATAATATTTACTGGTGGTGTAGCAAGAGCAGGAGAGATAATTACAGATGGTGTAAAAAAATATCTACCTAAATATGCATTAGGAATGACAATGGAAAACCTTATTTTTACATTTGGTAAGTTAGAAGAGGAAGCGGGAATAAAGGGAGCAGCAGCCCTTGTAATGAATAAATAAAATAAATTGAGGATAAAAGGAGAAAAAAGATGGAATTTAAAAATTGTGTAACTTGGCAAGAAATAATTCAACAACCTTCTATTTGGAGAGAGGAACTAGAAATAGTAAAAAATAACCTTAAGTCAATAGGAGCTTTTATTGAAAAAGTTCAAGGAAAAAAAGTAAAAGTAGTTTTTACAGGGGCAGGTTCTTCTGAATTTGTAGGAAATACTCTTTGTTCATATGTAAACAGCAAAGTAGATATAGATGTTTTATCAGTACCAACTACTGATATAGTATCTATGCCAGAACAATATTTAGAAGCAGATACAGCTACTATATTAGTTTCATGTGCTAGATCAGGGAATTCTCCTGAAAGTGTAGCTACAGTAAACCTAGCTGATAAATTAGTGAAAAATATTTATCACATCTTTATAACTTGTAATCCAGAAGGACATTTAGCAAAAATTTCTAAAGAGGGAGATAATAAATATCTTCTACTAATGCCTGAAAAAACAAATGATAAGGGATTTGCTATGACAGGAAGTTTCTCATCAATGGTAGTAGCAGGGGTATTAGTTTTACTAAGAAAAGATTTTGCTGAAATGGAAAGAAAAGTTACTTATGTAGCTAACTTAGTAGAAAAAAATCTAGAAAAAATATTAGCAGATGCTGAAACAATAACTGACTTAGATATAGAGAGAATAGTTTATTTAGGAGATGGAGCTTTAAAAGGATTAGCTGAAGAGGTATCTTTAAAAGTTCTAGAGTTAACAGGTGGAAAATTGGCTTCTTTCTATAACACATTTTTAGGATTTAGACATGGACCTAAATCAATAGTAAATGATAAAACAGCTATCGTATGTATGATGTCAAATAATCCATATACAAGAATATATGAATTAGACCTTTTAAAAGAGTTTAAAAATGAAGGTGGAAAGAAAAAAATAATCGTACTAGATACTGTATGTGATGAAGAGGTAAAAAATAACTGTGATTATTACTTCTCATTTGCTGATGAAAAACTAGGAGAGATTGAAGAGGTATTTGCGGGATTAGGATACCTAGTATATGGACAATTAATATCTTTAGTAAAATCTGCAAAATTAGGAATTAACCCTGATAATCCATGTCCTACAGGAGAGGTTAACAGAGTAGTTAAAGGTGTAATTATCCATGAATATAATAAATAATTTTTTAAAAAAGTAAATTTAAAATTTTAATAGATTTATAGGAGGAAAAAATGTTAGTATCAACAAGACAATTATTATTAGATGCTCAAAAAGGAAAATATGCTGTACCAGCTTTTAACGTACATAATATGGAAACAATTCAAACAGTAGTAGAGGCAGCTGTAGAGTTAAGATCTCCAATTATAGTTGCTGCAACTCCAGGAACAATGAAATATGCAGGACCAGAGTTTTTTATAAAACTTGTAGAAATTTGTGCAAATAAATATGATATCCCTATTGCTATGCACTTAGACCATCATGAGAGCTATGATGAGATAGTAAACGCTATTCAATTAGGAACTAAGTCAGCTATGATAGATGCTTCTCACTTTGATTTTGAAGAGAATATCAGAAGAGTTAAAGAGGTAGTAGATTATGCTCATAGATTTGATGTAACAGTAGAGGGAGAGTTAGGAGTTCTTGGAGGACAAGAGGACGACTTAGTAAGAGATGATAAAGATAGCAAATATACTAATCCAGTTCAAGCTAAAGAGTATGTAGAGAGAACAGGAATTGATTCTCTAGCAGTAGCTATTGGAACAGCTCATGGAGTATATAAAGAGGAGCCAAAATTAGATTTCGAAAGACTTGCAGAGATAAGAGCAGTTGTAGATGTACCATTAGTATTACACGGAGCTTCTGGAGTACCAGCTGATCAAGTTAAAAAAGCTATTGAATTAGGAATTACAAAAGTAAATATTGCAACAGAGTTAAAGATGCCATTTGCTGAAAAATTAAGAGAAGTATTAGTAAATAAACCAAATGAAAGCGACCCTAGAAAATATTTTGGACCAGCTAAAGAGGTTATGAAAAAAGTTGCTATGGAAAAAATCTTAATGTGTGGAAGTAACGGGAAAGCATAATGAGTAGAGTATTAACAGTTACTTTAAACCCAGCTATTGATGTGAGATATAATGTTGAAAATTTTAGATTAGGAAATGTCAACAGAACTCAAGGGATAGAAAAAAATGCTGGTGGAAAAGGAATAAATGTAAGTAGAATAATAAACCTTTTAGGTGGAGATATATTAGCAACAGGTATAGTTGGTGGATTTACAGGAAAACTTTTCTTAAAAAAATTAAATGAAAACTCTATAAAAAACAATTTTTTAGAGAGTGAGTATGAAACAAGAACATGTATTGCTATAATTGATGAGAAAATAGATGGAATTACAGAGATCCTAGAGTCTGGAAAAGGAGATATGGAAGTTTGTAATCTATTTATAAAAAAATATTTAGAAATATTAGAAGATAAAGAGATTAAAGTAATATGTGGTTCTGGAAGTTTACTAAAGGGAATAGACCCATTAGTTTATAATACTCTTATTGAAGAGGGAAATAAAAGAGGTATAAAATTTATTCTTGATACAAGTGGAAGTACACTAGTAAAGGGAATAGAAGCTAAGCCTTTCCTTATAAAACCTAATCAAGAGGAGTTAGAGGATATTTTAGGAAGAAAATTAAACTCTATTGAAGAGATAGCAGATGCAGCTAGAGAGCTTATGAAAAAAGGAGCTGAAAATGTTATGGTAACTCTTGGAGGAGCAGGAGCCTTACTTATAACACCAGAGAGAGTATATAGAGGAACATTTCCTAAAGTAGAGATAAAAAATACTGTTGGTTCAGGAGATTCAACAGTAGGGGGATTTGCTTATGCACTTTCTCAAGGAAAAGATTTAGCAGAGTGCTTTAGATTAGGAATAGCTTGTGGAACTACTAACGCTATGTTAGATTCTACAGGAACAATAGATATGGATATTTTAAATAATATTCTACCTAAAATAGAGATAAAATAGCTTTATAATAAAAGGAAAAAGTTTATTGTATTACCCTATAGGTTAACAAAACTTTTTCCTTTTTTCTTAAAGTAATTTACTGGCTAGGTAGTTACTATTATTCATTTAAACCAAAGTATTTCCCAGGAGAAACTCCCTCATATTTCCTAAAGATTCTTATAAAAGTATTTGAACTATTGTATCCAATTCTTTCGGCTAAATCTTTTATTTTAATATCTTTATTTTCAGCCATAATCTCTTTGGCTTTTTCTATCCTATAGATATTTAGATAGTTTTTAAAATTATCCCCCATAACTTTTTTAAATAAAATACTTGTATATTTAAAAGAGTGTCCTAGATAATCAGCAAGATTATCAAGAGAGATATCTATATGGTAATTATCTTCAAGATATTTTTCTATCTTATTTTTTATATCAGAGTTATCATCTTCATCTTTTTCTTTAGCTATTTTACATACATCTAGAATTTTTTCTTCAAATTTTTCTCTAAGCTCTTTTAAATCATTGGCTCTTAAAATTTCTTCACTACTAAAAATTTTAGGGTCAATATCTGAATTCATCTCTTTTAATTGAATTAAAATTCTTCCTAAACTATTATAAAGAAGCCCACTAAATTCTTTTAAATGTTTTTTATCAATATCTGCTGTGTTACTCTCATCAAATATTTCATCTAAGATTCTTTTAATTCCTATCTCATTAGCATTTAAAGTTTTAGTTATAAGCTTAGCTTCTATCTCAATAGGATAGTAATATTTCTTAGTTTGAGTTTCGTCTAAATCTTTAAGGAAAATAACTCTTTTTTGTTTGAATACAAACTTGTAATCTAATATTTTTTTAGCTTCTTTGTATGCTCTTGGCATCTCATTTAATTTAGCATATTCTTTTGTAATAGCAATAGAAAATGTCAATTTGAAGTTTCTTTCACAATGATTAGCAAGACAGATCATTACCTCTTCTAACTCTTCTTCGCTAAGTTTATCTTCTAAAATAATAGCAATACTCTTATAGTCTATATCTACTATTTCATAGATAACTTCCTCTTCAAAATATTTAGAAACAAACTCTTTAGAGATTTTAATCTTATCATAAATATTATCTGTAACTTCTACATCTAAAATTTCAAGAATTAAAACTCTATAGTTTTTTAAATTTAAAACAGGGATATTTGAGATAATATCTTGAATACTTTCTAAATTATTTAATCCAAGTAAAAAATCTTTAATTTTTTTTCTGTTTTGATAAACTTTCATATCACTAATAGTATATTCAAGATTTTTATTTTCTAATGTGATTTCCTCAATCTTCTGTTCTATAAATTTTACTTCTTGCTTGATATTTTTTCCTGAATAACCAATTTTAGTAGCTAAACTTCTAACAGGCTCAATTATAAAAAGTTTTAATAGATAGCATAAAAAGTATAATATTCCTGCTATTACAATAAGTTTAAATAATTCATAAGAAAAAATTTCAACCCTATTAATTTTAGGGAAACTATATATAAAATCACCATTAAAATAACTTATTTTAAATTTAATCATTTTTTCTGGAATAATATCAGAAAAAGGAGGTTTTTTTCCTAGATTGATATTAAAATTTCCGTTAGTCAGATACCAGTTATCTAATTCAAAATATATTTCTGAAAAAAAAGCTTCTCTATCTAAAGAGATTATCCAATAAATATTACTATTTTTCTCAAAACTTCCTTGATAAAATACAAAATTTATTTTTTCTCCCACTTTATTAAGAAATTTTTGTTTTTCTTCTAAATTTTCAGGAAAATCATTGTATTTGAAATATTGAGTTTTATCCATAACTCCTAAATTAGAAAAAACTAAATTTTCATTTTTTTCAAAAAATTCTATTGAAAATCCAAGTCTATTATATATAGTATTAGTTTTTTTCAAATATTCATAAAGTTTAATTCTCTTATATCTTTTTTCACTAATAGAAGAGTTTTCAGAAAAATATGCTTTAAATTGTGAACTAGTTTTTAACTCATAAAGAGTAATATTAAGAAAATTTAATTTTTTATCAATGCTCTGGTAAAGCTCTTCGGCTTTTTGTAAATTTTCTTTTTGGGTTTGATTGAGTATTTTATTAGTATTATAGATAGTCAATAAAAATATAATAAGGAAAACAAATATTGGAATAAGTTTATTTGAAATTTTATTCCAATACTCTTTTTTTAAAATAGTTTTCATAACACTCTCCTAAGCATAAAATTAATTACTAGAAATAAATCTCTCATAAGCTTTTTGGTTTATTTCTAATGCTTCATCTAATCCAATATGTTTTAATTCTTTTAAAAAATTATCATATGTAGTATCGAAGTCTTCAACTCCTAATATCCATCTTTGACACATATCTTTAACAAAAGTATCTAATTTAGGTTTTATAGTTTGCAATTTTTCATTTTCAGCTAAGGTATATTTTAGTGTAGGCATAGGTTCTACTAAGAAGCCTTCTTGAGTATATCTTTTCATCCAAAAATTTGCATCAGTTTCTCCCCAAGCTTTTTCATACTCATAATCTTGAGGACCACCTATTCTAAATTGAACTCCCTCTTCTCTTAAAACTTGTAGAGGAGTTCTATTTTTATCCTTCATAACCTTCTTAGTAAAATATTTATTTCCATCAATATCTCTTAGAAATGTATCTCCCTCAATTCCCCAGTTAGCTAACTCATATCCTTTAGGAGAAAACCAATAATCAAAGTATTTTATAATAGATATAGGATCTTGAGCTGATTTAGTTATTCCCCAGCCACCTAAATAAGTTGGTCTAGCATCTGGAGCATAACGTTTACCTTTATATAGTGGGGGGTCAATAGCTATAAATTCAAAATTATTAACCTCTTCCTTTAATGAGGTATTATATGTACTTGTACTACTAAACCAATCAAATGTAGCTCCACCAAGATTATTTTTTAAAATATAATCTCTTGTTTGAAACCCTCTTGTAAAAATTTCAGAATCAATTAATTCTTCACTATACCATTTTATAACTTCTCTAATAGCTTCTTTAAATCTTTCTTCTTTAGGACCAAATTTAACTTTATTTTCATCTATATAAAAACTTATTTCAGCTCCAAATAAACCTAAGAGCTCTTTTTCCACAAACTCTGTATTTCTTTCAAAATATGGAATCTCATCAGGTATTCCATTACCATTTGGATCTTGAGTTTTAAAAGCTTTTAAAGTTTTATAAAACTCTTCCATTGTATTAGGAACTTTTAAATTTAAGTTATTAAGCCAATCTCTTCTAATATAGAGCCCCTGGGAAGCTCTCATAGCATACCAATCATAATAATCTGGGATAAAATATATGTTTCCATCTGCAGAAATTGCATCTTTTTTATAACGTGGATATTTTTCAAAAAAAGCTTTAATATTAGGAGCATATTTATCAATTAAATCATTTAGAGGAAGTATTTTTCCATTCATTCCAAGCTCTTCAAGTTTATCTCCTTGACTTAATGAGATGATATCTGGTAACTCTCCAAAGGTAATCATTAAATTAAAAGCTTGTATTTCATCAGCAAGATTTTTTGAACCAATTCCTTTCAATTTAATATTCGTATCTTTAAATGCTTCCTTAAATACAGACCAATTTTCATTAAAAACTAAGTCATTATGTATAGCTAATATTGTAACTTCCAATGGCTTGTCAGTTATTTTTAAATTATCTTGAGAGTATGTTGGAATTATAAAAAAAATAATTTCTAATAAAATAAATAATGTTTTTTTTAATATCATAATCTCTCCTTTTCTTTCAATAAACTGCCACTTAACAAGTATTATTTTATCATAAATTTTTTGTTTTTTCTATGTCAAAATTCTAGAGGATATTTTTATAAAATTTTTTGAAAATATAGACGAAAAAATAATTTGTAAATTTTAATAAATTTTAAATATTAAGAGGAAGATAGACGAAATTATAAAAAATAACTGTTTGATAAGAAAAAAATACAATAAAAAATGAAAATAAAACATCAAAAAAAATGTACAAAAAAAGGAAAAAAATAAAAAATATAAAAAAAATAAACAAACAAAAAGGAGAAGAATACAGAAATAGAAATAATTTTAAAAAAATAACTCTAAAATAAAACATCATCATTATTCTATTTTGTATTGAAAGAGAATAATGATGATTTCGATATTCTATTTTGTATTAAAAAAGAATAATGAAGATTTACATTAAGCCGAAACTTTAATATTATGTTGATGTAAAGTGAAGATAAAAAGAGGGAGGATTAACTATGAAAAAACCAAATTTACTTTTTATATTTGCAGATCAATGGAGAAGAGATGCAATGGGATTTATGAAAAAAGATGAAGTAATAACTCCTAATATTGATTCTTTTGCAGAAGAAGCATTAAGTTTTGATAATGCTATGAGTGCATGTCCACTATGTTCTCCTAATAGAGCTACTATGTTTACTGGAAAATATCCAATAAGTCATGGTGTATGGACAAACTGTAAAAATGGTTTAAATAATGTATTTTTAAAAGAGGAAGAGATTACTCTAATGGATGTTTTAAAAAATAATGGATATACAACAGGGTATATAGGAAAATGGCATCTAGATCTTCCAGAGAGTAATTTAGTAGAAAATCCAAAATCTGGAGCAAGAGATTGGGACGCATATACTCCACCTGGAAAGAAAAGACATGGGGTAGATTATTGGTATTCCTATGGAGCTTATGATCATCACTTAGAACCACACTATTGGAATGATAGTGAGGAAATGATACAGGTAAAACAATGGTCTGTAGAGCATGAAACAGATAGAGCATTAGAGTTTATTGATAAAAACAAGGAAAATCCTTTTGCCTTGATAGTTTCATGGAATCCACCACATACACCACTTGATTTGGTACCACAAAAATATGTAGATATCTATGCTGGTAAAAAATTTAAGGTAAACCCAAATGTTCTTTTAACTGATGTAACTGACCATACAGAGTCAGTAAATCCAAGACTTAATTTCACTGATGATGAGTATCAGGAGATAATGAGAAAATATTTTGCAGCAGTAACTGGAGTAGATGAAAACTTTGGAAGACTATTACAAAAATTAAAAGATGATGGACTTTATGATGATACAATAATCGTTTTAACAGCTGACCATGGAGAGTTACTATGTGCTCATAGACTATGGAGTAAGCATGTATGGTATGAAGAATCAGTAGCAGTTCCTTTTATAATAAAGTATGGAGATAGATATATAAAAGGAAGAACAGAAAGTGTATTAAATGGAGTAGATATAATGCCTACAATACTTTCACTTATGGGGTTACCAATTCCTAATACTGTGGAAGGAGTAGACTTAAAAGAGGTTATACTTACAGGAGATAAGAAAGAAAACTATGCAATACTTTCTGCATATCCTGGACAAGTGAGAGCTGTAAAAGGTTTTGAAGAGATAGGAGAAAAAAATATAGATTATGGGTGGAGAGCTGTAAGAAGCGAGAGATATACCTATGTAATCAATAGAGGATATAGATTAGATTATGGAGTGGAAAGATTACTTTATGATAATATAGCAGACCCATATCAACTAAATCCAGTAAAAATAGATAAAATAGAAGAAAATCCATTAGCTGAAAAATTTGAGAAAATTTTAAAGGAATGGGCAAATAAGTATCAAGATAATTTTAAATTTTAAATAGTTGTAGGAGGAAATAAGATGGAATTAACTAAAGAGATGAGAGAAAGATTTTCAAAAGATGTAGAATTACCAAGAGAGATGCTATTTGGAGCATTACATGAAGCATTAAAAAAGATAGATCAGAATTGTAAAACATTTATCAATACATACCCAAGACCTTGTAGTACTAACTATATCTATCCTGGAATATTAAATGGAGGAGAATGGGACGACTGGACTAGTGGATTCTGGACAGGAATGTTATGGCTAGCTCATGAAATAACAGGAGAAAAGAGATATAAAAATGTAGCTCAATTTCAAATAAAATTTTATGATGAGAGAATAACAAATAAAGTAGGAGTAAACCATCACGACTTAGGATTTTTATATACTCCATCAGCAGTAGCAGGATATAAAGTAGCGGGATTAGAAAGAGCTAAAGTAGCAGCATTAAAAGCAGCTGATCATCTATTAGGAAGATTTAAAGAAAAAGGAGAATTTATTCAAGCATGGGGAGATTTAGATGATCCTAATGCATATAGACTAATAATAGATTGTAATATGAATGTACCTTTACTATTTTGGGCAACAGAGGTAACAGGAGATCCTAAATATAGAGAGGTAGCTACAAAACACATTAATACAGCAGCAAGTGTAGTAGTAAGAGAGGATAGTTCAACACATCATACATTCTTCTTTGATCCAGAAACTGGAAAACCAACAAAAGGAGTAACAGCACAAGGAGCATCAGATGAATCAGCTTGGGCAAGAGGACAAGCATGGGGAGTATATGGATTCCCACTAGCATATAGTTACCTAAAAGATGAAAAATTTGTAACACTATTTAAGAGAGTAACAAACTACTTCTTAAATAAATTACCAGCAGACAGCGTATGTTACTGGGATTTAATGTTTGATGATAATTCTGGAGAAGAGAGAGATACATCAGCAGCAGCAATAGCAGTATGTGGAATGTTAGAGATGTTAAAATATTTACCAGATACAGACCCAGATAAGAAAATTTATAAGAATGCTGTAAATACAATAATGAAATCATTAATAGAGAAATATACAACAAAGGATATAGAATATTCAAACGGATTGTTAACTCAAGCAGTATATAGTAAACCACATGGTTCAGGAGTAGATGAGTGTTGTATATGGGGAGATTACTTCTATATGGAAGCACTAGTAAGAATAATGAAGCCAGAGTGGAAAATGTACTGGTAATAAATTAAAATAATATAGGAATATTGAGGAGAATAAAACAATGGAAGCGAATAAAACTATAAGACCTTTTGGTATGAGAGATAAGATAGGTTATCTTTTTGGAGATTTTGGAAACGACGTAATGCTTATATTTGTAAGCCAATTTTTAATGGTATTCTATACACAAGTATGGGGAATGAAGCCAGCAGTAGTAGGAACAATGTTTCTAGTGTCAAGACTAGTAGATGCTTTTACAGATATAACTATGGGAAGAATAGTTGATACTGCTCCACAAGGTAAAGATGGTAAGTTCAAAAAGTGGATAAGAATAATGGCAGCTCCAGTTGCTATTGCAAGTTTCTTAATGTATCAATCATTCTTAAGAGATTATCCAATGATTGTGAAAATAGTATATATGTATATAACTTACTTATTATATGGAAGTATTTGTTTTACTGGAATAAACATTCCTTATGGAGCAATGGCTTCAGCTATAACTGACAAACCAGATGAGAGACAATCACTTATTACATTTAGAGCAATGGGAGCATATATTGGAGAGTTTTTAATAGGATTCTTTGGACCATTAGTAATCTATCAACGTATAATAACAGATGAAGGAGTTCAAGTAGTTATCAGAAATAATGGAAATATATTCCCAGTTGCAGCTGGAGGAATATCTTTAATAGCAATAGTGTGTTACTATATCTGTTATACTTGTACAACAGAACGTATAAAAGTACCTGCATTAAGTAAAGAGGGGGTATCTTTTGTAAGCTCTGTTAAGATGATATTTAGCAACCGTGCTATGATAGGAATACTAGGAGGAACTGTATGTTTAATATTTGGTAACCTATTAACTGGTGGAGTAAATGCTTATCTATATGCTTACTATTTCAAAATGCCAGAAGCACTTTCAACATATAATGCTATTAAATTAGGAGTAGCTTTAGCAATGGCAACAGGAGTTACTTTAGTAGTTAAGAAAATTGGAAGAAGAGAGTCTATCAGCGTGATGGCAGGGCTTGCTTCATTAGTATTTGCTTTATTATTCTTCTTAAGAATAAAAAATCCTTGGGTATATGTTGCTATTTCATCAGTTGGATTCTCAGGAGTAACTTTCTTTGGATATACAGTATGGGGAGCTATCATAGATGTTATTGATGACGCAGAGATTAAAAGTGGAAAAAGAGAAGATGGAACACTTTATGCTATCTATTCATTCTCGAGAAAAATTGGACAAGCTCTTGGAAGTAGTATAGTAGGATATGCTCTTGCAATTATAGGATTCCAATCTGGAGTAAAAGAGCAAACACAAGAAGTTTTAAATGGAATCTATAACTTAGCAACTGCTGTTCCTGCAACATTATTCTGTTTAGTTGTGTTAATGTTTATGTTAGTATATCCACTATCTAAGAAGAAAGTTAACGAGAATGCAGAAATTTTAAGATTAAAAAGAGAAGCGAAAAATAATTAATTCTCTGGAGGAATTATGCAGAATATAAAAGCTCTATTTAGGGAAGAAAAAATAAATAAAACTATTGAAAATTTAAAAAATAATGGATTTGATGTAGCATTAGTAAATAATGTAGAAGAAGCTGAAAAGCTTACATTACAAGAGATACCAAGAGGGAGTTTTATAAGTATGGGAGGCTCTGTTACTTTAAATATGACAGGGCTTCTACAAAAATTTAGAAGTGAAGAGTATTCTTTCTTTGAAAGATTTGCTCAACCTACTTGGGAAGATACAGTAAAAGTTATGAGAGAATCTCTTTTAAGTGATTACCTTGTAACAGGAACAAATGCTATAACTGAAGATGGAAAATTGTTACAAGTGGACTCTGGTGGGAATAGAGTAGCAGGTATGGCATATGGTCCAAAAAATGTTATAGTTATAAGTGGAATAAATAAAATAGTAGCTGATACTCATGAGGGACTTGAAAGATTAAAATATGCAGGACCTTTAAACTCTAAAAGATTAAATCATAAAACACCTTGTAATATAAGTGGAAAATGCGAAAACTGCTCTACTCATATGAGAATGTGTAATTTTATATCTATTATTTCAAACGGTAAAAGACCTTTTGGAAATGTAAAAGTAATTTTAATAAAAGAGGAATTGGGATACTAATGGATAAAAATGTATTATGGTATAAAAATAAAAGAGTTGAAGAGTTAAGTAAGGTACTATTGGATAAAGAGTATTTGATTCATTGTGTAGAAAGTTTAGAAGAGGGAAAAGAAAGAATAATCTCTTTACTTAACAAAGATAAAACAGTAGCTCTAGGAGATACTTGGGAATTAAATACAGAGGAATTCATAGAGAGATTAAAAGAGTGTAAATTTTTTAACTATATGGAAGCTGGAGAAAAGAAAGAAGAGATAAAAAGAGATTCTTTAACAGCGGAGATAGCTATATTAGAAGGGGAATTTATAAGTGAAGATGGACAGATAGTTATGGTAGGAGATTATAATACAAGCTCTGCACTATTTGGTGCTGAAAATATAATTATACTTCTGTCTGAAAATAAAATTGTTAAAAATTTAGATATAGCCTTAGATAGAGTTGAAAAATTAAAAAAATACTATAAATTAAAAAATGAAAAATTAGGAAATCTGAATGATGGATTAAGTATTGGAGTTATTGAGAATGGAAGAAAGTTCAATAAAAGAATAACTTTAATATTTATATTGGAGGATACTGGGTTATAAAATAAAGAGCAAGTAACTTTATAGTTGACTTGCTCTTTTTATATTTAATATTTTAGAACTCTTAATTTTCCGTTTAAGAAAAAGGCAGTTTTACCGTAGAAAAGAGTATCATTTAATTTATAAGTTTTCTTTTGATTATTAATTTCCTTTGTAGAATTGAAGAAAATAATTTCATCATTATCTAAAGAGATTTTAATAGCTTTAGATTCATTTTCCTCAACTAAATCATCATTTCCTCTTCTCACTTGGATTTTCTCCAATTCAAAATCTTTAGGAGAGATTACAGTTATTATTGTAGTAGCTCCACTATTTAAAAAATTAGTAGTGATACGTTTACTAGGTTGGAGCTTATTATATTCTTTAGAGATTTGAATATCTTTTATATCAATATCCAATTTATCAGACCACTTCATAAATAGAGTATTTTTTCCTTGAAGGGTAACAGAGTTATTCTCAATAGTTGGAGTAATCTTATCATCAAGGTTAAAAAATTGAGAGTACTTATGTTCTCCTGATGTATTAAACTGGTCTACTATAATCCATAGCTCTGGTTTTAGATAAAAGATTTTTCTCATAGGAATAACGGGATTAGGAAGATTAAGATATCCTAAATGAGCTCCCTCTACATAGTCAAAATTTTTATTAAATTTATAATAATTATTTAAGGGAAGAGCAGCTTCAACTATTCCCCAAGCACCTTTAAATTTAGAAAACATCTCATCATCTACAATAGTTGTATTATGAGCATAACAATTTTTCAATTCTACTCTTACAGGATTTTCTTCCACATAGGTATATCTACCAGAATCAATTAAGAAATCTTCTCCATGATAGTTTAAATCGAAATGGAGTAAATTAGCATGTCCATGTCCACTTCCAATAGCTCCACAGTTAAACCATAGATAGTTCCCATCTTCGTGAAAAGAGTTACGTAGGAAGAAGTTTCCACTCTCTTCAAGAGCCATAGAAGGATATTTAGGATAGTTAGTAGGAATACTAGGATAATTTTTTATACTTTCTTCATCTAATTCCCAGATAGATTCAAAATCAATTTCAGAATACCCTGCAGATTTTAGAGTTCCATCTTTTAAAATAGCAGCACATCTAGTAATAATATCTCTTAAATCTGTATAATCACTATCTCCTTGCATAGGTTGAGTATGGCTAGGTTTTTTCATAGCCATATTTGAGTATCCTATTTTAGATATTGTTCTTTTTAAAAATGGGGGAATAGAAAATTTATGCTTTTTAAAATTTATTGCCACTTCAAGAATACAGTTTAAAACTTCATTTTGATACATAGGAGATTGTTCCCAATGTACTCCATCTGGTAATATTTGAATAGCACATTGATGTTTCAATCTTTTTAATGGTATAGAAAAATAATCAGTATCAGTGAGGTGGTAATAAAAAGCAAAAGTAATAAGTCCACAATTTTGTAAAACACCCCAATTACTTAAAATTCTAAAATCATCATAAACTTCAAGTAACACATCACATTGTTGTTTTAAAGATTTAAATATTTTTGTTTTAAACTCTTTATCAAAAGTATAATCTTTTTCAAAAATTTCTAAAGTTTTAATCCAGTTGATACATCTAAGTCCCATTTCAATAGTTCGAGAACAATCTTTATACTCTTCAGAAAAGATATCTACATTATCAATCCAAGAATTTATTTGTTTGATGAAAGTATCTAAATATTTTTTATCTTTTGTAAGATGATAGGCTTTGGCTAAGAAAGTCCAGAATTTATGTCTATTCATCATAAAGGTCCACTCTGGATCATCAAAAGGGATATGATTCCATTTTATATCATCATCAAAAGTTACTGGAGTTTTACAAACTTCCATATCCCATTTGTGGTTAAAAATAAAGGTATTACAGCAAATCATATCAGCTGTTTCTATTAATGTTTCTTTAGTCATATCTGCCATATTTTCCTCCTAAATATTTGTTATATATTTATTTTAAAAAATAAAATAGGATATGTAAATCTTTGTTTTTCTTTATCTTTTTTTAGAAAAAAATGTAGATAAAATAGAAATAGAAAATTAAATATAGAAATTTGAATATAAAAAAAATAGTAGTTTTATCCTTAATAATATAGGATAATATAATTGAAAAAATCCTGTTTTTATGATAAAATAGTTTACTGGAATGGTAAAAAAATACAGGAAATATTTAAAAATAAAAAGAGAAATAAAGGAGTAAAAATTGAATACAGAATTATTTATAAAATTACTGTTGATAGTAGGAATAGGAGCAGGAATTGGTTGGGTAACTAACTATGTTGCAATAAAAATGTTATTCAGACCATACAAAGAGATAAACTTAGGATTATTTAAAATACAGGGGCTTCTACCTAAGAGAAAGCACGAGATAGGAGAGAGCATAGCCGAGGTTATTCAAACTGAGTTAGTTTCTTTACAAGAGATTTTAAAATCTTTAGATGGGGAGAAACTTGAAAAAGAGATGAGTGCGGTTATTGACAGAATTTTAGAAGAGAAACTTCAAAGTGAAATAACAAGAAATTTTCCTATGTTAGCTATGTTTTTAAGTAGTGATATGCTAGAAAAAATAAAAGGTATAATAAAAAATTCAATTTTAGAAAATAAAGATAATATAGTTGAGATGTTTTCAAATTATTTAAAAGGGAATGTAGATTTTAAAGGAATTATTGTAAAAAATGTAGATGCCTTCTCATTAGAAAAATTAGAAGAGGTAACATACACTTTAGCAGCGAGAGAGTTTAAACATATTGAAGTAATAGGAGCAATATTAGGAGCAATTATTGGTTTTGTTCAATTTATCATTGGAATGATAATGTAAGGAGAAATAAGTGGAGAGAGTAGTAGCAAATGAAGAGTTTGAAAATGAGATAGAGGTACAAAAAAGTCTAAGACCAAAAAGTTTTAGAGAGTATATAGGACAGGAGTCTTTGAAAGATAAGATGTCAATATATATAGAGGCAGCTAAAAGAAGAGGAAGTTCTGTAGACCATATACTATTATATGGACCTCCTGGACTTGGAAAAACTACTCTAGCTGGGGTTATTGCCAATGAGATGGGAGCAAATCTTAAGATAACTTCTGGTCCAGTACTAGAAAGAGCAGGAGATTTAGCAGCAATACTTACATCTTTAGAGGAGAATGATATATTATTTATAGATGAAATCCATAGATTAAATAATACAGTGGAAGAGATACTTTATCCAGCTATGGAAGATGGAGAGTTAGATATTATAATTGGGAAAGGACCATCTGCTCGTTCTATCAGAATAGAGTTGCCTAATTTTACATTGATAGGAGCTACTACAAGAGCTGGACTTTTAAGTTCTCCACTTAGAGATAGATTCGGAGTTACTCATAGAATGGAATATTACACTGAAGAGGAGTTAGCTCAAATCATACTTCGTGGGGGAAAAATTTTAGGAGTAAAGGTGGAGAGAGAGGGAGCTTTAGAGCTTGCTAGTAGAAGTCGTGGAACTCCAAGAATTGCCAATCGTCTTCTAAAAAGAGTAAGAGATTATTGTGAGATAAGAGGAAATGGAGTAATTACTAAAGAAATTTCTATGAAGGCATTAGATATATTAGGAGTAGATTCAGTGGGATTAGATGATTTAGATAGAGATATAATCAATGCTATAATAGACAATTATGGTGGAGGACCAGTGGGGATAGAGACATTATCGTTACTTTTAGGTGAAGATAGAAGAACTTTAGAAGAGGTATATGAACCTTACTTAGTAAAAATTGGATATATTAAAAGAACTAACAGGGGAAGAGTTGTTACAGAGAAAGCTTATGAGCATTTTAAAAGAGTGAAGGAGCAGGATAAGTAATGAAGATAAGTACAAGAGTTAGATATGGATTAAAGGCTTTAGTATATATAGCCGATAAAAGTAGTGAAAATAAATTAGTAAGAATAAAAGAGATATCTGATGAACAAGGAATATCAGTTCAATATTTAGAGCAGATACTATTTAAGTTAAAAAATGAAAATATAATAGAGGGAAAAAGAGGACCTAATGGTGGATATAGACTAGCCAAGGAACCTAAAGAGATTACATTGCATCAACTTTATAAGATATTAGATGAAGAGGAAAAAGTGATAGATTGTAATGAAAGTGAGGAGCATAAAGCAGTATGTAGTGATGGAACTTGTTCTGGAAAATGTATCTGGGGAAAATTGGACAATGCTATGACTAAGATACTAGAAGAAACAACTTTAGATGAATTTATAAAAAATAAAGATATGATATAGGAGAATCCTATGATAAGTGTTATAATATCAAAAGAGAATATTTTTGAAAATAAGATTGTAATAGATGAAAAGGGAGATGTCAATCATCTAAAAAATGTTTTTAGAGTAAAGATAGATGAAAAAGTAAGAGCAGTAGACGGAGAAAAGGAATATCTTTGTAGAGTAGCAGAGTTAGATAAAAAAAGTGTAACTCTAGTTATAGATGAGATTTTTGAAGATAGATTTTCTACTAAGGTAAAGATAGATGCTGCTATTGGAATATTGAAAAATGATAAGATGGACTTGACTATCCAAAAACTTACTGAGATAGGAATAAATAAAATAATACCTTTGAGTACTAAAAGAGGAGTAGCAAAGGTAAGTGAAAAGAAAGATAAATGGGATTTAATTGTGAGAGAGGCTTTGAAACAGTGTCAAGGAGTGAAGCCTCTAATTATTGATGAAGTAACAAAAATAGAAAAATTGAAGCTGGAAGATTATGATTTAGTAATTGTTCCCTATGAGTGTGAAGATGAGTATACTTTAAAAAATCTTTTAAGAAAGCAGACAAAAGAGTTAAAGAGTGTTTTATATATAGTAGGACCAGAGGGTGGTTTTGATATTGAAGAGATAGAGTATCTAAAACAAAAGGGTGCTAATATAGTAACATTGGGAAAAAGAATTCTAAGAGCAGAGACAGCTTCTATTGTAGTAGGAGGAGTTTTAATCAATGAATTTCAATAAAAGAGTAGCTTTTTATACTCTAGGTTGTAAAGTAAATCAATATGAAACTGAGAGTATAAAAAATCAACTTCTTCAAAAGGGGTATACAGAAACAGCTTTTGAAGATGAGGCAGATATCTATATAGTAAACTCTTGTACTGTTACTAGTGTAGCAGATAGAAAAACAAGAAATATGTTGAGGAGAGCTAAAAAAGTAAATCCTCACAGTAAAGTAATAGTTACAGGATGCTATGCTCAGACTAATAGTAAAGAATTACTAGAGATGGAAGATATAGATTATGTAATAGGAAATAAATATAAAAAAGGGATAGTAAATTTTATAGAAGATATTGAGAATAGGACAATGGATAGATTGAAAAATGACAATATCTTTGATGAGTATGAATACACAGAGTATGAGTTTGCTACTCTAAGAGAGATGTCAAGAGCATATGTTAAGATACAAGATGGATGTAATAATTTTTGTTCATATTGTAAAATACCTTTTGCAAGAGGAAGAAGTAGGTCAAGAAAAAAAGAGAATATCTTAAAAGAGATAGAAAAACTTGTAAATGAAGGATTTAAAGAGATAATCTTAATTGGAATAAATCTAGGAGCTTATGGAGAGGATTTAGAAGAGGATATAGATTTTGAAGATCTGTTAGAGGAGATTTTACAAGTAAAGGGATTAGAAAGAGTCAGAATAGGTTCTGTATATCCAGATAAAATTTCTGATAGATTTATAGATATGTTTAAATATAAAAATCTGATGCCACATTTACATATCTCTCTTCAATCATGTGATGATACAGTTTTAAAGATGATGAAGAGAAAATATGGAAGTGATTTGATAGAAGAGAGACTTCTAAAGTTAAAAAATAGTATAGGGAATATGGAATATACAGCTGATATTATAGTAGGATTTCCTGGAGAGAGTGAGGAGATGTTCCAAAACTCTTATAATCTTATAGAGAAAATAGGATTTTCAGGATTACATATTTTCCAATACTCTGATAGAGAAAATACTGTTGCTAGTAGATTAGAAAATAAGATTGACTCAAAAGTGAAAAAAGAGAGAGCAGATAGATTAGAAGAGTTAAAGAAAGAGATGGCTATAATTGAAAGAGAAAACTATATAGGAAAATCTTTAAAAATTTTAATAGAGGAAGAGATAGATGGGTATCTATATGGTTATAGTGAAAACTACTTGAGAGTAAAAGTAAAAGGGGACAAAAAAATGATTAATGAGATAATAGAAGTAAAGATTACCTCATTAGAAAAGGAGTTGTTAGTAGCAGATGAATAAAAGAGTGAGAGCAATATTTACAGTAATTTTAATAATAGTTGCATTAGGTGGATTTTTATTTGTAAATTCAATGAGAAAGAATCCAGAGCTAGATAAAAATAGTAGCTACTTAATAATAGGAAAAGAAAATCTTATAGCTGTGTACCAAGATAAATTAGCAGTAAGAATTCCTTTTGAAATAAATATTGATAAAGATACAACTGTAAGAGATTTAGTTGCTAATAAAAATGAAGAAGAAGTTTTAAAAACTATAAATAAATTATTGCCAGTTCAAGTAAATAATTATATGACAGTTAAGTTTGGACAAGTAAAATTAAATGTAAAAAATGCTAAAAATATTCCTGAAACAACAGTGGATAATAAAAGATATATAATAACATCTAGCTTATACTCTATGTATGATTCTTTGTACAATGAACAACAAAATAAAAATGAAGTAAATGAAAATATTATAGTGGATGTATTGAATGCTAATGGAATAAATGGATATGCTAGAAGAACAGGAGAGAATATTAAAAATAAATTAGGAATGAAATATAATGCTGCTAACTATGAGAAAAATTTAGAAGAGAGTTATATTATATTAAATGATATCTCAATAGAAAAAGCTCAAGATATAGTTATGCAATTGAATGAAAAATATTTTAAAATTCAACAGGTACCAACTATTCCAACACTTGCTAATATAGTAGTAGTGTTAGGACAAGAGAAAAATATAGATTTTACAATAGAGGTAGCTGGAGAAAATAATGCAACTGTTCAAAGTATAAGTAATGAATTAAAAAGAGAAGGATATAGAAAAGTTGAAAGTGAAAAAGATAAAATAAAAGTTGAGAGTTCTTTTGTAGAATATGCTTCTGAAGATTATTTTATAGCTTATAAGATAGCAAAAACTTTAAATATAGATAGTTTAATAGAAAATAATAATTTAAAAAATAAAATAAGAGTAATAACAAAGTAGTGAGAGAAAATGGTTTATTTAATTTCTTTTTTTCTAATTGTAGTTGAAGTGAGTTTACCTCTTACCGCTAATATGTATGGAGTTACATTACCATTTTTAACTTATTTAGTAAGTTTAAAAAAGGAAAAAGAGATAGGACTTGTTATTCTTGTAATTTTGATACGTTCTTTGCAAACAAATAATTTTTTTGAGATACTTATTATATTGTTACTTGGTTATTATTTATTTCATTATTTATTTACACATCTAACTTATGGAAAAGCAAATATCATTCTAATTTCATTGTTACAGTTAGGAGTATATGCAGCTCTTTCTATAAATAGATTGAAAAAAGAGTATGTTATTGCAAATATTTGTATTTTTATAGTTTTAAACTTTATTTATGTAAAAATTTCAAAGAAAAGGGAAAATATTAAAGGATAATTATGAAAAAATTGAAGAGAAGGAATATTAATATAAAACTTGGAGAGGAGAATAACTCTAGAAATATAATATTAAAAGCTTTTATGTTATTAGTCTTTTTATTAATGGGGTTAAGAATTTTTTATTTACAAGTTTTAATGGGAGATAAATATTCCTATCTCTCTCAAAGAAATAGAATAAAGATAAAGGAGATAGAAGCTCCTAGAGGAAAAATATATGATAGTAAGGGAAGACTTGTAGTAACCAATGGTTCTGGATATAGATTGGTTTATCTCCAAGAGAGAAAACAAACACCAGAGGTATTGAAAGAGATTAGTGAAATTACAGGTTATAGTGAAGATTATATATCTAAAAGAATAAAATATGGAGAGATATTTCCATATACAAGAGAGAATGTCATAATTGATGATTTAAAACCAGAGATAGCTCATAAATTGATAGAACAATTAATAGATTATCCATATCTTCAAGTACAGACTTATTCAAAAAGAAGATATCTTTTTGATGATGTAGCAGCCCATAGTATAGGATATGTAAAGAAGATATCTGAAAAAGAGTATGAAAAATTAAAAGATGAAGGATATGGACCAAGGGATATTATTGGAAAAGATGGACTTGAAAACAGATATGATAGAGAACTTCAAGGGGAAGATGGGTATGAATATATAGAAGTTAATGCCCTTAATAAGTTACAGAGAAAAATCGAAGAAAAAAAGAATCCAATTTCAGGAAAAGATATGCATATAACACTGGATATGGAACTTCAAGAATATATGGAAAAACAGTTTGAAGCTGATGGAAGAGCAGGAGCTTTCATAGCTTTAAATCCAAAAAATGGAGAGATACTTACTATGGTAAGTTATCCAACATACTCATTGAATATGTTTAGTTCACAAATATCCTATGATGAATGGGATAAGATAATAAATGATCCTAGAAAGCCACTTTCTAATAAGGCAATAGCAGGAGAATATCCACCAGGTTCGGTATTTAAAGTGGTATCGGCAATAGCTTTTTTAGAAAATGGTGTAGACCCAAAAGAACAATATTATGATAAAACTGGATATTATCAAATAGGAAAATGGAAATGGAGAGCTTGGAAAGCTGGAGGGCATGGATATACAGATATGAAGAAATCTATAGTAGAATCTGCGAATCCATATTATTATAAATATTCAGATAAGATTGGACATAAGCCAATTATAGATGTAGCTGCTTCTTTTGGGCTAGGAGAGAAAACTGGAATTGATATTCCAGGAGAAAAAAAAGGTTTGCTTCCTGACACAGCTTGGAAAAAGAAGATGATAGGAAGTGGTTGGTTTAAAGGAGATACCATACTATTATCAATAGGGCAAGGGTATCTTTTGGTTACACCATTACAAATAGCAAATCTCTATGCAGCAATAGCAAATAAAGGGGAGATATATACTCCGCATTTAGTGAAGGAATTTAAAGATTCTAAAGGAAAAAGCTACCCTATAGAGCTATACAAAAAAGAGATTAAGCATTATCCAAAGTCATACTATAATATTCTAAATGATGCTTTGATAGCTACAGTATCACAGGATAATGGAACTACAAAAGTATTAAGAACAAAAGGAATGAAAGTAGCAGCTAAAAGTGGTTCAGCACAGAATGCTCATTCAAAAATAACTCATGCTTGGGTAGCAGGATATTTTCCAGCAGATGATCCAGAGATAGTTTTTGCAACTATCTTAGAAGGAGCTGGAGGAGGAGGAGCAGTAGCTGGAGGAATGGCTAGAAAATTTATAGATAAATATCTAGAGATAAAAAATAGACCAACTGAAGTTCCACAAGAGGAGAGAAAAATAGAAAATGATGAAAAAGATTTGTAATGGAGGGAGATTTTAGAAAAAAGGAGAGAAGATGTTAAGAACAGAAAAAGGTAGTATAAGTCAAGAAAAAAGAAAAAGATTAGAGAGAAAATTTAAGTTAGAAAGTAGTAATACAGGAGTAGATGGCATAAAAAAAAAAATAAAAGCTATCAAAGAAGGAATAAAAGAGTTAAAAACTGAAAAGGTAAAAAAAGCTACAGGTAAAGTAGCAAAGGAAGTAGCTACTAATATTGTAGTAGAAACAAAAGAAGCTAAAGCACAAAAAGAGGAAAAAATGTATGTAATACCTCTTGGAGGAATGGAAGAAGTAGGGAAAAATAGTACAGTAGTCCAATATAGAGATGAAATAATCATTATTGATTCTGGGGTTATATTTCCGGATGAAAATCTTTTAGGAATAGATTTAGTTATTCCAGATTTTAGCTTTTTAGAAAATAATAAAGATAAGATAAAGGGATTATTTGTAACTCATGGACATGAAGATCATATAGGATCTATTCCTTATCTTTATCAAAAAATTGATAAATCAGTTCCAATGTTTGGAGGAAAACTTACATTAGCATTAGCTAAATCAAAATTTGAAAATGGTTTTACAAAAGATATACCTAAGATGAAAGAGGTAAAGGGTAGAACTAAAATAAAAGTAGGGAAATATTTTACTGTTGAGTTTATTAAAATAACTCACTCAATAACAGATGCATACTCTCTTTTAGTAACTACTCCAGCTGGAACCGTATTTCATACAGGAGATTTTAAGATAGATTTAACTCCAGTAGATGGAGAGGGAGTAGATTTTGCAAGATTATCACAGATAGGAGAGCAGGGAGTAGATTTAATGCTATCTGATTCTACTAACTCAGAAGTAGAAGGGTTTACTCCATCTGAGAGAAGTGTAGGAGAAGCTTTTAAGGTAGAGTTTTCTAAAGCTAAGGGAAGAATAATAGTTGCTGCCTTTGCTTCACATGTGCATAGACTTCAGCAGATAGTAAATGTTGCACAAGAGTATGGAAGAAAGATTGCAATAGATGGAAGAAGTTTAGTTAAGGTATTTGAGATTGCTGGAAGTTTAGGATATCTAAAGGTACCTAATGATATGATGGTACCACTATCGGAAGTAGATACTTTAAAGGATAATAAAGTTGTAATTCTTTGTACTGGGACACAAGGAGAACCTATGGCTGCTTTATCAAGAATAGCTAAAAATATGCATAAACATATAAAAATAAAAGAGGGGGATACAGTAATTATCTCAGCTACACCTATTCCAGGAAATGAGAGAGCAGTATCTAATAATATAAATAATCTGTTAAAATATGATGCTGAGGTTGTATTTAAAAAAATAGCTGGAATACATGTATCAGGGCATGGAAGTAAAGAGGAGCAGAAGCTTATGCTAAATCTTATTAAGCCAAAATATTTTATGCCAGTACATGGAGAGCATAAGATGTTAAAGGCTCATCAAGATACAGCAATGGAAACAGGTATTCCTAAGAATAATATAATTATAGCTCAAAATGGTAGTAAGATAGAAGTTACAAAATCTGGAGCTAAGATAAAAGGAAAAGTAAATGCTGGGTGTACATTAGTGGATGGACTTGGAGTAGGAGATATAGGAAATATAGTACTAAAAGATAGACAACAACTATCACAAGATGGAGTTGTAGTAATAGTATTTACTTTAGATAAAGAAACAGGAAAAATAGTAGCAGGACCAGATATTGTAACAAGAGGATTTGTATATTCTAAAGAGTCAGATGATATAATCAAAGAAGCAATAGAGAATATTAAAGAAAAAATAGATGATACATCTAACTATTATTCGAAAGATTGGGGATTATTAAAGAATACTACAAGGGATATTGCTGCTAAGTTTTTCTATAATAAGACAAAAAGAAATCCAATGATTTTACCAATAATAATGGAAGTATAATAAATAAAGAAATAGAGAAGGAGACAAAAATGGAATTAACAAGTAAAAGAAGAGCATATCTAAGAAAGAAGGCACATGATTTAGATGCACTAGTAAGAATAGGAAAAGAAGGAGTAACTGACAACTTAATTCAAAGTATATTAGATGCTATTGAGTCAAGAGAATTAATAAAAGTAAAAATACTTCAAAATTGTGAAGAGGAAAAAATGGAAATAATGGAGCAACTTTCTCAATGCAAAGAGTTTGAAGTAGTAGGAATAATAGGAAGAACTATTATACTTTTCAAAGAGAATAAGGATAAGCCTGTAATCTCTTTAGAATTAAAAAGTATTTAAGTAATAGAAAGGGGAGAGAGCTATGAGTCGTGGAATAATTTTTGGTAATAGAATACTAGATATAGTTTTTATAGCTTGGTTTATAGCTCAATTTTATAAAGTTTTAACAACTATTTTTTCAGATGGTAAGCTGAATATAAGAAGGATGTGGGAAACAGGTGGTATGCCTAGTTCTCACAGTTCTACTGTATCTTGCTTGACTACATGTATAGGGATTCGCCATGGGATAAGCAGTGATATATTTGCTATAGCAATAATTCTTTCTGGAATAGTGATGTATGATGCTACTGGAATAAGGAGAGCAGCTGGAAAGCAGGCTGGAGTAATTAATCAATTTGTAGAAAAAATACCTCTTATGTTAGGAGAGAAGAGATATGAAAAATATTTTGGAAAAGAGAAAAGTGAAAAGCTAAAGGAACTTTTAGGTCATACACCTTTTGAAGTATTAGTAGGGTGTATATTAGGAATAGGTGTAGGTTTAATTTTTACTGATTATTTACAGGGGTAGAGTAGATGAAAAATATACATAGTATGAGTATTGAAGAGATAAATAAAAAAGCAAAAGAGGTAAGAGAAACTTTAATAGAAACAGTAAGTAAAAATGGTGGGCATCTATCTTCTAATCTTGGAATAGTAGAACTGACACTGTGCCTACATAATGTATTTGACTTTTCCAAAGATAGATTACTATTTGATGTTGGTCACCAATCTTATGTTCACAAGTTACTTACTGGAAGAGATAAGAAGTTTTCTACTCTTAGGCAAAGAGGAGGAATAGGTCCTTTTACAGATCCTAAAGAGAGTAGTGCAGATCCATTTATCTCAGGACATGCTGGAACTGCACTTTCGGCAGGAGCGGGGATAGCTATGGCTTCTCCAGAGAAAAAAGTGGTAGTAGTGATAGGAGATGCATCTATATCTAATGGTCACTCTTTAGAAGCTCTTAATAATATAGGTGGAAATAAATTAAAAAATATGATAGTAATCTTAAATGATAATGAGATGTCTATTGGAAAAAATGTAGGTTCACTTTCAAGATTTTTTGGAAAATTTATGGTAAGTGAAAAATACATGAGTTTAAGAGATGATATAAAGGGAATAATAAAAAAAATAAAGGCTAATAAAGTTTCTAATACTTTAGAAAGAATGGAGTTCTCATTAAAAAATTTTTTCTTACCTCTAAGCATGCTAGAAAGTTTAGGGTTTAAATTTTTTGGAGTATTAGATGGACATAATCCTGAAGAGTTATTGTCAACTTTAAATAAAATAAAAAATATGGAAGGACCTATATTTATACATGTTAAGACTCAAAAAGGAAAAGGTTATAGTTATGCAGAACAGGATAAGGAAAAATTTCATGGAATCTCTCCTTTTGATATGAAAACAGGAAATACTAATTCAACTGTAAAAACTTATTCGAGTATATTTGGAAGTGAGATAGTAAAATTAGGAGAAGAGGATAATGATATCTATGTAATATGTTCTGGTATGGTAAAAGGGACAGGACTTGGAGAGTTTTTCAAAAAGTTTCCAACAAGAGCAATAGATACAGGTATAGCTGAAGGGCATGCTGTAACTTTTGCTGGGGGACTTGCTACTCAAGGGAAAAAGCCATATGTAGCCATATATTCTACATTTTTACAAAGAGCATATAGCCAACTTATACATGATATCTCTTTACAAAACTTATCTGTAAGATTTATAGTGGATAGAGCAGGAATTGTAGGAGAAGATGGGAAGACTCATAATGGACTTTATGATTTATCAATATTTTTAACTATTCCTAATTATACAGTACTAGCACCAGCAACATCAAAAGAGTTAGTAGAGATGTTGGAATTTTCTAAAGATTTCCAAGAGGGACCACTTATGATAAGAATACCAAGAGAAGTGGAATATAATATAGATAAAGCTAAAAAATTTGAGTTTGGAAAATGGCATGAGATAAAAAAAGGAAAGAAGAATCTTTTTATAGCAACAGGAAGTATGCTAAAAGAGATATTAGATATAGAGGATAGATTGAAAGCTAGAGGAATAGAGGGAACAATAGTCAATGCTTCTACTCTAAAACCATTAGATGAAAAATATCTTTTAGATTGTGTAAAAGAGTATGAAAATATATTTGTTTTGGAAGAAGCCTATGAGAAAAATTCTTTTGGAAGCAGTATAATGGAATTTTACAATGAAAGAGATATAGATGTTAGAATTAGAAAAATAGCTCTAAAAGAGGGAGCTATTCCTCATGGAAAAAGAAGTGAGCTTTTAGAAGAGTTTGGTTTGAGAGGCGAAAATTTAATAAAAAGAATTGAGGAAAAAATAGATGCAGGAAAAAAATAGGAGAGCACTTGGTTTTATAACCTCTCTATTAGAGTTAGAGATGGTACAGGATTTAGAACTTTTTGATGACCAAGGAGTAAAGGTTTCTACTCATACATATGATGTTTTAAAAATCTCAATAGATGAGCTAAAAAGAGATTATAGAACATTTTTAGAAGCAAAGGAGAGAGTGGATTTTTTTGCTTTGACAGTAGGAATTATAATACATGATTTGAGTAAGGGAAGTATAAGAAAGATGGAAGAGAAGTATTCTCATTCTCAAATGATGTTAAAAAAACCAGAATATATAACAAAAGAAACTGAAAAAGTTTTAAAAGAGATAGAGGAAAAAGTAGGAGCAGAACTAAAGGAGAATATTAAGAAAAATATTATTCATATAGTTCTATCTCATCATGGGAAATGGGGAAAAATTCAACCTAATAGTAAAGAGGCTCATATTGTTCATAGGGCTGATATGTATTCAGCTAAGTATCATAGAATTAACCCTATTGGTGCAGATAAGATATTGGATCTTATGGCTAAAGGAGTCCAATTAGACGATATTCCAGATAAGTTAAATTGTACTCAAGGAGTAATAAAGGATAGATTAAAAAGAGCAAAACAGGAGTTGAAAGTAAAAACTACTAAACAGCTTTTAAATTACTATAAGAAAAATAAAAAAATCCCAATAGGGGATAATTTCTTTATTCAAAGAGTGAGAGAAACTGAAAAGTTAAAGAGAGTAGTAGATAAAAAGGGATTTAAAAATATTATGTTAGAAAGTCCGCTACTACCATATATGATAGATGAGGAGATATTTAAAATCTGAGGTGTACAATGAAAGAAAGGTTAGATGTTCTACTAGTAAAAAGAGGTTTTTTTCCAGATAAAGAAAAGGCTCAAAGAGCTATTATGGCTGGACTTGTAATAGTAGATGAGAAAAAAATAGACAAGAGTGGAACTATGATAAAACTAGATAAAGAGCCTAATATAAGGATAAAGGGAGATTCTTTAAAGTATGTAAGTCGTGGAGGATTGAAATTAGAAAAGGCTGTATCAGTTTTTAATATAGATTTTAGTGGGAAAGAAGTATTAGATGTAGGAGCATCAACTGGAGGATTTACAGATTGTGCTTTACAAAATGGAGCTGAATTTGTATATTCAGTAGATGTAGGAACAAATCAGTTAGATTGGAAGTTGAGAAATAATCTTCAAGTAAAATCTTTAGAAAATATGCATATAAAGGATTTGACTTTAGAGGATATTGATAATAATAAAGTTGATTATATAGTTATGGATGTTTCATTTATCTCTATAAAAAAGATAATTGGAGATTTAATTAAGTTCTTTAAACCAGAAACAAAGCTTATGGCTCTTATAAAACCACAATTTGAAGTGGAGAAAGAACATATAGCAAAAGGTGGAATTGTAAAAGATGATACTAGACATATAGAGGTAATAAAAGATATAATAGAGTATGGAAAAAAAGAGGGACTTTATTTAGAAGGTTTAGATTTTTCTCCTATTACAGGAACAAAAGGAAATGTAGAATATATCTCTCTTTTCGGAAAAGATTCTTCTAAGGAAATATATATAAGTATAGAAGAGATAGTAGAGAAGGGTAGAAGTTTAGGAGGTACAATATGAGAGGGCTACTTAAAAATAAATTAGTAATAGTAATTCTATCAGCTTTAATATTTACTAATTGTTTTGGAAAAGAAGAGGTTAAAGCAACTAATAAAGCTAGCGAAGAGTCAACAGGATTTTTATCTAATATTAGACAGCTTAAAGAGTTGTCAGATATAATGGATGTCATCAATCAAAATTATGTGGGAGATAAAGAGGTAGATAGAAAATCTCTTATGCAAGGAGCTTTAAAAGGAATGATAGAATCTTTAGGAGACCCACACTCTAACTATTTTACAAAGGAACAGTTAGAAAATTTTCAAGAGGATATTAAGGGAAAATATGTAGGAGTAGGAATGGTAGTTCAAAAAAGAGTAAATGAACCATTAGTAGTAGTTTCTCCTATTGAAGATGGACCAGGATATAAGGCTGGAATGAAACCTAAGGATAAAATTATAGCAATAGATGGAGTATCTACATATAATCTTACTAGTGAAGAGGCAGTAGAGAAATTAAAAGGAAAAGAGAATACAAAGGTAAAAGTTACTGTTGTAAGAGATGGAATAAAAGACCCTAAAGAGGTAGAGATAACAAGAGCAGTTGTAGAATTAAAATATGTAAAGAGTAAGATGGTAGATGATAAAAATAAAATAGGATACTTAAGACTTACTCAATTTGGTGAAAATGTATATCCAGATGTAGCAAAAGCATTGGAAGGATTACAAAAGCAAGGAATGAAAGCTCTTATATTTGACTTAAGAAGTAATCCTGGTGGAGCTTTAGACCAAGCTATAAAAATTTCTTCTATGTTTTTAAAAGAGGGAAAAGTTGTAAGTGTAAAATCTAAAGATGGAGAGGAACAAATTTCTAATAGAGAGGGAAAATATTATGGAGATTTTCCATTAGTAATACTTATTAATGGAGGAAGTGCTTCAGCCTCTGAAATTGTTTCTGGAGCTATTAAGGATAATAAAAGAGGAATACTTGTAGGAGAGAAGAGTTTTGGAAAAGGAAGTGTACAAACTCTAGTTACTCTACCTGATGGAGATGGAATAAAGCTAACAATAGCTAAGTATTATACACCTAGTGGAGTATGTATCCATGGAGTAGGAATAGAGCCAGATGTTAAGGTAGAGGAAAAAAATGGATATATGCTATTTGATAGTGTGGTTACTAATATAGATGAAGAGGGAACAAAGGAAAATAAAAAAGAGCTAATCAAAGAGGTAGTAGGAGAGAAAGAGGCAAAAGAGTTTGAAAATCATCAAGATATTCAACTAGATACTGCTATTGGAATTTTAAAAGGAATACTACTAGAAAATAAATAGGAGAGAAGAGATATGTTATACATAGTGGCAACACCTATTGGAAATCTTGAGGATATGACTTTGAGAGGAATTCGTATTTTAAAAGAGGTAAACTACATATTTGCTGAGGATACAAGAGTTACAAAAAAATTATTAAATCATTTTGAGATAGAGAATACTGTATATAGATATGATGAGTTTACAAAGATGCACCAGATAGCTAATATAATCAATCTTTTAAAAGAGGGAAAGGATATAGCATTAGTTACTGATGCAGGAACACCTTGTATATCTGATCCTGGATATGAGTTGGTAGATGCGGCTCATAAAGAGGGAATAAAAGTAGTGCCAATTCCTGGAGCAAGTGCTCTTACAGCTTCAGCTTCTGTAGCTGGACTTAGTATGAGAAGATTTTGTTTTGAGGGATTTTTACCTAAGAAAAAAGGAAGACAAACTCTATTAAAATCTTTAGCTGAGGAGGAGAGGACAATAGTTATATATGAATCTCCATTTAGAATAGAGAAAACTTTAAGGGATATAGAGCAATTTATAGGAGTAAGAGAGGTAGTAATTATCAGAGAGATTACTAAGATATATGAAGAGATAATGAGAGGAACTACTACCGAACTTATAGAGAGATTGGCTAAAAATCCTATCAAAGGAGAGATTGTTCTTCTGATTAAAGGTTTAGAGGATTAAGAGGAGAGTTAAGTTATGTCAATGACAAAAATCAACTGGTATCCTGGACATATGAAAAAAACAAAGGACTTAATAAAGGATAATATGCAACTGATAGATATAGTTCTTGAAGTAGTAGATGCAAGAATACCTTTATCAAGTAAAAATCCAGATATTACAGTTTTTGCAAAAAATAAGAAAAGAGTAATTGTTTTAAATAAGTCAGACCTTGTAGATAAAAAGGAGCTAGCTTATTGGAAAAAATATTTTAAAGAGAATAATTTTGCTGATGAAGTATTGGAGATAAGTGCTGAAACAGGATTTAATATAAAAGGACTATATTCAATAATAGATAAGGTATCAGCAGAGAAAAAAGAGAAGATGATGGCTAAAGGTCTTAGAAAAGTAAATACAAGACTTATGGTTGTAGGAATACCAAATGTTGGAAAATCTAGACTTATCAATAGAATTGTTGGAAAAAATAGTGCTGGGGTAGGAAATAAACCTGGATTTACTAAGGGAAAACAATGGGTAAGAATAAAAGAGGGATTAGAGCTTTTAGATATGCCTGGAATACTTTGGCCAAAGTTTGAAAGTGAAGAGGTAGGACAAAATTTAGCTATTACAGGAGCTATAAGAGATGAGATACTACCAATAGAGGAGATAGCTGGAATATTAATTTCTAAAATGATAAGATATGAGATGTGGGATGTACTGAAAGAGAGATATAAGCTTTTAGATGAGGATAAGAGTGAAATAATGGGAGAAATCTTAGAAAAAATAGCTCTTAGATGTAAAATGTTTAACAAAGGTGAGAGTCTAAATGTACAACAAGCAGCTTATACAGTACTTAGAGATTATAGAGGTTGTAGACTTGGAAAATTTGGACTAGATAGATAGTTGTGGAGGAGTTATGGAAAAGCTGAATGTAGATTTAAGTGTTTTAGAGGAGATACTTGTAAATTTTTTAAGAGAGGAAGCTGGAAAAGTAGGATTTAAAAAAGTAGTACTTGGTCTTTCTGGAGGAATAGACTCAGCTCTAGTAGCTTTTTTAGCAGCAAAAGCTTTTGGACCAGAAAATGTACTAGGAATAATGATGCCATATAAGACATCTAGTAAAGAGAGTGTAGAACATGCTAAACTTGTGATAGAAAAAACTGGAATAAGAAGTAAGTTAGTAGAAATCACTCCAATGGTAGATGCTTACTTTGCTATGAATCCAGATATGAGTAGCTTAAGAAAAGGGAATAAGATGGCAAGAGAGAGAATGTCAATACTGTTTGACCATTCAGCAGCAGAGAATGCTCTTGTGCTAGGAACTTCCAATAAAACAGAGTTATTACTAGGATATGGAACACAGTTTGGAGATTCTGCATCAGCTATTAATGCCATAGGAGATTTATATAAAACTCATGTATGGGATTTATCAAGACATATGGGAGTACCAAATGAGCTTATAGATAAAAAACCAAGTGCAGATCTTTGGGAAGGACAAACTGATGAGCAAGAGTTAGGTTATTCATATAGAATGGCAGATGAAATCTTATATAGATATGTAGAAGAGAGAAAGACAATAGATGAGATAGTGAAAGAGGGATATCCCCAAGAAGTAGTTGAAAAAATTATTAAAAGAACTAAAATTATGCAATATAAAAGAGTTATGCCTGTAATTGCGAAGGTTTTCTCAAGAGGAATAGGAACAGGATTTAGATATCCAAGAGATTGGGGAGTATAAAAAGAGTTGAAAATAGATTAAGATAAGGGGTTGAAATTTATATGGAAAGAGATGAGCACTTAAGACAGGAGTTAGATGAGTTTAAAAAGGAAAAAGAGAGAATAAGAAATATTGTAGGAGAGATAGGAGGAAAAAATAATAAACAACATAAGATAGTGAGCTTAATATTTGTTTTATTAATAGGAGTACTTTTAATCTTAGGTGTTGTTTTACAAAAAATTACTTTATTTCTTACATTGGAGATAGTAGCTCTTTTAGGAGTATTCAAACTTATTTGGATGGCTTATGAAACACAAAGAGCAAGTCACTTTCAATTTTGGATACTTAATTCGTTAGAGTTTAGATTAAATGAGATAGACAGAAGAGTTAAAAAAATTGAAAAAATGTTAAAAGAGGAATAAAAAATAAAGAGGAGTCTATTATAATTAAAAATTATGAGAACTCCTCTTTTATTATTCTTTATATTTAGTAGAATTAGAGATTGATAAAAAAATATAAATAATATATACTATAGATAGAGAATAGGAGGGAGAGAGATGGAATTAAAAGATTTAAAAAATGTAATAGATATAGATATTGATGGAAGTTTAGCTAGATTTGGAAATATGGAAAGTTTTTATATCAAATTTTTAAAAAAATTTATAGATGATAAAAGTTTTATAAATTTAAAAGAGGCTTTAGAAAATAATAATATAGATAAAATAGGAGAGGAAGCTCATACTCTAAAAGGTGTAGCTGGAAATTTAGGACTCAATAAGGTATATCAATATTCAGTGGAGTTAATGAGATTAGCAAAGGAAAACAATCTTGCAGAGATAAAAGAAATAGTAGAAAAATTAGAAGAGGAGATAGAAAAAGTAATATCAGCTCTAAAAAATTTATAGAATTTCAAATAAAAGAGAGAATAGTAGTAACAACTAAAAATCCTCTCTTTTTATTTTCTTTAAGTTTATTTGACGAATATTAATCAATGAGCTATACTCTTAGTGAATAAAAAAAGGAGAGAAGATGATATATATTTCAGTAGCTTTAGGAATAGAAGCAAAACCTATTATAAAGTATTTTAATTTGAAGAGAGATAATAGTATAAAAAAATTACAAGTTTTTAAAAACGAGAGAGTTACTTTGATAATAACAGGAGTAGGAATTTTAAAAAGTGCAATAGCATTGACATATATTCTCTCCCAAAGTGAGATAGATGAAGATGATATATTTTTAAATATTGGAATCTGTGGAGCTAAGAGTGAAAAATATAGTATAGGGGATATAGTACTATGTAATAAAATAATAAATTCAGAGTTGGAGAAAAGTTATTATCCAGATATGGTGTTTAATCATTCTTTTAAGGAAGGAAGCTTAGAGAGCTTTAATACCCCTGTATATTGTGGAGATGAGGTTGTAGGAGATTTAGTAGATATGGAAGGGGTAGGACTCTTTGAAGCTACTACATATTTTTTTCAAAGTTACCAACTAAATTTTATAAAGATAGTATCTGATTATTTAGACAGAGAGGTAGAGCAAAACCAAGTGGAAGAGTTAATTTTAAAATCTCTTCCTCAGATAGATAGTTGGTTGATAGAAAGAGAAAAATTTAAAGTAGAAAAGGAGATAGATTTCTCTTTAGAGGAAAAAAATATGATAGAGGAACTTATAAAAAAAGTTAGATTTACAGCAACTATGGAAAATGAATTAAAAAATTTGTTACTTTATTATAAATTGCAAGGAAAGAATATAAATGGAATTTTAGAAAAATATAGAGATATAGAGATAAAAGATAAGAGAGATAGTAAAAAAATCTTAGAGGAGATCAAGGAGATAAGATGAAAGAGAATAATGAATTTGAGATAATTGATACAGCTGGTTTTGATGCAATAGAAAAAAGATTTAAAAAAATTTATCCTAAGCAGGAGGAGATACATTTCCACGCTCAAGTTTCATCAAGATTAGGTGGAGATGACCCACTTGATGGAATAAGTATATTTAGAGGAGATGGGTATTATCACTTTGTAACTTTTGGTTTTAGTGAACTCTATGAAAAAGAGAGTGATGATATGGAGTATAGTGGATATGGTTTTGAGCTTACATTTAAATTGAAGATGACAGAGGAACAGAAAAAGAGAAAGAAAAGAGACTTTGATATAAAGGACAGGGAGCTAAAAAATATCTGTTCCATATTACAAGAGTTAGCTAGATATGTATTTGAAACAGGAGAGATATTCCAGCCTAACGAGTATATTTGGACAGGGCAAAAAGAGGGAATAGATTCTAATAAAAAATCTAAGATAACAGGATTTGTAACAACTCTTGATATGGCAGGGGAGATATCTACTCCTAATGGTAAAGTACAATTTGTAGAGTTAGTAGGTGCTACTGATAATGAATTAAAAAATATAGATAGTAATAAATTAAAAGTAGAAGAGTTATTAAAAAAATTGAAAACTGATATTACAGATTATAATAGAAAGAGTATTATATAGAAAGGATAATTTTAATAGATGAATTTATTAAATAGAAGTTTTTCTCACATATATATTGAAAAGGAAGCAAAGCAATATGAAGAAAGTAAGAAAATCATTGAACGATTTCCAAACTCTCAAATAGTAGAGATAGATGATTATAAGGAGATTTTTTCTAAAAATAATCAAAATTTTTCACTACAAAAAAGGACACCTAAACTAATATTAGCAGTGAAAAAGGAAAATTATCTCTATGAGGGAGCAAAGGTGTGTGAAAGTTTTGGAAATGAGAATTTTTATTACTCATCATCTATTTTAAACTGTATATATGATTGCGAATACTGCTATCTTCAAGGGGTATACTCTTCTGGAAATATAGTTATTTTTGTAAATCTAGAAGATATGTTTCAAGAGATAGAGAGAATATTAAAAGAGAAATCTATGTATATCTGTATTTCTTATGATACGGACTTGATAGCTCTTGAAGAGGTAACAGGCTTTGTAAAGAGATGGTATGACTTTGTAGCTAAGTATAAAAATCTCAAAATAGAGTTACGTACTAAAAGTGCAAGTATAAAGATATTTAAAGATCTAAAACCTAATCCTAATTTTATAATAGCGTGGACAATATCTCCTAAGAGATTTGCTCAAGAGCATGAGAGAGGTGCTGCTCCTTTTGAGTTAAGAGTAAAATCAGCTAAAATTTTAATAGATAGTGGTTGGACTGTAAGAATCTGTTTTGATCCTATGATAAAGGTAGAAAATTTTTATGAAATCTATGGTGAGATGGTAAGGGAAACTTTTAAAGAGATAGATAGTAAAAAAATTTTAGATGTAAGTATTGGAACATTTAGAATATCTAAAGAGTATATGAAGAGAATGAAAAATAATAGGAAAAACTCATTGATATTGAATTATCCTTTTCAATGTCAAGATGGGGTATACAGTTATCCGTTAGATGAAAATAGTAAGATGTTAAAGTATATGAAAAACTTAATATTGGAATATGTGGAAGAAAGCAAAATATTTATATAGAGGAGAGAAGATGAAAAAAGTATTGATAACAGGGGCTACATCTGGAATAGGACTAGCTATATCAAAAAAAATGTTAGATATGGGATATAGCGTCTATGGAGTGGGAAGAGATTTTAGTAAGATTGATATAGCTTCTTCAAATTTTTACCCAATTGTTTGTGATCTTATAAAATATCAAAATATAGAGGATATGGTAAAAAAATTAAAAAAAGAAATAGATATACTTATTAATTGTGCAGGGATAGGATATTTTGGACCTCATGAAGAGATAAACCCTACAAAGCTTCATAAAATGATAGCTCTTAATTTAGAAGCTCCTCTTATTTTAACTCAGCTTCTTCTTAGAGATTTGAAAAAGAGAAAGGGAACAGTTATAAATATATCATCTATTACAGCTACTAAAGCTAGTACATATGGTTGTGCATATTCTGCTACTAAGGCTGGGCTTGTGCATTTTTCTAAGGGATTATTTGATGAAGTAAGAAAAACAGGAGTAAAGGTAATTTCTATCTTACCAGATATAACAAAGACTCCTTTTTATGATGAATTAAATTTTAGAGAGGGAGAGGAAGAAGAAAGTTATATTCTTCCAGAATGTGTAGCAGATGCAGTGGAGAATATACTATCTCAAAGAGAGGGAACAGTGATTACAGAGATAATATTACAGCCTCAAAAACATATAATAAGAAAAAAATAAAATTTTTTCAAAAAATACTTGACAAAAAGAGTAATATATAGTATATTATTATTGTAGTAAATATGAAACGATTACAAAAAAGAAAAATAAGAATAAAATAAATTAAATGAAATTTAAGGAGGAATTAAAATGGCAAAATGGAGATGTAAAGTTTGTGGAGAAATTATAACTGATGAGGCAATGACTCAATGTCCTGTATGTAAGGCTGGAAAAGATAAATGGGAAGAAGTAGTAGAAGGAGCAGGAAGAGTTTGGGCAACTGAGCACAAAGTTGGAGAAGGACTAGCTTGTGGAGATGAAGAAATAATCGCTGGATTAAGAGCTAACTTTGAAGGAGAGTGTACAGAAGTAGGAATGTACCTAGCAATGTCAAGAGTAGCTGACAGAGAAGGATATCCAGAAGTAGCAGAAGCTTATAAAAGAATAGCTTTTGAAGAAGCTGAGCACGCAGCTAAATTTGCTGAATTATTAGGAGAGTGTGTAACTGCTTCTACTGAAGAGAACTTATCAAGAAGAGTTGAAGCTGAGTACGGAGCAACTTCAGGAAAATTTGATATCGCTAAGAGAGCAAAACAATTAGGATTTGACGCTATCCACGATACAGTTCATGAAATGGCTAAAGACGAAGCTAGACACGGAAGAGCTTTCGCAGGATTATTAGAGAGATATTTTGGAAAAAAATTCTAATCAATCTTTAGAAAAATAAAAAATAATTAGTATTAAACTACATCTGAAATCTTAGATATTAAGGTAACAGATGTAGTTTTTTATTTTAAATTAATTTCTATAAAAAATATTTTTTTATTGATAAAATTAATGATATAAAGTATAATTATATGGGATAAAAATATATGGAGGTAGAGATGAAGAAAAAATTTAATATGCCAGATACGTATGTTATAATATTTTTTGTTGTAATATTTGCAGCAATACTTACACATACTGTACCTGTGGGGAAATTCCAAATGGAAAAGGTAACTTATGTTACTGAAACTGGAGCTGAAAAATCTAGAGAGGTTCCAGTAGCTGGAAGTTTTACTTATGAATTGGATGAACAAGGGGAACCACTAGTAAAAGGAGTTAAATTCTTTGAGCCAGGAGGAGAAGTTGGAGTATCTAACTATGTTTTTGAAGGTATAACAAGTGGAGATAAATGGGGAACTGCTGTAGGAGTAATTGCTTTCATTATAATAACTGGAGGAGCTTTTGGTATAATTTTAAGAACTAAAGCAGTGGAAGCTGGACTATTTACTCTTATTAGAAAAACTAAGGGTTCAGAATATCTATTATTGCCAATAGTATTCTTCTTCTTCTCACTAGGAGGAGCTGTATTCGGAATGGGAGAAGAGGCTATTCCTTTTGCGATGGTTTTAATACCTATAGTAATTGGAATGGGTTATGATGCTGTTACAGGAATCTTAATAACTTATGTTTCTACACAGATAGGATTTGCTACTTCGTGGATGAATCCATTTAGTGTTGCTATAGCTCAAGGAGTTGCAGGGGTACCAGTATTATCAGGAGCTAGCTTTAGAATATTTATGTGGGTATTTTTTACTGCATTAGGAATAGTATTTACACTAAGATATACAAAAAAAGTAAAAGAAAACCCTCAATCTTCTATATCTTATGAAACAGATGCTTTTTATAGAAATGAATTTAATATGGAAGAGCAACAAGATATGGAATTTAAATTAGGACATAAATTAGTTTTATTAATAGTAGCTTTAGGAATGGCTTGGGTAATTTATGGAGTTGTAAAGTTTGGATATTTCTTACCAGAAATAGCTACTCAATTTGTAATAATGGGAGTTGCTTCAGGTATTGTAGGAGTAATATTTAAACTTGGAGATATGAGAATTAATGATATTGCTTCATCTTTTAGAAAAGGAGCAGAGGATTTAATAGGAGCAGCTATAGTAGTAGGAATGGCTAAAGGAATTGTATTAGTTCTTGGTGGTGCTGATGCAGGAACACCTAGTGTTTTAAATACTGTACTTAACTGGGTAGCTAATGGATTAAGTGGATTACCATCAGCAATTTGTGCTTGGGTAATGTATATTTTCCAATCTGTATTTAATTTCTTTGTTGTATCAGGATCAGGACAAGCAGCACTTACTATGCCTATAATGGCACCACTATCAGATTTAGTAGGAGTACCAAGACAAGTAGCTGTATTAGCTTTCCAATTAGGAGATGGATTTACTAACTTAATAGTACCTACATCAGGAATATTAATTGCTATATTGGGAATAGCAAAATTAGATTGGCTAGTATGGGCTAAATTCCAAATAAAATTCCAAGGAATTTTATTTTTCTTTGGTTCAATATTCGTTATAGTTGGAGTATTAATGAATTTACAATAAAAATTGAGGGTGTATATGCACCCTCTTTTTTTAAATTATTAATTATATAGAAATAAAAGTAAAAATAGTATAGCAATTATTTAAATTCTATGGTAAAATATAAAGTCGAATAAATTTTAATTATAAGGAGAAGCGAATAATGAAGATAGGATTTGATCACAATAAGTACCTTGAAGAACAATCTAAATATATTTTAGAGAGAGTTAATAATTATGATAAACTTTATCTTGAGTTTGGTGGAAAACTTATGTTTGATTTACATGCTAAGAGAGTTTTACCTGGATTTGATGAGAATGCTAAGATAAAAGTATTACATAAATTAAAAGATAAGCTTGAAGTAATAATCTGTGTTTATGCTGGAGATATAGAGAGAAATAAAATTAGAGGAGACTTTGGAATTACATATGATATGGAAGTTTTCAGATTGATTGATGATTTAAGAGAGCATGAACTTCAAGTAAACAGCGTTGTAATCACAAGATACAATGATCAACCTGCAACAACTTTATTTATTAATAAATTAGAGCGTAGAGGAATAAAAGTATATAAACATAGAGCTACAAAGGGATATCCTACTGATGTAGATGTAATAGTTAGTGATGAAGGGTATGGACAAAATCCATATGTAGAAACAACTAAGCCAATAGTTGTAGTTACTGCACCTGGACCAGGAAGTGGAAAATTAGCTACTTGTTTAAGTCAATTATACCATGAATATAAGAGAGGAAATGCAGCTGGATATTCTAAGTTCGAAACTTTCCCAGTATGGAATGTACCTTTAAAACATCCTTTAAATATAGCTTATGAGGCAGCAACTGTAGATTTACAAGATGTTAATATGATAGATCCATTCCATTTAGAAAAATATGGTGAAACAGCTGTAAATTATAATCGTGATGTAGAAGCTTTTCCATTATTAAAGAGAATAATAGAAAAGATAACTGGTAAAGAGTCAATTTATCAATCTCCAACAGATATGGGAGTTAATAGAGTAGGATTTGGAATAGTAGATGATGAAGTAGTAAGAGAGGCTTCTAAGCAAGAGATAATCAGAAGATATTTCAAAACTGGTTGTGAATATAAAAAAGGTTATGTAGATTATGAAACTTTTAAAAGAACTCGTACAATAATGGATGCACTAGAATTAAAAGAAGAGGATAGAAAAGTTGTAGGAGTAGCTAGAAAAAAATTAGAGGATATAAAATCTAAGCAAACTGAGCCAGCTTCTGCAATAGCATTTGAGTTACCAGATGGAACTATGATAACTGGTAAGGCATCTCCACTTATGGATGCAGCTTCAGCAGCTATTTTAAATGCTGTAAAATATTTTGCTGGAATTAATGATGAGATATTATTAATCTCTCCAGTTGTATTAGAGCCAATCTTAAATTTAAAAGATAAAACTCTTCAAAGTAAAAATATTGCTCTAAACTGTGAAGAGATACTTATGGCATTAAGTATCTGTGCAGCAACTAACCCAATGGCACAAGTGGCTGTACAAAAATTATCAATGTTAAAAGGAACTCAAGCTCACTGCACAAATATACTTGGAAAAACAAATGAACAAACTTTAAGAAAATTAGGAATTGATTTAACTTGCAACCAAGTATTCCCAACAGAAAATTTATATTACAATGATTAATAAATTAGGAAATATAAGAGAGGAAGACTTTCTTGTATTTCCTTTTTTTCTAGGGGAATTTAGAAAAAAGTGGTATAATTGAGGAGAAAATAAGTGGAGGTGAAAGATGAGATTTCAATTAAAAAATGTTGGAGTTATCTCTGAAGCAGATATGTTATTAGATAATATAACTTTGATAGCAGCTGAAAATGACAGTGGAAAGAGTACAATAGGGAAAGCACTATTTACTTTAATAAATACAATGAATTATTTTGAAGATGAATATATTTCAACTGTAAATAAAATGCTTGAAGTTACACATTATGGATTAGTTATTGAGCAAGAAGAAGAGATTTATTCTAAAAAAATTATAAAAAATCTATTAGAAAATAATTTTATATTTATAACAAAGACAGAAATAAATAATTTAAAAAAATACTTAGAAGACATATTAAATGAAACAATAAAATATAAGAAAAAAATTTTTATAGATGATAAAATTTTACAAAAAATTGAAGTAAATATAAAAGAATTAAATAAATATGTTGATAAAGATAATGATATAAAAAAACTCTTGAGTTTAGAAAAATCCTTAAAAGAGTTTTTAGAAGCATTATTTAAAGTTTTTAACGAAACTTTAGATTATAATTTAATTGAAAAAGAATCTTTTCAAAAAGCACTTAAAGAGGAATTTGAAACAGGAATTAGAAATATATTTGAAGATAAAGAGGAGTCATCATTAATATTAGAAGATGAAAATAGCTCAATAGAGATAAAATTACTTAATGATGAAGTAGTAGAAACAAAGCTTCCAATAAGAGAGTTGAGAAATAACTATAATATAATATATATAGAGTCTCCTCTTATAATAGATTATTTAGATAAAATTTGTAGTGAAAAAGAGAGAAAAATAGATGATAAAAACTATATTTTAAAAGAAAATTTGATGAATAAACTTGAGTTTAATATAGTTGATAATCTTTTAGGAAAAGAGAAAGAGATAGAAAAAATAAATAAACAGATAGTAGAGATAATATCTGGAGAATTTACTTTTGATAAACAAACTAGAAAATATAATTATAAGAAAAATGGATACAATATCAATGTAAAAAATACAGCTAATGGAATAAAAACTTTTGGATTAATAGAGATGTTACTTAACAATAGAAGATTGAATGAAAAGACAATTTTGATTATAGATGAACCAGAGGTACATCTACATCCAAATTGGCAGGTTAAGTATGCAGAGATATTGGTAATCTTGGCTATGAATTTAAAAGTTAAAATTTTATTAAATTCTCATAGTCCTTATTTTATAGATGCTATAAAGATTTATTCTGAAAAATATAGATGTAATACTAGGTTTTATTCTATGGTGGATTCAAATGAAAGAACTTCAAAAATATTATTGGATAAAACAAATGAGTTAAGCTTTATATATAAAAAATTAACTGAAGCATATGAGATATTAAAACAAGTAGAATTCAGTGATGTGTAATGAAAAATGAAAAAGATATAGAAAATTTTTTCAAGGAAAATTATAGTGATTATTTACAAACTATCTCTTTGGTTTCAAAGGATGACTCTGGAGAAACACCTATTTCAATGATAGAAAATGATGATGTAAAGATATTTAATTTTGATAAGGGTGTTCTAAAAAAAATCTGGAATAATTTGGGAAAGAGATATGAGATAATGGCAGTAGATGGATTAGATTTTCAAAATGATACTGTCTATCTAATTGAATTTAAAAATGGAAAGTTGAACAAGAAAGAGGATAAGATAGGAATTAGATTAAAATTAACAGAGTCATTATTAGGGATAGTTAGAGGTTTTGAAGATATTAAGTTTAAATGTGATTTTGAAAATCTTCTAAAGTTACAGAAAAAATATATATTAGTATATAATGAAGAGAAGAATTATATGTCAGCTTCTTTTGGAAATATTTTAGAAGGAAGAGCTAATATCCAAATTTTAAAAGAGATTTTATCAGAGTATGAAAAAACACTAGTAGATAAAATACTATTTATGAGTAAGACAGACTTTGAAGAGTTTTATTTAAAAAAATATTATAGAGACTAAAAAGGAGAGAAGAGTGAAAATATTAGTAGTTAGATTTAGACAGATAGGAGATTCTATCTTAGCAGCTCCAATATGTACTACACTTAAGCAGACTTTTCCAGATGCACAGGTAGACTATGTAGTGTATGAGCATATAGCTCCTATATTTGAGAAACATCAAGGCATAGATAATGTAATAAAAATAACTAAAGAGGAGCAGAAAAATCCTTTTAAATATATAAAAAAGGTTTGGCAGGTTACTAGAAATCATTATGATATAGTGATAGATATAATGTCTACTCCTAAAAGTGAATTATTTACACTATTTTCTAGGGGAGCTAAATATAGAATAGGAAGAGCTAAGAAAAAAAGAGGTTATACATATACTCATAAGATTGAGGAGCCAACAGGAACAAAAAATAAAGTAGATAAATTTTTAAGAATATTAAAACCTTTAGAGCAAGAGTATGATGTAAAATATACAGAGGATTTTTCTATACATATATCAGAAGATGAAAAAATGTATATAAGAGATAAGATGATAAAAGCTGGTGTGGATTTTTCTAAGCCAGTATTTGCTTTTGCTATCAATGCTAGAGTTCCTGCTAAGGTGTTTAATATAGATAAGATGTTAGAGATAACTAGAAGAATAATAGCTGATATTGACCCACAAATAATTTTTTACTACTCTCCAGCAGAAAAAGAGTTTGCTTTAAAGGCTCATGAAAGATTAGGGCATGATCCTCATATATTTACTAATATAGAGACTAAAGATATAAGAGAGTTAGCAATGCTACTTAAAAATTGTGATATGTTCTTTGGAAATGAAGGAGGACCTAGACACCTAGCTCAAGCAGTAGGAACACCTAGCTTTATAGTACAAAGACCTAATCTTGATATAAAGGAATGGATAGTAGAAGATGAAAGACATCAAGGAGTAGGACCATTAGATGTAGACCCTGATGCATATAGTAAATACTCTGCTAAAGAGCAAGAGGATTTAGTAATGCCAGATTTAGTAGTAGAGAGATTTGAAGAGTTCTATAATAAATATATAAAAAGATAATGAAAAAAGGGTATGAATGTACTACACCCTCTATCTTTAATATCTAAGATAGAGGGTGTAGTTTTTTTATGTTATTCCATAACTCCTATTTCATCTGGAACAATAATTTCTGCATCAGTAGCTGCAATAATATCTTCAACTGTGTAACCAGGAGCAAGCTCTTTAAGAACCAATCCTTCTGGAGTAACTTGAAGATAACATCTTTCAGTTACAATATCAGTTACACAATTTTTTCCAGTTAATGGAAGTGTACATTTTTTTAAAATTTTAGGAGCACCATTTTTTTCACAATGGTCAGTAGCAACAATTATACGTTTTACACCAGAACATAAATCCATAGCTCCTCCCATACCAGGAACTAATTTTCCAGGTATAGTCCAGTTGGCGATATTTCCCTCTTGGTCTACTTGAAGAGTACCAAGAACAGCAATATCAATATGTCCACCACGAATAAATCCAAAGCTAGCAGTATGGTCATGAACACTACCACCAGGGATTATAGAGGCGGGCATACCACCAGCATCAATAATATCTATATCAGCATCATCCCAGCTAGGAGTAGGACCACTACCAACAGTACCTATTTCAGCTTCAAGCCATATATCTACTCCTTTAGGAAGGTAGTTAACACACATTAGAGGGACTCCAATTCCTAAATTTACAAAGTCTCCATCTTTAAAAAATTTTGCACAACGAGAAGCAATTAGTGAACGTCCTTTTAATTCAGCCATGATTATTTACCTCCTTCTTGAGCTTTTTGTTTTAACCTTTGCCAATAAGGACATACATGTCTAGTATTACCCTCTCTTACATAAATCATATCAACTAATGGAGCTGGGACATCAATTTCACTAGGACCTAATTCTCCTACTTCAACTAATTCTTCAGCTTCTACTATAACAATATCTCCAGCAAAAGCCATCTCAGTACTGATAGCTCTAGAATTCATTCTAAAAGATATGTTTCCAGCTTTATCAGCTTTAGTAGCTTTTATTAAAGTTATATCTGCTCTTAGAGGTAACTCTAATAGATATTCTTTTCCATTGATTTCTAATTTTTGTTTTCCTTTTTCAACATCTGTTCCAAGTCCAGTAGGAGTTAAACATCCTCCTAATCCATAACCACCACAACGAATTCTTTCAGAAAATGTTCCTTGAGGACTGAACTCAATATCTAATTCTCCAGCAAACATCTGGTCTTTTGCTACAGGATTTAGACCAATATGTGTTGTGATAAGAGATTTAACTCTTTTAGCACTGATTAATTTTCCAAGCCCAAGGTCTGGCATACCAGCAGAAACAGCAATTGCATGAATATCTTTAACACCTTTATCTAATATTCCTTCAATAATATCGTCAGCAGCAAATTCTCCATGCCAATCTCCAAACATTATAGTTTGACCATCGTGAAATTTTTTAAGTATCTCTTCCATAGAAAATATTTTCGATAACACTTTTCATCCCACCCTTCATCTATACATAAATTAGATTATTTTCCTTCAAAAATAGCTTTTCTTTTTTCCATAAATGCTTTACATCCTTCTTGGAAATCCATAGAAGCTGCACACTCTCTCTGTGTAGGAATCTCAGTTTCAGCAAGCCATTTCTTATAATCAGAGTAGTTAGCATCATAAATTTGTTTTTTAATATTTTTATAAGAGATAAGTGGACCAGCAGCTAGTTTTTTAGCAAATTTCATAGTGACTTCTTCTAATTCTTCAACAGGAACAACTTTATATGCTAATCCAAGTTCTTTTGCTTCTTCTGCTCCCATAGGTCTACCAGTAGCAGCTAATTCCATTGTACGAGAAGTTCCAATAGCTTTAGAAAGTAGATATGTTACACCAGTATCAGGTACAAGTCCTAAATTTACAAAGGCTAATAAAAATTTTGCATCTTCAGCACAAATCATAAAATCTCCACCAAGAGCTAAACTAACTCCAGCTCCTGCAGCTGCTCCTGATACAGAAGTGATAACCATTTTACTCATTTTTTTAAGTCCGTCTGCAACAACACCAACCTTTGCAATTAGACCGTCCATATTTACTTCCCCACCAGCTTGTATTAATTTATAAAAATATCCAATATCTCCACCAGCAGAAAAAGCTTTACCAGCACTTTTGATTACAAGAACTTTAACATTAGGATCTTTTTCAGCTTTATCTACTACATACATCAATTCATCTGCCATCTGTTCATCAATAGCATTAAGATTTTTTAAAAAATTCATTGTAACTATTCCAATACCATCTTCAACAGTATAAATTAGTTTTTGTAATTCCATAATAAACCTCCACCTTATTAAAAAACAGTAGTAAATAATTTATTAGTGTAAAACAATTTCAAAAAAATTTTTTATTCCATTGGAACCACCTAAAACCTCTAAAAATAATTTTATAAAATAAGAAAATTATTTTTAATTTATTATTAAAGTCAATGTTCTTCTTAATAGGAGTATACCTCGTAAATTTAAAAAAAACAAGGGATGAGAGCTAATAAAATAAAAAAAGACATAGATAAAATTATCTATATCTTTTTATTTTATACTGAATATATATTTTTTATCTCAAATCCTAAAAACTTTTCTGCTATCTTTTTAAATCTTTCTTTATTACCACTTACAAAGAAATCAACTCTTCCTTTTTTATCAGAGGTATTTAGACTATCACTTAACTTTAGTAAAGAATATAGCTCTAAAGCTGTTTCTCTAGCTGGATCTACAATCTTACCAGAAAAATATTTTTCAATATCTTCTCTAATAATAGGGTAGTGAGTACATCCTAAAATAAGAGTATCAGCCTCCTTTGAAAGATTATCAATATGATTTTTAAGAAGCTCATATCTATCTTTGTGTGTTTCCCAACCTGTTTCTATCATAGTACAAAATTCTGGGCATCCCTCTTGAGTTACAGAGATATTTTTAGAAATTTTATTAAATTTTGTAATATAGGCTTTAGATGAAACTGTAAAAGGTGTAGCTAAAATATTTATCTTATTATTGCTTGAAACTTTTAAAGCTCTCTTTACTCCAGCATCAATAACTCCAATAATAGGAATTGAGTATCTATTTTTTAAACTGTCTAAAGCAGCAGCGGTAGCTGTATTACAAGCCACCACTACTGCTTTACATTCATTAGCTATAAAAAAATCTAATATCTTATAACATAATTCTCTAATCTCTTCTGCACTTTTTTGTCCGTAAGGAGAATTTTTACTATCACCATAATAAAATATATTTTCATTGGGAAGAATACTCAATATCTCTTTTAGAATGGTAGTACCCCCTACCCCAGAATCAAAAACTCCTATACTCTGTTTTTCTAATTTCAAATGCTTCCTCCCTTAATAAAAATAATATTATTTAAAAATATTCATAAAGAATGTAATTATAGAAGCATTCACAAAGTCTATAAATAGAGAACCAACTAATGGCAATACAAAGAAAGCCTTAGCTGAAAATCCATTGACAGATGTGAAAGTTTCCATATTTGCCATAGCATTAGGAGTAGCTCCTAATCCAAATCCACAGTGTCCAGTAGCAAGAACAGCAGCATCATAATCTTTTCCCATTATTCTAAATGTTATATGGTAAGCAAAAAGTGCCATGATAACAGTTTGGATAAGTAAGATAACTATTAATGGTAAAGCTAGTGCAGCTAATTCCCATAATTTCATTGACATCAAAGCCATAGATAAGAACAATGATAGAGATATACTTCCAATTATAGAGATCTCTTTCATTGGTAGAGTTTTCTTTTGAGCATCTGCTATATTTCTAATTATAGCAGCGATAACCATAGGTCCAAGATATCCAGGTAAAACTAATCCAAGTTTCTTACTAAATACTGGAATACAAGCACCAATACCCATTGCTAAAGCTATAACTACTACAGAATCAAAGAGAGTTCCTTCAGAAATAGGATTGTCAGACTCTAACTTAATAGTAGAGTTTCCAGTTTCTTCATCAGTTGTTTTAGCTTTTAAATTGTATTTTTGTAGAAGTCTTTTAGCTACAGGTCCACCTATTAAACATCCAGCAACTAGTCCAAATGTAGCAGAAGCAATAGCCACTGAAAAAGCACCAGCTGCTCCAGCCTCTTCAAGTACAGGACCAAAAGCTCCAGAAGTTCCATGTCCTCCAGTCAATGGAATAGAACCAGCAGCAAGTCCAATATATGGATGTAAATTAAAAGCTTTAGCTAAGAAAACACCAACTATATCTTGAATAATAACTAAAATAGTAGCAGCAGCTAAGAATAGAGCAACTCCTACTCCACCTTTTTTCAGGAGTTCAAAACTAGCTGAGAATCCTATAGTAGTAAAGAATATAACCATTAAAAAATCTTTTAAAATACTGTCAAAGTTAAAAGTAAAAGTTCCAGTATTATGACCTATTAACATAAAAATAGAAAATAGAGTTCCACCTATAACAGGAGCTGGAATAAAAAATCTCTCTAAGATAGGAACTCTTTTCTTAATTCCTTTTCCTAATAATAATAAGATTACTGCAATAGCAAGAGTTTCTGCCATATTAAATGTGTACTCAAACATAAAAAACCTCCTCATATTATTGTAATTATGGTTCATATTATGAATATACCTTATACCATAGTTAAAAGTCAATAATTGACAATATATATAATTGATATTTATATTATCAAAATATGATATAGAAGTTTTTTAAAATTAAATTTAATTTAAACATAAAGTAAAAAAAATAATTTATTTTCCTTTTAATAAACATTTAATAAAAAAACTGTGCTAATATAATCTTATTAGCATCTTTTATATAAAATAAAAAAATAATAAAAATTTATAATATATATAATATTTTACAATAAAAGTGCAAAAAAATAAAGTATGTTGTAAAAAAATACTCAGTTTTTAAAAATGAGCTTTTTTTACTCTTAGTATATGATTTTCAATCCATTTTTAATACAAGAAATATGAATAGGAGATTTAGGACCAATCTCTCCATCTATATCACTATTTAACGAGGAATCAAGATATTCAACAACAAAGTCTGAACTTTTAAAATGTATAATATCCTTTGGTTCCTCTAGATGTTCTAATTTTAAAAACTCAAAAAGTGAAAGGAAGGTAGATAGAATATTCTCTCCCTTTACTATGATAACATCTAGTAATCCATCATTTATTTCACTTTTGTAAGATATATTTATATTTCCTGCTGTACGTCCATTGAAGGTAAAGAAGATAAGTGCATTTCCTTCATAAGAAAACTCATCTGATGTAACTTTGATATCTAATTTTTTTAGTGATGGTAATTCTTTTATTCCGTTGATGTAATAAGCTAATTTTCCTAGAGTATTTTTCTGATGTGTAGGTGTCTTTTGTGAGATATCGGTAAAAAGTCCAAAACTAAATACATTTATAAAATATTTGTCATTAGCCTTACCTAAATCTATCTCTCTAACCTCTCCAGAAAGAATTTTATTACAAGCTTCTCCTATATCTGCTGGTATACCTATATATTTTGCAAAATCATTGGCAGTTCCCACAGGAAGTATAGCAAGAGGAATATCTAAATTTTTCTCTTTCATTAAATTTATAATCTGATTGATAGTTCCATCTCCACCAGCTCCTAAGATGTAATGGTAAGAGCTATCTATGTCAGAAAAAGCTTCTTCTAAATTTTGTTCAGTAGATATTCTAAAAGGAATGATACTATATCCTTTTGCTTGATACTTACTGATAATTGTATCTAAATTTTTTGTAACTACTCCCTCTCCAGAAAAAGGATTGTATATAAATTTAACTTTTTTCATACCACACCTCATTATTGTAACTTATTACTTCCTAATATATATAATATCATATAAATTTGAAAAATGGTGTATAAAATTTAATAAAAATTTGGTATAATTTAAAATGAGTAAATCTGTATTAAAAATCTTGAAAATGTTGGAAGTTTAGAAAGGAAATCTATGATTAGGAAAATAAATAGAGTATTTCAAAATTTTTTAAGAAATCAAAAAGTAAAAATAGCTAGGTTATTATGGGATAAAAAAGAAAAAGTGAAGATAATTAAAGAGGATCTAATAGAAAAAAATGGAATAGACTCTATTATAATAATGAGAGATGATGGAAAAATAGGGGATATGGTTGTAAGTAGTTTTATTTATCGAGAGCTAAAAAAACAATATCCTAATATTAAAATAGGAGTAGTAACAAGAAAAGGTGCTACTGACATTATAAAAGATAACCATTATGTTGATAAAATTTATGAATATAAAAAAGATAGCAGTTATTTAAAAAATCTAGCTAATGAGATAGCTAAAGAAAAATATGATTTATTAATAGATACTTCTACTATCTTAAGAGAAAAACAGATAATGTTTATTAATAAGTGTGGCTGTAAAATAAATTTGGGAGTAGATAAAGAGGGGTGGCAATTATTTGATATAAGTGTACCAGAAGAAAAAAATTCTCATATAACTAAAAGATTTATAAATATTTTAGAAGTATTAGGAATAAAAGAGATACAAAGTAATTATGATATACAGATATCAGATGAGGCTATAAAAAGTGTAAAGGGAAAAATACTAGAAGAAGAAGGAATAGTAAATCCGAATGAAAAGAAAAGAGTTATATTAAATCCATATACTGCAAGTAAACATAGAAATTTTAATAGAAAAAATATAGAAAAGATTATAGAAATTCTTTTGAAATATAGAGAAAATGAATTATATTTGTTGGGACATGGAGAAAATAAAAAAGAGATATTAGAGATAAAAGAAAAGATAAAAGATAAAAGAGTGCACTATATAGAATTAGCTGGAATACAAGAAGTAATAGCTTTGATAAAAAATTGTGAAATGATAATATCTCCAGATACTTCTATTGTACATATAGGAGTAGGGTTAGATAAAAAAGTGATAGCTATATATAGAGAAGATGTTATAGGAAACAATGGTGTATTGTGGGGACCAAATTCAGATAAGGCTATTCAAATTTTTTCAAAAGAGAATAAAGATGATGATATAAATAATTTTGATATGAGAGAGTTGGAGAAAGAGCTGAAATATTAGTGGAGAAAAATATGAATATAAGAAGTTTTTTTATAAGATTATTAGGGAATAAAGAACAGGAAAAATTTAAGACAGAAAATATAAAAAAAATACTTATAGATGGAGGAAGAGTTGGAGATTTAATGACAATTACTCCATTAATAAAAGCATTAGCAGAGTTAGATAAAAATATAAAAATTGATGTCAGAGTAAAAAAAGGATGTGATTCTTTATTATGGAATCATCCAAGAGTAAATAAAATATGGATATTGGATAATGATAGTAAAATAAAAATTTTTAAAATCTTAAAAACACTACAAAGTTGGATTGAAATAAGGAAATCTAAAATACAATATGATTTATACTTTGATTTTAGTGATAATATTCGTTTAAGCCATTTGTTAGGAATGAGAATTTTAAACCCAAGATATATAATTGGAAGCTATAGAGTGGAAAAATATGGAATAAAAAAGGACGAATTAACATTATTTGATAGATATATAATAGAAAGGGAAGATGATCATTTAGTTGATATTCATATGAGAGCACTTGATAATTTTTGTATTGATAATTTAAATAGAAAATATGAACTATATTTAGGAGAGTTAGAGGAAAAATATAGAAATTATTTTGATAATAGTAAAATTAATATAATTTTTAATTTTTTAGGAAGTTCAGAAAGTAAAAGTTTAACTAAAAGTGATATAGATTATTTTATAAAGACTATTCCTAAAATAAGTGCTAAAATAAAATTATATATTTTAACAATACCAAAGATTTATGAAAAAACTAAAGTAAACTTAGAAAAATTAAATTTGGAAAATGTAATTGTTTTACCTAAAACTGATAATATATTGGAAGCAGCAGCTATTATAAAATATACAGACATGTTATTTAGTGTAGATACTGGAGTAGTCCACATAGCTTCTGCATATAATATACCAATTGTTGCTGTCTATCCGGAAGATAGGGATGCTTTAATTGTATTTGCACCAAAATCAGATATAAGTTCAATAATAATAGGTAAAAAGGAAGAAAATTTAAAAATAATAGATAAGAAAGAAGTAATAAAAAAAATAGAAGAAACATTAGAAAAGATGGAGATTTTAGATGGAAAATATAAATTATAAAGGATATAAAGGATATTTTTTCTTAAAAAAATATGAGAATATCATAAAAAAAATAATAGATAAGAACTACAAAATAGAAAAAATTTTAAAGGATACAGTACGAAATTATGTAGTTGTAATAAATATAGATGAAGAGAAATATATATTAAAATCTCCTAAAGCAGAAAATATAATTCCTCAAAGAAAATTTATGACTTTATTTAAAAATGGAGAAGCTTTAAATACTTTAATAAACATAAATAAAGCAAGAGAAAAAGGAATAATAGAATTTGTAGATGTATATGGTGCTATAGTAAAAAGAAAAAATAGAATGATAGTAGAAAGTTTTATTATAATGGAGTATATAGATGGAAAAATTTTAGATAGTCTTGAAGAGATAAAGGAAGTAATGGAGATAACTAAAAAATTACATAAAAATAATATTTACCATGGAGATTTAAATACCTCAAATTTTTTAAAAGATAAAAATGGAATGATGAGAATATTGGATTCTCAAGCTAAAGAAGAAAAAAATATATATTTTAAGCGTTGGTATGATATTTTGACATTTAAAGAAGATATTCTAACAATAGAAAAAGGTTTTGAAGTTGAAAAAAATTATGATTTTAGTTCTGGTAAGATATCTTATTTTTTAGCTAAAAGTTTAAAAAAGATAAAAAGAAACAAATTAATGGAAAAATTTAAGAAGAAAAAAAAGGAGCTAAGGAAAAAAGGATGGAAAATATAAAGATAAGTGTAATAATACCAGTATATAATGTGGATAAATATATAGGACAATGTTTGGATTCAATTGTAAATCAGACATATAAAAATCTTGAGATAATAATCGTAAATGATGGAACAAAAGATAACTCAATGAGAGTAGTAGAGAAATATTTATCAGATAAAAGGATAAAGATAATAAATAAAGAAAATGGTGGATTATCTTCAGCAAGAAATAAAGGGATGGAAGAGGTAACAGGAGAATATATTTCATTTGTAGATAGTGATGACTGGATAGAATTAGATACATATGAAAGATTAATAAAAAATCTGACTAATGAAGATGTAATAATTTTTAATCATTCAAGGGTAGAAGATAGTACAGGAGAGGTAATAGAAAGTAAACATATAAGAGATAATGAGATGATAGAATTACAAGAAAATTTTAGATATTTATATGCTAAAATTGCTCATAGTTGTTGGAATAAACTTTATAAAACAGAATATGTAAGAAAAAATAATTTTAAATTTTTAGAAATTTTATATGAAGATGTATTTTGGAATATTCAAATTATTTATTCTACAACAAATATAAAATTATTAAATGAATCGTTTTATAATTATAGAATAAATAGAAAAGGTAGTATTATGCAAAATAGAAAAAATAATGATGTAGAGTATATTAAACGTCAAGAAAAAGCATATAATACTATTTTAGAGGATATGACAAAATTTATAGAGAATAATAAAAAAGATTATTCAGCAGGAAAATTAGTATATATACTTTCAGAAAGAGAGAACTGGAGAGCTAAATTAGAAAGAAATTTAAATTTTGAAGAGATAGATAAATATTTGAGAGAATATTTTAAAAAAGAAAATAATGATAAACTTGCAACTAAAATTTTATTAAAAAAAGTAAATGAAACATTGAAAAGTAAGAATGTAATAAAAATATCTGGATTAAATCTATTTGATGGTTTTTATTGGAAAAATGGAATAGTAAATCTTAATTTAGTTAGAAATAGAATAAAGAAAAAAATAAAAAATATTTTTTAATAGTATTGGAGATAAGGGAATATGGAAAAAAATATAAAAGTAAGTGTAATAGTTCCAGTATATAATGTAGAAAAATATATAAGGCAATGTTTAGAGTCAATAATAAATCAAACATATAAAAATTTAGAAATAATAGTAGTAAATGATGGGACAAAAGATAATTCTATGAAGATAGTAGAAGAATATTTATCTGATGAAAGGATCAAAGTAATAAATAAAGAAAATGGAGGAATTGCTTCAGCGAGAAATAGAGGAATAGATGAGGCAACAGGAGAGTATATATCTTTTGTAGATAGTGATGATTGGCTAGAATTAAATACATATGAAAAATTAGTTGAAATAATAGTAGATGAAGATATAATAGTTTTTAATTATAATAGAGTAGATGATGAAACTCAAAAAATACTTAAGAAAAATTATATAAACATGAAAGAAATATTAAAATTATCGCAGGAATATACATATCTATATTCTGAATTAGAAGATATGTGTTGTATAAAACTTTATAGAACAGAGTATATAAAAAAGAATAACTTTAAATTTTTAGAGATTTTACATGAAGATTTTTGGTGGAAAGTAGAAACTACATATAGAACTTCTAAAATAAAGGGAGTAAATGAAGCTTTCTATAATTATAGAATAAATAGAAAAGATAATAGAATGAGTTTAGAAAAAAAAGTAGATAAAAAGATTTTAGAATACAGAAAGAAGTCATATGAGTTAATCTTAAAAAATATGGATAAATATATAAAGGTAAATGAGAAAAATTTCTCATTAGGACAAGAAATATATGTGAGAATAGAGCGTGAGAATTGGAGAATAAAATTAAATGGAGAGTTATTTTTTGGAAAGCTAGATAATTACTTGAAAAGATATCTAAAAGCAAATAACAATCTGATAGAAGAAAAAATAATAATTAGAAGATTGAAAAATTTATTGAAGAGTAGAGATACACAAAAAATAGTAGGGATAAACTATTATGATATATTTTATTTAAAAAATAGAATATTTGACTGGAATTTTTTTAGAAAGAGATTAAAAAAATATATAAAAAATTAAGAGGGAAAAATGGAAAAGTATCAACCTAAAACAAGTGTGATAATACCAGTATATGGAGTAGAAAAATATATAAGACAATGTTTAGAATCTGTAATAAATCAAACATATAAAAATTTAGAAATAATAGTAGTAAATGATGGAACAAAAGATAATTCAATGAAAATAGTAGAAGAATATTTATCAGATAAGAGAATAAAAATAATAAATAAAGAAAATGGTGGATTATCTTCAGCAAGAAATAGAGGAATGGAAGAAGCTACAGGAAAATATATTTTTTTTGTAGATAGCGATGACTGGATAGAGTTAAATACTATTGAAATATTAGTAAAAAATTCTAAAAGTGTAGATATAGTAGGAACTAATTTTTTTTATTGGGATGAAATACAAAAAATAAAGAAAAAAAATAAAGAACTATTAGAAGAAAATATAATCAGAAAAGGAGAATATTTTTTTAATAAATTTACAGAAATAATGGTTTGGAATAAATTGTATAGATATTCATTTTTAAAAGAAAAAAAATTGATTTTTTTGGAGGGGATAATTCATGAAGATGAAGAATTTACATTCAAATGTTATATGAATTCACCCAAAGTAAAATATATAAATGAGTATTTATATAATTATAGAGTTAATAGGGAAAACAGTATAATGAATAACTCTAAAAAAAATGAGAAGTTAGAATTTTCAATACAAAGTTTAGAAATGGTTGTAGAGAGTTTAAAAGAGTCTTTAAAGGAAGAATTTAGTTTATTTATAAAATTTAGATTTTATTTAAGAGAAAGAAATTTAAAAAATTTTATAGCTAAGAAGAAAAAAGAAAAAGTTTCAAGAGAAGAGATTTATGAATTTGAAGAAAATTTAAAAAAATTTAAAATAGAAAAATTGAATGAGATAGAAAAAGTTGTAATAAAGAATGAAATTAGAAATATTATACTTCAAAAGGAGTTTAGTAAATTTAGAATATTTAATAAGTTTTATTGGAGCAATGGAATTATAAATATTTTTAATTTGAGAAAAGTTTTGAGTAGAAAACTTTAAAAAGAAGTAAAAATATTTAAAAATGATAGAAGTAGATTTTAATAATGTATAGAAATAAAATATATAGTTATTAGTAAAAGTATATAATCTTGGAAGTTTAATCTAGAGAGGGAAAATAAATGATAGTGGATAATATAAAAATAAGTGTAATAATACCAATATATAATGTAGAGAAATATATAAGGCAGTGCTTAGAATCTGTAATAAATCAAACATATAAAAATTTAGAGATAATAGTAGTAAATGATGGAACACAAGATAATTCAATGAAGATAGTGGAAGAATATTTAGTAGATAAGAGAATAAGAGTGATAAATAAAGAAAATGAGGGAGTAGCTTCAGCAAGAAATAAAGGAATGGAAGAGGCAAGAGGGGAATATATTTCTTTTGTAGATAGTGATGATTGGTTGGAATTAGATGTATTTGAAAAGTTGATTTCTAAAAAAAAAGGAGACATAATTATATATAATTTTAAAGAATATGATGAGATGACAAAAGAATTGAAAAGGCGTATTGTGGATGAAGAGTTTCAAAATATCAGTATAGAGAATAAACATCTTTTTTTATGGCATTCAACAGAAGCTTGTAATAAATTATATAAAAAAAATTTTTTAAAAGAAAATAAGATAGTATTTTTTAATACATTATATGAAGATGTATTTTGGAATATTCAAACACTTTATTATGCTAAAAATATAGAATATTTGCCTGAAGTATATTATAACTATAGAATAAATAGGCCAGAAAGTATAATGACTCAAACTAAAAAAAATAATATAGAAAATAAGATATTTCAGAATAGAAAGCAAAATTCTTATGTTAAAATTTATGAAATGATAGAAAATTTTTTAGAGAATAATAAAAATAAGATGAATTCTAAAGAAATATTATGGCTTAAATTAGAAATTATGTATTGGAAGGGATTAATAGATTATGAAATAGATTTTAGAGAAATAGAAAGGATTTTTTTTAAAGTATTTTTAGACTTAAAATTGGGGAATTATGAAAAAAGTATATTAAGGAAACGATTAATTTATCTTTTAAAAAATAAAAAAATAATAAAAATAAGAAGAGTAAACTATTTTAATTATAACTACTATAAGTACAAAATACTGAGCTTTAAAGTTTTAAGAAGAAGAATAAGAATGAACTTGAAATTAAGGATACAAGAAATTAAAAATAAAAGAAAGTACATGACAAATTTGTATTAGACGAAAAATATAAAATAGTTGTTGATGTAGATTTATCATTAAAATAAAATTAAATTTCTAGATAAAATCTTGTTAAATTTTAGTCTAACTATGCTATTGCTGATATTTTAGATATAAAATTGGAATTGATAGAAATGAAATGTTTTAATAGTAAAAGTGAGTAGGGTAAAAATAAAAAAGTAGTTGGTGCTAATAAGAAAAAAATTTAAGAAAGTAAGATAAAAATGATATAAACACTAAAGTGAACTAGGTTACAATATGTAGAACTTTTATTAAAAATAGTAAAGTTTGTTATAATACTGAAAAGTAAGGGAATTTTTTCTAAATTATAAATCAGTTTTTAGGAAATAAAAATTTTAAGAGATTAGTAAAATTAAAGAGGAAGTAAAATATTATATGAAAAAAATAAAAATAAATTTTGTAGATTTTGTAAAACAATTTAATATTATGGAAAGTGACTTTTATAAAATATTATCCAAAAAATATGAAATAGAAGTAAGTGATGAACCAGATTTTTTATTTTGTTCGGTATTTGGTAAAAAAAATCTTGAATACAATTGTATAAAAATCTTTTTTACAGGGGAAAACATTGTGCCAGATTTTAATTTATATGATTATGCAATAGGATTTTCACATTTAGAATTTGAAAAAAGATACTTGAGATTACCATTATATGCATTATTTTCCTATAAAAAGTTTTTTAAATTATCTTTGAATGTTCATAAAGAAAAAATAAAAAAAAGAGATAAATTTTGTAATTTTATTTATTCTAATGGAAATGCTGATAAAAGAAGGGAAGAATTTTATAATCTTTTATCTCAATACAAAAAAATTGATTCTGGAGGAAGATATTTGAATAATATTGGTGGACCTGTAGAGGATAAATTTTCTTTTCAACAACAATATAAGTTTTCAATAGCTTTTGAAAATTCAAGTGATATAGGATATACAACAGAGAAGTTGATACAAGCAAAAGCAGCTGGGACAATTCCAATATACTGGGGGAATCCAAAGATAGCAAAAGAGTTCAATACAAAGTCTTTTATAAATTGTCATAATTATAATAATTTTGAAGAAGTGATAGAAGAGATAAAAAAGATTGATAATGATGATGAGTTGTATTTTAAATATTTAAAAGAACCATTTAGTTATAATGAGACTATGCTAGAAGAATATGAAAAAAAATTAGAAAATTTCTTATATAGTATAGTTGAAAATAATCAAAAAATGAGAAGTGACTCTCAAGCTGTAAAATTATATGCAAGTGATTCACTAAAATATAAAAATTTGAGAGAAAATAAATTTGTAAAACCATATTTAAAATTACTGAGAAAATTAAAGCTAATTAAGGAGATTTAATTTATGAAAAAAATAGCATTAATAACAGGAATAACTGGACAAGATGGTTCATATCTTGCAGAATTCTTATTAGAAAAAGGATATGAAGTACATGGAATAATTAGAAGAGCTTCAACATTTAACACAGGAAGAATAGAACATTTATATATAGATGACTTAATAGAAGATATGCATAAAGATAGAAAGATTCAACTTCATTATGGAGATATGACTGATTCTATGAGTTTAACAAGATTGATAAGAGAGATAAAACCAACAGAGATATATAACTTAGCAGCTCAATCTCATGTCCAAGTATCTTTTGAGGTACCAGAATATACAGCAGATGCTGATGCTGTAGGAACACTTAGAATATTAGAAGCAGTGAGATTTCTAGGAATGGAAAAAACTTGTAAAATATATCAAGCTTCAACATCAGAGTTATTTGGAAAAGTACAAGAAGTACCTCAAAAAGAAACTACTCCTTTCTATCCAACTTCTCCATATGCAGTAGCAAAGCAATATGGATATTGGATAACTAAAAACTATAGAGAAGCTTATGGAATGTACGCTGTAAATGGAATCCTATTTAACCATGAATCTGAAAGAAGAGGAGAAACATTTGTTACAAGAAAGATAACATTAGCAGTAGCAAGAATAGCTAAAGGATATCAAAAGAAACTTTATTTAGGAAATCTTAATGCACTAAGAGACTGGGGATATGCAAAAGATTATGTAGAGTGTATGTGGTTAATAATGCAACAAGAGAAACCAGAAGATTTTGTGATAGCTACTGGAGAGCAATACTCTGTAAGAGATTTTTGTAACCTAGCTTTTAAAGAGGTAGGAATAGAGTTAGAGTGGCAAGGAGAAGGAGTAGAGGAAAAAGGAATAGATAAAGCTACTGGAAGAGTATTAGTAGAAGTAGACCCTAAATATTTTAGACCATCAGAAGTAGATACATTATTAGGAGATCCTACAAAAGCTAAGACTATATTAGGATGGAATCCAAGAAAAACTTCATTTGAAGATTTAGTAAAAATAATGGTAAGACATGATTTAGATTTTGTAGAAAAAGATCATATGTTAAAGGTAAGAGGTAATTAATATGAATAAAGATTCTAAAATATATGTAGCTGGACATAGAGGATTAGTTGGTTCAGCAATAGTAAGAAATTTAGAAGAGAGAGGATATACAAATATTATTTGTAGAACTCATAAAGAGTTAGATTTAACAAGACAAGCAGATGTAGAAAAGTTTTTTGAAGAGGAAAAGCCAGAGTATGTTTTTCTAGCAGCAGCAAAGGTTGGAGGAATTCATGCCAATAATACAAGACCAGCAGAATTTATATATGAAAATCTTATGATAGAGAGTAACATTATTCATTCAGCTTACAAGTACGGAGTAAGGAAACTTCTATTTTTAGGAAGTTCATGTATATATCCAAAGTTTGCTACTCAGCCTATCAAAGAAGAGTATCTTTTAACTGGAGAGTTAGAACCTACAAATGAAGCTTATGCGATAGCTAAAATAACAGGAATAGAGTTATGTAAATTTTATAGAAGACAGTATGGTTGTGATTTTATATCAGCTATGCCAACAAATCTGTATGGAATAAATGATAATTTTGATTTAGAAACATCTCATGTACTACCAGCTCTAATTAGAAAATTCCATGAAGCCAAGATAAATACTCAAGAAGAAGTAGTGATGTGGGGAACAGGAAAACCATTAAGAGAATTTATGTATGTAGATGATTTAGCAGATGCTTTAGTTCATTTGATGTTAAATTACTCTGATGAGATACATGTAAATATGGGAACAGGAAAAGATTTATCAATAGGAGAATTAGCTCAAATAGTAAAAGAGGTAGTAGGATATGAAGGTAAGATAGTAAATGATTTATCTAAGCCAGATGGAACACCAAGAAAATTGTTAGATGTATCAAGATTAGAAGCAACAGGATGGAAGTACAAGACAGAGTTAAGAGAGGGAATAGAAAAAGTATATAAATGGTACTTAGAAAATAAATAAACTGGAGAATTATATGCAAAAAAATCTATTAAAGTGGCAAGATAAATTAAATATTTCTATTCAAAAAGAAGAGGATAACTTTTCTAAATACTTAGAATTTGGTACAGGTGGTATGAGAGGAATAATGGGTATTGGTACTAATCGTATGAATAAATATATGATTGGGAAAGCTACTCAAGGATTAGCTAATTACCTTATCAAAACTACTGGAGAAGTTGGAAAAACTAAAGGTGTAGTAATAGGTTATGACAGTAGAATTAATTCTGTTGAGTTTGCTGAAAGAACAGCTTTAGTTCTGTGTGCTAATGGAATAAAGACTTATCTATTTGATAGTATAAAAAGTACTCCAGAGCTATCTTTTGCTGTAAGAGAATTAAAATGTCAAGCTGGGATAATGATTACAGCTTCTCATAATCCTAAAGAATATAATGGCTATAAAGTATATTGGAAAGATGGCGGACAATTAGTAGAGCCACAAGCTAGTGGAATAATTGAAGAAGTTAATAATGCAGATGAATTTGATGATGTAAGAATTATTACTAGAGAGGAAGCCTTAACAAATGGATTACTTACAATTTTATTAGATGAGTTAGATATTAAATATTTAGAGAGTGTAAAAAAAGAATCTATTCTAAATAATTTACCTAAAGATATTAAGATAGTATACTCTCCACTACATGGTACAGGTGGTAGACCAGTAAAAAGCTTATTAGAAGAGTTGGGATATACAAATATCTATGTAGTCGATGAACAGTTTGAACCTAATGGAGAGTTTCCTA
>ENA-OWPD01000072-OWPD01000072.1-human-gut-metagenome-genome-assembly--contig:-NODE-72-length-123778-cov-8.951238_pt1 | contig 123778 bp, 121 predicted proteins | sample MGYA00248262_ERZ651842 | MGnify/ENA primary metagenome ERZ651842 (study PRJEB26924, sample SAMEA4378253) | human gut metagenome | biome: human gut; feature: human-associated habitat; material: faeces... | reverse complement strand
TTCCTTGTAAACTGACCTAAATATCATAATAAAAAGCAGCGAAAAGAAATAGCAGCTTAAAAGCTAAGAGTTACCCTCATAGGCTTATTAAGCGAACCCTCTTTTAACGAGTGAAATCAAGAAGTGGATAAAAAGTAAGGATAAAAACAAGGAATCGCCAGAACCGTTAAATGCCGGTTCTAGCGATTCCTAATTAGGGACTTATTTTACATCCCCTTATGCTCTCCCTCGTCCTTATCCTCCCCAGAAAAAGTTATCCCTTTCCATATTTCATTCACTTCCTCCACACAATCAAAATAGAACTGTGCCACCATATTAGAAGGGATTCCCAGTTTTTTTACCATCTGGTTGATACTATTCCAGTCGGCCCTCTCGTAATCCAGCACTAGGGTATACAAGTCCCCACATATCCCTGTCCTGCTAATCAAGGCCTCCTTGATTTCCTCCCGGATAGGAAGTTCCTTTAGAATATCCTCCAGCGGGCTATCCACCATATATTCCAGGGTAGAAAACATACCCATCATATAAACTTCCCCAGGAGAGACCGGTAGTCCATCAATATAACGGGCCAACCTGGAACAAAACGTTCCGCGCATGAAGGATCTCTTTAAAACCTGCTCTGTGATACCGCCATCATCCTTATTATCACTCTGCATGCTCAGCAGGTAAACCCAGTGCTTCAGTTGACGGATTCCCAAAATGACCAGTGCCTGTCGTATAGAAGAAATCTTTTTACTCAAAGCAAAATACCTGGAATTAATCAGCTTAAATAATGCATAGGTCAAATAGGCATCCCTACTGATAATCTCCTCAATCTCTGTCATATCAGGCGTATCTTTTGTAACCGCTACCACCAGTTGGAAGAAATTACCTTGGAGGAAATCCAATTTTGCCGTTTTAATCAATGTAGCTTCTGATATGTATGTCCCCTGCAGATAATCCACCCCAAGAGTCTTTGCAAACTTATAATCCTCCCTGCTGTCAACTCCATAGGCAATGCACTGCTTGTTGAATCCTCTGGCCATCCTGACAATGTTCTCCATCGAACTCTCCCCTGACCGTTCCGTCCTCCCCTTTACATTAATTTTGAGGAAATCCACGTATTCCAGTATACTGAAAAAACGGGCTGAGAATTGAAAGTCATTTATGGCAAATCTATATCCCTGATTCCTGTACTTCTGTACAATCATCAAAGATAATGGATTTACCAACACATTATCCTCAATCTGTATAATCAGCTTACTGCTCTCAAATATCTTGGGTGTATTGCGAAAAAGCAGGCTTGGGGTAAACGTGGCAAAGATAAGTTTTCCATCGTATATCTTTTCATTATTCTGCATGAAGAAATTAGCTATGGTACCGGCCGCCATATGGTCCTCAGAACTATTATACAGGGCATCATCCCCAAGCTGGAACATGACCTCATTGCCGATTAGCTGATCATCCCTATCCTTAACAGGCTGTCTTACTACATAATTATTCATGCCTAATCCCTCTTTTCCAGTAAATAGTCTAATATCTCGACCAAATGGCCTATTTCCGGCTTAGAAAGTTGTTCATCAGCCCCCACCGCCTTCCCCTTCCGCCGCATCTCTTCATCGATGAGGGAAGAAAAAATAACTATGGGAATATGCTTAAGTTCCTCATCTTCCTTTACCAGTTTTGTGAGCCGATGTCCATCCATCTTAGGCATCTCAATATCCGTGATTATCAGGTCCACCTTTCCATTCTCCCTCCCCTCAATTCGCAAATAATCCCATGCTTCCTGTCCATTGTTAAAAAGCTCCAGGTTATGGTAACCGGCCTTAATTAATGCCTGCTGAATCATCTTAATAAGAAGAATAGAATCCTCCACTACCACAATGTTGGATGACCTCTCCTCCCGTTTCCCCAATTTCTCAATCTCTTCCATCTGTATACTGGTAGCCGGTGATATATCCGCTGTTATTTTTTCAAAATCCAGTATAGACACAAGACGTCCGCCACACTGAGTGATTCCGGTAGTTACTCCATCTTCCCCGCCGTTAATGCTTTTATCTGGCTTCTGGATATCCGCCCATGAAATACGGCTGATTCCCTCCACGGTGTTTACTCGAAAGGCTGTATACATCTTGTTGAACCCGGTTACAATAAATAAATCCCTGGAATTTTTTTCTGTCTCCCTCCCAGTCAGGTATAACGGCAAATCCACTACCGTCATAAGTGTCCCTCTTGGCTTGAATATCCCTTCAATAGAGGGATGTGCATGAGGCATGGGCTTCACCTCATTTGACATCATAATCTCTTTAACCTTTGCCACATTGATACCGTACAACTCCCCATAAATGGTAAAAACCATAATCTCAAGTTCATTTGTACCTGTCTCCAGCAGAATTTTACTGCGGTTATAAGTTTCTTCCATACTCAATCAACCTCCTTTTAGAGTATAAGTTCCGTCCTGCCATAGGCCTTCACTTTTACGATTCCATTTGATACATCCATCATCATGGTTCTGGCATAGTCAGAACCTGTGTCCTCTCCCAGAATACGGACTCCGCTCTGATACAAAATGCTTTTTACCGCCTGAATGTTGCGCTGTCCTATATTCCCCAGCGCCGAAAACTGCTGCCCTGAAAACATACTGGCACCACCAGCAATCCTGGCCGTAAGCCTGGACCTCCTCCCGCCAAATACCTGAAGCTTCCGTAAAGTCTCAGCAATCCCCGTATCCGCATATTTATAGATACTCACCGGACTGTCCAGCTCTGCCTTAGGAAGCATAATGTGAAGAAGACCGCCCAGATGAATGGAGGGGTCGTAAAAACAAATCCCAATACATGATCCCAGTGCATAGGTAATCAGCTCCCCCTCTGTTCTTATAATTTTCATATCGGCAATCCCCACCGTGACTGTCCCGCTAATTTCCTACTCCCATCCTGTCAAGCAGACAGTTCAATCCTTCAACCTCCGGGACCATAAAAAGGTTGCTTTCCAGTTTCATGCCGCCATAAATCAAATTCCCTTCTATGGTCATCAGCTTGTTCGTCTGATAGGCTAATTCCACCATAGGCACAGATAGGATTCCTCCCAACATGTTAACTGATAAGTCTGGGACAGAAAGCTCAATTGTAATTCCTGATAAATCGGATATTGCATTAATATAAGAGGATATCATAATATTACCTATCTCAAGTAAGGCTGAACGCTGTATTTCCTCTAGACGCAAGATTTCTACCTCCGCTTCGCCGAACATCCGCTCCAGTACTGCGTTAATCAACGCCTTTCTCTGAATGCATAGCATCATCCCCTTCAATTCACCTGACATATGAACCATAATCCCCGCCACGGTTTCCTCTGGATTCCCCATCCTTCTAATGATTTCATTGTAGCCCAATATATGAATATCAGGAACTCCCATTGTAACGGTCTCACCCAAAAGCTGAGACAGCGCCGTGACTGCATGGGCCGTTCCAATACTTCCCACTTCTCTTACTGCATCCCTCTGCAGTAAATTCATATCATCATAATGTTTCAGTCCCACCAGGTTTCTTCCTTTCCTACTCTAAAATAATGCGTCTTAACGTCTCAATTCACATTCCAACTGCTCTATCTCATCTGAAGTCTGGATCATCTTAAGTGAAAGCTGATACGCCTTTTGGCTTTCTATCAACTGGGACAGTTCCTTGGCCAATTCCACATTTGACATTTCCAGCATCCCCTGCAGTAATTTTCCCCTGGGTTCCTCATTATTCAGGTCGGCCTGTGAATATACTTCACCATTTTTGTCTGATACGCCATAAACATTGTAGCCCAGGACATCCAACCCATCCTGTATTGGGATTTTAAAAATACCGATAATCCCGGCCACATCAATCTCTTCGCCTTCATCCTCACCATTAACCGAGAGCAGGACAGGTTCCCCATCCGCATTCAGAACCTGGCGTCCCACGGAATCGCAGAGATAAAATTCACCATCTATATTCACCGGTTCGAAGCTTCCGTCTCTTGTATAAATCGTGTTGTCCGTATCCGGATCCAACAGGCCGAAAAATCCTGGCCCTTCTATCGCGAAATCATAATCCCGTCCAGTCTGGTTTAAGGCCCCCGGCTGATACGTAAGGCTGTCCGTCTTATCCATACGGATTCCATGCCCTTTCTCTATATTGTCATTCTGTGCTGCCAGTGCTGTGTAGATAAGGTCTGAAAACACGCTGTTTTTGCTTTTGTACCCGTTGGTATTAACATTTGCCATATTATTCGATATCACACTTATCCGCTGCATATTGCCGGCTGCGCCGGCAGCCGCTGTATAAAATGAACTTCTCATACTTTTCCAATCTCCGTAACTGCTTTTCCCATTATAGTATCGTACATCTTAAGTAATTGGGCCGCCCCTTGAATAGAACGCTGGCTGGCAATCATGTCCGTAGTTTCTTTTAAGACATCCACGTTAGACTGCTCCAGGTAGCCCTTCATAACTTTAGGGTTCTCCACCAGTAGTTCCTGCTGATTAGTGATAAAGGTAGAATTCTCTCCCTTCAAAAGCTGAGCATAATCGGCAAAATCCACTATCTCAATACCATCTATCTCTTCACCGAACTGATCATACAGGATACCGGCGGCATCCATATCTATCGCATCCGAATCCAAATAGATATCTCCCCCCTGGCCCTGAACCCGGCCCACACCATTTAATGTCAGCATTCCCTCCTGATCCACGGAAAATGAACCATTTCTTGTATAACAAAATCCCCCTCCCGGCACGGCAATTTTAAAAAAGCCATTTCCATTTATAGCAAAATCAAGATTACCATCTGTTTGTTCCGGAGCCCCTTCCTCAAAGCTGACATTCATACTATCCCCAACTTTTGCCATGCTCACAACTCCTAACTGCCTAGGCTCTGCCTTATCTACATTGCCTGTTCTAAGCATCATTTCCTCCCTAAAATTCCTCCCCAAATACGTATCCGCTTTATAGCCTGGAGTTTTTGCATTTGCCATATTATTGCTGATTACATCCAGTTTCTGACTTTGAACCATCATACCAGAAGTTAGATTATAAAATCCCTGAAACATAAGATTCCCCTTTCGTATCACCAATTTTCTTCCATATAGGTTTTCAGTTTCTTAAGTGCATTTATATGTATTTGGGATATCCTGGGTTTACTCACCCCCATCACCCCTGCAATCTCCTTTATACTTAGCTCCTGTTCATAATAGAGAGAAATTACTAGACGTTCATTTTCTCCAAGTGCTTCAATTCCTCTTCTTAAACAGTCCTTTTTTTCATTCCTCAAAGACTGAAGCTCTGGATCTGATTCTTCTCCTACTACTGGGACAGAATCCTTCCACTTTTTATCTGCCGTTTCATCCATAATCAAATCCAGGGATATCACATTAAACAGGGCAATCCTTTGCTGTTGCTCATAATAGTGTTTTAAAGTAATACCAAGCTCCCCTGCAACCTCTTCATCTGTCGGAGGACGTTCCAGGCACTCATACAGCCTGTCCCTCACATTCTCCATATTTTTTGCTATTTTCCGCTCGCCCCGTGTCAGCCAATCCTGTTTCCTGGCTAAATCAATGACCATACCCCGGAGTCTTTTCACTACATAACTTTCAAACTTTACATTTTTATCAACTTCGTACCGATCTAAGGCCGTCATGATAACAAAAACCCCCTCATTAATGATATCATCAATCTGAGAGAAATTTGAATATACATTCCACATCTGTTTCGCTATCTGTCTCACCAATGGAATATAGCGCAATATCAGCTCCTCTTTTATTTCCCGGCTTCTGTTATGCATATATTCATCCAGAAGTTCTTCATTTGTCATATGAGAAAAATCCTGTGTGATTTCCAATTATCATCCCCCCCCCCCTAGGCCGTAATTGTTCCTATTGCTTGTATTTGTATGGTGTTCGTAATCTCGCTGAAGGAAAGCACGTGAATATTCGGATAAAAAGGTTCCAACAAACGATATATGTAAACTCTTATCACCTGGCTGGTAAGTATGATCGGTTCTTGGCCAAAATCATCAAATTTCTTCTTTTCCTCTTCCAAACAGGAAACCATACGTTGCATAAGTTCCGGACTTAAGGCCAGATATACTCCCTGGCTGTTTTTCGCCATGCTGGAAATAATCTTCCGCTCTAATTCTCCGTCCAGAACAATAACCCGCATCTGCCCCTCGACACAAAATTTCCTGGTAATCGTCCGTTTTAAATTAACACGCATATCTTCCAGGATTCCATCCAAATCCTTGCCTGAGCCAAAATCCTCTGCCACCGTTTCCATCAAGAGTTCCAAATCTCGTATGGGAATCCCTTCTTTCAAAAGATTTCCCAGTAACTTCTGAAAGTTTCCATAGGAAATCATATTGGGAAATACATCGTTCACCAAATCTGGTGTTTTTTCTTTGAACCTGTTAATCAGCTTCATCGTCTCACGCCTATCCAACAACTGGTGTGTATTTCTCTTTATTGTTTCCGTCAGATGTGTTATCATGACTGACAATGGGTCGATTACCGTATACCCATATATTTCCGCCAATTCCCTCTGATCCGGAGTAATCCATCGGCTTGGTATGCCATAAGCCGGCTCAATTGCTTCTATACCCTCAATCTCGCCCGTAGGATTAGATGGCTCCAGAGCCAAATAGTAATCCACCAACAGTTCTCCCCTGGCAGCCTCTTCCCCGCGAATCTTAATCACATATTGATTCGTTCCCAAACCGGAATTATCCAAAAGCTTAATCGAGGGAATTACAAATCCCATTTCCTGTGCATACTGTCGGCGAAAGATGACCACACGATTAATCATCTTCCCCCCGTTTTTTTCATCCGCTAAAGGTATTAAACTGTATCCAAATTCCATAGATATGGCTTCCACTTCCAGCATGTCATATACGTTGTCAATGTTCCGATAATACTCTTCCTGGCGTTTTTGTACTTCGGCTTCCTCCAGCATATCGGTATCTTCAGATGCCGCCTCCATTTCCTTCAATTCCTTCACTTTAATACTCTGTAAAATGCCATTACCTCCGAAAAGCAGAACTGCCGCAAGCAGGTACATCTGAATCTTTGGCATACCCGGTATGAAGGACATAACCACCATAATGGCACCAGCTGCCATAATAGCCTTAGGCTGCGCTGAAAACTGACGTGATACGTCCTGATTTAAACTTCCTTCCGCCACAGCCCGGGTGACAATCAGACCGGTTGAAGTAGATATGAGCAATGCCGGTATCTGGGATACAAGACCGTCTCCTACCGTAGCTAAGGAATAGACGGAAAGTACGTCTCCGAAGGACATGTTGGACTGAACTACGCCTATGATTACCCCCGCTGTAAAATTAATAGCGGTGATGATAATGGACATGATGGCATCACCCTTGACAATCTTTGTGGCACCATCCATCGCCCCGTAGAAATCTGCCTCCCTCTGTATATTGTTTCTGCGGATTTTAGCCTGCTCTTCCGTAATCAGTCCGGAACTTAAGTCGGCATCTATAGCCATCTGCTTTCCTGGCATCGCATCCAGGGTAAACCTGGCCGCCACCTCCGACACACGCTCTGCTCCCTTGGTGATAACGATAAACTGAACCAGTACAATAATCAGGAAGATAATGAAACCTACAACAACATTCCCCTTGAGTACGAAACTACCAAAGGCATGAATCACTTTACCAGCATCCCCATTTTTAGTAAGGATGCTCCTTGTAGATGAAATATTCAAACCCAAACGAATCAGGGTGGTCACCAAAAGCAATGACGGGAAAATGGCAAATTCCAATGGATTTCGTATGTTCATCGTGATTAACAAAATAACCAGGGATATTGATAAATTAAATATAATCATCATATCCAGGGCAAAAGGAGGAAGTGGGATAAGCAATAGCAATACGATTGCCACTACAAAAAAAGAAATCGCATTGTTCAATATTCGTTTCATATTCGTCTATCCTTTCTTCCCTTTTAATTGATAAATATAAATCATCAAATCCGCCACGATACCATAAAGCTCCGGTGGTATCTCCTGATTCAGTTCGGTAGATGAATATACCGCTCTGGCCACAGATACATTCTCTATAACTTCCACATGGCTGTCCATAGCAACTTCCACAATTTTAAGAGCTGTGTGGTCCACTCCCTTTGCCACCAGAATTGGGGCCCTGTCACTGCTGATATCATATTTTAAAGCCACTGCTACATGGGTAGGGTTCCTAATAACCACATCTGCAGTAGGAACCGCTTGCATCATCCTCTGTTTTGCCCGCATCCTCTGCAGATTACGAATCCTGCCCTTAATCTGAGGATCCCCCTCCTGTTGTTTATATTCTTCCTTCATTTCCTGCTTCGACATCATAAGCTGACGCTCATAATCCCACCACTGGTACAGGAAGTCAAAGGCGGCAATAACGCCAAACCACATAACCACCTTAAGTATCATAGAATATATATATTGAAGCAGAGAAGATGCTGCTCCCAGAGACGAAATATTCAAACTTGCCGTAACAAATGGCAAACATCTTTTTAAAAACTGATACAGAACCGATAAAAGAACAATAATCTTAATCAGACTTTTAGACAGTTCCACCACGCTTTTCAAGGAAATGATTTTCCTTATCCCCCCAATGGGATTTAACCGACTGAACTTAGGCATGGCATTCTTCATAGTAAACAAAAATTTTGTCTGACTCCCGACTCCCACGGCAGCCATAAACACTGCCACAAGAAGTAGTGGCAAGCTACTTTTTATAAATTGAAACAACAAATCTCTTAGATAGTAGCCTCCTCCTAACGCCTGGAAATCTTTTAACTCTCCTACTCCCGCTATACATTTCTTTGCGTAGGATACTGTACTCTCGTAAATCACCGGAAACAAAAACCTAAGACTACAGAAACTCCCTAAAAGAGAAACTACAGTCACAATATCCTGGCTTTTAAATACATTTCCCTTTTTCCGCTCATCACGGCGCTTTTTGGGTGACGCTTTTTCAGTCTTATCGCCTGCCAACCGGTTCACCTCCTGTTATTTAAAATAGTAGAGAGCCATAGCCGCACCTTCCATCATATTCTCCAGAAGCATTTGAATGTACTCCCCCAAGGGAGAAACCAAAAGCAACAGCAGGACCATTCCTACACAAATCTTTGTCTGTATATTAATCACAAATATATCAATCTGGGGAACCATCTTCATCAATATTCCCACGGCAACCTCTGTCAAAAGCTGAACCGCCATCATAGGAAAAGCCATGCGTAACGCCATCTCCATGCAGTCCTGAAATATCCTTAAACAGGTCCAGATAATACCAGGCATAACAATAAAGTTTCCATAGGGAATCTCTCTTCCCACCAACAGAACGATTCGCAGGAACACCAGATGGCTGTTACTAATAAAAAATAGCGCCAACATAAACAAATAATATAGGTTGGCGTTGATAGACATCGATACATTTGACTGCGGATCATAAGCAGTTGCCATGGAAAGCCCCATTCCAAAGTCCATCACTGCACCCGCATACTGAACAACTGCGAAGAACATCTCAAAGATAAATCCAAGCACAGCGCCCACTAGCAGTTCCTTCAAAAGAAGTACTCCATAAACCAACGGGGTTACCACCAGGACATTCTGCTCCGAAGAATGACTTATCTCAGGAAACAGGTATGCAAATATACTCAAAGCCAGTACCAGAGCACTTTTTGCCATAGCCGGATAATTCTTCCTTCCCAAAGCTGGATTTAGGAATACAAAACCACTGAATCGCACGATTATGAAAGAGAGCAACTGCATATCCGTAATATCCACAGCATCCTCCATTCCTCTTATATCATGGAAAACAACTTTTTAGTAAAGTCCTGAAGGGTTTCCAGCATGTTCCCTCCCTGAAACAGCAGGAACAATGAAATTGCTGCCAGCTTTGGGACAAACGTCACCGTCTGCTCATGAATTTGTGTCGCTGCCTGAAAGATGGCGATTACCACTCCCAGAAGCATACTTCCCAATAAAATAGGACCGCCAATGCGGACTGCCAAAAGAAAAAATTCCCGAAATATGTCTAATAATTGCCCTGTTGTCATGCTAAAGACTCCTTCCTGTTAGTAAAAACTTTTTACAATTGATGAAAACAGCAGTTCCCATCCATCCACTGCGATAAACAATAACAGTTTAAACGGGAGGGAAATCATAGCCGGTGGAAGCATCACCATACCCATGGACATCAGGATGCTGGCCGTCACCATGTCAATCAGCAAAAAGGGAAGATAAATTAAAAATCCCGCTAAAAACGCATGTTTCAGTTCGCTAGTCATAAAAGATGGCACAATCACCGTCAACGGTAAGTCCTCCACCTTGTCCGTAAGCTCCTGACCTGCCATATCTAAATACATATTTAACGTACCTTTCTCTGTTTGCCGAAGCATAAACTCCTTAAGCGGCACAGTCGCACGCTTCAAGGCTTCCTCCTGGGTAATCTGTTCCTGCCGGTAGGGTAAGTACGCCTGAACATTAATCTGATTTAAGGTTGGGCCCATAATAAAAAGAGTAAGAAACAGCGACAAACCAGCCAATACCACGTTGGGTGGAACCTGCTGAATCCCCATCGCATTCCGCAAAAAGGAGAGGATAATAATAATCCTGGTGAAACTAGTCACCATAACCACAATACTCGGCAGCAAGGCAATAATCGTCAACAAGAAAATAATATTAAGAGTTGGAATATTATTACCATCTAAAAGGTTCATAACCTGTTCTCCCATATCGACTCCTCTCTTAAGGTAATTCTTTCTTCTTTTCGGCCATCTTTTCCAGAAGAGTTATAAAAGAATTATCTCCAGACTGCCGCTTTTCCAACTCAATCATGTCATTGTCCTCTAACATTGTCAGCAAATGAATACCTGACTGGGAAACTCCCAGAAGAAGAATCCTCTCTCCAATCCTAACAATCTCCAGATACTTATCCTGTCCAATCACCAAACGATCCTGGGATTCCATATAACGTGAGCACCGGCCCCGTCCCATTCTTCTCCCCAGTCTCTTGCTAAGCAAACACGTCAAACCAGCAATAAAGAAAAAGATGAACAGACCTTGAAGCATTGCCATGACTATTTCCATGTCTCCCATGTCTTATTCTCCTTCCGGATTTCTTAGTATTTCCGATATCCGGATTCCAAAATTATCATCAATCACTACTACATCCCCCCGGGCGATACACCGCCCATTCACATATAAATCCACCGGATCTCCTGCCAGCTTATCCAACACAACCAATGTCCCTTTTGTATATTCCAGAATATCTTTTACCATTCCCTGTGTTCTTCCTATTTCTACAGAGATTTCCAGAGATACCCCCATCAAAAGATCCAAATTTTCTTCCTGCGCTTCCTTCCCGGTTCCTGCTTTCTCCAAAGGATTATAACTTACAGGTCTCGTGTTAATTATTTTATTGGCCGGTGGCTGAACGACCTGCTGCATATTCTGTATCATCATCATAAGCTGCTGCATCTGTTGTTCCAAAGCTGCAGAAGCAGGCTCAGGCCCGGAAGCTGTTGGCGGTATTCCCGCAACTTGGGACATATTTGCTGCCGAATGTCCTCCCATTGAAGGCTGTACATCTGTTACCTGCGGTATTGCTGCAGCAGTTGCCTGTGGAGTGGACACGGCTGGCGTTATGTCTATATCCTGTGACGGAGCTGTACTTGCCTGAGGCATTTCCACCGCTGGCGATTCTTCTGGGAAATTCTCCTCTATGTTCGTATCTTCGTCCTCCCTATACTCTGGAGGAAGGAATACATTTAAGAGTTTCTTGGCTAAATCAACCGACATCACATTGACGAACTCACTTTTCAGTTTATTGTCAATACTTAAAACAAAATTAACAACTACCATCGGCTGAGCCTGAACAAAATATTTCTTTTTAAATTCTTCTTCTGAATGCAGCTCGAATGAAACTGGGGTGGAGATATTCACCGTTTTATTCAGGAACTCCGATAAAGCAGTAGCAGAAGCCCCCATCATCTGGTTCATCACCTCGCAGACAGCGCTTAGATTCATCTCATCCAGTTCAAATTCATCATCAGCAATCTCTACGCCCATGAGGAGTTCAACGATCAGTTTTACGTCCCCACGTTTTAAAAGCATGATGTTTTTACCTTCCAGACCCGAAATATATGTAATTTCAACGCCTATTACCGGTTTTAACTCTTCGAATGAAAACTCTTCGTCTGTAACGATCCTTACCCTGGGAGTGGTAATATCCACTCTGGTATTTAGCATAGTAGATATAGCGGTTGCCGAGGCTCCCAAACTGATGTTTAGTATTTCTCCAATAGCATCAATCTCTATTGGCGTAAAAATATTATTACAATCCATGTCCTATCCCTTTCCCGGCTCTACCCTTCCGGTTTTATATTCTATCTACCGATTTCCAGCGCTTTAGAAGCCATCTGCTTTATGGTATTCAAAGCTGTCAGATTCGCTTCATAGGACCGGGAAGCCGACATGGCATCAATCGTCTCCGCCAATAAGTCTACGTTTGGCATCTCCACATAGCCATCCGGACGGGCATCTGGATGATCAGGATTGTAAACCAAGGCCATGGGACTTTGGTCCAATACAATGGCTTCCACTTCCACGCCGCCTTTTCTGCCGTTTGCTGCCCTTCCCAGGACTTCTTGAAAGGATGTAGAAGGAATTTCACGGAATACTACGGATTTTTTCCGATAGGGTCCTCCTCCTTCTGTCCTGGTAGTATCTCTGTTCGTTATATTTTCGGCAGCTATATCCAAGCGCAGTCGCTGAGCTGTCATGCCGGAAGCACATATATCCATAGAACTTAAGAATGCCATAGCATCATCATCCTCCTCATCCCAATATACTGGATACCGTTTTGATAATCCGGTCCGGCTTAAAGGGCTTTACAATAAAATCTTTCGCCCCCGATTTAATTGCATCAATAACCATAGACTCTTGCCCCATCGCAGAGCACATGACTACCTTAGCCTCAGAATCATAGCTTTTAATGGCCTTTAATGCCTCAAGGCCATCCATATTAGGCATGGTAATATCCATCAGCACCAAATCCGGCTTAATCTCCTGGTATAACTTTAACGCTTCTGCTCCGTCTGGAGCCTCGCAAAAATCCGTATATCCATTTTTCTTCAAAGTATCCTTCACCATCATCCTCATGAATGCCGCATCATCTACAATTAATATCTTCGCCATTTTTATTCACCTCTTTTATTATTATTGCTCTCTTAGCTCTCCCCTTTGGAATCATCTGACTGCATCCTGTTTACCTGCTCCTTAAAGAGAAAATCTCCCCCTTTAACATGGTACACTTCTTCTATCAACACCGCCAGATTATTCTTATGCTGCCCGATATGCCCCTCAAACCATGGGCGTTTCGCCACATCTACGGCAACTAGCGAATCCTTAGGTTTATTCAAATTAATAATATCGCCTTCCCTAAGCTCGCGGAGATCCTTCATCGTAATAACGACACTTCCCAGTTTTACAGATATATCCACCAGGGACTGGTTTAAACTGTCCATAATATGTTCAGACATATCCACAAAATTCGTGTTCTTCTCCCTGTATGTCCTTCTGTCATAAATGGCAAAAATATCAGTCAGCAAGTCGCCCGAAAGACAAATACTGATTCTGCCCCCATTGCCATCTTCACCTTTCACTTCCAAAATAACGATAACCACAGTCTCATCTACCCCGATTACCTGAAGCATTGTGGGATTGTCTTCAATATGCCGATAGCAAAATTCCATATTCACATAGTTACTCCAAGCATCTCCCAACCCCTCTGACAAGTAAGACATGATATTACTGTAAAGGGCTCGTTCAATCTCTGTATAAACGTAATCACTGCTGACATCCGCATCATCCCCCTCTCCTCCCATCATCCGGTCCATAAAATCCAGCATGATAGGCAGCGTGATATGCATCAGAACTGGCTTGTTCACCCTTTCTCCCTGGAGCATCAAATCCAGAGAAGCCAGGATGTCAGTATCCTTGAGAGCATTGGAGAACTCATAGTAACGCTGCTCCTCTATCGTAGAAACCTGAATTTCACAGCCAAACCGAAACATACTATTCACCTGAGAGACAACAATCCTTGTATATTTATCGAAGACATCCTGAAGCAGCCTTAATTTATCCTTGGTGAATTTCTTGGGGCTGTAAAAATCATACTTCCGGTATCTCATCTCCGGCAAGTTCTCTTTGCTTTTTGTTTTCTCCGAATCATCCCCGCTGTTCATAGCCGCCAGTAGCATGTCTATCTGATTTTGTGACAGAACCTCAGCCATATTCTATTCCTGCCCTTCGTCTGTATCTGTACCATATTGTATTTCCCTATATAACTCCCCCAGATTCTTATACTGTGCTCCAGTTTTAGTAATCAATACCTCAACCCTTCTGTTGGCAGACCGCCCCTCCGGGGTATCATTATCGGCCACAGGCCAATTATCGCCATATCCCACACTGGTCAGCTTGGATGGATCTATGAAATTTTTCTCCTGTATATAGACAAGAACTGCGGTTGCTCGATTGGATGCAAGGAATCTGTCATTTGCAACAGAATACTGATGCCCGTCCACCCTGGCAGTATGTCCCAGGATTTCAATCTGCTTAATATCATCTGCATAGGGGGCCAGGATATTGCAAAAATCCTCCAGAACTTCTTCACCACTCTTCTTTAGCACATAGCTGTAACCATCAAAAAAAATTTTGTCTTTGAATGCGATAAACGTAAAGCCCTTGCCTGCCTTAACTTCTATTTCCGTGTTTAGATTCTTCTCTTCCACCTCTGCCTTTAAATTCTCATAAAGCGTCTGAAAATCCTCTGGAACCTTCTGGACAATTGCCTGACTGCCTTCCGGAGGATTTTGCGTTGCCTCTTCAAGCTGGGTGACTGAATTCGGGTTTAAGCTCCTTACCAGGTTAGCCCATTTCGTTTGATCAATAGCGGATATTGCATATAAAAGAACAAAGAAACAAAGAAGCAGGGTTACCATATCCCCATAAGTATCCATCCAGTTGCCACATTGGTCCTTATGTTTTCTCTTGTGCATATTTTATTCCTTCTTCCCCTTTCCTTTTTTCTTCTTTCCGTCTCCGTCCCCTTCCTCCTTGAGGTTCTCATTCAGTCGCTCCTTTAAATAGCAGTACAGCTTCTCTTTTAAAAATTTAGGATTATCTCCAGCCTGGATGGATAATACTCCCTCAATAATCAGCTGTTTATACAAATATTCTTCGTCATTGCGTATTGTCAGCTTTTTGGCAATGGGTGCGAAAAACAGATTTGCCAGGAGACAGCCATAAAAAGTGGTAATCAGCGCTACCGACATGCTGGCCCCTAAAGAATCACTGGCTCCATCAGCCAAATTTAACCCCATCAACATATTAATCAAGCCAATCAGAGTACCTGTCATGCCGAAAGCCGGAGCCAGAGCCGTTCCCTTTTCATAAATACTTATCTCTGTCTCATGGCGGGTAGTCATATAATCCAGTTCATCATTTAACAAGGTTCTTACATCCTGGGGATCGTGAGAATCCACAATCAGCATAACCGCATATTTAAAAAATGGATCCTTTAGCTCCTCCGCCTTCTGTTCAAGTGCCAACAGACCGTTCTTCCTGGCCTCCGTAGCGAATTCCACCAGCGTTTCAATACAAGATATATTGTGAAACCGCTTTCCCTGGAACAGAATCCTCATATGGGATGGAATGTTTTTCAGTATTGAGAAAGGATAACTGGCTACAATCGCCATAATCGTACCACCCACAACAATAAATAAACTGGGCATATTTATGAAATTATTAATTGCTTTTATGTCATCCATTGTGATACTCACTACGATGATGACAAAGCCTAATACAATCCCTATGAGCGTAGATAAGTCCATCCTATTCCCTCCGCAGCAGCTCCTCTTTACCCTCCGGGTATTCTTCTCCTACCGGCCGCATGATTTTCCGTTTGAATTCTATGATTTTTTCAACTACCTGTTCCCCGCTGTCCTGAACAATATAAAATTCCTTGTTCATCATGACAATCTTCGTTTCGGGGATAAACTTTACCATTTCTATCTGATCCTCATTCAGATAAAACAGCTCACCACTTAACTTATGAAGTTCTATCAATTTTTTCTCCCGTTTAACCGCTGCAATGATTCCATCGCCCCTCTTAGCAGATTTTCCAACTACCGTTTCATATTGACAAGCTGCTCCAGCATCTCATCGGTCACCGTAATAATCTTCGTATTAGCCTGAAAACCTCTCTGGGTTGTAATCATTTCAGAAAATTCCTGAGCAATATCAACATTTGAGCCTTCCAGATAACCAGACATCAAAGAACCGGCTGTCTTGCCCGCTCTAATAATGCTGGCTGTTCCAGCAGCCCCGGAATTGTCGGAAGCGCCCATCTCAAAATAGTAGCCATCTTTTTTTATCATGCCCCCTGGGTTATTCACATTAATAAGGGCGATATAACCCATTTCATAGTTTTTGCCTTCCGAGTCAGTAGCTGTAATCTTGCCGTTTCCATCAATGGAGTATTCCGTAAAGGTTTTTCCCCCTTTCGATTTCTCCCCAATCTTAATGGGCTCCAGGGCGGTGGTGGCATCATCAAAATCCCAGGAACCATTTGCCTTGGTCATGCCGGTAATTGCAGTAGCAGTTCCGTCAGCATTATGAGCGGTGGCGGTAGCTCCATAGACGTAATTGCCCATGTTGTCCATCAGGTATCCGTTCTTTACCGTAAACTGACCACTTCTAGACAAATAGGAGTTGTATGGACTGGCATTTTGTTCAAAAGGGCCTACCATAAAGAACCCCGGGCCATCGCAATATACATCCGAGTTGTATCCTGTATAGCTGGGATAACTCGGAGTAAAATTCGTTCTCACGGCTCCTAATACCGATCCATACCCCAACTGGGAAGCATTGAGTCCACCGGTACCTCCCGCTACGGCTGAGGCGCCTGATGGCTTCGTTAAGCTGGAATAAATGGAATCCTTGAAGGTGGCTGACTGGCTCTTATACCCTGTGGTATTGGCATTGGCTATATTATTACTGATTACATCCATCTTAGACTGATGTGCTTTTAATCCGGCTACAGCGGCAAACATTGATCTTACCATTTTACTTTTTCTCCTTTGTCATCATCAAAATAAGGCTTCACTGAAACATCTGACTGATTGCTTTCTCTCCCAGGCCCCTTATCCTTACCTTCCTCATCCGTAACGGTACCGCGCTGTCCGACTGCCATAACAGAACTTACGGGGTATTCCTCGCTTTGACCATCCAGATAGATGACCGGAGGAGAAAACGCTAAGTTTACACCAGTCACTGTCCCCTTAACCGTCTTCTGTTGCCCATCCTTAAATATGACAACCTCAGCTTGCTGTCCCAGCAGTCCTGATGCGTATTGATTCGTGGACATCTGTGTCATCTGGGACATGGATTCGATTGTCGCCATCTGGACTAATTGATTAAGCATCTCCGAATTATCCATGGGACTGGTCATATCCTGATTCTGAAGTTGGACCGCCATCAGTGTATAGAAATCCTCCAGAGTCAGGGAATTTTTTGCCACCCTAGATGATTGATTCCTATTTCCCGAAGAGGAAACAGTAGTACGCGCAGCGGAGCTGTCCATCATACCGATATCTGTCATAACAATTACCTCCTGTTCATTATAGTTCCTCCAAGCCAAGTCTCAGCTTATCAATAAAATCAGCTACTTCATTGTTTCTGCCCCCGCCATCCTGCTTCTTTTTCCCATTTCCATTTTCAGGATTCCGTCCCCTGGAATGTCCCTGATCTCGGTTCCAGGAAAGCAATAATGTCTCCTCCTGTCTGATATCTATGGAAACAGGTGTCTCCGTGTGGTATTTGATGAGCCTTCCAATCTCCGATACATTCTTTTCCAGCAACAAGGCCGTTTTTTCACTGGCACAGCACAATTCAACGCGGGTCCCTTCTTTGCCTGTCCGAAACTTAATAAGGATATTTCCCAGGGTCTCCGGTTCCAATTGAATCTCCAGAGTCCTCCCACTATTCGACAGCCCATACGCAATGTGGCTCGACAGCGCTCTCGAAAACTCTGGTTTGTATTCATGATATGGCTGGGCTACCCTGATTTTTACTGGCTCATTAGAAGTCGGTATATGATAGGCTTCTCTTGGTGAGGAGAGCATCAGCCCGCCTTCCTCCTCTCCTGCCTTTTTTCCTTCCGGCGCATGGTCACTCATATAGTCCCCTGACTTTTGTCCTGCTTTGGAGGATGTTTCTTGTCCCTGAATGTTTCCTGCGGGAGCCAGTGCCGTCCATCCATCCACCTTACCGATTGAAGGATCCAGGCCAAATCCAGCATTCATCGTTACTCCACTCTCTCCCCGGAAACGGATGCTGAATTCTTCCCCCATTCCTTGGCCCGGACCATTTCCCCCTCTCTCCCTAATAACAGTTTCCCTTTCCGATGAAGATTGAGCCAAAAATCCAGCCTTTCCGCTACTTTTCTCCCTGATTGAACGGGAAATCCATTCTTCTCCTCCCCAAACAGGAGGCCCTTTTTTTCCTGAATATTCAAACGTTTCTCCGTCTATACTGGTAAGGACAGCGGGAAGACCTGTCCTCCCTCCCATGTCTGCCGCATCCTGTTGTCCATCCACTAAGAAGGGGTTCATACAAGCCCCTAGTTCTAAAAGTTCATAGAATACGCTCCCTTCATCTTCCTTTTTTCTTTTATCAGTAACTGCTATTTTTCTTGTCGGCTGCATGACAGCCGCATTCACTCCCGCATTCATCTTCCTGCCTCCTGTCCATGCTATATACGAACCAAAGCCTTACGATTATTAGAGATGTACTCCTCAATTTCCTTTTCCATCTGCTTCTGGAAGCCAATCTGGTATTCCTCCAGTCTACGCCCCTTCAATTTTTCCAGGGATGTGCTTTCTTTTTTTACCTCCAGCAGCTGTTGCCGTTTTATCTCTTCCTGTCGCTGAAGCAGTTCTAAGTCCTGCCTGGCATTTCGGATTCGGAATCCTAATGTATCTAAATAATTCTCATAGATATGCATGCTCATGGCATCCATTCCGTTCTTCTGCTTCTCATTGAGAATTTTGCAACAATCCTCGTATTCCTTATCTAATCCGGCTAATATCTCTTCTTTTTCCCTGATTTTTGCCATGATGGCCGCTTCTTCCCCCACCAGGTTGTCCAGAATCTGGCTCTTATAGTCCAAAACCTTTTCTAATTGAAAATGAAACCTCCGCATAACCACTTCTCTCCTATCAGTCACTCAAGATTTTTTCCATCTCTGACACAACCTCATCATGTGTAAAGCTTTCATTCACGCCCTGCATCAGGAACGCGTTTACTCTATCTATCCTGCTTATTGCCTGATCAACTTTCTGACTCGTCCCCATTTTATATGCCCCTATGGAGATTAAATCCTCATTTTTAGAATATGTGCTTAAAATATCCCGGATCCCCGAAGCCAGTTCCTTCTGCCGTTCAGAAGCCACACTGGACATCAGCCTGGATATACTGGCATTGATATCAATTGCCGGGAAATGGTTCTCATTTGCCAATTTCCTGGTTAAGACAATATGACCGTCCAAAATCCCCCTAACCGTATCAGCAATAGGTTCATTTGTGTCATCACCTTCCACCAGAACAGTATATACACCAGTGATAGAACCTTCTTTAAACCGCCCGCTCCGTTCCAATAGTTTTGGGAATTCTGTATATATAGAAGGGGTATATCCTCTTGCCACAGGCGGCTCTCCCAGGGAAAGTCCGATTTCACGTTTAGCCATGGCAAAACGTGTTAAGGAATCCATCATGAGAAGCACATCCTTTCCCTGATTCCGAAAGTACTCAGCAATGGTTGTTGCCACCATCGGGCATTTCATTCGCATCATGGAGGATTCATCCGAAGTAGCAACTACAACAACTGAGCGTTGTCTTCCCTCTTCCCCCAAATCCCTCTCTATGAACTCCCTGACTTCCCTTCCACGTTCCCCCACTAAGGCTATGACATTAATATCCGCCGTAGAGTTCTTAGCAATCATACCCAAAAGAGTACTCTTTCCCACTCCACTACCGGCAAATATTCCAATTCGCTGCCCTTTACCTATGGTAAGCAACCCATCAATAGCCTTCACCCCAAAGTCAAGACGTTCCGTAATAGGCGGACGTTTCAAAGGATTCGTGTAAGTATTTTCCACATAACAAAATTGGGAATCCGAGAACCTCTCCCCAAAAATAGGTCTCCCCATGGCATCAATGACACGGCCTTTCAGGAAATCACCAACCGGGATTTTTAACCGCTTCTTTGTGCTCCTCACAATACTTCCTGAGGATATACCATTAGTATCTTCATACGACATCATCTGGATTTTATTCTGTTTAAATCCTATTACCTCCGCAGGAATATGGCGATTTTCCCTCTCATCATATATCATGTATATCTCACCGATACTAGTCCTTCCGCCTGATGCCTCCAGCAGCATCCCTTCCACATTCTCTATTTTACCAATCCTGCTGATAGTCTCTGATTTACGAATCAATCCTGGCAAATCTCTAAACTGCATAAACACATCTCCTCTATGCATTATCAAGAAGCTCCCTGATGTTAGCCATCTGAGTATTCACGCTTAAATCGACTATTTCATCTGGAAGTTCCAGGATACAGGTTCCCTGCTCCTCATTTTCCATTTTTATAATTTTCACATTGGAGGAAAGATCAGAAAGTGTATTTAAGAATTCCACATCACCCTCTATCATCACATCCATGTCATATTTTGATACATATACCTTAGCCCATTCCTTCTTCTCAAGTTCTCCTGCAGCTGATGCAATCATATGTTTCATCGTCTCGCCACTCGTGCGCAGGCTGACCCTAATGACCTTTTCCGCTATCGCAACCGCTATATTCTTAAGTTCATCCAGATACTTTTCCAGTAATTCTTTTTTTTTCTGCTCCATCCCTTCAATACAGCTTTCCAGGAGTTTTCTTGCTTCTTCCCTGTCCTTTTCAAAAAGTTCCAAGTGTTCCTTCTTAGCCTGGTCAAATCCATCCTCTTTTCCCTCTAGATACCCTTGAGCATATCCCTTTCTCTGGTACTCCTCTTTTAAAAGCTGCCCTTCTTTCCTGGCAGTATTAAGAATCTTCTCTGACTGCTCTACTGCCTGGACAATACATTCCTCCGCATATGTATCTTCAATCTTTTCCGATTCTTCCAGTCTGTCTGCCTTCTTCCACCCAACAAGCTGTTTATCCCTCGGATATATATATGGACTTGCTTCCCGCTCCCCGTATTTAATAACCTTAGACAATGATCTCGTCCTTTCCACTCTTGCTGATTACAAGTTCTCCCTGCTCCTCTAAGTTTCTGACTATATTGACAACACGCTGTTGGGCCTCTTCCACATCCCTTACACGCACATTGGTAGTAATCTCCAAGTCGGAAAGCACTCCTTCCGCCATACGCTTTGACATATTAGACAAGATTAAATTAAATAGATTCTCATCACTGATTCCCTTAAGCGCGTATACAAGATCCTTGTTATCGCAATTTCTGATTACCTTCTGCAAGGAACGATTATCCAGAGTTGCCAAATCCTCAAATACAAACATCTTCCTACGAATCATATCGGCCAGCTCTGCATCATGCTTATTTAATTCTGCAAAAATAAGTTTTTCACTGCTTCGCTCCACATTATTCATCAGCTCAGCAGCATAATCAATACCACCAATCGTAGTAAAGTCAGCAGTATATAGACTTGAAAACATCTTTTTTATTTCCTCTTCCACAATTTTCACAGCTTCCGGAGAGATGCTATCCATCTTGGCAATCTTCTCAAAAACTGACATTTTCTTCTTTTCAGGCAAAACATCAATGATTGCAGCTGCCAAATCCGGCTCCATATAAGAAAGCACCAATGCTATTGTTTGAGGACGTTCTCTGGAAAGTACAGGTACCAGACTCTTGATGTCATTTTTCCTTAAAAAACTAAATGCGCGGTTTTGCAAAGATTTGGAAACCTTGGACAAAAGGCTTGCTGCGGTTGCCTCGCCAAATGCCTTTTCCAAAACCGTTCTGGCATATTCTAACCCACCGTCTGTTACCACTTTTTGAGTCAGGCACAGCTTGTAAAACTCATCTAGTACCCCCTCCGCCTCCTCAGATTCCATATGCCCCAGCTTCGCCACCTCTATGGTCAACTTTTCTATATCTGACTGTTCTAGATATTTGTAAATCATCGAAGCGCGTTCCGCTCCTAGGCAAACAATAACTGCAGCAGCTTTTTGCAAAGGAGTTAATTTACCGTCACTCATCAATTACCCTCCTCCGATCTCACCCAACTACGCAGCAGTGCAGCGGATATCTCCGGATTATCCTCTGCAAAACCTTGAATTTGACTTTTAATTCGGCTTCCTTTATCTATTGTTAAGATTTCCTCTTCCGGTGCCTCTTCCTCCGCCGGAGATCCCAGCGGAATTTCTGCCTCTAACTCTGCTAAAAGCTTCTTTTTATTCCGTTTCTTGATGCCCATTACACTGAAAAAAATCAGAAGAAGCAACAACAGCAGGATTCCTCCCAGAACAAACGGCAGATACCTCATCCTATCCGCCTCAACCTCCGTTGGCGAAACTGATACCGCAACCTCAAGGGTATTTGCATTGTTATAAAAATCCGCCATAACAATAGATATTTTCTCGTTCTGCAATTCTGGGGCAATTCCTGCCGCTCTGGCCACCAACGCTACCAGTTGGGCAGTACCTGGCCCTCCTCCGATAACTGCTTTCTGATTAATACTTATTGCGACGCTAACATCAGAGATTGCACCACTGTCATTCTGTCCCTGAACCTTTTTCTGATTCAGTTCATATGTTGTCTCTGAATTACTGCTATAGATATCGGCAGTAGTACCTTGTCCAGCATTATATTGGGTCACATTGGTATTAGACTGTGTACCAGGTATGCCAGCAGCACCTGCTTGCTGGCCATTCCCCTCGGAGCTTAAGGTCTGCCGGCTGATGTAACCTGAATTATTCTGTGTATCCGGGGCGCTATAACTCAGTTCCTCAGAAAGTATCCTCTGCATATCTGCTGTGCACTTAACAGAAACATTAACATTACCACGGCCATAAATCCCTTCCAAGACATTCAGTATATTATTCCGGAGTTTTGCCTCTTCCCGGCTTTCATACTCCAACTTCTTATTCCCATCAACAGTTTCCGAATCACTATCCTTCACGGCGGATACATCCACGCCGTTTCCATCCAAGACTGCGACATCCCCCAATTCCATATCTGGAACCGCTTTTGCTACCAGTCTCTGTATCGCCTCCGCCTGTTCTCGAGAAGGGGAACCGCCATCATACATATGTACTACAACATAGGCCGATGCTCTCTTTGTATTGTCCGTGTTCAATATGTACTTACTATCCTTGGCCTGACTTATGGTAACAACAGCACTTTTTACACCGTCAAGCGTACGGATGGTAGAGCCAATCCGTTCCTGAAGCTGATAAAGCTTGTAGGTCTCCTTCTCCGATTCTGTAGACATCATGCCCGCATGCTCTGTAAACACGTCATAGGAAAAACCACTTTTGGGATAGCCATCAACTGCCAGCATTCCTCTTGTCTTATCCACCGAATCCTTCGGAACAAGAACACTCCCCTGTTGATTATATTGATAAGGCACTTCCATATCCTGAAGTTTAGCCATAACTTCCTTGGCCTCCTCTTCATTCACGCCAGAAAACAGTACCGCATAATCAGTATTATTAAGCGCCATTGCCAGGGCCGCCGAAAGAATCAGCAGCCCCGACACCGTTATAGCAATAATTTTTTTTGTTCTTCCTGATAGATTTTTAAAGAAATCTTTCATTCTGTCCAGTTGCTTCATCTGTCCAAATCCTCTGACCTTTCTACGGGCAGCATGTTAAAACCCTATCTTTATAAGCTGGTCATACGATTCCAGCGCTTTATTTCGCAGCTGAACCAATAGTTCCACCGATAGTTCTGCCTTATTAGCGGCAATCATAAGGTTATGCGGGTCATCCGTTTCCCCCACAGATAAGGCGTACTGTTCCCCCGCATAATCGCTTCTTGCCTCCCCGGCATTATTCCATGCATTTCGAAAAATATCAATGAATCTCGCTTCCTTCGATTGATTCGGTTCCCGTTTATCTAGTTCAAAATCCTCAAGTCGATTCAGCGGCCTCATCCATTGAATAAATCCATTAGTTAATCCTTCCATTCCTGTTCAATCCTTCCCGGTTATCCTTTAATTGCCATCCTAAGCTGGGACAATTCACTATTCAGCAGCTTCAGCTGATATTCGTACTGAAGCTGGACACGGGCCTGCTCTAGATACTCAGCTTCAATCTGGACGTTATTGCCATCAAGCCTGACACTTTCCTGCTCTGTAGTATGTATGACCCCTCTCGTATTTTCTATTGCCTTCCTTATGTCTGAAGATCTACCGCCTCTCACCTGCTCGAGATTTCTTTTTAAGACATCCTCAAATGTCATATAGCGGCTTTTATAACCCGGAGTGTCGTTATTAGCTATATTAGCAGCAATCATTCCATTTTTCTGCCAAAGATAATCCAGCACGCGGCCAGACAACGATATAGAATTCCCAAAAAAGTCCAATTTATTGTCCCCCATCTCTTCAACCTATTTACACTACTATTCATTGCGACAGACAGAATGTTAACGGAACTATCCCCACTCCACTGCTGGCACGCAAACCATATCATCGGCCATGGCTCTTTGAATGCTTTTTGGTGTTTTTCAAAGCATACATCTTTTTATCAGCCCACTTCAAAATAGTTTCCGGCGAAATATTCATTCCTGCTTCAATGTGGATGACTCCATAACTAATTGACATCAAAAATCCTTCGGATAGGCTTTCTATACTTAGGTTTGCCTGCTTCATTTTTTTCAGGGCTATATCCGATGCACAATTAAGAAATAGTATCGCAAACTCGTCCCCGCCAATTCTGCAAACAATATCCGTTGTACGCGATATTTTCAGCATCTCATCAGCTACCGTTTTAAGATACCGATCTCCAGAAGCATGCCCATAGTTATCATTGGCATATTTAAGTCCATCTAAATCTATCATACAAAACGAAAATTCATTCTTTTGCGACAATTGTCGTTCTAGTTGCTTCATGCAATATCTTCTGTTATATAATCCTGTAAGCTCATCCGTATATGCCATTTCTTCCACTTGCTCATGATATTCACACTCATCCGTTACATCTTGTATACAATGTACACAAGCCGCTTTGTTATTCCATTTAATGCCAAAAGATTTTACACGCAGTATTTTCATGCTCTTGGGACAAGTATATTCAAAAATTGAAACCTTACAGTCTTGACTTTGTTTCCTTAATTGCTCAATCAGTTCACATTTGTTTCCACAAGTATATTTTTCTATCTCCATATCATAAAACAACTGATTTGCGGATTGGTTGGTATAAATAACCTCCTTGCTTTCACTATCAATCACAACAATCCAATCTTTCAGTCCATCCATTATAGATTTTATTAACTCAACCATATCCGAAAGTTCAACGGACTGATGCTTTAATTTTGCCTCCCGCTCCGCAAGCTGATGTATCATAGAGTTAAATGATGCCGAAAAATCTCCTAAAAAATCGACCTTTTGGCTGTAATCGCCATTAGCAATTTGATTCGCCTGCCACGTTAAATGTTTGAGCGCAGAATGAAGTTCCTTTAGATTAGCAGCCATAAAATTATGTCGACCAGGCGGTTTCACATCAAGTTCTCCTGCCTGCAAATGTTTTAAAAATTCATTTGATTCAGATAACAAACCCGATAGATAAAGCACGGCTTCCTGTAATTCAGCCAATTCTTCAGACTCACTCTTTAACTCTTCCTTTATCGGTTTATTCAATATGATTTGCCTGATTTGTTCCACAAGCAAATCAATATCTTCCTTATTCAATGCTAAATTCACCTAGATTCTTTACACTCGCTTCAAACCGGCATACGCGAGAACCCGTAGCCCAGCAATCCACTTCAGTAACCACATATTCCTTTTTTGTATAAACCTTTAAAATCCCTGCCAAAAAGCCCTCATCATAATTGCAAACCGTTTCTCCTGTAATAGGCAAACCGGAGCAATCCAAATCCTCTCCAACCGTCAGAACGGCTTCACCAGTATCTATATCAAATTTCTCAATACGCAAAATGCCAATTTTACTTTCTTCCAGAACTCCTTGCAAGTGGGCAATGAACTCGTTAAACGGCAACTCTAAGTTAAGAAGATGATTTGCAAATTCTCTTCCTGCCAGTTCACCTGCATTTCTGAAAATGTCAATGACAACCTCTTTCCCAAAGCGTTTGACCAGTTCATCTTTAATCGTAAATTGAAATAGTCGGTATACATATACGGGCATTCCTTCCCCTAGATTTTTTCTGCCATCAATAACATCACCTATGGATTCCCACGTGAATTTATTTTCATCTTCTGCATCAAACAATCTGAACATTTTTTCTCCTTTTATTACTGACAATCAGGGATTCCTAGGCCAAATGCCACCAAAATACCCTGTTTTTTGACATCTAATTTTTGCTCTAGATATAGTGGTATCACAACAAAATCATTATTTCACGAACATATAATGCGAAATGATTTTACTATTCATTTCCCATTCATATATCAGAACCAGAAATAGATTTTGTGACACGGGATAATTTAAACTGCTCAATCAACGATTTCATCACACTGGCCTGCCCACTAAGTTCTTCACTAGCCGCAGCACTTTCCTCCGATGTTGCAGAATTCATCTGCACCACTGAAGATATCTGATCCACGCCTTGAGAAATTTGAGAAATGGATAATGACTGTTCACTTGATGCCTGCGCAATTTTGGAAACCATTCCCAAAATATCCTCTGCATGCTTTGCCACTTCTTCAAAAGCTGCATTTGTACTCGATGCCAACTGCTCTCCATATGATACATACTGCAAGGAGTTTTCAATTAGTTCCGTGGTATCTTTAGCAGCTTCCGCAGATTTTTGCGCGAGATTCCGCACTTCGTCTGCCACTACCGCAAACCCCTTACCAGCATTTCCCGCGCGGGCAGCTTCTACCGCTGCATTTAATGCAAGAATATTTGTTTGAAAAGCAATATCATCAATTGCCTTGATGATTTTTTGTATACTTTCAGAAGCTGAAGCGATATCTTTGATTGCTGACATCATCTGCTTCATTTCCACTTGGCTTTTCTGAACAACCGTTCCTGCCTGTTTTCCTAACACATTAGCTTTTTCTGAATATTCTGCGGTCTGAGAAATCTGATGAGATATATCTGCAATCGTCGCAGATAGTTCCTCAACACTGCTTGCCTGCTCTGTTGCACCTTGAGCCAGGGCCTGAGCGCCATCGGCCACCTGGCTAGCCCCTGCGCTTACCTGAACAGAAGCGGTATTCAATTCCAATAATGTGTTATTCATTTTAGCCTGAAAATGTTCGATTGATTTTTGGATATGGGCAAAATCTCCAAGAAAATCCATCGGGCATTCACAAGTAAAATTCCCCTTGGAGAACTCGCTCATGCTATAGTCTATGGCATCCACATATTTTGTTAGTTCTTGGAAAGAAAAGTTCATGCGTTCTGCTAATTCACCAAACTCGTTCCTTGCTTCATATTCAATTCTGGCTTTCAAGTTACCTTTAGACAGTTCAAGCACGGCTTCCTTAACTTTATTAGTTACTCCAGTTATATTTTTAGTCACCTTCATTTGACAATATAAGCCAATAAAAAGTAGTAAAATAAGTAAAACGACACAACTCGCAATAAAGCTCATGATTAGTTTTTGTACATAATTTTCTGATGCTGCCCGTTCCTTACCTATTCGCACCTCAATCTCCTTAGCTATTTCAGCCAAACCGCTTAAAGCCGGTGAGGATTCATTTAGAATAACATCTTCGGCAGCCTCTTTATCCCTTTTTTCCACTTCATCAATAACCTTCACCGCAACATTAAACCAATTCTGGAAAGCATCTTCGTATTTTTTTGCCAAACCGTCTGTTTCCCCATGTGCTTCCTTTAATATAGAAATCTGCTCGTGTATTGTCTCAATACTTTCCTCAATACGTTCTTTTAATCCTTCATAATCCTTTGGGTTATCAGTAATAACCATTTCGCGCAAATCGCGTGCTGCAATATTGGATTCTATTCTGCAGGTTTTAACAGCCAATTCTGTATCTAATGTTTTATCCATGAATACTTGCATACTATCCTTTGTTTTTAGGAGTCCAACAGTACCTACCAATGTAATAACAGCAGCTAAAACAATAATCACAGAAAACATAGTAATCAAATATGGCTTTAACTTCATTCTTTCAAACATATCTTTTGTCTCCTTTTCTCTTTAGATATTTAGGCATTTGTTAGATACCTTCCCCCTTAATTCCATAGAAGGTTCTTGTTTAATTCATATTAATGTTGTATGACAATTACATAAGTGGGTTATCACACTTTCCTTTCTCATATATTTATGTATCTGTTCTAATTCATTCAGATACTGCAGACTTTTAATTTTATCCTGTAGCCTGACTACTCAACAGGGAATCAAGTCTACGATGATAATCGTTGGTGGGTATCACGGTATCAAGCTTTATGAAAGGGAGGTACAAACTCATGTTTTGTAGGTATTGACATTACCAAAATCAATCACCTTGCCACATCTGATGGCTAAATACTCATGTAGACGTTTAAATTTATTAATGACGGTGATGGATTCAGTCTTGATCTCCAAGCTCGAAGCGCTCATTCTCGAAGACGACATCATCATCAGTCTTGAGTCAATGGTACACTATGGCAACAACTTTGTTCGATACCTTTTTGCCAATTACTACCATGTGTGTGCCTAATTCTATTAAGACACCTGCAATGCAAAAAACAACATCTGCAAGACTAAGACCGACAAGTCGACACATACATTATTGTTAGAACTTTCATGATGCAGGATTCCTACAGGTTTGTCACGTTTTATAACCTTGAACCGACTGTTCTCAAACAACTTGGGTATTTTGCCAGAAAACCGTGAAGCAGCGTACCCGTTTAAAAATACAACTGCCTTCTTATCTTAGCCAAATTTTCCCTGAACTGAGGTACTTTTTCAAGCCCACTCTGCATCAGAAATCTGTCTATGTACTTCTAAAAGAAGCGCTAACACTGAAAGGAATTTCTTCCATGCACATGATTCATCCCACAAATCTACTCAAGGTGAATTCTCATAGGTACTTTACCAAAAAGCAGACGAAAGAATTAGAAGTTCTCGCCCAGAAGTCTTTCGGTGTCAACGATAGTACTCTATCTATTCATATAACTCACTCCATTGTCCAGAATGAATGACCAGACACTCTGGTAAGCTGCTGGTATAAACGCAGATCCAAAGTGCAGCATTATGCACTTATGAATGCAACTTCATAATATTGTAAAAAACAACGCTGCCTTCAAGGCTTATTGTGATACCAAGATGGCAGCTTGCCGGAGTCATCTGGATGATACTGACTGACGATATGGAATTTAACCTCGAATAATAGAGCTTTATACCAATATAGATAGATTTTGAAAATGCCCCCCATGTTGCAATTGATCAAACGCTTAGCCCCCCTCTCTCAATCTAAACAACATAATATTGATTATGTTATAACTTTGTCATTTCTGCCGTGCTTTATAGCTATATAATTTCCTTAAATGAAGTATTAAACAATAACGTTGTAATAGATGCTACCTCTAAACCATCTCAAAAGTAACGGAAAAAAGGCCGGTAAGTCTTGTTATTTACCGGCCTAAGGGCGTTTTTCGCCACTTTTTGTCAGTTATAGTTGTAATTTATCGAATGCAATGATATAATCACAAAATAAGAACGCTAATGTAACATAATCAATATTATGTGGTTTTTTAGATTCTGCTTTTCTTGTGTTTCTCTGTATCAGTATTTCTGTCTCTGCGTTGCTGTTTCCAGTTTTGCATTGTCCTTCTTTGCAGTTTCCCACTTTATATTTTTCTGTGACGTTGCGTTCTGTGCTCAAATTACCAGTTTTAATCCTTCCAGCAGCCGGATATGGTTCGCGCCGGCTGTTCTGGTGTAGATTCTGGTGGTATTCACACTGGCATGTCCCAGGATATCTGCGAGGTAAAAGATATCCTTATGCTTCTTATAATAAGTGCGCGCAAACAGGTGGCGGAAATTGTGCGGAAACACCTTGCCCGGATCTACTCCGGCTTCTTTGCTGAGCTTCTTCATCATGCTCCAGATATTGCTGCGGTCTAACGGTTTTCTATGCCTGGAACAAAATACCGGCCCAGCTTTGATTTCTTTCTGCCTGCAGTATTTCATCAGGCGTTTCCGCAATTCCTTGGTCAGATAGATTTGGCGCCATTTTCCCTTGCAGGAGACTTCCGCTCTTCCCTGAGTGACGGCCTCCACAGTGATATACACCAGTTCACTGATTCTTATGCCAGTTCCGGTGATGGTTTCTATGATTAGGGCCAGCTGCTCTTTCTTTTTCCGCCGGGCAGTTTCAACCAGTTTTTCATATTCATACTGCTTTAGCTCGCGGGATTCGGACGAGAACATCTGCTGTTGGGATTTCAGGCCTTTCACGCAGCATTCGTTCCAGCCCATGTATTGGAAGAAGCGATTAATCGCGACCAGCATGCTGTTGATACTGGATACTTTGTATTTCGTCTTTAAATATTCTTTATATTGAATCACCCGGTCCTTGGTGATATCTTTGTCATCTCCCAGCCAGTGCATGAAAGTTTTGATGTCCCGGATATATTTTTCGATAGTGGCAAGGCTCTTTTCAGCCTCAATCAGTTCTTGTCGGTATCGTTGTAAGTCTACTATATTAATGTGCCGCATAGTCATGACTCCTTTCTACTACAATATATTTATTAGGCGTTTGCGAAACGTCAAAACCCGCATAATTGCGGTGTTTTTTTGCAATAATAAAACAACTCCTCACTGGTTTATGGTAAAATTGAATTGTCCAGAAACAATCAACCATCCACCTGAAAGGAGTTGCTACATTAATGATATCATACAAACAGCTTTCTTTGGCAGATATTTTTAACGATTGCAAAATAAATTCGACAACGATAAATATGGGTTTCTTGAGTTTCTCTCACAGACCATTAACTTTGATGAAATTGTCCCGGTGTCCTTTATTTCTCATTTCCACGCTTTCACCGGCAGACCACGCAAGCATTAGCTCTATCCCATGCTCTGTGCTCTGTTATAACAGCGCATCTTTTCATTTCCCACCGTTTCTCTTTTGATTATATTTCTTAAATACTCTCAGGAACCCCGTGAGTTCTGTGGCTTTGATGTAGTCCCTGATGCTTCTAAATTCAACCGCTTCAAGCAGGATTTTTTATTGGACTTACAATTGATGCCAATCATCTCGTTGATCGGACCGAACCAATCCGCCAAAACATAGATACCTCCAAAGCTTCTATGCTCCTCTTTGAACCTCCGGAATCGAAGCCCGGGTCAAGGAAAATAATCCCAAGTCCGCTCACCGGTTTATCAAACAGCTCAAAGCTTTTAAAAAAGCAAAAGGTCTGGATAATTCTTATGACCCTTATAAAGCCGCCTACGGTTCTGTGCCTTCCCATGCTGCTGCGAATCCTGCGATTCAATAGATGTACATCAATGGACATTTCTATTATGCCTATAAGTTTGGTATCGTAACCAACGGGCTTGGCATTGTACGTGATATCAGCTTTTACAGTAAAGACTTGCTCACCGCACACCCGGATATCGTGATAGCGAAAAAGTTGGATTATCCGGATGAGGATAAAAGCCTTGCAGGTTCAAAAGCTTTAATTCCTGTACTGAAAGATTTCTTTGAAAAGCATCCCATCATTCACCCAAAAGCCTTTCTAGGCGATGCCGCTTTTGATTCCATTGAAATCTATAAATACCTTTTGCAGGTAGCGCCTTTTAATCAGGCATATATTCCCTTGAAAAACAAGCTCAAAATCGAAGGGATTGATTACTCCGTAAATGAAGAAGGGATCCCTTTCTGTCCAAACAACTCTTCCCCGCTGATGCGCAGGGAAGGCAGCAAAACGCATTTGCGCTGTGGATTGCCTACGATAAAGTACGTATGTCCCAAAATGAAATGGGAATACAACAAAGAAACCAAAACCAAACGCCGGGGCTGCCACTGTGGTAATCCCTGCACCTCTTCTTCCTACGGCCGCATAATCTATGTGTATCCCGAGAAAAACCTCCGCGCCTATCCCGGAACCGTCAGAGATACCGCAGAATGAGACAGCACTTACAAGATCAGGGCGTATGTTAAAAATCTATCAACTATTTCTAAGACAGTTTTGTGTTGCGGGACGTAAAATACAAAATGTGAAAACGCTTCATGCAGATTTGCTGCTTTCAGGTATTGCACAGCTTGTAACGGTAATGGTAGCAGACAAAATTCGTAAACATGAGTACCTTCGTAGTCTGAGACCACTGATTGCCTGAGTGTACCAATTTTATATTCGCTGATTGACGGGTATTTCCAGCTGTCTCATTGTTGTACGCAAAATCCTGCCATTGCATAAAGTTTATGCGTGCCATTCGTGCTGCTCTGGCGGAATGGATGGTTCACCACGTTTCGCAATTACCTAACAATATATTTATGGTTAATATCCCCTACAGCCAGTAAGGAATTATCCATCATGTTGCTTAACTGTTATAATAATGGAGCAATCGGTATATCAGGCTTTGTTAGTCATTCACGATTGGCTTTATTTTACTCTTTCTATAAATTGGAAGAAATAGTTGGTTTATGGAAATGATGGTATTGATTTCCAGATAAGTGAAACCAGAACCAAAAAATAGCACCTTGCCATGATATATCCCTTGTCAAGTAGACAAGTAAAATATCTAAAATCAGGTGCTAATGAATGGCCACACAGTTAGAGGCTTCATCTGTTATGTCATACATTTGATACATCTCGGATTTGGTAATCCCCCAGCCCCCTCTGTCTCCTTAATCAACTCAGCCAGCTTTTGATTTTCCTGCTCCTGCACTGGAATGTCACGGTGTAACCATTTGTAGTATCCGGCTCTGGAAATTCCAAGCTGCTTACACATCCAGTTTACACTCCATTTTTTAATTCAATGACCATATCTTTTTCTTCAAGCTGGCGTCTCGGACGTATATTTTCGTGCCGTAAACGCTCTAATTCATCGACTTCACTGTTTGTTTTGTGATGCCCACGTTTATCTGACAAGCGTTCTTCTCCGTCAGCATCATATTTCTTTCAGTAATAGACCTGGCTGTATGTAACATCAAATAAGCTGGCTGTATCCTTGTAATTACGATTATGCCCACTACAATATTTAACGATTTCCATGCATTCATCAATTGTTGTTTTCCTGCGTGCTTCTGCCATATAGACCTCCCGTTTGGGATCATAATTCTTAAGTTCTCTATTGGCATTATACATTGAAATCCAGTTTCGCAAAACCTGTCGACTTGAAATATGACATTCTGCAACAATGTCATCAACACTTCCTTCTCCAGATAAAACGGCTCCAACGTACGTTGTTCTAAAATCGAATGAATAGGAGGTATTTCCTTTTTTATTATTGAAAGCAAGCAAACTATACAGCCTGTATTTAGCAACCCATTGTTTTAACGTTTTACTACCAATTTGATATTTATTTTCCAGAAGATCATAGGAAGCTAATCCGTCGAGATACTCTTGAGAAACCATCGCTCTGACCTCTGGCGTATGTGGTGATTTAGCCATAAAAATACCTCCTAAGTAGATTTGGGTATTTATCCTGTCTACTTAAGAGGTATCATATCATTCGCGCAAGATGCTATTTTTATCACCGTAAGAATTTAATTATAATTTCCGTTTCGCCTGTATGAACGTTCGCAATGCTATCTGATACAGAGCAGATGAAGCATCTGCTTCAGTCCTTTCTTCATCAAGTATTTCAAATATTTCTTTTTCCTCGTATTCCTCTGCCGGTGTTTCTTGCCATTCCAGGAACTCACCCGTTTCTGAATCTATTCTGGACGAAACTGAATATCGAAAATGCAACACTTCAAAAGACTTCCAGTAATACCAGCATAACAGGCGGTAACTGGAATTACTCTATCGCCGGTGCAACCTGTGGTGTCTTTTCTGATAAGGACTGCACGAAACTGCTTGCCCCCTTACGACTGATGAAAGCGGAAATACTGGCGTTGTAGAAGTAACGGCTAGCGTAGTTTATATAAAGGAACTGTCTGCAACATTGGGATATCAAGTTGATACAACGGTGTATTCCTAACCGGCTGAAGCTGGAAAAACAGCGACCTTGAAAGTATCTGATACACGAAAAGTAACGGACACTTTAATTGACAATCTTCCTGCCAAGCTACTCGTACATGGGGAACTAAGACAATCGCTGAAAAAGACAGCGACTGCCCATATCTGAAAACCAGCTATGGATGTTGTTATTGATATTGGCTCCGATATCCTCCATCTGTGTGAGATCATGTGTGCCGGTTACGACCGATTCAAAGTCATTCAGACTTCCGTGAAACTGCTGTCACAGGCTCCGGCTTATGGTCCGGCCAACGAACTGGATATCCATAGCTGCCAGATAACACTCAAAGATTGTGTGCCCGCTTGCTTCAATGGAGGATCAGAGGCTCTCATAGGATTTAACCTCAAATCCCTTTAAGAGGATAATCTCTTCCCGGTACATATCCAGGTGGTAAAAATCCTGGAATGAATCCAGCCAACCATATTCCAAAAACTTTGATAGTGTGGCCGTTGACAGAGCTTTGTTATCCATGGCCTTTTCCCGGTGAAGTGGATTAACTGCCGGAGCCACTCTGTTTCACAGTCCGGATTATCACAATGCAGCGTCTCAATGTTGCGGCCCTTGTCCCCTTTGCGTGTATGGACTCTGGTTGAAGCCCCGCATTTGGAAAAGGTGCCAGGAAAACTGTATATGGAATTTCCTCGGTCAAGATTGTCCTCTATATGGGGATAATCGTATTACATTTGGGGACTAATATACGACAGCTCGTTCTTTTCTGCCCTGAATCCAATTATTCCTTAAAGTATTATGTCCCCAATCCATCAGCCGCAGCCTTTTATAAAACAATCTTTATCAGGTTACTGTGGTGTAAAATACAGTCCAACAGTAATCTTTTTCACCCTCTAAGCATACATCAATACAAACAGCGCATAATCTGGTACACAACTCTGCCAATTCATCATGGCTTAGTGCGTCTTTTCGTTTGACCGTTGTCTTCACAGTAAATCTATAACATCCGTTGTTATAATCCATGCCTGAAAGCGAAAATAGATACTGTTCAAAAATTTCCACACACTGTTTCCAGCTTACCTTCTGATTCATAAAAAATATCCTTTCTCACACAATCACACCCTGCCATGGTCATTCAAATCATAGCCGGCTTCCTTATCGTTCCTTATCGTTCCTTATCTTTACCATACTGTAAATCACATTTCCGCTATCTGCTGACTGCTGGGTTCCGCTTCAGCGTTTATTTCATGACTACCATATTTCGGGTGCTGATACCCATAGTTTTTCAGTATGGAATCAATCTGTTCATTAAAAAATTCTGAAGGCAAACCATTACATGGGAACTGATATAGAATACATATTCCGACAGTTAGCGGTTAATCTGTACAAATTCAATTTCGCCAGTTCCAAGACATCCGCAAAATGGCGCACAATCATCGTCTGTTTCTATCCACTCTCTTTCCACTCTCTTTCCCCCTGCTATCTGTAACATCATTCCTTCTATCTGGCAGTTCTCTTTCTCCATCAGACTATCCATCATTCCCTCCATAAAGTATCAATCAAGAAGCAAGGAAACTAAAAATATCCATTTGCCCCGGTATCTGCGGCTGTCCCCCGGTATGCCTCTCTTTTTCCTTATCCGATTGTATGCTGACCAACTTTCCTTCTTTCATGATGCAAGCCACTTTATCACGGCAGATCCTCAATATCTCAATGTAATGCTCTGGAACCTCATGGGACCGCATCAGAACATAATCATCCTGTTCTATGGCTCTTTCTAACTGTTCTATATAGCCAAGCGCATAGTAAATACCGGACACATTTCGCTCTTCCTCACATAATTCCAGATTTTTTTCAACAAGCCACTGATAGTCCTTATTTTCCCTGTAGATTTGCAGCGCCTTTTTTGCCGCCGCCTCAATCTCCTCTCTCCGCGCCATGTACTGGCTAGTAATCATGTCCGGTATCTCCAACTTATAACTGGCGGGATAGTCTGCTTCCAACAGACAGCTTCTAATCCGGCGTCGCTGGGACATCATGCGGCTTCTGAGAAGATTCAGTTCCACTCCGTCCGGGCAGTTGAAATCCGCTCCCCCGCACGCATATACCTGATTCCATATATCATGCAGCGATTGAAGTTCCTTCCCCAGCGTTTCCGCAATCGCCCGGTTCTCTATTTTCTGTTCGTCCGCTGCTACCCACTCATCACAGGACAGATGTTCCAGCCCAGAGTCAGATACAATGGCTTTGCGGATCAGACCATGTACACGGCAGCCATAGTAATATCGGTTCTCTCCCGTTTTTGTTACCTTCTGTTCCCGTTTCAATGACGCACAGGTATTACAGCACGCCTTTCCAATCATGTAACCTCTCCTCTTAGGCAATCTTTGCCTCCATCTCACTATAAACCTCCGTAAACGGGGAATCTTCTGCCTCAACCCAATCGGTTCCCTCCACGTCCTCATACAATGCCTCTAGCATCGTATACGGTAATAACACCAGGGTTTCATTCCGAGCATAGCTGCATCCCTCCTCCGGCTCATCAAACAGCACTGCATGTCCGTGTATATCGTAATAGTAGCAGTCCTGTCCCCATGTGGGGATTGTGTCGGGCCTTACCACAAGGGCATACGAATACACATTATTTTCGCCCAGTCTGCAAACGCTTACAGCAATTTTTCCATCAATAATAACCATATAATTGTCCCTCCTTGTTGAAACTGATTACTTTGTCCCGTTATTAAACAGCTTTGTCATATAATTCTTCATTACAGTTAAATTCCATCTGCCCTTCTATCTGTTTTTCCTGTTTGGGATTTCCATACATCCACCAGTTGAATACCGCTTCCCCGCTGTTCCAATTCCCATCTGATTTTCCGGCGTCTCTCCTAGCCTCTACCATTCGGTCAAAAGTTCTTATATATGCTTCCCGGAACTTCGGATACCGTTTAAATTCCCATTCCCTGTTTTTTACCGATGCCAATGGGCAGCCGATACAGCCGAGCCTTCGGAACCCGCAGTCATATAACTCACAGTACGCGATTTTTTGAGAATAGATAAAAAGCCACACTTCATTTTCTGTCCAGCTGACGATGGGATTGACTAACCGTTTCCCTTTAAGCTGGCAGTTTTCAATGATCCTGCGGCTTTCTTCATTATCATTATTGAGTATTAAATCCGGTTTCCTACTTCCTAAAACCTCAACTGCTCCACGGCTTTCCCGCTTGCGGCTCTCCTGCCATCTTACTCCAGTGATTACAAAGCGCCCTTCCCCTCCCGTCTCTTTCAGCACACTACAGCAATAGCGCGCATTCCTGTAGGGTGGAAGCTGCTTTTTGATAATCAGATTCCACATGGTAATCGGCGGATAGTCAATCATCACGTCAGGATAGTTCCGCCGGATAAAATGCACCAGTTCCGGCGGTTCTACTGTTGTTAAGTGGTAATGTGCCTCGAACCGGACGCCAGCCATTTTTGCCAGATGGTAAATCACCAGGCTGTCTTTTCCCCCGCTGAAAGCCAGGTAGTAGCCAGCCGGGTTCATTGTCAAAGCAGCCGATTCACACATTTTCAGCAGTTCTACTGCTCCTTTGATCTTTTTCTCTATTTCAAACAGATATAACTGTTCCATTCCTTCCCGTCCCTCACATAAATTTTGCTTTGGACGGAAAAGCCATTCTTAACGGTGTGTCTTTTTACGCTGCTAACCGAATACAGTCCGGAACTTCAGCCCGCAATCGCCTGATTCCTAACAGCAACCTGTATTTTTATACAGGGAATGAAGAAATGAAACGTGTTTACGTTGTAAGAGAAAGAGTGGCATATGCTTTCGGCCTGATTTCCAGAATTTGAACATTGGATATCTTCCGATATGGCCTGCGCCGATTTTCTACTTCTACCCAGTCACGAAAGAGCATATCTATCTCAAGCTCTTCCTCACCATGGGTGGACCGTAAAATCACATATTTTTTGCCTTCTCTCCGGTTATTCCGGCAGGTATCATAACCGTATGTCACCTCGTATATAGGAACTGTAATTCTGGAAGTAAGCAGCTGTCTGGGGTGCAGATTTTTGAAAAAGCTCCGATACTCGTTCGTAGCCGGAAGGGTACCGCCGATGGCAACCGCATCAAATGTCACAAGATCTGAAAATTTATGTATATGCATATACTTCACTCTCCTGTGCCGAAAACACCCGGTTCAACCGCTTCCTCATTCGGTATAGCCTGCCATAAACTCCCGATGTAGTAACGCCGCACGCCGTTCCAATCTCAGGCCCGGTAAATCCTGCCGCCTTCATCTGGACAACCTTTTTTTCCTTTTCTGTCATATGTACCATTGCCTCTTCAATCATCAGTCTTTGGAAAACCAAATCCTCACACTTTACACTTTTTGCCACAATCGTTTCTGAAAGCGTCAGCCCGGAATCTTCATACACAGTCCCATCTAAACTCACCAAGTAGGCCTTGCGTTTTAACCGGCCATTGTAACGCCAATGCTTAAATAAACAGTCACACATCTTTCTCGAAGCGATTGTCTCAAACTTGTACTGCCTGGTTCTGCTGTCTTCATCATAGTCCTGTACAGCTTCCAAATAGCCTAATGCGACCACATCATAGTAATCAGCCCGGTCCAGATGATTGTAGAATAAAAAGTCCTGAATCATGTTATGATTTTCCTCTGCAAAGTTCCTCTGAGCGTCTGTCAGTTTGTGCATTATTTTGATTCCTCCGTTCTTCCATCTTCTTTTCAGCGTCCTGTTTCTTTCCAATAGCAAGTCTTCGATTAACCGTGGAAGGATAGCAGCTGAATAAATCAGCGATACTTCGTTTGCTGTATCCCTCTTCAAATAACCGGTACATACACTGGTTAATCTCCTCTTTGCTCATTTTGGCGTAATTAACCGGTGGCGGTCTCTTTTTCAGTATCTTCTGGCAAACGGGATGGTCCGGTCCATATTCATACAGATACCGGGCCTCGCTCGCATCAAAGTTCCCCAGAATGGCTATTAAAAGACAGTAATATCCCTCTATTTTCTCTCCCTCATAACCCATAACGCCTCCTTTTACTCCACCGCATATGCCAGACGGTAAGTACCTTTTCCGTCGGTTTGAAAGTGAGAGCGGTGCTCATAAATACAGGCACGGATGCGTTCCTTGTAATATTGATTTTTCTTTGCTTTTGGATGTTTTTCGAGATGTTCGTAAAGATTTTTTAAAGACATGGTTCCGCCGTTTTTTTCCATAATTCCCCGGATTAGATGAAACCAGGACAGAGCCAAAGAGTCATTCTTTTCCAAATCGCAGATACCGTTTACCCGGTAGCTGAACGGAATCATCAGCCATTCTTCTTTCTTAAACAGCAGCAAATGTTCTGTTACAATGGGAATAAACGGTTTACCGCTATATGTCCGGCTGCTGGAACGGCAGTTATACTGCCCCTTGACTATCCAGGATACCAGTGTTCCTATCGTCATCATATCCGCTGCAATGGAATGAAAGGTTCCCTGTGTCCGAATATCCCCCACAAGAACCGCTAAGTATCCGCCATGTCTCAGACTGATAAAAAGCTTCTTTATAATGAAATTCAACTTGTCAATATAGTCTCTGTAACTGCTGCAATGGCTTAAATCATCTGGGTGGGGCTTTCCCCATACACTGCCTGAATACTGAATTATCGAATGGTAAGGCGGGTGCAGAAAAATCATGGATGAGCTTTCCTCTACCTCATCTTTTAATGCGTCCCAGTTTCCCTTCCCCTTTGCCGGTTCTGGATTTAAGTCATAAAGAATGGATTGCACTCCCTCACTGGCTGCCACATCTCCGCTGGTACCGGAGCCTGACATTGGATCCAGCAGCACAAAATCCTGATTTTGTTTTCCTTCATACGTCCTGCACTGCAGAACATGCTTTAATACGGCCCGTACCACCTCGGGAGAACAGTTCCCTCTCCAGCGGTTGCTGCCACCCTGTTTCCGTTCGGGAAAAGCCATAAATGATGTTAAATCACACCCAACACAGCTTGTCAGTTCCCGGGTGCCCAAATGCCGCACAATCTCCTTCCAGTTCTCTCCAAACTCTTTTTTTAGCAGCCTTTCTGCCAAGTAAAGCTCGTCCTGTATCATGTGTTTCCTCCTTCCGCCCGTCATGGCCGTCTTCCGTGAATACTTTTACCATCATACGCATAGTTTCCGGTGAAGACTGGACGACAATACCGGAAAAATCACTTCCCAGCGATTGAAGTTCCTCCCGTTTCCCACGAACCAGCGATTTGGCAAGTCCGAATTCCAGCTGCTCGCTGGATACCATATAAAGACTGGTTTCCGGATCAAGACGGAAATTTACTTTCTTTCCTACTTCAAAGTCATATTTGCCTGCCATGATGACCTGAAGGCTGATTGATGTTCGTTTCACTCGTTTTCCTCCGTTAAAATTGTGGATAACATGTCAATATCCGAAACCCCCAATCCGCATCACTGTCTTTTAATAAGACCACACAGGCCTTTTTCAGGTTTTCATTCAGCACATTAATCCCTCTTTTAAATCCGTACCCCACCGGCTTGGGAAAGGTTCCATGCAGGGAAATCACGTCCCTGGTAGTATCCAGGAGCCATTCCCTAATTTTCGGATTGTAATACCGCTTCATCAGGCTTTTCACCACTGCCGCCGCAACTTCCATATCCCAGAAAGATGTGGCATAAATAATGTCCTCTGCATTCAGGCGTGTTTTTAAGGCCAATACCTGCACGTCCGTATGCTTTCTGAGTGTGTGGCCGCCATAAAGACCAATCTGATCTAAATTTCTCTGAATCATGTCCAGAGTTGTTTCTATGGTTTCCGCCGGGATATCCTGAAACAAATTAATCATCCGTAACTCCTTTCTTCTTTGCGGATAAAATGCACAGATATCCCAGACGGGTTTCTGTGCTGGTGGCTGATTTTCCACCAAAAAAACCACCGGCATTTGCCAATGGTCCATCTTTATCCTTCATAGAATTTCTTTCTTCTGTTCTGCCTTACCGCTTGATACAGCTAAATTTGTGACTGCCCTCCTCTCTTCTTTCAGTAAACCGCAGGTTTCCCGTATGGTATCTTCCTGCGCTTCCTTAAAATAAAAAAAGACGCCAAAATATATTCCACTTTTGACGTCTTTCTACCAGATAAATAAGGCCTAAGCCTAATGTTTTTACTCCCGGCACACTGCCGGAACAAAGGTTATTTACAATGATTGAACACTGCAAAAATCAAATCCAAGTACAGTTTAACACCATATATAGTGTGTGTCAATACTCCTTTTCTATATATAGTGTTCCCACCCATCTGTGGGATTCATATCTGCATGGTTATGGTTGGATTTCGGAATCTGAACTTTTGCTACCGCCTTGAGCCAGTACCAGCGAATCCCGTGAATAGCAAACTCAAATTCACCTGCGGCTGCTCTCTTGACTGTAGCCTGAAATGCCGGCAAATTTCTATGAAAGATTTTCTCATCTTTCCTTTTTAGCTGTTTTAATAGCTCATAGGTTCTTTCACTAATCTCGTAAACCGGATAAAGTGATCCTGTTTTCTTTGTCATAACACCCGAAACATAAGGAAACTGAATATTGTCCCACGTAATATCTTTTACATCTCCAAACCGGATTCCTGTTTCCTTCATCAGCCGGATTATGCAGAGATCTTCTGTCTTCCCCATTTCTTCCAGGGACGCCTCAAGAAATTTCAGCTTCCGCTCCTGGCCTTTTACGGTTCTGCATGAAAGACGAGATATTTGTTTCACATCAGTACGTCCGTTAAAAAATTGAATTAAACCGAATATAAAATGATCCACGTCTGTTGCTTCATCATACAGATTCCAGAGCCAGTCATCAATTAGATTCCAAGCATAAAAAACATCATCCAACCTAAGAAAGATGTCTTCTAAAACCGGTTTTAGAATTGCAAACCGCCCTTTGTAATATCCTTGTCCGTAATAGCCATATAATCGATTTGCAGAATGTTCTATTCGCCGCAGCCGTTTATGCTCTGCGGTTATCTTGTCCAAAATTTTACTTTGAAGCATAAATCTCCCTTCTTCAAAACTTACTCCATAAAAAAACACATATCTGTCATTCTGTTTTATAATTTTACCCACTATCGACATTCTGTTTACCTCCTACTGTTGTATGTACGTTACACAGCTTCCTCCAGTAACTGCTGATACAGTTCTTCTATCCGGCTCTTTATTCCTGCCTTTGTCTGCTCTTCGTCCTTATTGTGCATTCCTAAGCGGTTCAGGATATTGATGGTTTTCAGCTGCTCAATCTGCAGCATCATTTCTTCCCGGATTTCCTTGTTTGTCATGGCTATGCCCTCCTTTATCAATTACATATCCGGCACTCCGCTCTTTTTGTAAAACTGACGCATTTCATCTACCATTTCCTTCACTCAGCTTGCTTTTCTGGTTTCCGAATCCTCTTCCCACTCATCTGACTCATCTATGTGACGGATAATCACATCGGTCTGTCCCAGTATTTCTTTTTTTATCAACAGATACAGCTTGTTGAAAAAGCGGATTAAACAGGATTTGAATGCCTGGTTCTGCTCAAAAACGCGAATCCAAGCTTCTGCTTTTGCAAACAGCTTGAACATATCCACATCATTAATGTTGACGGATACCCGGGCGTCACAGATATAGGAATCCTTTTTACAGTAGGTTCCGCCATTAGAATTATGGGCCGCAAAGCCTCTTCCGTTCTCAATATCCGCAATCCACGGATACCGTCGTTTCTCTCCCTTGGCATCCGTGTCAAACCGTTTAATGGACAACTTGGTTACTTTGCTGAGTCCAGCCTCATCCGGATCGCCAAAAATCTTTTCCTGAGTAAAGTCAACAAACGATACCCCACAAAAATTTCTGGAATAAAGGAACTTGGCTTCCTCCGGATTGATATGAGCGCTGACTCTGATTGTATTCTCTCCTGTCCCTTTACTGTAATCCAGCATGATAATCTGAATTAAAGAGCGGGCGCCCTTCTCCGCTTCCTCTCCCATTGCATGAATATGGGCCGGGAATAGTTTGGAGGCCGGCTTTAATTTGTCATTCAGCTCCAGAAGCTTCTTATCTGTCTTATAAACCACGATCTGCTTCGATACTTCGTTCTTCCAGTCCCGCTGCACATTTTGTGCCATTGATTTTCTCCTATCTTTGATAACTTAGAATCTTCTTCGCAATGCGGACAGGAAGTTTGGAGATATCCGAAATATTTAAAAAACCGTCCTGATATATCTCTTCAATCACTTCCCGGTCATCTCCGATTGCTGCAGCAAAAAGTAAAATTCCCTGCCGTTTTAGATTACCTTTTAAAGTTTTTAAGTCCTCTTTGGCTAAATCCCCGCTGTAGCCAAGCCCGGACGGTTGACCGTCCGATACGAGAAACAGCATTTTCAATTCTTCCGTCCTGGTTTTCAGACGCTCCGCAACAAAGCGGATTGCCGCACCATCCCTGTTACAGCCTCTCGGAGACATATCCATAATCCGGTACCGGTCCTTCCCATCTACAGAGTCAAATTCAGCATAAGCATACAAGTCTACCGTTTCCTCTGTGTAGAATTTGTCATAGCTGGTGGAATGCCCATAGACAATAACCGGGATTCCCAAATTCACACAGACATCATAGAGAATCAGCGCAGTCAGCCGTCCGTAGGTAATCCTGTCTCCATATCCCATAGATATAGACTCATCAATCAGTACCGCGATTGCTGCCTGCCGTGCCTCTCCAAGCGCACTGCGGCTCATAAATATTTTTCTATCCTGACGGTAAAGCCTGGAGCTGTCTATCTTTTTCCCCATAGGAAGGTTCTTTTTCATTCCATCTTCTTCAGGATGGATAATCTCCCCCATCTCCTCCTTCAGCCGCTTCGCAGTTTTCAAAATATCCGGTGACAGGCTATCGTACATCCGTCTGCACTGAACCGAAACATTTTCAAGCCGATGGACCACTATGTTGCAGTCTTCATGTGCATACCCAAAATCCATATTTTCTGCTTGGCTGCTTATGACTTTGATAAGTTTCTTTTCCTGTTCCTTTTCATACTTCTCCTCAGCCAAATCATATAACACCCGGTTCATGTCCTCCGCAGCATCAAAGTATCCGTTTCCATCATAAGCATGCTCCCATCTGATGAGCCGTTCTCCATTTGTCTCTTCGCAGACACTCTCTCCTTCAAACCGGCCGCCTTCCTGATCTGTGACTTCCGGTTTTGAGTTGTTGCGAAATGTCTGCAAAAGTGCTTTTAACAGATTCTCTTTATCATCCTCGTCCTGTGGGTCAGTATCTTCCTCTGCGGCTCTTTCCACCATCTCTGAAGGTTCCTGTTCCGTTCCGCCTCCTTCCAAATCTGATTCCTCTTTCTCTTCCAACTTCTGGACATTTTCTTTCTTCTCTTCATCTGTATGTTCCTCCTCTTCTTCCCATATACCGTCCCAGCCTTCTGGGGGATCCTCAATTTCCTCACATTCCTCCTCCAAATCTGGCGCCGGAATTGCAACATTGCAGAATACATGTTGTAAAATATCTTCTTCCTCTTCATCATCCTGATTATCTGTCTCTGATTCACTGCCAGGGTCACTGTCGCATTCAGAATCAGCATCACAATCGGAGTTTTCCTGACCGGAGGAATTATCCTTGCAATCGTCCTCCTGGCTGAAAGAACCATTCTCCCCGCCAGTATCTTCATCACTATCTGAGCTTTCTTTACTGCCAGATTCCGCTTCGCAGTCAGATGTTTCACCGTTCTGCGCTTCATTGGAAGATTTTTTTTTAGTCTCCTGTTCATGAAGCAGCTCAATCAAATCCTTCATATAGTCCCAGATTTTTAGTATCACCTGATTGGCAGCACGGAAACGCTCCATTTTATCCACGTTCACCACCGCGTCATCAATAATCTCCGCACAGTCGTACAAACAGTCCAGATACTCACCGGTATAGCCTTCCCAGTTGTTGATTTCTCCGGCTCTGGCATATCCCAAAATCAGATTTAAGATGATTGCCAGCCCATGATCCTGCTGCTGTATCTCCTGGGTGACAGTCGGCAGCTTCTCTATATGCCGGTTCGCATTCATTAAAATGCCTCTCCGGATACTGCCTGGATATTCATCACACATACGCATTTCGATGTAAATGTCCTCCAGAATGTTATTGATACGCAAAGCGGTTTCTGCAATCACAGATACCGCCGCCTTATCTCCGGCCTGGAGGAACTGTTTTATTTCCTCCAGTGCCTCACTCTCTTTTTCATTCCCCGGTACTGGTGGCCGGGGATATATTTTCCCTTCTTCAAACCCCTTTCCATATACTTTTCGTAAATATAAAGCAGTATATTTCTGATGGCCGCATTCATGCCCCAGAAATCCCACCAGGCTGTCTGTCTTTAATTCCTTTGTCGGAAAGCTCCTTGTAATAGGATTCGCAGCATTGATATACACATTATTTCTTCCTGTTACGGCAACCGTTGCCGATGGGCTGGTATTCCATCCTATGGAAACCTTTAGTCTTTTTCCCTGCTTTCGGACTAATGAATTTGCAAGCTTCTCCATGTTATAGATAAACGGCTTGGACGTAAAAACCTGCTTATTACTAATCTTATTTTTGATTTCCCGGATTCTTAAACGGTCATAACCTTTTTCCCTCATAAAACCTCCTTCCACTTATGCCGCTGCCGAAAATTCGGAATAGCTTACCTTAATGCAGTTTTCATAAATCTCCTCCCGATATTCTCTGTCAGAGGCTGCTTTACTTAAAATCGTTGATTTTGCCGCTTTTAGCACATCACCGGTCACCATGTATGCCCAAACCCAGGACTCATACTCCCGATACCCGCACACACCGCCGCGTATCCGTTCATTCCTGCAATACTGCCTGATTTTTTCCACGGTTTCCGCCATTTTTAAAAGTATGACCTCATCTTTACAGCCAGTCTTTACCATGACCCGTTTCTTCATCTGCTCAGGCGTCAGCTCCTTTTTATCAAAAACCATACACATACGGGACAGGATTGATTCGTTCATATCTTTACAGCCCTTATAATCTGTGTTGGTGGTCAAGACAATTATGGTATCCGGGTTCCTGCGGACAATTTCGCCATCCGCCAGGGTAATGGATGCACAATCATCTAACAGGCCATTCAGCTTTACCAGGGTCCCCGGCTTTCCAACCACCGCTGGCTCCTGCAGCTCAAAAACGGATGGCCGACGGCATGCTTTGATTAAGTCCGATTCCACCAATACAAAATCTTTCTGGTCTTTGCAGTTTTGATAACCGATTTTATAGATCTGACCCATCAGCTTCTCGAATGCCTGGCTGATATCCACATCCTCCTCATAGATCCCTGTATACTCACTCAGAACCGTGGACGGATCCATCATGAAATCCTCATAATCGGGCATTACCGGCGGTTCTGTCTTTACCTTATCGTTTGTATTTGGAATCATAGTTGAAACCAGATCCATCTCATCCGTACCCTCAGAGCAGGTCAAAAAATAATAGGGAAGCCCCAACGCCTTGGCAAGAATGGCAACATCAATGGTCTTTCCGGTACCGGAATCTCCTCGCATCATAAACGTGCGCATAGGAGAATTCTGAATCATCTCAAGGATATCCTGTACCTCCTCTGACACATGATAATTGGGGGAAATCCGCGGTACACGGGCTTTCTCCTCCTCTGTCAGTTCTACATTCATACAGTATTTACTGCCCAGAGTCCCGATTGGCCTGGAATTTGCCGTAATCCGGTTAACGCTCATAATTTCAAATCGTCCAGACGTAACTTCCGTCGGCGCATATTCTCCGCCGGAGATGGCCTGGGGCGTTAAAATCGGAGCGTTTCCGGAGGCAAGAGAGTTCCTGTCTACCGGCAGACCATCCGTTCCCAACTCATTGGCTTTCTCCACCCGTCGGTAGATATTATCGCAGCAGACAAATGCGGCTTTGAGCGCCAGATCCATATCGGTCCAGTTGTACTTATACTGCTCTCTTAAAATCGTAAAGTTGTCATAAAATTCCTGATTAAAAAGCGGACCGTCCATATTTAAGCTGGCGTATTCAAGCATACACAATAAATACTTTCCATCACTCTGTCCTGACCGCAGAGCCGGCATATGCCGATGCAGACCGATTCCACTCTCACAAACTTTGAACTTCCCATTTTTGAAATTATATACGGCAACAATTCTTTCTTCCTCGTCTCTTTTCTTAAATTCGCCGCAGTAGAATTGAGTCTCACCTGTCTCATTCTTTTGAACACCTAACGCTCCCTCCGTATCTGTCTCCATTAACTCCACCAGTGTAAAAATCGCCCGCAAAACAGGGCCATGAAGTGTAGACTGCTTTCCCTGCTGCATCAGATTGTAGATCGAGATATGCTCCTCTTGTGATGATGCTTTGTTTAACCCCTTGTCGATGAGCGTCTGTAAAAACGGCTCCGGTACGGGTAAGCTGAATGTCCAGCTTTCAAATAACTTTGAAGATGCCATGTTATCCCTCTTTCTATTCGTCTTTTTTAACGTTTCCATTGCTATTGACATCATGCTCCCTCCGCTAAAAAACGGTTTGTGGCCCTATGGGCTGCCCATATGGCGGTATCTGAAATCTGACGCTGCCATGCCCCATGGTATGTTGACCAGCGAAAACTTAAGTTCCTGTGCAAAAACTGCCGGAACTCTTCCGATGGAATGTCATCAAAATAAATCTGGACACGTTTTTCTTCCAGATTCATGTAAACACGCCCTCCTTCGAAATCCCAGCCTTCCGGCGGAGTCTCCCTTCTTGCCTTCAGCACCTCAATCCTTTTCCTAATCCGGTTAATGTTTGCATTCAGATTAGTAAGCTCAAACCATCGGAACGGGATTTTCTCATAAGAACTCCCATTTCTTACCATACTGCCAGCATCTCTGCACGCTCATCGGTAACACCGTCACAGCCTTTACATGTCTTATGCTTTCTGTAATAGGCGTTCACACGTTACTTATAGCTCTGTTCCTCGATTAACCGTTCCAGCTTATCCATCAGCTTTTGAATTGCCTCCGGATCATCGGAAGAGATAGCCTGATTATGTTCCGCGGCTTCTGCCTTTGCTTCATAATACTCAGCCTTTTTTCCGGCTTCGACCGACTTTTCCATGCTATCCCAGATTTTCTTCTGATCCCGGCGGGCCCGTGCCTCACTGTGATGACCTACGAGGATTGGCTGCCACCCTCAATTGCTTTTGCAATCTCATTTGACCGCTGATAACGGGCAACCGACTCGCGCTCTGCATGTTCCGCATGTTCCCGATACCGGTTAATCCTAGCCTGTTTTTTCTCTTCATAACGATTCATGGTATTCCTCCTTAAATTTCGTAACTAGCTTGCTATTCGCTTATCTGCACCGGTCTCCTGGGATTTTATTTTCTCAATCCTCAAAGCCTCCTGCTGAATCCGATACGCCAGTTTTGTATTTCTCTTCTCTCTATCATCCGTCATCACAGCCTCACAAAAAGCAGCCCAGTCTCCCACTAAAGTCACTTCACATCTTGCCCGCGTCACCGCTGTATAATAGATGTTTCGTTTCAGCATTCTTTTGAAGCAGGGGAGTACCGGAATGATGACAGAGGGATACGCGCTCCCTTGACTTTTATGTATGGTAGCCGCATAGGCAAGCATCAGTAACCCATAGTCTTCTGAAGCATATTCACCAATTCTTCCGTCCTCAAACCGGACCACTAATGTAGGAGTTCCGTCCTCATTTTGATAAATGTCAGTGACTATCCCCATATCACCATTGGATACCTCTTCCTTGTTCTTTAACTGCATAACCTTATCCTGTAGGCGGAATACAGAGCTGCCAAGCTTCATTTCTAAACAACCCTGAACCTGCGGGTTTACCAACTCCCTTAGTTTTTTGTTGAGGGCGTTAGCTCCCACCGCTGTATCCTGCCGGAAGGGTGTTAGTACCTGCACCATATCGGTATCACCATGATTTGCTTCCAGCTTTTTCTGGTACAGGTCGGCAATCACTTCAGCCGCCACCTCGTCGCTGTCAACTGATATAAACTGAAAATCGTCTCCAAATAACAGGTCTGTATCTCCGTTGTTCATTTTTAAAGCATTGATAATAATCCGGGAGCCTTCTGCCTGGCGGAACTGTACGTCAAGAACCGTAACCGGAATAACTCCTGAATCAATCATTTCTTTAAATACATTTCCCGGCCCCACTGATGGTATCTGATCCGGATCACCGATAAAAACAACTCTGGCGCCATTCTTCACTTTAGAAATCAACACGAAGAAAAGCCACATATCCACCATGGACATCTCATCAACAATAATCAGGTCTTCCTCCAGTTCTTCCGTAAGGTCCAAATTAACTTCCTCTTCTTCCCCGGTGATGTAGAGCGCCTTATGGATGGTCATGGCCGGGTATCCTGTGCTGATTACCATATTGCGGCTGGCACGTCCGGTCGGAGCGCACAAAAGGGCGGTTTTCTTCCGCTCCTTCTTCTCAAACACTTTTAAGATAATCCTCTCGACTGTAGTTTTTCCGGTTCCAGGTCCCCCTGTTATGATAGATAAACTATTCGCAAATACACGCCTTACCGCTTCTTTCTGCTGCTTAGCCAGAACCATGTGTGTAGTCCCCTGAACCTCGTCCAGCTCCCGCTCAATGTCGTAGACCGGCTGCTTGTTGTTCATGACCCGAAGGATATGCACCGCTGCCATCTTCTCCGCCATATAATTCTTCATGGAATAAAGGTAATGTCCCTCCGCCGCTAAAAGCTCATCTGAAAAGACCATTTCATTTCCAATATCCTTAATTAAACGTGTATTTACAGCCTGTCGGTATATCCCATAATTTAGAAGTTCCGCCGCCTGTCTAACAATATCCCTGCCTTCTAAATACAGATGACCATCGCCCTCTGAATTTTTTAAGACCTGAAGAATCGCTGCTTTAATCCGCAGTGTGTCATCTGGCCGGAAATTTTTGTTTCTTCTTGCGATGATATCCGCACTCTCAAACCCGAAACCACTTAATTCACAAAGCCTGAATGGTTTTTCCTTCACAATTTGTAAAGCCTTTGAGCCAAAGTAATCACAGATTTCGGACACCCGTTTCGGCCCTACCTTTAAGGGAGCCAGGTATTGCATCAGCTCCCGCAAAGAACGGCTTTCCGAGTATGAGCCAAGGATTGTCTCCAGCTTGCTTTTCGTAATTCCTTTTACTTCCAGCAGCTTCTCTGGCTGTGTATCAAAAATCTTCAGGGTATCTTCTCCAAACCGTTTTACAATCCGGCCGGCAGTTACCGGCCCGATTCCTTTAATCAGTCCCGATGCCAGATAACATGTAATCCCCTCTTTGGTTGTCGGCATAAATATCTGACTTTCCGTCACTGACAACTGTAATCCATAGCTTGTTTTAATCCACTTACCTTCCAGTCCCGTATCAATCCCTTCTATAAAGGGGATTGCAGTTCCAATGGCCGTAAAAACACTCTCTCCGCTTTTGAAAGACTGGTTTACGGCCGATTCCGGAATTGTCTGATAGGTCTTATAAGCGGCTATGGTATATCCATTTTCATCGTTATAATATATCTTGCGATGCGGTATACACTGAATCAAACTTGATACCTCCACTTATTAGCCATTCCACGATAAATAAACATACCTTCCCTTCACAGAAGCCTGTAATCCCCCCTCCCGGGTTAAAAAGCGGCAAATATCCTCTGCCTTTTCACCCGGATATTCCGGCAGGCAGCCAACACGCCGATACCCCTTTGGGGTCCTGATATTACAGATTCCATCCCTCCGCAGCCAGCATTCATATATGCCTTTTGCATTAAGATTGGTAACAATCTGGTTTAAGCGCTCTTTGCCAATCCTTCCATACCAGGCGATTATCGTTTGGGTGTCTGCATCTTCTACGCTGTCCTCCATCGCTTCTGAGACTGCCTCTGTGTCTAACGGTGCAGACTCTGTTTTTGCAGCCTTTGTATCCTCTTCCTGGAACGCCTCTGGAATGGTTCCGCCTAGCATGGTCACCAGATGTTTCCTCATGTTTTTTAATACACCCAGCGCCCATGGATTTTTCAAAGCACACAGAACAACAAAAAATGGGATTCCAAGTGAAATGACATTGACTGCAATTCCTAGCGCAAACGGGAGCAGAAACGGAAGTAAAATACTGCACCCGATTCCTAAGAGCACAAGCTGCATGATCTTTCTGATATTTTTCTGTTCCAAATTTTTTACCTCCTTCATAAAAAGAGGGAACTGAAATCCTGAATCAAAAGACTCTTATTCCCTCTGGTTTTCGTTCATTTAGTTAAATGGCAGACTCCCATCTTCCATGCCGTCATCAATATTCATAAAGTCACCCTTGTTAGCGGCAGGTGCATTCCGCTGGGAGTTCCTGGCTGTTGATCTTGCTGCCTGTCTCGCCGGCTGCCTGGCTGGCTGCCTTGACGGTGCCTGGTTCGATTGCGACGGCAGGCTCCTCTGTGCCGGCTGACTGCTCTGCGCCGGTTGGGTTCTCTGCGCTGGCTGGCTTTGCTGATTTACCGGCGGCGTCCCCTGATTTCCGCCATCCTCACTGCTATTTTTCTTGCTTTCTGCAAATTCCACATCATCAACAAGGTACTGCATCGAATAAACTTTTACCCCTTCTTTGTTGGTATAGTTATTGTTCTGCATTTTCCCAGTTAACAACAGCTTCAGTCCTTTTCTTCCAAAACGCTCCAGCAGCTCTGCCTTGCGGTCGAATGCCGTGCATCGGAAGAAATCCGCGTTAGGCTCTCCTTCCCGCGATCCTCTCCGGTCTACCGCAAAGTCAAACCGTGCAATCGCCATTGCACTTTCTCCCTGTGTATAAGTAATTTCCGGGTCATTGGTCATTCTGCCTAAAAAAATGCACTTGTTCATACACTCTCTCCTTTAGCAATTATTGATTTCCCTTCTCTGCACATTAAATAAATCCACTCTTCGGTCTTTTCATCCCAGACTTTGATGTTATGATCCAGGATACCTTCCTCAACCAGAAACAGGCGGTTCTTGTCATTCGCCTCGCTTAAAAGTTCTCTTACCCCTTCATTGGTAAGATCTGCCCCATAAAAGTGTCCTGGTAAACCTTTTACAAAGCTGTGAACCATTCCTTCCTCGCTTACCAGAAGACAGTCATATGCCTCGGCTACAGTCAGTGATAATTCTTCCATTAATGTTCCTATCCCCCTTCCTTTCAACTTAGATTAATAAACGTCCTAACCTCCTTCCTTTCATTTTCAGGCAAAAAAAATAAGACACAAAGAATTTCCATTCTAAGTGTCTTGAAAGCAGGTGATTCCTGCTGCGCCTTTTCCTTTTAAGGTATTCCCTCAAATTTCAACTTCCAGCTATGTGCTGGAACAAAATAACTTATCCGGCTCAGTAAGCCGGACATAAATCAAATATCACTCCAAGAATAACACAATATATAGTTTCCGTCAATACATTATATCTGTATATAGTGTTCTCTATTGGATTGTCATATTATTTGCTTCAAAGCGGTATTTTAAATCCTGTTCCTCTACCGTCAACACTCCATTATGGAAATTAAAAACAACGCTGGAGCCCAGATGCGGCTCATAATCTGGATTTTCAATCTTCTTATTGCACTCATTAAAATAGTTCCTCTCCTTATCAATCAGCAATTCTGCCATTTCCATATTTTCTTTGATTTCCCTTCCCCTGTTTATTTGAGAACCAATCCATAATCCCAACAGCAGCGCTGATGCAACAATAACAATATAACTCCATCTTATCATGTATTTTCCTCCTCCGCCTTCACATAATATTAGTATCTTATTATTCTTTTTATCAATAAATAGCATAACTTTCTACTTTTGTGTTTTATTTCTATCACTCTATATAATTGAGTTACAAGACGTGATAAAGACGTACAAAGGAGACGCTTATGGTTGGTGAACGCTTATATGATTTCCGAAAAGATGCAGGCTTAACCCAGGAAGCACTGGTTAAAATATTAAATACTACGAAACATGCCATATCAAAATATGAATGTGAACAAGCAGAACCTCCGGACACGATGAAAATCCTGATAGCAAAGCATTTCCATGTGTCTGTGGATTACCTGCTCGGACTCACCGATACCCCGGCCCCTTACTCCACCAAACCGCTTCTGCCGCTGCCAGAAAATTTTCCTCTAGAAGCCAGAGCAGAATTGCAGGAATTTATCAGGTATCTGAAATACAAATATAAAATTTAGGCAGGGGGTTGTGGTGATATAACTCCCTGCCTGCCATTTTCATATAAATTCTTAGTTCTTCCGGCCTCTAATTCTCCCGAATTGCATCAAGCATGATAGGGCTGCCAACACAAAATTCCTCTGTTTTTCTGTAAATTTTAATTTTATGGATTCCCCCTTCGCTTTGCAGAAGCAGCATTTTCCGGGAATTGTATATCAGTTCGGCTTCTTTTTTCAAAATTTCTTCATCGGAAAGCCCGCCGTATTCCCTTGGCAGATCAATATGTATTCCATGATAGCCGTCATTAATTGAAAGCAGCAGCCCGCCGCTGTTTCCAACCGCTTTACAAAAGAGCTGCTCTTCTATGGTAAGGTCCACCAGGCGGCCCATAAAAATATCTGCCGATATCAAATCACAGTCCGGATACTTCCCATATATCTGCTCCTTCAGCTTTTCTTCATCATAACCCGGGAGCAGTTCAAAGTAATCAGATCCGCCATAATAATCATTGGACCATACTCCAATTATCACATCATTTAAGTATAGCTTACCGGTCCACACAATACTTTCCGGGCCTTCTGTTGATTTCAGCCCTTTTACTGTTATTCCATTTAAACTCGCCATTTTATCCCTCTTTTCCTAATATAATTTACTCGCGGTCGTCTAAGATTTTCATAACGGAGATCTCATATGTGACCATTTCTTCCTGCCCCCCCATTGGAAACTGCTTCACATATTTTCGGTTCTGCATTCTTCCCAGGATGTGAATTGGTTCTCCAACCTTTTTCCCGCCTGCTTTACGGGCATCTTTTCCCCAACAGATACAGGGGATGTAATCCGATTTCCCATAGGGCCGGTTAACTGCAACCATTAAATCCGTGATTTCCCGGTTTAACGGTGTCCGCCGATAGATTGGCTCCTTACAGAGAAATCCATTCAGTTCTACCTGGTTAATACCCTCATCATAATCCTGTGCCTCCCATACTTCCCGTACAAAAATGCGTAACAATACTTGCCTATGATTGCCAACGTCTTTAGAGTGGGTCCGAAGTTGTCCTCTGATTCCAACATGGCTCCCTGCTTTTAACTGGCTGCAAAAACGTTCAGGCAGTATAACAGGCACTTTGTCAATATTTCCACTGAGCCTTTTTACTTCAACTGCTACCTCATAAAACCGCTCACCGAAGCTGGTATGGCTGTAGCAAGGCTCCTGTCCCACCTCGCCTGTAATTTTGATGTAGCTATTCTCACCATTCTCCTGCTTAAACATATGTTTCTCCATTTCCTTTCCTCTGTGTAATGCAATTTTTTCTCTGCCGATCTACATACGGTTTCCAGTAATCGTCTATTCCTTTAAAATTTCCTGCCCAGTTGCCGTCTGAATCTAAATCCCACTTTTTTCTCCGGTATCGGATTGACCGCGCCTGGCACATTTCATATAGCCGGTTGCTCCCTTTACGGATTTCATTCCGCTTTCGCTCCTTATAGGGACAGACAGCTCCTTTCGTAAACTCCAAACCACATGTATCACAGTATTTTTCGATATGGTCACAGATTATTTTCATTTGACGATCCATATCATAATAATCAATGACTTCTTTAACTCCATTCCCTGCCAGCACGGTAAGAAGCTGTTCTAATCCCCTATAGTTGTTAACTCCCGGATTCCCAATGAAGGTGCGATCAGAAAACTCGTGAGCAATCAGCCCTTTTAGCACACCGTCTGTTACACATACCCTCTTATCATATGGGTTCCCGAAAAATGCGGCCGGGCTGCTGCTGCTAACTCCTTTTTCCCGTCCTGCACTTGACAGCCAGATATACTTCCTTCCATGGATTGGTACGTCAAGGCGGATTTGAAAACCGATTAAATCTCCTGAGATATCCGGAACCGGGCAGAGATATCCGGAATACTTCTTACCAAATGCGATGTCCCAGTTCCCCCGGTTATTGAGATAAAACCCCGGCACTCCTGACAGACTTAAATCTTTTAGCAAAAGCTTCCTGGCAAGCTCCTCCGTCCCATAAACAGGTGTACTGCGAAACTGGAACCGTTTAATCGCCTCCTCAGAAAGCCCCCGTTCCTTTAGCAGAGACAGATGCCGATCTGTTAAATTCAGTAGCTTGAGAAGTTCCATGTAGACCCTGTTCCTTTTTGTATAGTCCGCAGTTTTTGCCTCCATCACAGATGGCTTCCGAATCTCATATTCCCGGTTTAGAGGGTATCCGCCAACAGTCAACTGCTCGCGGATTTCACGATACGCGATTTTAAAGCAGTCCGGACCGGTGATTCCCTTTAATTCGCAATATAATGTAAGCATGTTTCCCTGGGCACCGCAATTGTAGCAGTGATACACATTCTTAATCCGGTTGCCTTTCCAGATACAGGCGTTCATTTTCCCGCGGTCATCCCCACAAAACGGGCAAATCAGATTAAATGAATCTTCTCCATCCGTCAGACGGATTAGTCTCAGAATATCTACAACGTCAGCGATGCTGAAGGGAGGTATAAAATTTTCGATTTCCCCATCTCCTTTAACTACAAATCCACTAGATTAAAAATATTGTAATTAAGACGCAGCTTTTAATAAAACTCTTGCAGCCTGCCGGACGGTATCGTTTGGACCCTTGTATTTGTATGCCATCCACTGCAAATCATCGATTCCTTTTGCCCCGTCAAGCGCAATCTCTCCCAGCGTCCGTCCCCTGTTTGCCACGCCAAAGTTACAGACCACTTTTTTTGCATCTTCCACAGTAAACATTCCGGAAGCCGATGCATCAGGAGTCGGTTGTACCGTTCGCTTCTCTTCCTGCTGTGCCTTTCTCGCGTTTTCCGGTAACTGTACGGGTGTACCACTTTCTGGTTTAATGTTGCGGGAAGGTGGCGGAGCCTGTGTCTTTGCTGCCTCCTCTTTCTTATCTTCATAATTCGCGCCATCCCCTTCCTGCTCATCATAGTTTTCCTGCTGCATATCCGGGTCATCACCGCCCTGGTCAATCGTAAACTTATTGAAGAAATAATATTTCAAAGCATAAGTAAAAGCGCTTCCTTTTGCTTTATCCGGCATTTCATTGGTTCCGATCGCATGAATTTTAATTTCCTTAAAATCCTGTGAATCCTCCACATTGGTCCAGAGTAACTTTAAATCCGCCTCATACAGCCAGTAATTCACACCTGAAATATAGCGGACAAAAACCTGGTTACCATTTTCGTCAGTATTGGTAGCCGTTTCATCCACAATATCAAAATTGACCCCAAACTCGTTCATAGCCGGAGTCAAAAATCGGTAGATATCGTCTATTTTGAGAAAGTCATAGTCAACATTCTCATTGTACCTGCGCTTTACTAATGCCGGAATCGCCTTGCGTATTTCCACAAACTTCTCTTGTAATGTCATGTGTTTCCTCCTCAATTTTTTCTCATGACGCTGTCAATAAATCAAAACTGAACTGACCGTCTGCCTCCTCCAGAAAAGCCTCTCGAATTTCTGCCGCATCGACCGAAGGCTTACTGACCACTGCCTCGATAACAACTTCACTCACAGTTTTCGCAACTGCTCCATTAGCGGATATCTCCTCAGTCCTGGTCTTTTCACAAAATCTCCAGGAATTCAGGAAGTACATAGGCGTATAATAGACCTCATTATCTGGATGAAATCCGGGCTTCGACAATGAATCTCCAATAATGATGCACGCGGAACAGCCTAACAGAGTTAATTGGATATAGCACATTTTGGCTGCTGTTGCATCAATATCCTGTGCTACAAACAACACTTTTTCATGATAATTCACACCATGAGCCCTGGCAGAATTGGCAAATGCGATTAGCAAAGCTCCTGCACCGCAAGCCGGATCACTCACTGATATAAATCCTTTTTTCTCCACTTCCGCTTTAAGATCTCCACCGTTTTGAACCTCTGCCATAAACTCACAGATATGATATGGTGTAAAGAACTGTCCCTTCTGATGTTGGTTCAGGTTTAATGCCGTATAAAGATTTCCCAGAAAGTCTTGCTTGGGATTCTCTTCAAACGCCATGGTTACCACACTTAAAAGCTGGGGGAATATTTCCTGTTCTTCTTTTTCATAAGAACGTATAATGGAGAGATAGCAATCTTCTCTTTCCGTTCTTTCAGGCGTTGGCATCACATTTGCAAAGGCAATTGCGGCCATGGTCAGAAAATCATTCCACACCTCCCAGTTAGAGCGTCTACCGCCTAAACGGTTAGACAAGGTAATAAACTCTTTATCCCACTGTTTTTTCATGCCGGCTTTTCTTCTTTCTTAATATAAAAAATGTTGGAAACGTTTGTCTTTGCATATTCCTGATAAACGTCAGGATATGTAAGTTTTAACTTCTCCAACTCTGCTTTGTTAATTGCTGTTGTCACTCTTTTTGTATAACCGACACGGTAAATAATATTGCCGGTATTCAACTCCCCTCCTTCAGCCTGACCAAGCGCTTTCTGCACCGGTATATAGATTTCCTTAATCTGCTCCTTTACTTTCCTTGCCTGACTCTCTAACTCAGCCCTTTTCGCGTCAAGCTGCACATATTTTTTCATCACATCTTCCAGTTCCCCAGGCAATACAATCGTTTTGCCAGGTTCAATCTTCCGGTATTTTTTGATTGCTTCCAATACCAAATCCGGCTCTTCGTAAAACTCCGGTTCATGGTCCGCCTGTACATTATTTACCCAGAAATCCCGTTCCAGCTCAATCATTTCCTCTTCCAATTCCAAATCCCTGGTTAAGGTTCTGATAAAAAATGTATTTTCCGAATTTCCATAGAGGCATAGGAATATTACTCCCGCCACATTGGTGACACTCATATAATGCATTCCCTGCAGCATATAATGATAGGGGATAGAATCATTGGCCCACTCTTCTTTATTGAAGCTGAAACTTGTTTTGCACTCTAGCACCCATATTTCTCCATCTTTCTCCACGAAAAAGTCAATGTCTCCGACCATAAACGGATAAAGTGGGTGACGAAACATCTTTCTTACCGCATATGGTTTCAACCCGGTTTTCTTCATAAATATCTGGACCACCAATTCTTCCAGACGATGTCCGATTTCCAGACTGACCCAGTTACGCTCTTCCTCCACAACCGGCTGATGTCCCATCTTCTCATGATAGAGTTCATTGGCTGTTTTCCACGGCGATACACGGTAAATACAGGCTACGTCACTGCCTCCAATCCCGCTCCTACGATGTTCCTGCCACTCCTCTTCTGTGATTTTTGTGATGTCATCTACAAAAACCTCTGGTTCATAGTTCAAATTCAGCAAGTATTTCCACCTCCTCACAGAATCCTATTTTAAATCTCCGGGAATATCGTATTCACTCCACCGCAATGTCAGACATCTGGAGATAGCCTCTTCCAAAACTGCCAAAGCCTTTCCCTGAACGCCATTAACCTCTGATATAAAAATACTGTTGCAGATCGCACAGTACACGTCATATCCGCTGCAAGCACCGCCCATATAAGCAGCGTTAAACTGTTCTACAGTTTCAGCAATCAGCTTTTTTCCAATATTCACCCGCTTCATCAGCCCGGTAATCACATTGGCCGGATGGTTCAAATAAATATGGAACAACCGTTCAAGGCCGGAAAGAGCCTCCTCGTATCTGGCAAATGCCATAGACATATTGGCGTCAAACTTTGCCATGGACGCTTTTTTTTCATGAGCCAGCTTTAATGCCTTTCCAAGCACCAGTGGCCGCTTCTCTTCACCAATCAGCAGAGAATAATAGATATTAGCACCGCTGGCACCAACATCAGACGAAGAAACCCTGACTGCAGCTGATAACTGGCCATTCAAATCCTCCCGGTAATTCCTCAACGCACTCCGGTAAGCAGAGACCAGCTCCTCATCTTCAATTTCCCAGGTAGCTGTTGCCATCGTGTGATCATAATATCCGCCTTTAAACTTTGCTTCATCATATTTCCCGTTGATATAAGAAGAAGCTGTACCAAAAATTTCGGTCATCGGCAGTATACAGTAATCACTCTCATCACCGCCGTGAACCGCCCGAACCTTTCCTTCCTGAATCCGGATTAGAGCATCTCCCCTGGTCACCTTCAGGCAGTCATTTAAAATCCTGGCAAGCTTCGGTTTTTCTAAATCAGACAGTGCGTTTCCGTTGACCCTAGCCCTACTTTTTAACGTAGACAGGCTGGATTTCCCCAGCGGATAGACAGACCTCCCCATCTTCAGTAAAAGCCCCGTGTTCTGGCAGGTATCCTTAATAATTTCCGTTTCCTTCAGTTCCTCCGTAATCTGCTGGCACAAAGCTTCATTTTCCTCTGCCGGCAGTACCCGGATTGAATTGCTGGGCCTGACATCCCATCCAGCCCGTTCCTCCAGTTCCTCCAGGAAGCCATGCAGCTGGTCCTCCTTTGTGAAATTAATTGAAAAATCGTCCTGATAATTCATTCCTTCTCCTTTCTAGCTGGCTTCTTCCAGCAGCACTGCGGCTGTGATATGACCGTCTTCAATGATCCATTCCAGACCGTATCCAGCTAACTCAACCAGTTCGTCAATACTTAATAAATCTGCATTGTTTCATAAAACCTGTGTACCAACCATTTCTTTCTCTCCTTTCGTTCTTCTTAAAGCACAAAAAAAGACCCAAAAAGATGATCTTCTCGTCTTTTTGGGCCTTTCTAAACGAACCATTCCTGGTCCGGCTTTAGCAACAGGCAACTGCCTCAATCATAAAACTCCCGGTTTTTACCGGAACAAAACTTTGATATGTTTTGGGAACATATAAAATCACTATCAACTATACATTATCACAATATATAGTGTATGTCAAACAGTTCATTCATAAATATAGTGCCTCTTTCAATACCCCATATCATGACCTATTACAGCAAATTCAAAATTACTTAATAACAAGTGACAGCGACATTCAAAAAAGGTATAATTATATTAACATATTACGGAAAAATGGAGGTAAAGGGGATGTTATTTTTTCAGATTGATAGTATTGACCGACCAATATTCAACGAATTTTTTACCAAATTTCCGAACGATTATCTGGAAACAGAAGATGATGGAATATTTGGTATGGAAGACCTTTTACAAATAACGCTTACGTTATCAGCAGCATCTTTGCCCTATGTATTATAAATACTATATGAATTAACAAAAAAATATGGAACTACCTCTTTCAAATATAAAGGGCTTCAAATTGATAATATAACAGAAAAGAACGCTAAAGAGATTATATACAAACTATTGGAAATGGAGGAAAACAATACAGAAAAAGAAAGTGATAGAGATGACCAAAACACAACAGAGCCTGATTGCAGATAGAAACATTTTTAATAATGAATTGATGATTCCAGCAGACGATCTGTATATTTTACATAATGATTTTTTTTTCATGCTTTCAAACTGGCATTAATGCTGTATTAAAACCAGAAATACTCCTATGTTAATTTACATATGCTAAAGATGCAGTAGAAGATTATGACACAGAAATTTTAAAGTTTAAAGATGAATACGATGAAAAAATATTGCATCTCGTTTTGGCTGTTCTTGATAAATCTCAACTGGAAGCTATCCATTTAAAAGATTTGCATCCAATATCAATTTTTGACAAGAGCTGGAATATATACAAGGAATTGATTAATAGTATTTTGCATTATGATTAACTTCCAGAAGTATCGAAAAGACTGTATTAAAATCTAATCCCATTCAAAAAGCGGCTGAACATACAGAAATATCACCTGTCTGACTCGTTCAGCCGCCTTTTTAACATTTGTCTTCTATTATTTCCACTGCTCCCAGAAAATTGCCTGTATCCAAAAATGCCCCAAACTCCCGAGAGCCAAGCATAGGTGTACTGCGGAAATAGAACTGATACCGCTTCCCTGTCTCCACATGCTGGTTTTTATCAAGCATCAGCACCTCCGTTGTTCCGTTATCCAATAACAACGTAACCCGGTAAAACCGCCCTGCCTTAAATCTGCTTTGAATGTGGAAAACTGTTCCCTCTACCACATAATATCCCCTTCTCACAATGATTCTGAGAGTTCCATACAGTTTGTACAGCATAGCCAGGGACAGACACATGGACAGGATAAAAAAATCTCCAGCCTGGTACCGGATACCGGAATAAGATCCAATTAGAAAAATAATGAGCGCCAGTCCGGACATCCCCCGAACCTTATTCCTCAGAACCCCCGGCGAGCCGCTCCATTCCTGTACCCACTTTGCAAAGTTCTCCTCAAATTTTCTCCTCAATCCCTTCATAAGCACACAGCTTCTCTCACCCCATTTTCCTGGATTCCCTGGATAATCAGCCGTTTTTTCTTGTAGAGCTGCACAACCGACAGAAGGAAATCTAGCTTAATGGTTTCTTTCAATTCCTGATATTCCGGAAGCAGGCGGAATGTCCACTTTGCATTTTCCTCCAGAACCTGGTATAGATCCTCTAGTTGTAATGACAGATTGCCGGACTGCTCCAGCTTTCCCAACAAAAGCCGTTCGTTTTCGTTCATAAAGATTCCGCTAAAAGCCCCCCGCACAGAAAATCCATGGGACAGCCCCATACAAAGGGCACGGAAGCGGAGCGATATAGTCAGGCGATTTGGAGTGACAAAAACCTTTAACAGTAAATCTACCACAGCTGCTTCCACACTTTCCCCTTCCCCGCATACCAGGAGCCCCCTCCGCAGCAGGCGGCTGACACAGTATTGTATTTCACTGCTTTTTACCGTTTTCTCCAGTTCTTCATCTTCCCCGCGCCTTCCAATCTGTCCCATTAAACTTAACACATGGTTCTCCAGGTTCCCTCTCTCTACAAAATCCCAAAGAAGGGCCGACCAAACGTATACTTCCATGTTCACCAGGTAATATTCTTCTCCTGCCGCTTCCACCATAAACCGGCCCTTTTTATCCGTCGTTTTCTTTCCAACCGCACTGAAAATCAGCATTTTGCTCCTCCTACTGTTTAATTGTAAATAAAAGTGGTACTATCAGGGGTACAAAGTAAAGCAGCACAAACAGAAGCGGGTACGGAATCGGTTGAATCCTTCTCCACTTTTTATGCTCTGATATTTTCAAAGGAATTGCACCCAGACTCTGTGAAATTTCTTCCCTGAATTTAAGAAATAAAGACCAGAATTCCTCACCTGTATACCCAAAGGATTCCACCCGGATAATCCGGTAAGCGGTTCCATCTGCCTGAATTTGACTGTTTTTATGATCTTCCTTTAATATTGCATAAAACCGCGGACGGCCGTTCCTGCTTTCCGCCGCAATTCCTTCCACTTCATCTAACCATATGGTCGCCCTCTCATATTCCTGCGCCCTCATTGGCTGGCAGATATCAAGCCTGCCCTCCTTCAATTCCAGAAAGCAGCCTGCCATATCCATGACGTATTGATCTACTTTCCTGTAACAAAGAAACAGAACCACAACTCCAGAAACAGATAAGGCCGCATAATAAACCATCAGCCAGTTTCGATAACCTGCCGCAATCAGGATAATGAATCCTGCCCCCAATGCGGCAAATATGACAGAAAACCGGCGGTACAGATCACGCCGGTCCATCCTTTTATACATCTCCTCTTGCTTTGCTTCCAATCTCACCCAGTCGTCTCCTCTCAGTTTTCCCTATGCCGCTCTTTTACTGCAGCCATTCCAGAATTTCTCACACTCCGCTATGGTCTGTTCACAATAATAGTCTGAAAAATACCCGATATGCGCCTCCTCCGGCTCAATCCCCAACTGAAAAGCCAGCCAGCGGTAGGCCTGGCTTCTCGTCATCAGGCGGTTTTTCCATAACCGGTCAAATGCCCTGTGAGCCTGAATCCGTTTGTTCCTTAAGTTTCCGTCAGCCAGTATCCCTTTGGGATTGCTGCTGCCTTCATGGACACCCACATAGGCATCACAACCAGCCGGATAATTACTGCAGACATACAGCCTGCTCCCAGGTACAAGGGTGCGACTGCCATATACATACTCCGCAGGCCGAAGCACGGCACGCCGGCCACAATACGGACAGATTATGTCCGACTGCCGCTTTTTGCTTCTCCTGTTTATTTTATTACACATCAACTTCATTTCCAGACTCCTTTCCTTAGATCATGGTTATGAAATAAGTGTAATAAAACATCCCCTGCCAGGTGAACCGTATTTCTAACTTATTTTTGACTTTTTCGCTTGTTTTCCTTTCCGTCTTCTCTTTACCTGATAAATGCCGCCTGCGCCCGCTGAGGCGGCAAGTAAGCTTCCCGCCCCGATAACAGCTATTGGCACTTTGGGCTTCTTCTGCGGCGTGTAGACGGCAGTTGCCTTCACCTGATACTCGACTTCCTGTTTCTGCAAAAAATCTTTTGTCAGGTATTCCGCCTCATACCAAAAGCCGTCCTCCTCCTCAAACATCACATTGCCGCGGTAGACAGCGCTGCAGTCAGCAATCATTTTCCGTCCTGTAATCAGGGCGTCCCGGCAGGTGATTCCTTCCGGATCCTGATAAGCGCTCCCGGCCCACTCCATCTGCTGTATTTCATAGCTCTTTTTATCAAGCCCTATAAGCTGCAGCAGTTCTTCTTCATATCCGGCAAGCTCCGGTGTCTCATCATTGTGGGGGATGATCACATCCTCCAAATGATACCCCGGCGTCCCATACTCATGGAACACGGCATGGAACTCAAACCCGTCCTCCCATCTTCGATCAGAAAATGTATACTCGGAAAGAGAGACACTTCGCTCTATCTGCTGCCCGGTTCTCTCGTCCGTCACCGTGATGGATACTTTTTCCGGTATCGTATCCGCAGCCTCCACAGCTTCGTAAAGTACGGTATCCTCTGCCAGTTCTTCATGAGCCGATATTACGGTCTTCTCTTTCGTATACCCCTGCAGCTCATAGATACAGCCATCTCGCACAATCTCCTGCGCCGGTATCAGTTTTTCATCTGTATCTTCCAAGAAAGCGTCACTGTATACAGTAATACGTTCCTTACCAGAAGGTTTCGCCGGGCGCTGCCCAAGAATCTCATGCCGCACTTCCTCCAAGCGGTAAGAAACTCCATCAACTACGATATCCGGAGCAAAATTATCCCGCTTTTCCTCCTTGTCGGTTGTAACATACTGTTCCTCCCGGTAAATATCCTCCGCTGCATAAGCCTCCCTGCTGGTTCCTGCCAGAAAAAGCACAACCATCAGAACCATACAGCCCTGCTTCATCAGACGGCGTTTCTTAAATGCCAGGGCAAGCACAGTGACCGCAAGGAAGAACAGGACCATCTCTGCTCCATGATGAGATCCTTCTTCCCCATAACCGGTTTTAGGTAAGTCCTCCAGTCCTTTCAACACAACTTCCCCCTTTCCTCCCAGCTTTGACTGATATTCTGCCGTTATGGTTCCATAATGCCTGCTGTTCTTTAACACACAATCTCCAATCACACTTCCGTCCTCAAATACCTGGAAAGTAAATACCGTTGGATTATGCTCGTAGGTTTCTGGCGGAGTAATCTCCCGGTACTGGTATATTCCCGGTTCTACTGGAACAAAGGAAAGTTTCCCTTCACTGTCCGTTGTCCCTTCCAATATCACATTCCCTGCATGGTCAAGAATCTGGATAACAGCCCCCGCAAGCCCGGCACCTGTTTCCATATCCACCTTCTGGATCACAACTGGATTCTTCTTATAATCTTTCACCGTGTTATCCCCTGTAATCCTGCCGTCCTCTTCTACCGTGAACTGAAAGACAGCCGTATTCACATAATAATTTTCCGGCCCGACAGTCTCTTTGAAGGTGTAAACTCCCGGCTTTGGCTTCTTAAACCGCACATTGCCGTTCCGATCGGATACGCCGGTAAAATAAACGCTGCCGTCCGGATTGTAGATGGTAATGGTAGCTCCGGCAATCTTATCTCCGGTGGTTGCATCTACTTTGGAGATGTTACCGTACTCGTCATGAAGATTTTCATCGTCCGGGGTATCCGGTGTATGCCTAATCTTATAGTTGTAAACCGTAAACTCCTGCTTGTCTGCCCGGTCCTTAATCACAATCGTAACCGGCTCCATCTTCTTAAACCCTGCCGGGGCTTCCACCTCCCGGATTACATAACGGCCCGCTGCCAGCCCTTTAAAAGTTTCCGGACTATTGCCTGAAACCCACTCGCGTACAGTCTGGCCGTCAGCCTCCCGCACCATCTGCAATTTTGCACCAGGTACAGGCTTATGATCTTTTCCATTCTGTTTGCTGATTCCCACCTGGATTTTCTGGTTCACAGCGGTAACTTCTTTGATACCAGGCTCATCAGTCACCCGGAACTTTACCGGCTCCATCGTAGCATATCCATCGGGGCTGCTCTTTTCACGGATTTCATAATCACCGACAAATAGCCCTGCAAATCTCTTCATCGTTCCATCAGTCACCCACTCCTCAACCAGTTTCTCAGACATGGTCCCCGGGTGGGAATATAGCTGAAGCATGGCTCCCGCCACAGGTTCTTTCGTTTCTGAATCCACTTTCTCCACATGTACTTCAATCTGTCTGTTCTCCATCTCAAAATACTGTTTCCCCAGCTCTTCCTTCACCTCAATCGTAATCGGTGAAGCCATCTGATATCCTGGAAGCGGCTCCAATTCATGGATTTCATATAATCCGGGAGCCAATCCCTTAAAGACCTCCGGCAGTTCCCCGGATATCCAGTCCCGTATGATTTCCTGATTGTCCATGCGGACCAGACGCAGCTTCGTGCCCGGAAGCGGTTTTTCCCCGTCGGTCTTCTGAATATCTACCTCCAGCTTCTGGTTTAGCACTTCAAAGTTCTGTACCCCGGCCTCATTTCTCACTTCAATGATAACCGGCTCCGGCAAAAGCATATATCCCTCTGCAGCCTGTACTTCCTTTATGGTGTAAAATCCCTTTTCCAGACCGGTAAAATGCTCTGATTCCGCTCCTGAAACCCATTCCTTCACCAGCGCGCTGTCACGGTTCCTGATTAACTGAAGTACCGCTCCGACAACCGGCTCTTTCGTTTCTTTATCCAGTTTCTCAATGTTCACCTCAATCTTATGGTTCTCAATGGTAAATACCTGGATTTTGTAATCCTTTGTTACCGTAATCTTTACCGGCTCTTTGAGTTTTTGGTAGCCATCTGCTTCGCTGGTCTCATAAATCAGATAATCACCAGCTTCCAGCTTCGAGAAGCGTTCCGGAGTCCCATCCGTCATCCATTCACGGACTACGGTACCGTCCTCTCTCACAAGCTTTAACATGACTCCGGCTACCGGCTCATGGCTTTCTCCATCCACTTTCTCAATCTCTGCCCGAATCGGGAAATTTTGGATCGTGAATTTTTGTACGCCTTCCTGATTCGTGACCGTTATTTCCATCGGCGGCATGTTTAAATAGGCGTCCGGTGATTCCACTTCACGAATCAGATAGCGCCCAGCGGAGATTCCTTTAAATACCTCCGGCTTGCTGGCAGATACCCACTGTCTGATTGCTTCCTCCTCCGGCAGCCGCACAAGTTCCAGCTTAGCTCCAGAGAGGATCTGTCCGTTTTCACCGTCTACTTTCTCAATCTCCACTTCTATCTTCTGGTTCTCAATCTGGAATGTCTGCGCCCCGGCGGTATCCGTAACTATAATCTTTATTGGTTCCTGTAAAAGCTGGTATCCGTCTGCAGCCTCCGTCTCTCTTATGTAATAGACACCCGCACGCAGACCGGTAAATACCATTGGCTCACTTCCTGTTACCCACTTACTCACTACCTTTTTTTCCTCATCAAGCAGTTCCAGCCTTGCCCCGCTTACAGGCTCCCCAGTCTCCTTGTCCACCTTTTCAATCACTACCCGAATTGGATAATTCCGGACAGTATAGGTCTGCACCTCTGCGGTGGGTAAAACTGTAATTTCCACCGGCTCCATCACCTGGTAACCTTCCGGGCTTTCCAATTCCCGGATTTCATACACACCGACAGGCAGGGCGATAAACCGTTCTGGCTTTTCACCGGATGTCCATTCCCTCACCACCTGGCCAGTCTTCTTTTCAATCATCTGCAGTCTGGCTCCAGGAAGGAAGTCCTCCGTATCCTGATCCAGCTTCTCAATCTCCACCGTGATATGCTCATCAAACATCTCCACATGTTCCGGCGCCGTCATATTTTCTCTGATTTCAAAATAGACCTTCTCGGCCTGCAGATATCCGTTCGGCACTTCCTTTTCAATCAGCACATAATGTCCTGCCGGTATGTTCTTTATTACATGCGGAACCGTGGATGACCTCCAGCTTTCAAATACCTCGCTTTCCTCTTTTATCTCATTCCCTGATTCGTCCGTTTTGATACGGACCGGACGGATTTCAAGCAGCGCACCCGGAACCTCTTCCTTTGAGGTTAAATCCTTTTTGGATATCTCAACAGAGTTCGCCTGGTCCGTCACTTCATACTGGTACGTGATAACCTCTATCCGGTCTGTCTTAACATTAAACTGGAATGTATGAATGGCCGGATCGATCAAATATCCGTCCGGAGCGCTTACTTCCTGCACCTTAAAAGTATATAAGCTCACAGAGCCGTCTGCACTCATCTCACCGATTGGCATGTCACTGCTTTCTACATACCCGTTCTTATCTGTAATCAGGATAGTGGCTGTATTTTTATCCACGTTCGTAAGTTTGAATGCTGCGCCGGCCAGCGGTTTGTCCGGATTTTCCGCATCGGCCTTTGTAATTACCAGCCGCCCTTTGATTCTCTTGTCAACCATTTCAATCTCAATGACCTGGCTGCTCTCCACGGATTCAAACCTTATCTCCTCCGCCCTGACATAACCGAATGGGGTCTGTTTTTCTACCAGGTAATAAATCCCCCGGGGCAGCCCTTCTATTTTGTAAGGCTTCAAATCGCCCGCTCCAAATCCGTCTGGTATCCGTCCCTCCTTTTGATCCTGTTCAGTATAGATTCCATCGGAACCGGATATCCAGGTTTCCACAAGGTCGCTTTCCTCGTAATCCACGGAAGGAATTAAGTTTCCATTCTGATCATAGATGAAGTTCCCATCCGTATCCGTAATGAAAAGCTGATTTCCCGCTTCATCGTAACGGTTATGCTTTGTCAGGTTCCCGTCCTCACCCGCCCTGTAGACAGCCAGCTCTGCCCCTGCAATAACTTTTCCGCCCGGCGCTCCGGTCTTTAAAAAGAGAACGGTAATCGGTTCATTCACCATGGTAAAGCTCTGGGTTCTGGTTTTTGACCCAACATCTAAAACAGGAATATAAATGGGGACGGCTTTCTTCATGCCGGACGGGACGTCTTCCTCTACCAGCACATATTTGCCCACTGGCATATAGTCAAAATGCATGGCTCCTGTTTCTGTCACATAGCATACAGTCTGGACACTGCCGGGAACCGGCTTTATGTCATAATCGTAAGCAATATAACTATGACCGCCCTCTGTAATGACCGGATGCGCTGTTTTTCGGACCTCCCTTCCATCGTCGGTGGTCCACTTATAAAACGGCGTCTCCGGGTTATAGCGGATTTGCCCATTCTCATCATATTCCGGCTCCCCCTGTTCATTAAGCACCGCTGGATAAAGTGCAAGTACCGCTGGGTTCTCATTGGCAAGCGCTTTCCCGGTTCTGGAATCTGTTTTAAGGATTTCAACGGCGGTATGGTCGTCTTCCATGACAGCCCCCTGTATCTCCCCAGTCTCCAGAACAATGACCTCCACCTCACCGGAAGTCACATATCCGGCCTCCGTAGGCGTCCTCGTTTCCCTCAAGATATAATCGCCGGGCGCAATATGGTCAATCCAGTGCGGCTTCGTAGTCCTGATGGGGTTATGATTCCCGTCCAGTTTCAGATTTCCACGGTCATCGTATTCATACCCGGATATCCACTGCTCCTGGACTCTGGGGTTCTCCTCTTGATCTCTGGTAATTTCCAAATGCCAGCCCTTTTCCGAGTCATCATAAACCTTGTGGGCCGCATAGAGTGTCAGTTCTGCCCCTTCTACCTCTTTTCTCGATGTCATGTCAAGTTTAGATATCTCGATTTTCGTAAAGTCGTTTTCCAGATAGAAAGACTGCGTCTCCGTGATTTCATTTACAAGCATACCGATTGGCATGGTCTGGACATAACCTTTCGATGACGGCACCACGGTCTCCTCCAGTATGTACGCTCCCGCCGGTACCCTGGTAATCTCATGGGCCTTCTTCTCTGTTGTTGTCACCCATTCATTGTCCGTCATGGTCACCCCGCCATTTTTATAATAGATGGGCAAACCATTCTCATCAACAACCGGCTCCAAATTTGAGTTAATCGTCTCCCTTCCCTCTTCGTCCCTGTGAATCTCTACAGACTGGGAAATGATTTTATTGCCGTTTTTATCCAGAGGCCACACGATGATATTTCCCTTTTCATCTGTTACATAAGCCATACCAGTCTCGGAATCCAGCATACAGATGCGATTCTCCCAGTCGTCAAGGCCATACAGGATACCGCTTTCCTCATCGTACTCCGTCGGATCATACTCCAGATCAAAATACCAGAGCGGTACAACCGGGTTCTTTTCCTCTGTAATATCCCAGATATCGTTTTTCTGCGCGTCCTGTTCTGTAATCCTGATATCGATATCAGCTCCGGTTTCACTTGCCGTTATGCCGAGGACGGAATCAAACATATTGCGTTTTACCGTGACCCCTTTGTACTCATGTTCTCCGGTCTTCTCTACCCGAAGTCCCTGATACATGGTAAGTGTTGCATTTCCAACGTAAGTGTTGTATCGGATTCCCTTCCCTGTAAACGTGCCGTCCTCCTCATAAAGAAGCCGCACATTGCCCATCTGCTTCAACTCTTCCTCCGTTCCGGATACCGTGATGGCTGACCACTCATCATAGGTCTTTGTGGCATAGCCATACCCGGCATACTCGCCGTTTGACCAGTAATAGAGGATTACATCGCCTCTCTCTTTTAACTGTTCTTCATCTCCCTGAACCCGATAGGTAATAGTATCAGTTCCCTGCTCTACCTTATGGATCCCCACACGGATTGGCCGGTCTTTTACCACCATCTGGTGCATATCCTCCATTATCGGTTTCCCGTCTTTTCCAATGGCTTTCACATACTGGTACTTAACCGCCGGCACTTTCTTCCCTGCGTCTCCGTCCTCATAATACTCCACCAGATCAGAGTAAAGCTCGATGGCAACGGGTTTGGAGCGCACATAACCCTCCGGCGGATTTTGTTCCACCAGGACATAGCAGCCAGCTCCAAGCATCTGTGGCAGCTCGATATAACCGACGTACTGTTTCTCATTGCTCAGGCTCCCGTCTTCCTGCTCTACTTCACCGTCCCGGACCGTGCTGTATGCCTTAAAAATTCCGACCTCTGCCCCGGTTTCATCACGCATGATAATCTGTTCGGTCTCATCATAGAGCGGTACCCCATGTTCATCAAACAGGACGTCTCCAGTTCCTTCCACTCCAGTCGTACCGCTTCCTTCCACATCCCGCCTGGCCGCATAGATTTTAAATAAGGCTCCATCATGCAGGATATTCTCACCAGTTTCACTGTCCAGCTTTTCAATGCGGATTCGGGAGCCGTAAAACTCATTTTCAAAATCCATGTTGGCAAAGCTGATAAAATTAAAGGAGCCGTCTTTTTCCAGACCAGGCTCCCGGTTTCCGATATCTCCATTATCATTGATAACTTCCCCATATCTGGGGTCTAACACACTCCATGGAACCAGTGCTTTTGCATACTTACGGTCTATGGCAGTGGAGATTCCGGTCATGGTATCCACGCCGTCAAGCGTCACCCCGTAATCTGTTACATTTCCGTCCCGGTCCAGATAGACATCATAATATACACCGTCCTGCTGCCCGTGATCTTCACTGATACTTTTGTAGCGGTAATACCCGGCCACCGCCTCATTCCCACAGTCCCTTGCGCTGTCCGGTTCCAGACCGTATTTAAACACCAGGAAATCCCCGTCATGATTATGCGCCTTGATGGTGTGTATCTCCTCATTAAATCGTATGAAGTATCGTTCCATCAGTTCTTCCGGCGTCAGTTCTACATCATAAAAATACTCAGGGGACGGTGTTTTGTCGTGGATTGTCCCATCCTCCTCTATTTGAGGGACAAACGGTATCTCCACTTCCTTTGGCTTGTCAATCTCGTAGTGCTTGCCGGGAATCTCCGTTGGCTGCTGTTCCACCAGGACATACACGCCATACGGCAGCATAATACTCTGGCCCCAGTAATCGTCCTTCCCGCCGCCGCGGCTGGCATGTAGTGTTTTAAGGTCAAAATCCACATCATACCGGGGATCGTCCCACTCCACGGCAAGCAGTTCCCCCAACTCAGGATATTCTTTAAAAAAGGTTTCGTAATCATAAATTCCATTTTCTGTCTCTTTTAAAAGTCCCGTTTCCAGCAAATCGCTCCGAAGATACAGCTTAAACAAAAAGCCTGGTATGGTTTTTGCCTCCGGTCGGTTATTAAATCCGCCAAAAAGCACTGTGAAGGGGTCTCTGTGGATTTTATAGGTATTGGTATCCTTATAAGAATCCTCTGCGATATCCTTTGTCACTTTGATTGCCTGCTTTATCACCCGCTGAGTGACAATGATTGGATTGTCCCTGGTGCCGGCGTCCTGATCTACCCGATATTGGCCAGGATACAAAAGTACAGCTTCCTTGATATAGGAGCCTTCTGCAATCGCCTCCTTCTCTGTAAAGACACTGACAGCGGCATTCTCATACTGCCTCACATAATCGCCGTAGTCCATCTGGATGCCATCTATCACGATAGTCTGTTCCGGCGCCTGCGCCCGGTATGTAACGGTAAGCGAACCTCCCTGGGTCTCCCAGTTCACATCTGAAGTGTCGATATCTATCGTATAAAGCCCGCTGTACTGGTCAAACTCTGCCTTGATTTCTTCCAGCTTCTCTTCATACTGGAATACCGGTACCGTTTCGTACACCGGGATAGTCTCCATCTCCGGTATTGGATTTCCTTCCTGATCCAGAATGATTTCCCCTGGCTCATAGGTATCAGCTGCCTGCGGATATATGTATTCCACCACCAATGGTTTGCCCTGCTTAACCGGCTCTCTTACTGCCTTTTTTCCCACAGTGAACCGATACCCATTCCGGACAAATTCGTCCTCTTCATAAATGGCATAAAAAAAGCCTGTGTCACAGGTGCTTTTTACAACCAGGCGGTCTGATGCCCTGTCATAAATTGCCGTATCACTCAGCGCCTTATATCCATAGCGTATAATTGCTTTCCAGACACCGTCTTCCTCATAAACCCGGTCCACACGGTAGGCATCCCAGAACGAATCAGAAGCACAGTATTCCAGAATTTCCCCAATGAACTGCTCATTGGTCTCCCCGCCAAGCTCTAGAATTGCCCAGGGATATCCGTCCAGACTGTCTTTATACCCCGAATAGAGGAGTGCTTCATTCGCCTGCTTTTTTACATACGCTTTATCAATCTCCTCCGCTGCCTCAATATCCGGATCGCTCTCGTCCTCCCGTTCAATTGCCGCAACACCGATATTCAGGCGGTTGACGGCATCGTAGGTAAATTCCATCGGTTCCGTTTCATAGACTGGCTCTCCCTCCTCATCAAACTTTAATTTCACGGTTCCGTCAGGATTGTATTTATATTCCCCTCCTTCTGCCATTTTGTAAATGATATTTCCATTGGAATCCCGCTTCTCAATCCGCTGCGTTCCGGTAATCACCTGTTCTTCTGAGGTCTTCTCCTCTCCCGTTACCCGGTAGAATTTTGAGCCTTCCGGATAACCGGACACCTTAATCTCATAACCAGAAGTGTCAAAATAGGTCACGGTAAAATCATTCCAGCTGCCATCATACTCATTAATCCGGTGGTTTAAATCCGTAGCGCTGACTGAACCTGACTTTGAGATTGGGAAGGTTGTCCCGGTACGGTTAGACTCTGATAGGTGAATCCCCACCCGTGACAGCTCATACCCCTCGCTTCTTGATATCTCTTCTATGTAATAGCTGCCTAAAAGGAGCGGACGGCCAATCCACTGGTTTCCGTTATTTTCAACGTTCTCCTCATAGAGATTGGGCGCCTGTTTGCTGGTATCAGATTCTTCTGTAATTGCAACAAAAGAAGCATTTCCGTTTTCATCAGTTGCAGCCACGGCCACCAGATCGCCGGCTGTAAACACGGTTCCGGTATAACCGTCCGGATGAATGATGTCCTCATAAGCATACAAGCCATAGACGGCCCCCTGCAGTGTTCCATCTCCCTGGGTCTTTCCGTAGCTGCCGCCAGTATCCTTCGGCCTGTTTTCCATCAGTCCTGCACTGTCTTCCGTTTCAATGCTTCGAGGCAGGTCCTCCTGATATAATTCCAGATCCCTTTTATTAATATGAATCTGTCCTTCTGTCCGGTGGTCATATATTTCAAACAGATATCCAGTGTCTGAATGGGAATAATCGCCCTGATTAACAGGCGGCACCTCGCTGTCATACATCACCCCGTCCCAGGTCCAGGATCCGCCTTCTCCTTCTTCTGCATATGCCTCGCCGCGTAATATCTCCAGTTTCATCCGCCTGGCATTGCTTGGAGTAGCCTCCCCGATGTCCTCCTCCAGCTCCTCTTCTAAATCTTTCTCAACCTCAGCTTCCTCCTGCTCTGTTTCTTTGTCAGTTTCCTCTTTTTCAGGCTTCTCAGCCTCAGATGGGGTTGCCACTGCCTGCACCACAGGAATCTCATGTAAGGATATGCTCGGTTCCCCTGACTGATCTGCCGCCTCTGATGGGGTTGCCGTGTCTGCACCCGGGTTCAAATAGAACAGTTCTGTTTCCTCTCCTTTTTTATTTCCCGGATAAGTTCCGATTACAGTCCCTTTCCCGCCTGCCTCAGAGGAAGAAAAGGCTACAATATCAACTGGAATATCATCATTATGAAGGTCATGGAGAATATACCCCAGCCTGGCCTTAATCTCCCTTGCCGTATATACCCTCTCCAAATGAATCCAGGTATCCCATGCCTCGTCCCGATCCTCCTCAAGCGCGTCACGGGCTACCCCCTCATCTAAAGAATGAAAGTCACAGTTCTCCTCACACCAGTCAACGCATTGCTGCCACGCTTCCCAGGCTTCCCGCTCCAGTTCTTCATTCTTCGCGTCAATTTCCTCCTGCTCCTCTTCGTCCGCATCGCCGTCTGCCTCGTAATACTCAATGATGGGGTCAGGATGACCATTACAATACGTCTTGTAATAGTCGTACTTTTTTAAATCGGAATGCTCCAAATGCCCCTGCTGGTCCGTGGTGATACGGTCTGCACATACAGTAAGAGAATCAAATCTTCCTTCTGATAAAGGACTGTCCTCCCAAAACTGATCTACCTCCAGGTTTGTCCCGTCAAGCTGCCCAAAGTCAAACTGCTCTAATATTTCAAAATCTGAATTTTCCAAAGGCTTCCCGGTTTCCGAATCATATTTAATCAGTTCTATTTTATAGTTTCGCTTAAATGTCTCCTCATGCTCGTGCCGCTCATAAGGTATTTCATACCGTCCGCTTGTAATTGTGGTGCCGTCTTTGCCAAACTGAAGCCACACTTCCCAAGGTTCTTCCTCGCCGGCCATGGTAATCATGGCCTGTTTTCCTTCTGTAGCGCTGCCCTCTGTCCAGCCGTCCGGATACCATATTTTAAATGTATTGGGCTTAATCCAATACTGAGCGGCCAGGGAGCCTTCTTTAAAACGCCCTCTTACAAATCCGATATCTGGATTTCCATTGGTACAGGTGAACGTAATCTGATTTCCTGAAATCTTATAGCTCCAGGTCAGAGGCAGCTCATACTCCAGTTCCGTCTGCCGCCAATCGCTGCTGTCTATCTCAAATGAAATACTGTAAGTACCATCATCCTGTTTCTCCATTTTGTGGACAGGCGCATCGGTCTGGTACTTTGAGGTGAAGCTGGGAATAGCCCCCTCTTCTACCGCTCCATTCGTCTGATTAAAAAACTGCGTCAATGCTCCCCTGGTCTGTGCTGCCACCGAAGGATCTTTAATATTGGCAATCAGCACCTCCATCTGATCCTGGAAGTCTTCAAGCCCATTCCAGTTTCCGCTCATGATTGCCCAGGTAGCTGCCTGTCCAAGAATATAATGGCCCTGACTGACCTTTCCTGCCCGCTCCTGATACCCTTCAAAGTTACCGGAAGAGGAAAGCGCATACCACAAAATCTCTGCGGTTTCACGGGTAAGCCCCAAAGGAAGATTATCCCCGTCTTTATCCAGGTCATAGGAATGGAAAGTCCCCTGTGTTCTGGTTCTCATGGATTTATTCGGTTCCAGGCAATAGCCAGGCGCACTGTTTCCCGAATCACTGGCATTTGTGATTCCATACGGCCATAAGCCAACCCGGTTATGGTCTTTGCCGTAGAACGGGAAGCTGGCTCCTTCCTTTAATAGATTCTGAGTTCCATAATAAGTGTATGTCTCCCCTCTTCCCTCTCCATCCGCCCAGGATGTAAAAGCGCCAAACTCCACTGACAGAACCGGCAGCAAGGAAAGCACAACCGCAAGCAGGAATGCTGTTAATTGCCTGCCTCTAGGAAAATATCCTGTTTTCAAACGTATGTCCTCCTTTATTTCCGCATAAAAAAACACATCCGGCAGTTTTCTCTGTCTGGATGTGTTTTTCCATTCATATTATATTGTTTACAGACGCTGAGTTTGAGAATTACGCCTCACTAAAAATTGGGATTATCGTACTCAATGCCACAGACCGGGCAGGTCCATGCCGATTCTCTCGCTCCAAATGTATAACTGGTGCCGCATACCGGACAGGAAAATTGTCTCCGGTCTAAATAGAATGAAGGAGAGGTTCCTATTGCGGAGGCGTCAATTCCTTTCCATTCCCCATCAATCATCACGCTGTTCCATGCATGGGCAGCATTATTACTGATGCCGCACCGCAGCCCAACCGCATTGCTCAGTAGCTTGTACGTCCTGGCAAATCCCACACATTCCGATTTTCCCAGAACCAGCACCCCATATATGGTATCTGAATCCGGCTTAAATTCCCCTGTGTCATAAACAGCCCGCTCCTGGATATATTCATATACACGCTCTGCTTTTTCCCTGTCACTCAGCCCATAGTTAAAGCCAGCCAGGAACTCTGCTGCTTTCTGATAGACGGCCACCTCTTTTTCATTCAGCGCACTCACCGGATAGACGCCCCTGACTGCGGCTAAAATGCGGATATCCGACATCCCCCATCTGCCAAGCTCCTCCGCATAGTCTGTCTCCATATCATAGATCAGCGCAAGGGAGTTTTCGTCCAGAAAATAGCTGTGATCATCATACGGGGTGGTAAATACCCGCTCATCCACAACGGACTCCGGGCCAAGCCATGCTCCGTCACTTCCCACTTTAAACCCGTCAGGCGTGACTGTATCCCTTAACATGGCTCCAGTCACCCCCATGAAATAATCTTTCCCATTGTCCTTTATCCAGCCGAATTTCATATATCCATTGGAGATATAATACCGTTCCCCCTTATCCTCCAGCCATCCGTCTCCCTGGTAACTTCCATCGTCCCGAACATATCTCCAGCCGCCGTCGTCACCTGCCCACTTTCCTGCAAATACGGAAACCGCCATCACACATGATAAAATTAGTGATACTGTGGTAATACGCATTAATTTCTTCACTTTATCCACCCCCAGCTTGATTTTTGAACCGTTTATCCACCTCTCACCATCATCATAGCAAACAGAACTTCCCTGCGTCCACAGCATTAGAAAAAAACAAGACTTTTGCAAGATTTTTATGAACCGCACTCCCTGGCATACAGAATAGTTCTAGCATCCTCAAATTCATGGCTGCAGGTGACAAAGGACCAGAGCCTCGTAACGTCCCCCGTCCATTCTTTCCTGTACTTTCCTCCTTCTAACATAGCTGCAACATAGCTTTGAAACTCCGTCCTATCAGCAAAATCTGTAATTCTCCTTCTACCATCTGCCTCCGTACAGACAACTGCGATTGGTTGCAAGCAAATTTCCTTCTCATGGGTATAAATTATGATTTCCTGATGTTCCCTAAAATAAGACTCCCTCTTAAAATTAATCAGATCATAAAACATGCTCCCATTTTTCATACTATGTCCGTAGATAATATTATGATGCCCGGTAAAATCAGGCTCACATTCATAATCAAGAAAGAACGCTCCGGCCGGATTGGCTTTCCCAGCATATCCTGCTGTCAAATACTTAGTATTATCTTCCGACTGCAGAATCGGACCGTTTATCCCGGAACTTTCGATAAAAAACCACCCGATAATATCCGTGTTTACTGTCCAGAGCTGGTGAAACGGTAGCGGCGATTGATAGCCTTCCCTCTTTTCCGTTAATCCATCTGTTTCCCACACCACCACTTTGTCAGACGTCTCTCTCCTGCTTACTATCACCTTTTTTCCCGATGTTCAGAGAGCATAAGTACAAGAAAAAACAAGATACCCGCTCTCACAAACAGGTATCTTGCATATTCTTTATTCACTTAACGCCTCCAAAAAGGCTTCCGGTGTGACAGGCTGAGGCTCGCTGCCCTCATAATCCTTCACGTTCCTCGTGATGATATATCGGGCATGGTGATGTGACGCGACCTGATGCTGGACACAGTCCTCAAAGTCTTTCCAGCCGCAGTCCAGCGCCGTCCTTATATCGTCCCCGGTTACATCAGCCACATCAATCAGGCTCAATATTGTTTTTATGCCCTCTACTGTTTTGGCCCGGTCTTTTATCTGACGGTTCAAAATATAGTAGATATCCGTTACTGCAGACGCAGATATAAAGCCTCTGATTTTACTTTTCCCTGACATCTGCAGAATCCGTCCGGAAAATTCCATACCAGGCCGCTGCATCAAAACGTCCAAAATTACATTCGTATCAATCAATACCTGCATATTTCTCAAGCCTCTCATTCCGGTAGTCGTCTAAAGACATCCCTTCGTCCCGGATTATCCCCGTAATGCTTTTCAGGGCAGCCTCCACATCGACTTCTTTCCTCGGTTTTCTTTTATCTGCAAGTGGCAACACAATCACCTCCACGTCCATATTCTCCATAGACTTCGGCACTGCAAACAGGGTTTTCAGCCTGTCGCTGTTTATGATTTCTCTTAATACTTCCATGGATTACACCTCCTTTTGCTGTATCACAACCGTTATCTTCTAACTTCATTATAGCCCAAACCGGTTTTCAATACAACAAAAATCACAGATGACTGGAAGTTAAGGCTGCCATACGCCATCTGCTCCCACCGTATATCCGTCCGGAGTGGTGCGGTTTACAAACAGCGCGCCGCAGGTACCGTCTGATATCGGATTAAAGTAGTACCACTTCCCGTCAAGCAGATTCCAGCCTGTGATCATACGGCCCTGGGTCCCGTCACTGACATTATGCAGAAAATACCGTTTTCCATCTATGTCTGTAAACCATCCGGTCTGCATATAACCGGTCCCGTCAAAATGGTACCATTCCAAATTCCCATTGTAGCCAAGCTGCACCCAGATATTCTTCGGATAACTGCCGTCCTTGTACTGGAACCACCAGCCTGTGCCGTCCTGAATCCAGGTTCCCGCAGGCCCTGCCTCCGTGGCTGCCTTGGGTCTGCCAGAACCGGAAGAGCTTCCTCCACCGCCTCCGTCGGAAGAACCGGAACCGGAGCTGGAATAGGTGCGGTCTGTTGTTTTATAATGAAGTAGGACTTTACAGCTTCCCTGAATCCCTCCATCTTCCGCCGTTGCCATAACAACCGCTTCCTTACTTCCCTCTTTCCCGTTTAAATCCTGAATCCATTGGGCTTCCTGGCGGGCTGTAACCAGTCCGTGATCAACACTAACCATATCCTGGTCACTGACGCTCCATGTATAATTCTTATTATGCGCTGCTTCCGGCAGAACGACCGCGCTCAACTGCTGCGGAGGCGTAATCTTCCAGGTCAGTGTCGGACTGTTTCTCCTCCCCTCCTTTATAAGCTCAATCTCAAATACAAGTTCCGCTTTATCAAGCTGTACCTTTTCCGGATGGACAACCGTTAGATCTGTCGTGGTAAATGTAATATCAACTTCACAGGTATCCTTATGCTGTCCGCCCTCCGTTGTCACAGTCACAAAACCCTTTTTGCTGCCGGACGCCGTGGAAAGAGCATAGCGGTCTTCTTTTAATTTAGCAGCGTCCCTGGCTTTCAGTTCCTGTATCCAGGCAGCCTCCTGGTTCACTTCCACACTTCCGCCCTGGTCTGCTGTCAATACGGAGCCATCGTTTGTTTCCCAGAATATCTTTTTATTATCCGCCTGGTCTGGCATCACCACTGCATTCAGTTTTTGGGGCGGCGTTACCTCATACCGGACAGAGGGATTTAAACGATCTCTTTCCATAATTCTTTCTATGGAAAAAGTCAGGTTCTTTTTATCCAGCTGTACTCCTTCCACATGAACAACCGTATGATCTTCGGTAGAAAAATTGATATTCACGGCACAGACCGCCTGTTTCCCGCCATCCACAGTCGTAGCCGTCACATAGGTGGAGCGGCTGCCGCCCGCAATGGACGCCGCATAGGGATTCTGCTTTAAATTCTCGGCATCCATATTTACTAAATCCTCAATCCATCTTGCCTGATTATTGACGCTTACAAGCCCGTCCCGGTCCACGGTCACCATATTTTCATCTCCTGCTTTCCAGCTGACCGCTTTATTGTCCGCATACTCCGGCGTGATAGTCTCATACAGCCTCTGTGATGGCGTTACCCGATAGGCCACCTGCGGTTCCAGACGGTTTCCTTCCAGCACCCGGACAACATCAAAGCTGATTTCCGATTGGTTTAATGTAATATTAGACACCGGTACCGTGGTTTCATCCGTTATCTTAAAATTTACCGTTACCAGACAGCTGGCCCGTTTCTGACCTGCCTCTGTTGTCACCGTGACCGAAGCATAATTTTTCCCTTCCGTCGTAATTGGTTTGGAAGGGTAGAGTTCCTGGTTCGTCACACCGGCTTTTATCAGATCCTGAATCCACTTTGCCTCCTGGTTTACGGTGACTGTCCCCTTATCGTCCACAGAAATCACATCCGTGGAGGAACCATCTGTATCCTTCACATTCCATACTACGTTTTTATTGGCTGCGGAGTCCGGAATAACCGTAGCTGTCAGGTGTTGGGGATCGGTAATCTTCCAAGCAATCTGCGGGTTCCAACGGGAGCCGCTTCTAATCTGTTCCACTTCAAAAGTCAGGTTATCCTGGCTTAAAATAACCCCGTTTGTCATTGCCCGGTATTTGGCCGATACCGTGATATTCTCGTCCGGCATGGTGAAGAAAATATCTGCCGTCTCCGAATTAATGTCCTCATGTTTCCCGCTGTCATCAGACACCCAGGTTAAAGAACCAGGCTCCAGCTCGTAGTACACCGGCGGATCGCTCTCCGTATCATTGGTTGGGCTTGTATAAACCAGCACCTTGGTCCCCGCCGCAATCGCCCCGGGGTTCGCCCAGTTGATTTCTTTCGCATAATTATTCTGGGATTCCATGACGGATAAGGTTCCATAATCTATGGCCGGAACCGAAACAGCATATCCCCTTACCGGGTCCCCGGTCTTACTGGCGGCAAAGTGATGGATATTACTGTCCCCAATTGCCAATACTCCCTCTTCCAGCTCCTCATAGAAAAATCGGCTGGTCTGTTTGACAAAGCTGCCCATCTGGTACAGGGAAAAATCCCTGTTGTTGGAATAATATGCCCCGATATGGTGTTCTAACCGAATTTGTGGCGTCAGCTTGTTCCCAAACGGGTTTAGTGCATACTTGTCCTCTGAATTCGTATAAAGATATTCCAGATGGTCCCCCAGTTCCACATTCCCGCCTTCAATCACTCCGATAAACAGACCTGCTGTTTTTAAAGCCGATGAAGTGGAAGCTCCTATGGTTCCGGCAAACCTTCCATTCTTTACCCTGCCGCTCTGCATACGGCCTATAAGCCCGCCGATATAATCCGCAGATGAACTTCCCACTTTTCCTTCTACATAACAATTATACACCTGGCTGTCATAGATATTTCCACAGATGCCTCCCACGCTGCCTTCCGAATAAAGAGAACTGTAGCTGTCATTTGTATCGTTGACACAATCCCCGATAAAAGTGGAATGTGCGGAACCGCAGATACCGCCTGCATAAGCCTCCAGATTTCCGGAAATATCGGTTCCGCCCAGAATGCTTCCTGTATTTTTACAATCCGAAATCATGCTGTCATATGCCTCTCCGGCGATGCCGCCCAGGACACCGGCTGCCCGCACCTGACCGAGTGTCTTACATTCTGTAATCACGGTATCATTTGCTTCTCCAACTAGCAACGCCGCCTTATCTGCCGCATTTACCTGCCCATCCACGGTCAGGTTCCGGATAACCGCGCCATATGTATATCCGAAAAGCCCCGCATAACTCTGGCTTGTATCACTGATTTTCAGATTATATACCCGGTAGCCATTCCCTTCCACAGTTCCCTTAAACGGATATGGCTCCGAATCAGACAGGCTTCTGTAATAGCCGATTGGCAGCCAGGAAGCACTGTCATTTAAAGAGATATCCTTAGTCAATTCAAAATAACAGCCATCGTAACCGTCAACCTCCTCATTTGCTACCTGATAGGCCAAAAGCTTCAAGTCTTTATCATTTCTCAGATGATAAGGTTCTTCTTCGGTTCCCTCCCCGTCAAAATGATCCGACATCTCAATACCGCCCCATAAATCTCCTGTCATTTTTAAGGCATTGGAAGGCGTCGCTTCCATAAGTTCCCTGCCGGTCTGTACTTCCTCCTCTTTGGGGACTGCTTCGGAAGGGGTTGCCGTTCTTATCTCTTCCTGCAGCTCCTCACCTTCTGCTTCTGGCTCTTTGGCTTTCGGCTCTTCGGTTTCCGGCTCTTCGGTTTCCGGCTCCTCTTCCTTCGTTCCCTCTGTATTGGTCACCTCATTTTTAACCGTCTCCTCTGCTGGCTGCTCTTCTCCCAATTCCCCACCATGGCCTTCCTCCCGGTCAGTATCTATGTTTTCGGGAGTCCTTCGTGACTCTGTACTGCTTGCGGCATGTATCTCCTGGTCAGAACGTTCCATGACCGACGCATAAGATGGGAATGCCGCCCCAGCAGGCGAAACGCCCAGTATGGCAATCAGCGTCCAGGCAGTCAAAACAGCTGACCCCTTCTTTATTCTCTTATCCATGTTTTCCTCCTCAATTTCTTATTCTGATTGATACGCAACAAACGCCGGCCGGAATCCAATACTCTGGTTGCTTACCTCCCCCGCCAAAATACGGCCGTCCCAGGACACCTGATAAGCCCTGTTTCCTCCCGTCACCGGCGTTCTGAGCCAATAACCCATCGTATAGGTTCCGGCATTTACATAATTATCATGGTCGGCCCCATTGAGTTTCCACAAAAAATCCTGATACCGTACCGCCTCCTCCAGAGATAAACAGAACATTTTATCTGTAGAATACCCGGACCGAACCGCTGCCTTTGTAAAACGGTTCAGAGCGGTCTCATAACCGGCCGTTGATCCGGAATAGGAGTAACGCACTGTTGTTACAGTATCCATAAGATTCTCCTCATTCTCCAGATTGTTGTTCAGCCAAAGCCTCAATTCGGAGCCGCCCCAGTTGTTATTCCCTGTATCATAGACAGACTGGTCTCCGCCTATAACCTCATCACACAGAAACAATGCCCCTCGCTTTTTCTCTGCGTCCATATAATCAGGATCAATGCAGCGGAAGGTATAGGTGATTCCGGCAATGTTCCGTTCCTGTACATCTCCGGTATACCAGAGACGATCTTGTGTGCTATCCGTACCTGGCTTTTTTAATACATAGGCTGGCCGGATTCCGGCCTCCATTGTCGTGGTCTGCTCCGCTGCAATGTGTCCGTTATACTGAACCACATACGCATGATTCTCGGAAGACATAGTTCTTGTCCAATAAAAACGGCTTCCTGCTTCCGGTTCCCAGCTCCCTAATGTATAGGTTTTATATGGTTCGCTTCTGACTTCAGCCAGAGAAAGGCAAAATACCCGGTCACTGATACTGTCACTTCCCTCCGACAGCCTGATGGGAAGAATCTGGTCTGAAACAGATAATCCATCGGCAAACTGCAAGTTCAGCCAGGCCCTGACTCCGGATGTATCATACCCTGTGCCCGAACCAAAGCCGGAGCAAAGTGCATAAGGAATCACCTGATCTGCCAAAAATAGCTGACCTCCCTTATAGTCTTCATCAATGCAGGTAAATGCCATTTCTTCCCATTCCCCTGGCAGGTCTGTTTTAACCGTCTGTTTTTCTCCTTTTTGGAACAGTTCCAGGACTACGCCGCATCGGTCGCATAAAAAATCCCCTTTCTCATCGCAGTGCCCCAACATGGGGAGGATTATTTCTTCCCTGTAATCCTGGCATAACCGGCACATCACAATCCTGCTTCCATTCAGCAGGCATGTGGCCTCTGTCTCCTCCGTCACCAAGTCATGGATATGCCCGGCCGATACAAAACTGCCGACATTGGACGGAGTTGCCGTTTCATTTCCATAGGAAGGAAAGGTACACATAAGAAAAAGGACGGCCATGATTCCCGCCGCCCTGAAATGATTAAGCCTTCTCATCACACTTTCCCTACTCCTTCACTACTACATTCTTTGCAATGCAGCGATGTTCCTCATCTTCCCCCGCTTCAAAGCTGACCTCCTGTCCATTTTTCAGCTTCCGAAACCCGTCCATCTGAATTTCGGAAAAATGGACATAGTAGTCAATCCCGTCCTGATCCGTGATAAATCCGAATCCTTTTTTCGCATCAAACCACTTGGTTGTTCCTGTTAATACTTCTGACATATTTTTCGCTCCTGTTCCGGTACCGTTTGGCACCTGTCTGTTTTTGATATAGAAAAAGCAGGCTGTCTCTGCCTGCTGCCCGACGCCGGTTCCCGGCAGTATTTACTTACATACATCTCTTGATGACTCTGGTAATAATCCCCTCAGCCACTTCTGTCTCATCATTGATTCTGGTGACCAGGAAGCCAACCTCGTCCTTGCGGCCCGGAAGGCTTGCAGTGTTACAGGAATGGGCTACCGCATTCACACCGTTGTTGAGATGGATAAAATAGGTTCCCTTATAGACATCCGTGATTTTTCCAACATACTTGCCCTGCTTATGCAGACGCATAAGATTTTCTTTATTGGTGTTAGCCTGTGCCTCTTTTGCACTCACTTCAATCCGTATATTCTCCGGTGATTCTGCGGTCATTTTTAAAACCTTTACCAGAACGATGTCTCCATTGGCAAACTTGTCGTTAGCGTCTACCATCCACTCCCAGGCCATGTCCCTGGCTTTTAAGGAACACTCCACACCGAAAATCTCCAGGCGAACCGCCTTGGGCGCAACGGCAATCACTCTGGCTTCCACGATCCTGCCGGGGCGCACCATCGGATATCCGTCCGCTCCTTCGGTAAAATAAAAAAGCTGCCGTTTCCTGAGCATGGCCTCTTTTCTGGACGCGACAATGCTACGTGTCTTCTGATCCATATCTCGCACAATAAAATCAAGTTCTGAGCCCAGCATGTTATTTGCCAGCCGTGTCTGCCGATTTATGATATCCGCATTTTCCCTGCCGTCTCCCTCCAGATTAATCATCATCTCTTCCATCGGTATAATTACCCGGTACCCCTTGTACTGTATGACAGCCACAACCCAGCCGCCCTCCAGTTTTTCAATACCGCCCAGCATACCGGATAACACCTTCCTGGCCCGGAACGCATTGGTCAGTTCATGCCAGTTTACGTCCTCCTGCTCACGTGGGGGCCTTGTCTGTCCATCGGTATCCACTGTCAGAATTCCCATATTAGCAGCTATCTGCATTTCTTTTGCTGTTTCCTTCGATGCTCTCACCTCTTCCATCTTTAGATTTGCCACTCAAAAATCTTCCTTTCCTCTTTATATTTATAGAATCAGATGGGAATATCCCCCTGTTCTAAACTCAGGAACGAAAAAAGCAGCCTCAAAATATGAAGCTGCTTTTTTCGTGTAAGTATATAAATTTCATGATATCATTATAAAATAGACAGAATCCTATGTCAATATGACTGGTGACGCAATGTGGTCGCATTTTAGTCGCAATTTTTTTTTCGCTCGATAGTGAGAAAACTTTATCACTTGATTCTATGATAAAATCCAGAGAAAAATAAGAAAAATACCATAGGGATAACAACATATCCAGAGTTTACAGCTCTGCAATTAGAATTTAACCTTCATTAACCGTTTATAATAATTTTTAGTAAATCGGTATAGTCAAAATCCTTTATATTAGTTTTGATTTTATGGTCAATAAGCTTAATCTTAGAAATTCCTTCGCTATACAAAACAATATTAAAATCGGAGCACTCTATACCCACAGTTTCCATAGGAAGATAACATGAACTATACCTTATGCCATTAGGAGTATCTTCAGAAAGAATATTGCATAATTGATTTGTGAGATTGTAATATTTATCAAGTTGATTTAATACTCCAAATTTCATAGGGAGTTCTAATGCGCCATTTACATTCACCTCATTTATGTCCGATAGATCATCTAAAGTTAATAAACCATAATGAGAATCTAAATAGGAGAATAACTCTTTATTTCTTGAACTACGTGATGGTGCTATCAAAAAAGCATTTAAAATCATTCCAGACAAATTTTGAAGCATATTGTTTGAATGATATGATAGAAAACCTCCAACTTCGATATTCGCCGTGGTTTCATAAATTCCCAATGCATATCTATCACCTTTTTTTATATGCGCTTCTAATAGACAAATGGTTTCTGTGCTTCCTAAATATAGTGCCTCCTGTCCTTTAATATTTGCTCTATTTTGTGGCTTATGTGGTGGAGCTTTCCATTGATTTGGATTTGAAAAATCGGTATTATCTTCATAACATCTAATACGGTATAACTTGGTTCCTCTGGGGATAATACTATTACTAAAATCATATTTCAGTCCAAATTTACATAATGTAATGTAATTAACAATTACTTCAAAGAGGTTAGCAGCTTCCAATAGTAGGCTATATTTTGCTTTCTCAATCTCATCATTACATCCACTATTTAAACTATCAAGATATTTAACATATGCTTCTTTTAGATTTACTAGTGCCATCAACAAACATTCTCCCTTGCAAATTCTAAATTATCAATCTGTTAGAATTATTATACCATACCCTAAAGACTATGCATACATAGACTTTAGAGGCCTATATCTTTCCTAAAATGAAATTTTAAATTCTACTCTTGCAATCATATATAGCATTTAGTCTCGCACAACTGGATTTAACTCCCTCTCTCCTTTTCCTTGTCACACCTGCATATCTATGTTACGGTTGTTCCTGCGTCTCTGGGACAGTAGAAGGAGACTACTATGTCTAATCTTATTCCTGGTAACCACAAACACCTCTCTCTTGATGACAGACTCTATATTGAGAAGTCCCTGAATGAGGGGAGGACCTTTAAAGATATTGCGCGTTTCCTTTGTAAGGATCCATCCACGATTTCTAAGGAGGTGCGCAGACACCGAGCTTTGGACTCATTTCATAAGGGGTCTATCACTAACACCAGTAACTTCTGCATCAAACGCTTTCAATGCCGCCGGACCAATGTCTGCGAGAAGCTTTTCCTTTGTGAACGCAAATGCTCCTCCTGTTTCAAATGCAATCAGGTCTGCAGGCATTTCGTAAAAGAGGGTTGCCACCGTCTTACCAGGGCTCCCTATGTCTGCAATGGTTGCCTCAAACCTCTGCACCGCTGTACAATTGCTGCCAAATATAACTACAACGCGCTCTTTGCTGAGCGCAAATACAAAGAAGTGCTCGTTTCCTCCAGGGCCGGTATCAATCTGACCAGAGAACAGCTCCATGCCATTGACTCCGTGGTCACCCCACTCATCGCCAATGGGCAGTCTCCCTATCAGATCGTGACCAATCATCCTGAACTGGGCATTTCTGTCCGTACCTTGTATCAGTATATTGAACAGGGGATTCTTCTTGCCCGCAACATCGACTTGAAGCGTAAACCGCGTTTTAAGCCGCGCAAGAGCCATCAGAGTCAGATTTCTAACAGGGAAGTCTTTCTGGGAAGAACCTTTCTGGACTTTCAGGATTTCATGCCCGAACAAGTCGTGGAAATGGACACTGTCATCTCAGCCGGGAACGCACGCAAAGTCCTACTGACATTCTATTTCCGTAAGCAGAAGCTGTTTCTTGCATTTCTTCTAAATAGAAAGACAAGCGCTGAAGTCCGCAGAGTATCTGACCGCCTGGAAACCAGGCTGGATACCTATTCTTTTTTATCTCTGTTTGAAACGATTCTGACTGACCGCGGCACAGAATTCGGCGATCCAGAGGCCCTTGAAACAGGGATACATGATATCCAGCGTACCAGTATTTATTATTGCGATCCCATGCAGAGCTGTCAGAAAGGCGGTGTGGAGAATGTCCATACCATGCTTCGCAATGTGTTACCCAAAGGCTCCAGTTTTGAGCTGTTAACACAATGGGATGTGAATCTAATTGTAAATCACATCAACTCGACGCCCCGTGCCATCCTGAACGGACAGACGCCTTATCAGGTGGCATATAGAGACTTTGGGCCAGATATTCTTTCGACATTACACTTGAAGCCAGTCGCACCTGACAAGGTACAACTGGCTCCAAAGCTGATTAAATAAGTTTTACTAATACTCAATGAAATCTGATTCCAGAGACAGCAGGAATTCATAAGCCAATCTCTAAGCCCAATGGAATTTAGTCTCGCACACTATCCTCCGTTTGGCTTGTTTGCCGTACCCCAAAATAAAAATTTCACTGAATGATAAGCATAGTATAACATGTTTTTATTATTTTAGAACCCTCATTTTCTTTGGAAATGCAGAAGTTTCTCATGCATGGTAGAATCTAAGTCTGCACTGGAATTTACTTTTTCAATTAACCGACCTATATCTTTTCCCATAACAACCTACTAAAGTAAACAAACTTCCCATCAATCCATCTGCAAATCCGCTTCTCAATCAAATACGCCTCGCTGCTACACTCCGGATTGTCCTTATCCCATTCCGTATCCAGCAGAAATGCATCTACACTCTCGTAAGGAATCAGTGCATTAGCCGCCCGAAGCACTGCATCGCGGTCTGTATAATCAATGTCTATATCGAATTCTTTTTTCATAACTGCTGTAAATCCCAGACGGATCACCGGATTTTCATATATCATAAGTCCCTGCATAGAAACCTCCTCTAAACAATAGAATCTTTGTAAATCCGCAGGTTGCAGCAATCCTCCTGATTGGGATTTACATGATCTCGCCAATAAAAATAATGCTCTGTGACATCTTCACATACTGTCTTTTCCGGTATCAGTATTTTCTCGACAATTCTTATTTTTTCTGGTAACGGCAGATGGCGGTAGCCGCCCTGTTGCAGTGTATATTTGGTGAAATCCACATCCTTTAACCACTGTTTAATCCATGAGTTAATTCTTAAAAACTCAATAATGCACTTTTCAATTCCGATTGCATTCAATTTCTCAAAGTCCATAAATGGTTCTATTATCGGACTGAGCCGGATTGATACATCAAATCCAGCTTCCTGCAATCGTTGAATTGCATGGATTCTTTGAGACGGAGGGCTGGATTTCTCATATTGCAATGCCCTTGCATCATCGAGGCAGGTAACCGTGATCTGAATATGCGCCAATTCCTTATCCAATATATCCATGTACTCTGGCTCTGCAATCAGTGCAGACTTTGTCACAATCAGATATCCTATTCTGTAGCGGTTCATCTCAAGTATTGTCTGATAAATAACACGGTGTTTCAGTTCACACGGCTGAAAGCAATCCGTCATTCCCCCCCAGCCGGATGATAGCCCCCGGCTGGAGGTGATTGATTTTTCTTTTTACCTTTTTAATATCCGCAACACGCGGATTCGCAGCATCCCAAAATCCCCTGAAATTTAACAGGGAGCGCGCATAACAGTAATCGCACTTATGCTGGCAGCCGCACCCATAAGTATCCAGCCTCGTATTATACTTACACTTATCTCCCTCATTGCCTTGTACACTCTTATAAAAACTTTTAAATTCGCTTGTAAAGACCTCCTTCACTCAAAATATTGTTGTTTGGTGTCATCTTCCAATAAAATCACATTTGCATCACCTCTTTTTCCTTATTGCGGAGAGCAGTACCGCCCTGCTTTCATCTGATAAAGCATCCAGATATGTTCTTTACACCACTCCGCGGCAGTCATGATACAATGCAAATGAAAGGATAACGAAAAAGGCGCTCCTCCCAAAGCGCCTTAATCTTTTCCTCAAAATTTGATTTATTCCCGGCACAACTAATCACCGAAACAGATCCTCCACTTTCTCAATCCGTCCATGTTCCTCTTGACTGCGAGAATCTTCCTCTTCTGGCCTTCTCCTCGTCCCAGGTCTAACCTGTTTTCTTGAACGCACATGTTCCTGAAGGGTCAAAGGCTCCTCTTCCTTATCAGAGCAATCAAAATCCGGATTTTCTTTCTCTTTTTCCTCCACAGCCTCAGCCTTCATCTCTTTTGCCGTTCCCGCCTTCCGCCATTCCGGGATATGCATATCCGTCTTTTCCGGCTCCAAAAACTTTGCTTCCGGGTGTCTGGTATAATCAAGTTTTTTTACTCTCAATACCTTCTGCCCCCGGATAATCAACAAGGCCTGGTCAAGCGGGAACCGGAGCACCTCATCAGGAAGCAGCAGCATCCGCTTTCCAACCGAGGAAGACTCTGAATAATCCGGAACATAATCCGTCATTCTCATGGTCTGGAAGCTTTTACGGATGGAGGAAACCCCTACCGTAATCTCGCCGGAACGGCCGCTGAAATAGGTAGCCGTCGTCATATCATTACAGCCCAGAAACAATGAGGTATCACACCCTCCCAAAATTTCTTCCCACTGCCCATCCGGATACCGGTTCTGGAGCTGAGGTACGTTTTGGTACAGGATACACATTCCAATCTGCCTACTTCTGGCCGTTGCTAATTTTTTCTTGAAATCTGGCACTACTCCTAATAGCAATAGGTAAATCTCTGCAATATGCTCGGATTTTTCCCCTGCCCCACACCGTACTTGATTGTTTCCAATCATACGGCGCTCCACCAACGCATAATGCGCTGGCTTGTGCCTATCCCTCCGCCACTTATTATCATGGTTTCATCGGTACTGTGGCACTACTTTCACAGCTGCAGATGTGCTTATATGGCATCTGCCACCTTCGTCACAACCGTGGGATATTGCATTTACAGTCATTCTCCACGTCAGCTGTTTACTACGTTCCGCACAGCTTAGTATTGCTGGCACTTAGGCCGCACCTTTGACCCTGCCGGTATGAGCCTCGCATGATCCTGCAGGCTCCCTGTATCCTGTAAATACAGAAGGCATTTCATCCGAACCACTTTACTTTGCCTCACCGGCACACCATTGCTGGTATTTCCACATTTCTGCAGATTTCGTTTAGAGTCTTTCCTTCGGTACTTTGTCAGGCTCCGCCATTCTAGCCATATGCCAGCACCGTCCGCACTGTCATACACAGCCCATGCCTCCATAGACCTTTCCTTGTTCCTCATTAGGGTGTACTTCGCACGCCTTTACCGGGCTTATAACCCTGGATTTCCTGTAAAATCCGGCGCTATCCGGAGATCAACGAATCCCCTTCCGGGCGTTACCCCGTCATTTGAGATTTCAGCCGTGCAGTTCCTGAAATTCAGGCTGCAGCTTTGTCAGTATCCCTGTTTTTAACCGCAGAACGTATCGCACTGTTCGGAAATTCGTCCAGAATAAAGAAAACCGGAACCGGCAGCTTTCGATCTGGCTGCCGGTCTGCAAAACGTACCAGCTTTATGCATAAAAAGGAGACAAATAAGGTCGCAAGAACATCAAACGTGGAATCCTGATCCGAAGTAATGCAAAAATAAGCACATTTTTTCTGCCCCGGCAGCGTTAAATCAATATCCTTGTGGCTAGTAATTTCCTGCACCAGTTTATTCTGCATAATCTGCAGCCGGGTACCCAGACCCAGGATTGCATTTCCCTTCACCTTCTCAGCTTTAGAAAACAACCGGTACGGCCCTTTCGCCGGGTGCGTTTCCGGAAGTCCGTCAAAAATTGCGTCCAGGGCCTCCAGGCTTTGGTTTAAAAGCAGCTTATACGCCTCCGGAAACGTCCGGTCCCCATCTTGGTATTCCCGGTAAACATACAGACAAAGTGCCTTTAGCAAGTCCATCTCCGTATTATCATAAAAATGGTCAAATTTGTCCGTTGTATTACGGATAACCACATCTACAAAAATGTCAATCAGTCCGCCGTCATCAATCTCCGCCAGACAGTCCCATGCGTCCGAGTTCTCAAGGCTGATTAGATTCCACTGCTTCACGATGTAGCCATTCGCTTTTAAGTAGGACACCATATCCTCATAAAGTTCGGATTTGGGATCTGTCACAAACATGCTTTCCCCACGTTTTATACACTGGAGAATCATATTTCTGGAAACGGCCCTAGATTTCATGCTTCCCTGGGAGCCGCACACGGCAATATTCCGGTTGAGCATAGAATTTTTAGGCAGACTGATTACCTGTTCATTGTCGATATCCAGCCCCAGGAGGATACCGTCCACATTTTTTAAATCCTGATTAACGGCCAGTACCTTAGCCCGCTCCTCCTTTGTCATGTAACCGGCAGTTCCGTAGGTTCCCTTTTTGGAATACTCAAAATTGCGCTCCTCGTCCATCTGATCTCCGGCAGCACTTCCCCGATAAATAACGACTCCTCCGATAATCAGGAATAGTAACAGGGATATCACTGTATTTTTTAGCCCCGTCAACGAAAACATGCCATAATACAGGCAGATAAACGGATTAAACCGGATTGAACCGGCATCTTTGAAAATCTGTGTAAGCAGGCCTCCCACATAAAAAGCCAGCACGAAAAAAGACAGGCCAAACAGAATCCGTTTCACTGTTTTCCTGTCCATCTGTTTTATTTTATCCAACATTGACCGACCGTCTACCTTCCCTTCCTTCATGATTTGCAGTCTGATACTGAACCAGGTTCCCATAGTAATTACCCAGGGTATTGACCGCATTATACAGGCTTGTAATAATTACTGCCCGAATATTATGAGCCTTCCTTTCATTCTGTCTCAACGTATTTAACACATACTGCATATGAAACAGATTCAGTTTATAAAATTGCGCCTTTACCTGTTCCACATTCCGATCTTCCTTGTTGACCCGAATGGTCTCTGCCCCTGATGTCAGGACATCAACCGCAATCCGTACCATTTCGTCAAGACGCTCATCATCTTGATAATCATGCTTTAGTATGCCATACTCAATCTGCGCCTTAAACCGTTCTTCCACCTCCTGATAAGATAAGATGGGATAATCTCTGTTGTAATCTACTGAAGTAATCTCTGTATTTGTCCCACCAGTTTCAGTTGGAGGTCCCCCGCGTTCTGGTGGTACCCTCCCACCTATTTGGGTGACACCTCCCACCAATACTGGTGGGATATCCCTCTCATTCTGGTGAGATACCGCGCAGACGCCAGAGGTATCACTTATTTGAGTGGGATATCTCCCATACTTTTCCTCTGACGCAGTTTCACCGGACATTTCCTCTGCCGGATATGTGAGTGCAAGCAGTGTATCCACATCTAAATCAAGGAACAGAACATTAGGCACCTGCTGCCCATTAATACAAAGGGTTCTGAACACCCTTCTAACCACCCCCAGTTTCTCCAGCTCCACAACGGCATTGTTGGCATCCCTCTTGGAAATCCCAAACTGATCCGCCAGCTGCTGGTAGCTTCTCTGCAATAAATCTGAATGGAAGCGTTTCCGGAAACCGATAAGCTGCCCGCTCCCTTCATCCCTGATTTCCGCCGCCCGGTACCAGTACACAATATCAGAGAGGATTACGATTGCATTTAGATACGGCTTTCCGGTCGATTTGCATATGGTCTTATACCAGGCTGCTGGTATGATATTACCTGTGATATTGATTCGGCTCATCCGGTCCACGGTTCGATTACCGGTTGTAAAATCACTGTCCATACAATCCTCCCTCTATGTTTTTCACGAGATAACAATTCACTTATTCTGTCCGTCTATATTATATAAAAGTTCAAAAAAAGAGCGGTAAAACTGCCACCGCTCTCACATTACTTAACTATAAACAATTCCATTCCTGGGATAAAGGAAATTGATATGCCATATCATATGCTGCTATTGCAGCTCTATTAACATCAATAATTTCTCCGAAGTCTCTGTCCTGTCCTCTTATTCCCTTTTCCCGTAAACCAGCCAGCAATTGTTCAGCCGTTTCTAATAACAATAAATGTGCATCTCTGGTTTCCTTATAAGTTTCACGCACACTCATTTGGCACTGTTTTCTCAAACAAAAAAGATAATGTCTAAAAGCCTCCTTTTCACCAAACCCAGTAGATGATGGCAAACCCAGTCCAAACAGCATATCACTATATGGATTTTCCATACTAGCTGCAGGTTTCAACTTATTCAACAAATTCATACGCTTGGCTATATCTAAAAAAGGAATTTTAAACTCCGATAAAGCTTGTGGGCTATAATACCATATAGCTCTCCGACTAATATTTTTCTCTTCTACAGTTTCAAAATGTTCTGGTTGAAACCAACGCAAATTCAAGAAATTACCGGAAGCAATTGCGTCACATTTAGCCAGTGATAAGCAAAGCAATTGATGACTTGCATAGCCCACTATTGTCTTCTTGTGCTGTCTTTTAATTCCAGCAATTAAAGACAATAAATTTGACACCCACAAAGGTTTATCTACTAAATAATATCTTTCAGGGTGTTCACAAACAATATAAACCCCATCAACCTCCCATTCCTCTACATAGGCTATCACCTTTTCTATCTGTTCTTCGTCATTCATAACATCGCCAGACAACGAAATCGTATGTATTCTACTAAATTCTGCGCCATATTTCTTGGCACAATTTATTGCCATCTTCTGAACTCGATTCCATAAATCATCTATTTTCGTCGCAGTAAAAGCCGGCAAAATTAATGACTCTGAATCTACTTCACGGTTTAACTCAACAAGTTTATGTATAGTATCATCAAGCCCACCGCTTTCAAGCATCGTAAATTCATCTTGAGGCCAATATGCATATTTGGCGAGATTTTTTTGAAACTTACGCGGATAATATAATTGCGGATCAACTAAAATGCTTCCATTTTTCTTGTGTATTTTTCCAGCAAATCCACCAATACTTTTAGGTATTATATTCATAGGGCTAATAATAATAGTTCCACTACCAAAGTCTTCTATATGTTCTTCAGCCAACGATTGCATGCCATGTCCCATTTGTATAAATAACTCCATTATACATTCCCCCTTAATAGATAAATGTTGGTTTTGCCGCTTCTAACCAACCTATTGCTTGCTCTGCTGTCCTTGGTCTGCGCGAAGGATATTTTCCCATCATCGCACCTAACAAAGCCATAAACTGACTTTGTGTATCTCCTTTGATGGAATATTGTACTGGTGTGATTGTCTCAGTTCTTTGTAACACTTCCAATACATTAATCGCATTTTCCCGAAATGGGTTTTTACCTGTTATACATTCATATGTAACCACACCTAATGAAAAAATATCTGCCCGTGAATCTATGTCCTTTTTTAAATTATTAAATTGTTCAGGAGCTGCATAACCAGGGGTATGTGGACCCATTAAAGCCTCTGTCTTCGTGAGTGATGTACCATTAATGATCCTAGCTATACCAAAATCAAGAAAGTATATCTTTCCATCCGTTGTTCTTATAATATTTTCCGGCTTAACATCTCTATGGACAATCCCCTTACTTTCGATATTTTTGATAAAAAAAAGACCTTGTTCTAAAAAATCTACTGCTTCTTCCAAAGAGAATTTCATTCCCTGTCTTAAAAGTTCCCGCAATTCTGTACCGCATATTTTTTCTTCTACAATATATAAAGTTTCAGTATCATCATATATGACTGTACCTGTTTCATACATTTTCGGCACCGCATCTAAATTTAAACTTCGACCTATTTCGATTTCTCTCATTGATCGTGGATCATTTAGCGAAAAGTATAACTTTATAACACACTCACCGTAATCTTTATGTGAAGCACTAAAAACCAGCTTTTGTCCCCCTCTAGCCAATATTGAAACCTTGTCATACTCTTGGCTCATTTCATCAAATCGTCTCATCTCTACATTACCCTCTCTTTAGCATACACTTGCAACCGATTTCCCAATCCATTCATTAAACTGCAAAGATAAGTAGCTGGATGGCAAAGCAAGTTTTTGTGCTTCGACCACCTTTCTAAATCCATTCCGTTTGCAGTATAAACCAACACCCTGTTTTTGAAAATTATTAAGAGTTACTTCCTGAGGTCTTTCAATATTGGTCAAAGCATACGACTGTGAAGCAAACCAAGTGTTAATCAATGATTGTTCTGCAACCTTTTTCATATCACTAATTTTAGCCTCTACTGAAACCAACTTTTTTATGCTGTAGATATTTTTCAGTTTTTCTGCTTTCCATTTACCATTTACTCGTATAATCATTTTTGCATCTATTAAACATTCAATTGATTTTAATATTTGCTTTTCAGGTAATTTTAAAGTATTAATTAATTGTTCTCCGGTACAGCCCTTTGATAAAATAAAATGCGATAGCACTTTTAAATCATAAATATCTAATTTTTCCCTTTCTTTAGACCAATTTTCTAATATGTCTGGCGAATATGTTGCGAATACTATATCAGGAAAACCAGAACTAACCCTTGGTTCAACAAAAACCGCCAAATTATTTACCTTATTATCTTTCAAAAACTTATCGCAATAAAACTCGATGAATTCTTTTACTAACTCGATTTCTTCCCCTTGAGTTGCTGTCCGAGTAAACAAACCTATGTTTGGTACATTTTTTTCAAAAATTTCTATCCGCTCCATACAACACCTCATGTTATTTTAATTTTACCCTGTTTTCATTATATAACAATATCAAAAACTTTTGTACATATTGTTAAGAAAATTTTCTAATTTCTTGATTCACGTTATCACATGATTGGTTGGCATTGCCAAACTAATTATAGCACAAAATACTCCATAGTTTGATGATTAATCAGCCCCTATATTTTATGTACATATTCCAGATACTGAATCGCCTTCTCCCTCACAATCCCCTTCACAACAGCTTCACCCCCCATATATGCCCTCAGCGCCTCCTCCTGATAATCAAAGCAGTAAATGATTCCCCTCCCTTCCCGTTCTATTTTTCCGCAGACCCTCTTTAATCTCCAAAGCTCCAGATCATAACAAAAGTACACCTGGTTCCCGTCACGGTCCACACCATCGTCTAACGCCCCGTCTGCTCCATTTATCTTCCACAATGCCGTACAGAGGAAGTCCCTCAGCCTTCTGTCCTCCTCCGGGTTCATCATCAGCCGCACCTGTAACTGGGCTTCCTTAATCAGCGGTATAAAATAAATCCGTTCATAGATATCATCCAAAGCAAACAGATTCCCCTTAATCCCTCCGTCACTTTCCAGGAGCCTTAAAAGCATATCCGTCCGGTTCCCAAACATCACTGCGTCTGCAGGTGAGTGATACCCCTTATTCCGAAAAACAGCCTCCATACGGCTTCGCATGGTGCGCTCTGTTTTCTTTGCCCACTTCATCAGGCTATCCATCGAATTGTACACAATATACGGTTTTGCGGCAGTTAACAGCACCCCGCAGGCTCTGGAACCGCCAATCTCCTTTGCCATACCACGTTTAAACTCCAGAGTTCCGTAATATCCCCCCATATCCCTCCCAATCATATCCTGTCCTTCCCCAGACGGAACGGGATGGAACATAGGGAAGAAAAAATCCGGTTTACTGCTCTTATAAACCGGAACGCCAGCCACAGACAGGTAAATCCACACCATGCTCATCCGGTACAGCCTCAGACGCTTATCCGGTTCGCTTTTTATATGGTTCGTCTCCACGGAACCGCAAAGAAATGGGGTGAAATCTTCCGGCCACAACTCCAGCAGCCTTCTCTTTGCCTTTGCTTTAAGCACATATCCTTTAAGCCCGTCTTTACAGCGCAGGCTAATATAACCTTCCCGCTTCAACCGGGTAATCAATGCCGCGCTATAAGAACAGGAGCCAACTGCATATACCGCCCAATCTGCCGGCATTTCCCCGCTTACTCCAATCAGCATCAGTAGACGGACTGCCTTACTCTCCTGGTCCATATTCACCACCTCACCTGTCTGCCCTTTTATTCCGTATCATTCCAAAACCGTACCCTACTGACTCCATACCTGGGTAAAAATCCCGGGATTTTCGCTGCCACCTCCTTGAAAAACCATACTTCTTTCCGTAACTGTACCCTATCGAAAATTCAGCAAAAAATACAGACACTTTTTCGATACCCCCTACCCGGAGCAAACTGCACGGTTCTGCATATTATCCCCCAACCATCCAGGGAATTTTTCATTCTCCATGATAACAAGATAGGTCCTGTCTTCTTTCCCCAGCATAGTAGTGTGATAGCTGTTTAAATAAAGTCCGCTGTCTGTCTTTAAGAAGAAAGCTCCCACCACGTCCAGGATATGTTTTTCCTCCAGATTATCATGATCTCTCACTCTGGCAAGTGGAAGCCCGGAATCATACACATGCAGAAAACAGACCGTGCAGCACTCATACTGGGGAACCTCGCCCTCGTTGTCTTCCTGTCTTGTGCGCCAGTGTTTCAGCGCCAGGTAAAGCGGCTTATAGATGTAATCCGTGTAATCGCTCTTTCTGTGCGGAACCAAAAACGGAAGGGCAATGGTCATAACTCCGTCCTGACAGGCCACTTCTATTCCATGAATCCCAATTAAATCCTCCTTATATGCCTCATATTTTCTGGTATCAAAGGTCACTTCCAGTACCAGACGACGCATTTTCTCTGTCAGCCGCTCCGATAATCTGGCGGCCTCCAATATCAGATCATTAAAATTCTCATACTGGCTATTGATATACTGCTTTGTCCTGGCAGACAAAAGAGTCCTGGCCTCTGCCACCGATATGTCCAGTCTCCCGGCTGTCTTTTGAACTTCATCCAGCTGTTGTCCCATTTTTGAGAAGGCGTCAGTCTTCTCATGATTTTGTGTAGTATTCGATTTCTCCATCTCCTTTCACCAAACAATAACCTATCGCCGGCAAACTTACTTTCTCAATCACGGCAAAGTCCGGAACCGCAATGATATGGCTGCATGAATCCCTGCATTTTCTCTGGAATACACTGTTTACCAGCTTTACATCATTCAAACCGATGTACAGGATATCAAATAATTCCTCACCGCTGACAAATATAATACGGACCGGATACTCATCCCGGTCCGCCAGAAAATGTTCTGATACCGGTCTCTTTTTCATCAGGCTGATTAACACCCAGAACGCCTGCAGCGTTCCCTTGTCTCTGGCCGCATAGGAATTCTCATTTAAGTACACCATCTTTGTCACCGGGCTGCTGCCGATGCGGTTGTCCTTCTCCAGACGTTTTAGTGCTCTGCCCACCGCGCGCTCCTGACTGAAATACGCATACACCTGTGACCTCAGAAGTACATTGTACTTCTGAATTAAGTCCAGAACTTCTCTGTCCTGTAACGCTCCTTCCTCCATCCTGCCCTCCTGTTATTTCTGGTTTATTATGTCTTTATGACGTAACAATAGACGATTACGCTTTCATGACGTATTAGCCCTGTGATCAGGCAACCGCGTCCTTGCTTATACGCATTATCTGCGTCTTTTATGCATTATCAAAACGCTTTCCCATAGCCCCCTTTCCATACCGCTCCAGCCGTTCCCGCAATTCCTTCAAGTCCTTCCGGTCCGTCGTGATTAAATCCTTCTCCAGCTGGCTTGCCCGGAACTCAACCGTCAGGTTATTATTGTTTGTTGAAATCATACCATTGCCGCGTTCAAACCGTACTATGGACATCATCTCTGCCTCCGACAAATGCAGAACCTCTTTAATCTGTTCTGCTTCATTGTTCTCCATATTCAGAATGATTTTTGTCTTTGCATTGTTGATAATACCACGCCCGTACTTCCCGTCCTTCAGGGCAAAGAAATCCGTCAGATCCTGGGTTGCACATACGCCGGAACCGCCGTATCCCCGTATGATTTTAAAAATCTCCAGCACATATTCCGCCGCCATCTCGTTAGAGGCCGCCCCAATGAGTTTCCAGACTTCATCAATAAAAATAGCCTTCTCCACCGTCCGATCCTCCTTTGCTTTCGACCAGACAAAATCAAGAGCTACAAACATACCCACAGTCAGCAGATCCCCGGACAGTTCCGAAATATCCAACACCACATATTTGTTGGATAAATCCACATTGGTCTGCTGGTTGAAGCTGGAGGCGGAGCCGTGTACCATGCGGTTTAAAATATTCGCCAATCGTTTTGTCTCCGTCTTCTCCATCAGCACTTCATAAACATCTCCAAGAATCGGCATCGCCCTATAACGTCCTGGATTTTCCGGGTCAATCAGGCTCTGGTTTTCATGGGTAATGCCTTTCCGGTTATATGTAATGATAAGCGCCTCGTCCAGTAGCTGCTTTTCCTCATGGCTCATATCAGGAATCAGCAGGGAAAAGAAAATATGTAGGTCCTGTATTTTAGAGGCAAGCTCGGAATGCTGTACCAGGGGACCGTCTAAAATATCGCTGGCGGCCTTATCCGTTTTGCGTATCTCCATCACATTGATACAATTCAATGAAGCCGGGGAGATTTGGATAAAAGCGCCGCCAATATTCTCACAAGCCCTTGCAAACTCATGCCCCTTATCCGGCGCGATAATAAATACCTGAATCCCCTTGCGCCTCATCCGTAAAGCCATAAGCTGGAGGGTAAAGGTTTTTCCCGCCCCCGTAGTCCCCATGATTGCCATGTTGGCATTTTTGTAAATCTCCGAATTAAAAATATCCACGATAACCAGGGAACTGTTCGCCTTGTTAACTCCCATCAGGATTCCGTCCCGGTCCGACATTTCATAACTCGTAAATGGATAACAGCTTGCCACGCCGCTGGTCAGCAGATTCCGCTTCGATCTCTGGTATAAGTTCTTATCCAGGTTAAGCAGCGGCAGGGCCGACTGAAACGCATTTTCTTCCTTAAACAGACAGGACATGGTATCAATATCCTGGGAATTTAAAAGCTTTTTCATCTCCTTCGCCCGCCACTCAACCTCGTCTGCACTGTAACCGGTCACGGTAATCAGAATACTCATATAATACAAATCTTCACTGCTTCCCAAACCATTTTTAAGGTAGTATCCCGCCTGAATGGACTCCGCCAGGTCATCATAATCGCTGTTGGTATCTGATACCTCCTTGATTTTTGAACTGTTCAGACGGATTCTGCGTCCAATCCGCTCCACGCTTTTCGCCTTGTCCTGCTTATACAGAAATACATCAATATCAATCCCCTCGCCGGCATTTACCAAAAGCGACAGCCAGCCAGCCGGGACACGGCTCCGGTAACCGGCGGAGGGAATAAACAGATATGTATGATATACCCCGTCCATGACAATATAGTTTCCATGCTTAAAGTCAATGGATTCCGGGGCAAAGAATTCTGTAATTGGTATATTCTCTACACTTTCTTCCCCGTTCTCCCTAATATACCACGCAACCACCTCATTCATATGCTGGTTCAGCGTCTTCATCGTACTGGTTCTCCGGTTCAAGATATGGTAAAGCACTTCCACACAGGCCTGCGTATCATGCTCCGGGATAATCACCTCATTGCCGCATTGTGACAAATACTTTTTAGCAGTCTGCACCGCAGTATTTAAGACTGCCACAATATCATTTTCATTTTGATTGCGGCTGCTCCGATAGGTCTCATATTCAAAAATCAGAAAAAACCTGCGTGAAATTGCCTCACGGGAGCCAACAGATCGAATCAGTGATGCGTAATCTTCCTGCAAAAGACGGCACCGCTCATCCGTTTCTTTCTCTTTATCCTTACGGATATTTTCAAGAAAGCCTGAAATATCCGCCTTTTTTGACAGCACTTTTATCTGAAGCTTCACAGGTGCAATCTTCAAGTAACCGATAAAAGAATAGATGATATTCCGCTGTTCAACCGGGCTTCTAAGCAAAAAGTTGACCGGCATTACCTCCACAATCTTAACGTGCCTTCCATCATCTGTATGAATGATTCCGTCTGTAATGCCTGTTATAGGAATACAGCCGGCAGCTAAAGTTCTGGGAACCGGCCCAACATCGACCGGACCCTCCGGGCGGAAAGGCTTGCAGCTTCGCTTCGCTTCTCTTTCCTTCTTTTCTTCCGGCCTGGTTTTAATTCTGCCAAGTTTTTTCGTTCTTCTTTCTCTTGAATATGCCTTTTTTATCGTTCTTAACTGGCTTGCCGGACTCCGCTTCCGCTCTGCCATGCTTTTTTCCGCCATCTCCCTTCCTCTGCCTCCTCTCTCTGCGTTCTCTGTCTCTGGCAAGCTTTTTCAGCCGCCGGTTCCGTTCCAGCCGGTACCCGGTATCCGGGGGAGCCAGCACCCGGCGCTGCCTGATATATCGGAAAAAACTTATTAAAAACGCAGTCAGACTCTCTCCCTGTATTCCAATCAGGGAAACAATCATAACCGGAAGAATGACAGCCACACCGATGTATATCTTAATCTTCAAAGTAGTATCCAGCATTGTCAGCGGCTTTAGCATAAAAAATACCAGGATTGCTGTTTCGACTGCATTCCTGGTTCGTAATCTTCCTGACAATACGGTACCCTCTTCCGCATAATTTGGCGGTATAAAATATAAATCAATTCGCTCCTTTGGTTCTGACACCTTACCTAATCACCTCTTTCCTCGCCTTCATCGTCTGCGCTTCGTCCAATACCGATACAATCCATATACCGCAATAAAAATCACAATCAGCAGGTAAATCTCCGGCCAGTGCATTGATGTTATTTCTTTCCTTTTGTCATAGCTGCTTTCATGAACATCAATGGAAAACGGTTCGGCTCTCCCTGTTTCGGCGCCGTTTTCCTTTACCAAGTCCCATGCCGCGTCATCAGCCAGCTTACCGCCTTCCGGCAACACCTGTATCTCTATCAGGCAGGTGTTATCATCCTTTATTTCCAGGACTTCCGTCCCCATACTGACCTTATAATGTGTTTTGTTCCATATAGCCTCAGCTTCCTTAACCTGATAACGCCCCTTGGGCACTGGAAGATTATAACGGTACTCATTATAGCGTGTCAGGCAGCAGGTCTTTTCCATATGCGTATCCACATTTTCAACCACAACCTGGATACTGCCTGAAAAATATTTGATAACTTCCCCCCGAACTGCCAGGGTTCCGGCCACAGCTTCCGTATCCGTAAAATATGCAGCGTAGTCATCTGTCTCCAAAATACGGTCTGCTTTCACCACTACATTGCCGTCCTCAAATTTTACATAGCTGCCGTTTTCCGGATCAAAGGCCCAGCCATCATATATCATTCTTCCATTCTCGCCAAAGCCATGCCCATCTTTCCATTCCGCAATCACCGGAATATCCTGATTTTTCGCAGTAACCGCTTTGCCATAAACAGGCTCTGACAGAGTGAAAACAGCTAACAGGATTAAAGCCATGCGTATGCTTCTGCACTTCATCACAACCTCCCTCCTCTATTTTCCAATAATCCAGAAAGCGCCGTCTTCCAGATTTCTGCCATACGATTGAATGGTATCAACGCTGTAAACCTTCCCCGTCCTGCTCCGGCTTCCCGGATCAGCAATCGTTATGTATCCCTGTGCATCTACTCCTGTAAGTACGATATAGTGTCCGCTGCTTCCCGATATTGTATTGGGGGCACAGATTACCACAATCAGCTTCCCCTGCTTTAATGATTGAACTACCTCCGACATCCGGTTCTTCCCGACACGCTTTACCGACAGCCCCCAATGACGGGCGGCATTGGCTGGAAATGAATGGCTGGTTCCCTGCCCGGAAACATATTCTCCATGTTCAATGGAATAATCAGCCATCATTTTAGGCGTTACCGTCTCCCCGGTTAAGGTAGATATTACAATTGCCATCGCAGTCGGACCGCAGCCGGCGCTGCCAATGGTGCTGGTGCCATACTTCATACTTCTCCACGGCTCCTCTCCCTGATTAAAATATACGACTTCCTTCACACAGCCGGAAACCGTTTCATATGTAATGGTATCGCCTGCAGTATCAATATCGCCCCAAATTCCATCTTCGGAAGCTCCCACGCCTGTTATAAATTCCTTCCAGCTGAACATCTGAAACAGGATATCCTTCATGGCGCGTGACCCGTCCTGAATTGCCTGCAATAGTTTGACCACCAGATTAAAAAGAGAGCGGCTTGTCACATAGCGGTACTCATATCCTGTACTGGTTTCCGTCAGTTCATGGTTCAGCTTCAACAAAATAGAATACTGTGCGATGGTGGTGGTTGTTTCTGTTTTCTCCTCCCCCTCTCCCTCTGAAATGGTCACTTCCCTGATTCTCGTCAAATTCCAGCCAAAAAATGTATCCAGCTCGGAATTAATCGTTGTTTTCATCATGTTAAGGGAAACGCTGTCAGTAGAGCCTGCCTCGATTCCACCATCCGGTATCTCGCCTCCTCCTAACAGCGCCATGACCTTTGCTACATAAGCCGGTGTTTCCCCGTTTTGAGGAATCCGGTATCCTGCGTCCCGCACCGCCTTTCCGCCTGCGTTATAAGCTGCTATGGCAAGCTCAAGACCATTTGGATAAGCTGAAAATGCCCTGATTTGTGCAGCAATATACTTCGCTCCCCCCATAATGTTCTGCTGAGGGTCATAGGGATCCGTAACACCCAATTCTCTTGCAGTCGCCGGCATTAGCTGCATAATGCCAATCGCCCCTGCATGTGACACTGCATTAGGATCAAAATCAGATTCTGTTTTTGCCATTGCTTTTAAAAGAGAGACGGAAACATCATAAGTAGCAGCTGCCAGTTCAAAATACTCATCGTATTCACTGGTCAAATCCGTTGAAAAGGAATCCTCCCCTCCGTAACCGCCGAAGCTCCTGATCTGGGAACCAGTCCACTTCTCCTCGAACATAACTGCCAGATACCGGCTTAACTGAGGAACCAGAACTGTATCATACTCATCCCTGATAATTTCATATTCATCACAGCCTGAACCGTCAAAGTCATCTTCTATCTCCTCCAGAATTTCATCCCGCTTTCCCTCAATCAATGACAGCACCTCGTTTTTTGCCTCCGTCTGTGACAGAATCGTCTCGATGCGTGTCTGTAAATTCAGCAATTCCGACTGTCTTGCCTGGTTCACATAATCATCCGGGCTGCTAAAACCAATATAGGACAGCACCAGAGATAATAAGTTTGCCACAATGTACATAATGAGAAAGATGATAACAAGCAAAGAGCCTATAAACTTCCAGAATGTCTTACTGGTAAGAACAGCTGCAATCACTGCCCCCAGCGGTCCTCCTGCGGCGGCTCCCACAGTTGCTCCTGCAGAAGCTCCGCCGCTTCCGGCCGCGCCAATCGCCGCCTGGGCCGCTTGGACGGAATGGGCTGTCTGGTACACCTGGTTAGCCGCCTTCGCTGCCTGGGAGGCTTTTTCAGCCACCTGGTCAGGGAAATCAGAATCCACTCCATCTCCTCCTATGCGTCTCACCTCCCCCTATTTTTCTTAGGGTTGTTCTTCCCTTTTGTCCTGTTTCCCGGAGCATTCTCCTTTTTGGGAGCCGCCTTCTGTTTCTTCTTAGGCACTTCCGGCAGTACTTCTTTATAGGTCTTCTCGTAATGGACCTTACCGTCTTTTTGCAGGGTAGCCTTGATTCCGGCCTGGATCGGTTCCAGTTTCACTTCATAGAACCACTTTCCGTCTGCTTCCACAACCCGGTGAGGCGTGTTGGGTTTCTCATATTCATCAGCCGCAAATCTGGCATACTTCACGCCATCATGCTCAGACTGCTGATAATTCTGTGGCATAGTCACACCGGCCGGCTGACCTGAAACACCCTGACCGCCGCCGGATATTCCGCCAGCCGCCTGGATGCCTCCGTCACCGATTCCTGTTCTTCCCGGCTCTAAAGAACCTGCAACTCCTGTCTGGGAAGCAACACTGCTTCCAGCTTCTGTTGTCATTGCGCTCCTGCCGGTACCTGACTCAATGCCGGACAATCCGGCATTCGTACCATTTTCATTCCCTGATATGCCCTGTGCATCTGCCATCTGCAAAATACCGCTTTCATGGCTGCCTGATATTGCAGAACCATCTTGCGTAAATCCATCTGTGCCATCTCCCGTATCAGCACTTTGGTAACCGGAATCAAAGGAAATCCCAGCACCAGAAGCATTTCCATCATCAAAGGAAACACCACCTGCGTTCATGGTGCCCAGACTTTCTGCCATACCGGTGTCTACGCTGTCTCCGGAGCCAATACCCATATTGTCTGCAATGCCGGTGTCCAGTCCTCCGCTGATGCCTGAACCATCAGGAGTATTGGCATCTATGCTGCTTTGATCTGAAAACGCCCCACCCATATCGGCGGCGTCAAATGCATCATCATAATCAAACGGGCCGGCTTCTACTGCATTTCCTCCGGTCTCAACCGCTCCATCAAAGGTATCAGCCGGAACTGCCCCATTCTCGCCGTATCCCATATCAGAATTCACCATGCCAGAGTCCATATCACCGGTAAACGGACCTTCATCATAGCCGTCCGAAATAGGTGTTTCAAATCCCATGTTATCAGCAGCCTTTCCGCCATCTGCAAAATCATTATTCTTTGCAGACGGATTATCCTGGTAAGAAGGTACACCCATGTCCGCACCAAATGTTTTATTATCCGGCGCATAAGAATCCTTTGGCATTCCATTCGGCTTATCCTGGAAAGCACCAGTTTTCTGTCCTGACAATGGCACTCCCATATCGGAACCATTTCCCGCCATCGCCGCCGAATCTTCGCCACTTGACGTTTTCCCACCTGCCCCGCTAAAGCCCGGATTTCCCATCGGTATCGGGCTACCCATGCCAGAAGCCATTTTACTGGCTCCTGCAGCCGGACCTTTCCTGCCTCCTGACGGTGATCCATGCCCTCCGGCAGAACCTCCAAACTGGGAAAAGACACGTCCCAGCATCATCATAACACCAAGACCTCCCATACCAGGGCTTGTCCGCCCCAGATTAACGCCCAGTGACGCCATATACGAGTCCAGTTTAAACACAATCTTGCCAAATCCGACCAGACACAGGGTTGCCGCAAAAAATTTTGTGAACCCATAACCACTTGCCATCATATTTCCATAGCCGCTTAAATAGACTTTCAGGCACCATGCATCCAATATAATAAGCACCACCTGCCCGCCAAACATTTTAGACCAGGAGGACAGGATATTGTTTGTGGCTTTCGATCCTCCTGTCGCAAAGGCAAGAGGAGCCGTGTATGAAAACACGCCGAGAAGGACGTACCGTTCCGCCATAATGAACAGAAGTTTTAAATAATTCCAGGCAACCATAAACTGAATAATTACCATCAGCAGCTGGATATTCAATGCGTCAATTCCAAGTCCTGATGTAACAGCTTCAGCCGCAGAGGTAAAATCGGCAAAAGATACAACCGTGATATGTGTTCCGGTCACCCAGTCATACGGCGTCCCCGCCACATCAAGGACGTAATTCACGATACTCTTCGCTCCTGTCACCATAAAAAGGCAGATACAACTCCGTATTACAAGCTCCATCGGGTCTTCCGAATTTAAGTATTTTCCAAACATGCCCTTTAAAAGCTGCCAGATAAAAATAAGCAATAAAATAGCAATCGCCAAAGGAACGATTGCCTCCCTGTATAAGTCCTTTACCACGCTGAACAATTCCTCAAATAAATCAAGATCGCAGGATAACAGCTCGGTAAAAACCTGATTTACAATCTCCATCATATCAATGATAAACTGTGAACACTGCTCTCTGACCGCTTCAAGAAGCATTTGTATCAGCCATCTCATACTTTATGGCATGTTTTCAGCCCAACTGACTTTCCTTTCAAATACCCCTCCTTTCTGCCGGGGAAGCGCCGGCATATTTTTTAGGATTTGTTAACCGCTAAACTCACTCTTTGGTATGATCTTCTCCATGTAGGTTACGATAGCTCCAAGCGTCATTAACACTGCCCAGCAGACCACAATACGTTTCAGCCATGCACGCGATTCGTCCACGGTCTTTCCTGATTTTGAAAAGTTCATCAAAAACAGGCACACGGCCGAACATACCACAGCTGCCACCGTGGCAATGCCGGCAACATCCTTGTAGACACTCTGCATCGCGCTTTTGGCAATGTCGAAAATATCATCTGCCGATACCGACATAATCAGGCAGGCCGTACAAGTCACGGCCATAAACGCAAAAAACGCAATCTGCGGGATAACAGTTATCATGTGGTTGCGTTGTACCTGCTGCAACTCTGCCATCATTCCCGCTGCTTCCACCTCCGCCATTTCTTTTATATTCTTCCAGTGCGTATGTTTCTTTTCAGAATGCAACTTCCTTTCACCTCCAGTTCCAATTTACGGGTAACAAAAAAGCAACCATTCCGAAAAATGATTGCCGGACCCCACCTATTCAGTTGTATCAGATTTATGGCCTCCCATCATGTCCTCATGCATAGAATCTGACTTTATCATTATAATTCTTTTGAAATTGTGTGTCAATGTTGTTGCTGACGCAATAGTGTCTTAAAATTGTCTCAATGTTGTTATACCATTCCCCACCTTCCTTAAAATAAGCTAAAATAGATTGATTTCAAAGGAGAAATATCCTGTTTTAAGAACACATACTTCTGCTCCTCCACCTGCTTCTCAACCGCTAATTTTACTTCCAGATTTTTTAGCCTTGTTTTTCTACTTCCACACCATCTGGGCTTCTCAATCCGTAAATGCACCACATAATTCAGATATTCCAGCACGTCGCCAGGCATCAGCTTATTCCCGTATTCTTCCAATATCCGCTTCAACGTTCTTCGGACCCCTTTCATAAGCCCCTCCACATGCGCGCCTCCCTCCTGTGTTATCTGGCTGTTCACATAACTTTTCCTTATGCCCCCCTTGATTGAGAAAAATACAGGACAACTTCTCCCGTAAACTGATTTCCCACTATATTCACATTCAGAATACTCCCGACCCCAAACAGCGAGTAATCCCTTTTCAAAAAATACCCAATATCGGATGGAACCCGGACTTTGCACCCATTCTCCTCATTCGCCAGGTATATAATATACGGGTTCAGCGCCGCCAGCTCAATCATTCTGCCCATAATTAAAAAATAATCCAATTCTTTGGCAGCAAACACCGTACAATCCGGTTTCCAGACAATTCTCGTTCCCGCAGCAACCGTGTGATTATGGTTCTCTGCGGCAATAATGCCCTCCTCTGTTCGGATAAACTGTCTTTCATTCTGATACTCGAAAAACTCTCCCAACGCGCTGGCAATCCCCATATCTCTGGTATAGCTGTTATTATTGGCTAACTGATAACTCTCACAGACAATCTCCACCACATTCTCTGCCCGCAGCCATACGGAAATCGTCTTTTCTGTGGCATCCTCTAACATGCTTTCCACCAATCCGTACAATAGCCGGTAAAGTCCATTCCCCTTTGTAGAACCGATATACATACCTGGACGTTTTCTAACGTATCTGTATAAATCCCCCGAAAACAGGATTTCCCCAATATCATGATAAACAGACGGCTTATAACTTACCATATACGCCTTGCCCAGCAGAAAGGAATACATGGGTGTCTGCCCGACATACAGGATATCTCCCGTTTTACCCACAATGGCGGCACCCGTCACATATTTCATGCTCTTTACTTCTCTTGCCCTGAGCCTCTCATCCACATGATCGTCAATCAGATATTCCTCCATTTCCCGGAAAATCCTCTGATCCCTGATTTCTTCTACCTTCAGGTGTGATAATTCTCCTGTGCCAAACCGTTCTACCAGCAGCATTTTCGTAGACTTTCCTTCCTGCCTCGGACTTATGCCATAGGAATTTTCACGCTGCATTTTTATCCAGACAGACAGCAGCCGCACAAATTCCTCCCCAAAGTCAACTGTTTCCTTAATCTCATACTTAACAAACGTCTCCCAAGAAACAGCTCCCGAATAACCAGTAATCCTCTGCCCCACTAAATCCACCTTTTGTGCCAGCTGATTAATATCCTTCAGCTGCAGCCGTATATTTTCAACGATTGCTAAATCATTTCCTGCCATACACACCATCCTCTTTTCCGCATACCCTGCGACAACTGTACCGGACTGGCAATAAAGCCAGCCCGGCAGTTATATTGTCATTCCTTTCGGTATATCAATCATCTCAGGCTACTGCTCCCGGAAGAAAAAACAGTCTCCCTATTCATACAATTATAGGCTATAACAGCCTGTTTTTAAATACCAAAAGCCATATACCATATATAATTCCCCTTTTGTTGTCTTTTCCTTATCAACCTGCTTTTTTCGCCATGGCCATCGCAACAGGAAAATAATCAATTCTATAACACAAGTTCGCTGTCTCGAAACAGGCATGATCCAACGCAATTTCCACAATCCGCTTGACCCTGGCCGTTTTTACCCTTCTGCCATTATAAAAATAGCAGGCGGGTTCTCCTACCTGGAGTGGAAATTCCAATATTCCTGAAATCAGTATGCTGCGCTTCTCACAGATATTTGATACCATTTGACTCATACGATACCTCCTTACCTCTAACTGTACCTTTTGTTTCTCAGATTGTCTTTCCTGAATTTCTTGATATTCATTTTCATTCCTCTGATGATATATTCCTCTTCGCCAGCTTTTCCTAACATCTAATTTTCTTAAATCCGTCTCCCCTCCTCTCTGAAACAAAAAAAAGACACCTAAACGCATAATACATTTAAGTGTCTTTCTCGCGGTCCCAATACAGGACCTGTTTATTAAGGCCATAGCCAAATTTTTAACTTCCGGAACAGGCCGGAACAAAATACAACATATTCTTCAGAAGAATATTAAATCAATATCATCTCCAGATTAACACATCATATAGTGCATGTCAACTCAGCGCAAGCACTATATATGCTATTTCACAAACTTATGCACACAACGGATCAGCGTATGTACCTGCTCATAATAGAGATCTTCATCAAACCTCCCACAAATCATGGAATGATTGATCAGCAGGGGACGATACATCTCTATCACTTTCATTAATGCCTCTCTGTCCCCCATCTTGGCAAGCTCCAGTACCCCTTCAAATTCAACCATGCCGCATCTCCTTTCTCAGCTTTTTCAGCGTATTGTAGTAAGTGTCAACTGCCTTCTTCATCGGAATATGGAGACGTGCTGCAATCTCCTCAAAACTCATTCCGTTAATAATACGCCAAAAAATCAGCCGTTTCCTTTCATCATCGAGTTTCATAAGCGCAGCCAATAACCGTTCATTTTCAATCAGATTGAGAAGCTGCTCCACATCTCCAAAGTCCTCGCATAGCCTGCTGGCCTGTTCCTCTAAATGCCGGTAGTAGTCTCCCTGACCGGACTCTGCTTCTGCATAGGCTGAATCCTCAATCGGTATTTCTGCCTCCTGGATTTTGACATGCTTTTTAATATATTTAATCTTTGTGTTCCTCACTGCTGTTTTGAGATATGCACTAAACGAATCCTGCGTAGAAAACTCTTTATTTTTGTCTTCCATATCATTTCCTCCATTTCAATTTTTTTCATCTGAAAATGGAGGTTCCTGGTGGGGAACGGCAGTGTGGTAATCGGCAGCCAACCGCATAAAGCGACAAATTTTGCAAAAAAAACACCGCTGGATACATAATCCAGCGAATACTTGAATGGGTATGAGCTATTAATGCATATGCTAATACGGAGAATAGTTCGTATATTATCGCATAAATGTGTAATAGCTTTTTCTTTCTTTTTTTAATACGGCTGCAATTTTATTTAATTTTTTTAAACCTTTCCCGGTAACCATACTTCCTCAATTCCTGCAGCCAAAAAACACGCCGAGGTGCAAGAATAGGCCGCATTTTTTTTATTAGCAACCATTCTTGGTCTCGACGTTATATGAACTATTATTTCACTAATAATTGAGGGTACTGGCTCGTTTTCATTTTCAACCGTTAAATATAGTATTAATCAGTGTGAACTATTACTCGTTACTGGAGGTGAACTATGGAAAGTTTTCTTGTACAACTTGGTACTATTATTAAGCAGGCAAGAATCAAAGAAGGGCTGACACAGGCACAACTTGCAGAAAAAGCTGATATTAGTACCCGTTATTTAATGGATATAGAAAATAAAAACGATATTCCCAGTCTAAAAGTCTTTATCGCTCTATTCCGGGCCTTACGTCTTTCAGTAGACTTATTTTTGTACCCGGACTCGAAAGAGACTGATCAACTGCATCGGATTCTGTCACAGTGTAATGATAAGCAAATTACAATCATAACAGCCATGACCAAAACCATGTTGGATGTGGATCCATAACTGTATTATATCAAAAGCAAAATTACAATTTCTGACTTTTCTCATGAATTTTTCATGTTTTTTTGACAATAATCCGGACAGATGATTATAAAATCATATGCCCGGATTTATCTTATCTATGTAAATTGTGATTCTATCTTAACTCTGCAAAGTATATTCCACATATAACCTCACATTAGCTTCACTGCTTCAACCCCACACATGACATTATAGATGCCATTTGATTACATATCTGCCACGGCTGCTCAATTCCTCAATCATCTGGAACCGTTTGGAGGAGCAGACCACACACGGCTCAATTTTCCTGACAAGGTCATCGTCGGCCGTGATGATGATCACCTGTTTATATCTTCTCAATCCGAAGCCGGTATCTTTGGCGGTATCCGGCTTTTTGTTCCGTGGAAATGTTCTTATAGCGGTAAATGCTCATCAGAAGTCCCACAAGAATGGATGTGGCAAACACCGGACCTTTGCCATAGGATAAAAAGGGCATTCCCGTATTGATAAGGCCCCTTCCCAGATTCAACATCACATAATGAAATATCTGAAGGAAAAACACGAGGCAGCAGCCGATTCCCAGCATCTGACCCAGCTGGTTTTTCATCCGGACAGTCATGTGGAATCCATGTACAACGAAACCGATAGCCGCCAGCACGACCCCGGCGCCTGCCAGGAGTCCATAGCTGGAAATCAACTGGATGAGAATATAATCCGTGTGCAGGCTTCCCATTCTCCCATCCAGAGTTTTTACTGCCGGCCCTGCCCAAGTGCTCCACTGAAGAGTGTCACGGATCACTCCCGGGATATAACCGCGACCAAGCGGATCAACCGCCGGATTCAACACGGCCTCCAGTCTGGCAGTCTGATACGGCATGAAATTAAACACCCCGATTCCCACAAAAATCAAAGGCAGAAGTACCGCTGCCAGCCACAATCCGGCTAAGGCGGCTTTTCTATTCACCGCAAACCATCCTTTCCAGATGGCAATGGATGTCATCATCAGACAGATCACCGTAACATCCAAACAGGCCGGAATGGTGACCGCCATCAGAGACAGAATCATGGCGGCCATGTGGAGCAGTCCGCATTTCACCAGAGCGGTAACGCCTCCATTTCTGTAGTGATACAAAATTCCGGTGTAGACTGGCACATACAGATAAATGTAATTTCTAATATACAGATGGCTTCCATTATATGTTGGTCCAAACAGGACAGTGAGCAGGACAAAACCAGACAACAGCCCCCACAGCGCAAATCCATATTTTCCTATGACACTGTAGTCAACCAGACACACCGCCACCATAAGCAGAATTCCAATTCCGGTGTGCACACACTGTCTGAAAAACATGGTGAGATCCGCCTGCTGCCTGCCAAATGCGTATTGGATCAGCAGACCGATAATACTTAAGACCGCAACAAATGCCACTAGCTTCCAATCCATGGTCGGTCGGTGAATCCGGTCCAGCTCCACACCGGCTGCCACCGGGTCTCCCATCTGGCGAACAGCCTCGGCGGTGGCTTCGGATTCTGTCATTCCGCTTTGCCGGTATGCCATGGCTTGATCTTTGATGTGGTCTTCCACCTCTTTTACTACGGAATCTCTGACTTTCACGCAGCGGATCTGTGCTTTCAGGATCTCAAGATATTCATGCATTTCCAAAGTTCACACCTCCCATCACCTGACCTACCGCTTTGGAATATTCATCCCACTCTTTCTGTTTTCTGCCCAGAGTTTTCTGGCCTTCTTTTGTAATTTTGTAGTATTTTCTGGTCTTGCCGGCGGCTTCCCGCTCGTAGGATGTCAGCAGGTTCCCGGCTTCCATGGTGTGGAGCAGGGGATAAAGGGTGCCGGCTTTCAGTTCAAAGACGTGGTTGGATTTTGCCTCCAGTGTCTCAATCATCTCGTATCCGTACATATCCTTTTCTGACAGGAGCTTTAATAGCAACATGCTGGTGTTTCCGGATATCAGGCTTTTGTCAACTGCCATGATTGTTGATCCTCCTTTTTCTGGTATGGTGTTATATCAACTTATTGTATAGATTGTCTATATAATAACTCTGTGCTGGAATCCTGTCAAGAAAAAAGGACTGTCGGGAAATAGATAGTCCAAAAAAAGAAAAGATGGCTAACGACAACTATCTCTTATCCGTTACATGTTATAATGTGACTATGTAAAAACAAGATTACTATAACGATTTTTTTGAATTAGGGCAACAGAAAATCAACTTTTGGATAGCGTCAATTGACTTTCGGAAACGAATAGTCAGAAATTACCCTTGTGATTAGCAACTGCATAACCTTTATCACAGTCCAATCAGGCTATGCCGTCTATAACCTCCTCTTCAATCCGTCTGTAAGCCGCATTGATATCGCAGTTCTTCACATCGTACTCCTCCGATTCATTAAATTCAACTTTGTCCTCCGTCCCCCATAAGTCTTTATGAACAATATAGCCACAGGCTGGACAATAATTACTGTCTTCCGGAATGATGGCTTCACAGAGCGGACATCTCCGATTCGGCCTGTAATTCACAAAAATCTTTGAAGTCGTTTTGAGCTGTATCCCTATCTGGATGAAAAACATAATAATTACTGGATATTTCCTCTTCTGCAAAAAACAGGTTCCAGCCATTACCAGGATCCAAACAAGATTAAATACCCCACAGTGCATTGCTTCATCATATATAACATCTATATTTCTTTTATTCATCACTTACCTCCAAATCTATTTTACGGATAGATTAAAACTCCAGTTACTTCCTCCATAGGGATAAACCCAATCATTCTGGAATCCCTTGAGAAATTGCGGTTATCCCCTAAAACATATACACTCTGAGGCGGTACAATAAAAAAATCACTGATATGTTCATATGGTTCTTTTATATACGTCTCTTCTAAAACTCTTCCATTTATCCGCATCTCCCCATCGGATACCATAACAGTATCCCCTTCCACGGCTATGACCCTCTTGATAATCCGCTTATGCAGCACCTTGGAATCAATCACCGCAATATCACCGCGCTGTGGCATTACTCCCATTTTCACAACCACCAAATCTCCCTGGGACAGTGACGGTTCCATTGACCTTCCACTCACGACCGCCAGCCGATAATAATGACCGAACCATAGGGCTGCCAATACGGCAAGCCCTATATTTATAATTACTGCATATTTCCGTTTCAATTTCATACGCCCTGCCCTACTTTCTTCGGAACATATGATTGGTATTTTTTAAGAGCGCAATTTCTTCCTCATCCATCTCATATCCCGCTTCTACTTCATGAACAGATGAAGAACTGGCGTCTTCCCTTAAACCAGATTCTGCCGCCTTCCCTCTTTTATTATTTGGGGGAAGTTCCTCGTAACCGGAAATATCTCCCTCCCCATGGTAGGCCAGAACTGCCCTCGCTACATACCTGGCAATTTTCCTGCCCTGGGAGTTCAGAATTTGGGCCACCAGCCGGTGCCTGTCGTCATCCGGATCAAAGCGGATTGTAAATCTATACTCATCTTTCTTTTCCATTCCTATCCTCCCAGACTAATACGCATGGTCCGCCAGATACAGTTTCTTATAACCCTTTGCATTCGCTAGCGGATCAGCAATGATGTGATACTCCCCGCGGTACCGAATCCACACTTCTTTTATTACATCAGTAAGAAGCATGGAACCTCCGCCTACAAAAATGGTTGTGATAGAATTAAAATCAATCCCGATCTCCCGAAATATCCCCAAGGTATTCACCACATACTCATAAACGACACTTTTAACCAGTTCTTTTATCTCTTCTGACAGCGGGGAACTGTCTTCCTGAATTACCAGGTCTATATCCGAATCTTCCAAAAGAATATCATACTGTTTTCTCACCCTGTTTCGTATTTCATTGTACAATGGTATAATTCCTTTTTCCAAGGAATCAAATAGCTCTGTATCTGGTTCTCCATAGCGGAGCAGCAAATAATCCAGTGTAAATCCGCCGATATCTACAATCAGCACCTTTGCCAACTGACGCAGCCGCATATCCTTAGAGTACATGATGGCAGCCGCATAAGCCTGAATGTAGGATACGACATCACGATAGCAAATCAGATACTCTCTGCCGCCATACCGGAAAGAAACAGGTTCCTCGTCCCGCCGGAAATAGTTCTCAAACTTCTCATACAGCCCTGAAAAGTCAGCCGGAGGAAGCCCCACAAGAAGTTCTATCCCGGCCGGCCGGTTCGGTACCGGACGGTAAATCCCCCGGTTCAGCCGGTCCTCTAACTCCCTTGCCACCCCCATGAGTGCTAATATGTAATACCTTTCATCAAACGTCTTGTCCCTCATGTACGCAATCCGCCTGTTGGATGGAGTATAAAACTTCCCATTATACTCCAGGACTTTTGTATCCAGTTTTGGCGGCATGATATCCATTTCATTCAATCCGGACTGAAATACAAAATGTTCCGTCTTAATCTGCTTATTCCCTGTATCCACTGATATAACCATATAAATTCTCCTCTCTGCAATCCCTGTATTTTGTTTTAAACGTATACAATACGTCTGATTACTACTCTACTTTAATAAATCCGCCTGCTCTATGTGAACCGTATTTAAACAATAAATAAATTATTTTTCTTCCCCTACCCATGCCTCCTGGAAATGCTGCAGAAGTTCCTTGCTCTCGTCCTCATAGCCCCATAAAATGCCGCGTAAGGCCTTCAGCGCCTCGTTACGCCATCTAAAGTAGGTCGCCCGGTTAATTCTCGGTATCTTAGGGAAATGCGGCTCTAAGTTGTCTAAAATCTCTGAAACGTTCTCCGGCTTATAGGCCGATAAATAAGTATAGTAAATAACCCAGTAGAATTTCTCCCCCTGGGGATGATAGCGCCTCATCAGTTCCACCGACTCGTCAATCAGACGCAGGAACTTATTGGAGCTGCTAATCACTTCCACCCGCCCCCGGATATTAGCCGCATCCTCATTCAGATCCATACCGGCTTCATATATCTGGTTTAGAAATTCGTCCACGTCGGAACCATATTCAGCCTGGAATCTTCTCTTTACCTGTCCGATTTTGACCTGCATCCGCCAGTTGACGGAACGGTAGATTTTCAGCAGTGTGATAATGTCGTGATATGCCTCGTTGTCCTTGCCTGTATCTTTCTTTGTAATAACTCCTGATTTTCCCATGATTGCCTCCTGAATAAAATTCTATGGGCAAAATTGAAGACAAAAAAAGGACTGGATACGTATTTGAATCATTTCTATTCAAATACTGTCCAATCCTTTATTTTAAGAGGTTTTTAGTGTAATCTTTCATCAAATTTTTTACGCCAATTGCATTTTCCGTTTTACGCCAATTTTACGCCAATTAAGGCTAAAAATACAAGAACTTATAAGAAGTTATAAGAAATAAAAAAATGCCCCAAACCCGCATGAATACTGGATTCTTGCGGTATTTAGGGCATTTAGCTTTCACTCCGAACAATTACTTCGCATAATCCGTAACTCTTGACTCACGAATTACATTTACCTTAATCTGTCCCGGATATTCCAGTTCGTCCTCAATCCGTTTGGAAACATCTCTTGCCAGCAATATCATATCGTCATCGCTGATCTGTTCCGGAACTACCATGATACGAACCTCGCGGCCTGCCTGAATGGCAAAAGACTTGTCCACTCCCTTAAAGGAATTGGTTATATCTTCTAATTGTTTCAATCTGTTTGTATATGTCTCCAGAGTCTCACGCCTTGCACCAGGTCTTGCAGCAGATATGGTATCGGCTGCCTGTACAATGCAGGAAATGAGGCTGGTAGGTTCAACATCGCCATGATGGGATTCCACCGCATTCAGCACAGTGGCAGATTCCTTATACTTCTTACACAGGTCTGCACCTAGCTGGACATGGGTACCTTCCATGTCATGGTCAACGGATTTACCAATGTCATGTAATAAACCGGCACGTTTGGCTAAACGTACATCCACTCCAAGTTCTGACGCCAAAAGTCCTGACAGCTGGGCCACCTCGATAGAATGCTTTAATGCATTCTGGCCATAGCTGGTCCTGAACTTCATTTTACCAAGTAACTTAACTAATTCCGGATGAATTCCGTGGATGCCAACTTCAAGACAGGCTGCCTCGCCCTCTTCCCTCATGTTGTTCTCCACTTCCTTCTGTGCCTTCTCTACCATCTCCTCGATTCTGGCCGGATGAATACGTCCGTCCACAATCAAACGCTCCAATGCTATTCTAGCAACTTCTCTACGTATTGGATCAAATCCAGACAATACTACTGCTTCCGGGGTATCGTCGATAATCAGTTCCACACCGGTAAGAGTCTCAAGGGTACGAATATTACGTCCCTCTCGTCCGATGATGCGGCCTTTCATCTCGTCGTTAGGAAGCTGTACAACAGAAACCGTTGTCTCAGCCACATGGTCTGCAGCGCACCGCTGAATAGCAGTCACCACTAAATCCCTGGCCTTTTTGTCAGCTTCTTCCTTTGCCTTGTTTTCAAGTTCCTTAATTAATTTAGCTGTGTCATGTTTTACATCTTCTTCAACAGATTTTAAAAGATATTCTTTTGCCTGTTCGGAGGTTAGACCGGATATCCGCTCCAGTTCCTGTATCCCCTGCTCATACTGGGCTTCCACTTCTGCAGTACGTTTACTGAGAATGTTTTCCCTTCTGACCAGGTCCGCCTCCTTCTTTTCAAGGGCATCTGCCTTTTTTTCAACGTTTTCTTCCTTGCTTAATACACGTTTTTCATAACGTTGAAGTTCCGCTCTTCTTTCCTTGGTTTCCTTCTCTAACTCATTTTTCGTCTTTAAAGATTCTTCCTTGGCTTCCAGGAGAGCTTCTCGCTTCTTTGTCTCTGCGGTTTTTAATGCTTCATCTATTATTTCCCTTGATTTTTCTTCTGCACTTCCTACCTTGCTGTCATACTGCTTCCTCTCGTAATTGCGTGCAGCAAACCAAGTAATAATAGCCACAACTATCATAACGATAATCATTATGGGGACCATTATCTGTGACACAGGAGCACCTCCTTATTTAATTTTCATTGTACGAACTACAACATATTAATTTTATACTTTTTTCAGAATTATGTCAAGTATCTTCCCCTTATTTTCCCGCAGAGACAGACAATATAGACAAATTACAACAGGGCCTAATCCTGGTTTTCAGCGGTTTTAATCTCTCTCAATACCCTGTTTATCACTTCAAAGGAGTATCCTTTCCTCCCTAAAAAGGCCGCCAGACGGCCTTTTTCCTGGTAGGAGGCTTCCTGTTTTCCTTTAAGCCGCCTGGTCAGAGCCTGCCTGGCTGATTCCTCCTCGTCCACAGGCGACTGGTCCAGCGCTTCCTCTATATAAGACGAATCCACGCCCTTTTGCTGCATCTCATATACCATCTGGCGTCGGCTCTTTTTCCCTGCATAGGAGCGCACATAGCTCTGGGCATAAGCGTTATCATCCAGAAAACGGTATTCCTTCAGAAAATTTACAGCATACTCCACTGCCTCTCTGGGATATCCTGCCTTCCCAAGTTTTTCCTTCATCCACTTCTCTGTTTTTCCTGAATCCTTTAATAAATGAAGGGCATACTCCTTGGACCTTGGCCGCAGTACATCCCGGAGGATTTCCTCATACACCTCATCTTCCAGCTCCCTGCCTTCCTCTATCCTGTACCGTTCCACCTCACCCCTGTATAAAACAAAGGCAAAGCCTTCCTCCAGGAAGACTTTGCTCTTTCTCTTATCTACAGGGATGACAGCTGTGACCATCATACCAGTTCAGGGGCATCCGCATCAGTTTCCCCTGTTTTAGTTTCCGCCTGTTTAGCGGCTGTCTTAAAGGCCTCGGCTGCCTCCATGGCTTCCTCTGCTCCGGGCAGTTCATACTTTGCCCTTACCTTGGCCTCCACCTCGGCGCAGACAGCCGGGTTATCAGACAGGTACTGCTTGGAATTCTCACGTCCCTGGCCAATCTTGGAACCGTTATAGGCAAACCAGGCGCCGCTCTTCTCAATGATGTTCTCCTTAACAGCCAGGTCCAGGATATCGCCTTCCTTGGAAATACCCCTGCCAAACATGATATCGAATTCAGCTTCCTTAAAAGGAGGCGCAATCTTATTCTTCACTACCTTTACCCTGACACGGTTTCCTGTGACCTCTCCGCCCTGCTTTAAGGTCTCTATCCTGCGGACATCCAGGCGCACGGATGCATAGAACTTCAGAGCACGTCCGCCTGTGGTAGTCTCCGGATTGCCAAACATGACACCCACCTTCTCACGCAGCTGGTTGATGAAGATGACAATACAGTTGGACTTGCTGATAACAGCGGTCAGCTTCCTCAGAGCCTGTGACATAAGCCTGGCCTGAAGACCCACATGGGAATCTCCCATCTCGCCGTCAATCTCAGCCTTGGGAACCAGAGCGGCCACGGAGTCCACAATCACGATGTCCACGGCACCGGAACGCACCATGGTCTCGGTAATCTCCAGAGCCTGCTCGCCGTTATCCGGCTGGGAGATATACAGGTTATCAATATCCACTCCTATGTTCCTGGCATATACAGGATCCAGGGCATGCTCTGCGTCAATGAAGCCTGCAATGCCCCCGCGCTTCTGCACCTCTGCCACCATGTGCAGGGCGACCGTGGTCTTACCGGAAGACTCAGGTCCATATACCTCTACGATCCTGCCCTTGGGAACTCCGCCCAAGCCCAGGGCTATGTCCAGGCTGATGGAGCCGGTGGGCACTGTCTCAATATTCATATTTGCTCTGGAATCCCCCAGCTTCATGACGGATCCTTTTCCGTATGCCTTCTCAATCTGGGTCAGGGCAGCGTCTAATGCCTTTAACTTCTCGTCTTTATTCATATCGCGGTTGATTACATTACTCTTCTCTTCTCTGGCCATAGTATCCTCCAATGCCTTCCATGCGAACAAATGTTCTCTAATAGTTACAATAATAGTATAGTTCCCCTAAAATGTCAACCTCTATTTTCCCGCCACGCCCCTTTTTTACGCTGGTTTCATATGACGGCCATAACGCTATCCTGCGCCGCTGCCGGATGGTTTCCACAGTACCTCCCTGCTTCTTTCATACTGCTTTCATACATCTGCCATACTGCTGCCATACTGCTTCCATACTGTTTTCCTGTCTGTCATACAATGTGAATTCCGGGCGAAACGCCCCTTACAGGTGCCTGTGCACGCACCCCAACGCCTGCACACAAAAACGCAGTGCCAAAGCCATCACGGCAAGAAATGCCGTGGAAGTAGTATCAGAATATCATAGAATCATGCTGATTGCAAGGATTTCCTCCGGACACGCTGCCCGGCCGGGACTTCCCCGCCGGGCGCCGGCTTACCTTCCTCCTGACAGCATATAATAAACATTGGGTACAAACCGTCTCATAGCGCCGCCAATCAGGGCGCTGACCGCCGTCATGAGGACGGGCATCAGGATGAATGCAGCCAGGGCAATGACCGCGCTTCCCGGAAAAGCAGCCGCGGCTGCCTTGTTGATAAACCTTACCCAGGCAAAATGAATGGCATACAGGAAGAAATTATGCTTCATCCACTCCCTGGCATCAGGAAGGTCCGCTGCCTTTACAGCCAGGACAGCTCCGCAGACTCCCCACAGCCTCCAACATACGGTGTAAAGCGGACGCTCCCACAACAGTCCTCCGAAACGGCCCAGGTACAGAAGAAGTCCCATGGCAGTCAAAAGAATGGCTCCTGCCGTCATATTCTTCCGGACCCCAGTTCTTTCCTCTATTCCCCTTCCCCAGGTATCCCTGTGAAGGCTCGCCCAGGCAGCTGCGCAGAAATAAAACAGGGCATCCAGATTAAGAAGGGGCATGGCCCAGTTCTTCCAAAGGCCAAAGGCCATGATTCCCAGGGCGGCGGCGCCCGTTAAATTTCCCCGCATCACAGTGTAAACCAGGGGTGCCAGCGCCACCAGAAGAATCAGCTGGAACAGATACCAGAACACCGGGTTATAGGAATAGCACACAAGGGCGTCAAAAAGCTGGGTCCCGTTAAAGGGTATGGGCGTCTTTCCCACCACTCCGGACAGGCCCGGCAGGCGGGTGGCCGCCACATACCCAATATAGTAAAGAAAATTCCACAAAAGATAGGGCAGTACCAGGCTTCTTATCCTGGAACGCCACTTTGGAATGAGCTTTTCCCAGCAAAAACCGCGAAAAAACAGATAGGAGGACACCATGAAAAATCCCGGCACCGCTATCTGTCCCAGTCTCTCTCCCAGTATGCGCTCTATCCCTGCAACCTTAAGGGCAGCCTCCGGGGTCCCCATAAACAGCTCCCCATTAAAAGAGTGCACCCACACCACAAGCAGGCTGAACAGGAATGTAAGCCAGTAAATCTTGTCGCGGAACTGTTTTTCTTCCATATAGCATCTTCCCCCTGTCCCATCACAAATGTCGGAAATCCAAAAAGGCCGCCCCATGACCTGCCTTAAGCGCCGCAGCATGCCCCGGCAGGCAGATCTAGGAAAACGGCCTTTTATTCTTTACATTGCGTTCCTGTTAACTGCGGTACTGAGCCAGCAGCCGGTTGATCCGCTTGGTAGGCGTCAGCAAATCGCTCAGGGATGCGTCATGATTAAGGTTGTCGATAATGAGGGCAATATATTTGCTCATATCCACATTAATATAGTAAGGTCTCTCAAGAAGATCCGGAGTCTGATATACCAGGTTCGTGGTCAGTATCCGGTCAATGATTCCCTTATCATAATACTCGTCAAACTTTGTAAGTCCCCCTGTAAACAGACCAAACGTAGCGCACACAAAAACCTTCCTGGCTTTCCTGCGCTTCAGCTCCTTGGCCACATCCATGACACTCTCACCAGAGGAAATCATGTCGTCGATGATGAGCACATCCTTCCCCTCCACGCTGGCTCCCAGGAACTCATGGGCCACGATGGGGTTGCGGCCGCCCACGATTTTCGTGTAATCGCGGCGCTTATAGAACATACCCATGTCCAGCCCCAGCATGTTGGCAAAATACACGGCTCTTCCCGTGCCGCCCTCATCCGGACTGATGACCATCATATGGCTGCTGTCAATCTGCAGGTCTGTCTCATTCTTTAAAAGATATTTTAAGAACTGGTAGATGGGCTGAACTGTCTCAAAGCCCCGTAAAGGAATGGCGTTCTGGACCCTGGGGTCGTGGGCATCAAAGGTAATGATATTCTCCACTCCCATATTCACCAGTTCCTTGAGCGCCAGGGCGCAGTCCAGGGATTCCCTCCCGGAACGCCTGTGCTGGCGGCTCTCATATAAAAACGGCATAATCACATTAATCCTGTGGGCCTTGCCTGCTGCCGCTGCAATCACACGCTTCAAATCCTGAAAATGGTCGTCCGGTGACATATGGTTGGTCATACCGAACAGGGAATAGGTCAGACTGTAGTTGCATATATCTACCATGATATATAAGTCGTCGCCCCTTATGGACTCTGTCACAAGTCCCTTGCCCTCTCCCGTGCCAA
>ENA-OWPD01000058-OWPD01000058.1-human-gut-metagenome-genome-assembly--contig:-NODE-58-length-134563-cov-9.982321_pt1 | contig 134563 bp, 118 predicted proteins | sample MGYA00248262_ERZ651842 | MGnify/ENA primary metagenome ERZ651842 (study PRJEB26924, sample SAMEA4378253) | human gut metagenome | biome: human gut; feature: human-associated habitat; material: faeces... | reverse complement strand
CGACGACGATGATCCCCTTATCAAGGTTCGTCCCGTCCAGCGTGCGCGCCTCCCATTCAAGTCCGTTCGCCAAAACGCGTCCCTTTTCAAGAATATTGTCTATCGGCGATATTACGACCCCTTTCTGCCCGATCACCAGGTCGGCGTTGGTCGGCGTCTTCTCGACGCGCAGAATATTCTTGAGGAACGGGCGCGTGAAGACCATCGCCGCGACGCTCGCGGCAATGAAGGTCACGATCTGGTAATTGAAGGCGGCGTCAAAGGCGGCGGGCAGCATGGCGGCCAGCGCGCCGATCGAAAACCATATCGAGACGAGCCCGACCGTGACCGCCTCAAGAACGCCAGCCGCGATCGCGACGATGAGCCAGAAAACCACAGGGTTAGTTGTTATTAAATTCGCCAGCGCTTCCATTTTATCCCTCTTTTCCAAAGGCGCGGTTCATCCTGAGACCGCCCCGCTTCGATATTCTATCCGTATGTAGCATAGCATAGTCGGAACATTGTTGGAAACAGTTTGATCAAACACATCAGGTCTCTCCCTGATTCAAATATCCAGAGGCACGCCGGCGGCCTATGGCGCGTACACCGCGGCCTCAGCCAGCGTGGGGATCGAGGGAGAGGCCCCCTGCCTGGCAACGCTGATCGCCGCCGCCCTGGCGGCCAAGTCCATCGCCTCCGGAACGGAAAGCCCGCGCATCCTTCCGCCGATAAAAAAGCCGGTAAAGGTATCGCCGGCGGCGGTCGTATCGACGGCCTCCGCCGGATAGGCCCGCTGACGCAGAGGCCTGCCGCCGCCTCTTATATAAAAGGAGCTTTTTCGCCCATAGTCAGGACGATCTCCGCCGAGGGGAACCTGCCGCCTAGCGCCTCGATAAGCTCCGTCTCCGCGGCGGCATTCCCGTCGTCAAGTCCCAGAAGCTGCGCGGACTCCACACGGTTAAGCATGAAGCAGTCCACACATTCAAGAGGAAGTTCCAAAACAGAGGCCTCCATCGGCGAAGGGTTCAGGACGATCTTCAGCCCGATCTCACGCGCCCTGCGTATTATGTAAGGGAGTTCGTTTATCTCATTTTGCAGGACGAGGCAGTCCCCCCGCTGAAAGCCAGACAGGACTTCGTCAGCCAGATCCCGCGTAACGGCCCGGTTCGCTCCGCCGTAGAGGATGATGCAGTTGTCGCCATTCAGGTCATTCTGGATGATCGCGTTCCCAGTCCGTTCCCGCTTCAGCACATGGACATATCTTGTATCAACGCCGGCCTCTTCCAGCTCTTTCAACAAAAAAAGACCGTCTTCTCCGATACAGCCGGCGTGGTATGTTTCCACCCCCGCCCTTGATAAGGCGACCGCCTGGTTCAGCCCCTTCCCGCCGCTGAATATATGAAGGGAGTCGGCGGATATGGTCTCCCCCTTTTTTACGAAATGTTTTACCCGATAGGTATAGTCGATGTTGATAGAACCAAAGCACAACGCCTTCATCACTTTCACGCTCCCTGCGATAAGGAAAACCTTGTTTCTATTATACAGATCTTATTTACTCTATCACAGGCGTGCTCAAGAAGATACAGCACAGGCGCATCAAACTTTTTCATGAGGACATTGGACAGCCCGCGGCGCCGGGCGGCGGCGTTTTCCGCTTTCATACGGCATTGGGAGGCCGCGGCGAACACTTGCGGGAGGGAAACCGCGGCATTTTGCCGCTGAGGGTCCGGCGGCCGTTTTATTGTTTATGCGCGGACAGACACTGTCCGGCGTCTCTTCCTGATATCTAACTAAAGCTTGGAGAACCCCGCGACCCTTTCTACCGGGACCGTAAAGGCTATGGCTCTGGCATCGGTGGAGGGCCCCGCCTTGTCGATGATCGCTTCGATAATGGCGTCCTTGCTCTCTTTACTGGTCACAAGATAGATCATCTCTTTTTCCTCCGCGATGGTGAGGCCGAAAAATTTGGAGGCGAAACGGGCTCCGGTACCCTTCGCGTGAATGACCGTCCCGCCGCGGGCCCCGGCATCTCTCGCCGCGTCCATAACCATGTCGACGTAGCCCCTTTCGGCTATCGCTACGATCAGCGAATACTGCATCTCTTCCACCCTCTTTTTAAAATCGTCATCCAGCAGCTCTTCCGGTAAACATTGAGCGTTCGAGACCCCGGCGACACAGTCCACGGGGAGCATAAGGGCGACGCCGGCGTTCGGCGCGTCGATCCGCATCTCCGAAACCAGCCCGGCAAGAAGCCCGTTGGCGGCGTCTGCGCCGCACAGGCAGCAGATGATCTGCATCTCTTTTTTCTCCAGCCCCCACAGGTAGAGCGCTTTTTTTTGCGCCGTTCCCTCGCAAAGATAGCTGAATACCAGCTTGGCCCCATGCTTATGAAAAAAATCTATATAACCGTCGCTCTGCTTCCGCTGAACGACCGCGATCACAAAATTAACGCCGTTCATGACAGTATTCCTCCGAAACGATATTTTTCATCACAACTCAGGCTCCTCTTTCTTCATCGCCGACATGCCGCGCATATAGAGCAGCCCCAGAAGCTGGATGGTGATGAGCGGCGTCATCGCCACCATCGCCACCACGCCAAAGGCATCCTGCGTGATGTTGCCGCCGACAGCGCTGCAAAGCCCCATCGCCAGCGGGAGCAGGAATGTCGCCGTCATAGCGCCGGAAGCGACGCCCCCGGAGTCAAAGGCGATGGCCGTGAATATCGGAGGCACGATGAAGCTCAGTATCAGCGCTATCGTATACCCCGGCACAATGAGCCACATCAGAGGCAGCCCCGTCAAAATACGCATCATTGCCAGCCCGACAGAGATGGAGACGCCGATCGACAGACTGACGCTCATCGCCTTTTTAGGGATGGCCCCCGCCGTGATCTCGACCACCTGCTTGTTGAGCACGTGGACGGCGGGCTCCGCCGCCACAATAAAGTAACCCACCACCATCCCGATGGGGATGAGGACCCAGTGATAGGGCAGCTTGGCGATCTGCGCGCCCAGGAAATGCCCCGCGGGCATGAAGCCCACGTTGACCCCCGTGAGGAAAAGCACCAATCCCACATATGTATAAAGCATCCCCACGATGATCTTGATGAGCTGCCGCTGGCGCAGATGGAGAGAAACGATCTGAAACACGGTGAAAAAGGCGACGATGGGCAGCAGCCCCAAGGCCACCTCCTTAATATAGGTAGGGAACCCAGATGCAAAATAGGCCCCCACATCGGCGGTGGTCTCCAGGTCCGGGATGGAAAAGGGTGTATAACTCAAGTCCGGGGCGTTGTAGCACAGTCCCAGGATCATAACAGCCAGAATGGGCCCGATGCTGCACAGCGCCACCACGCCGAAGCTGTCCGCCTCCGAGTCCTTATGGCTGCGCAGGGCGGTCAGCCCGGCACCCATGGCCATAATAAAGGGCACGGTAATCGGCCCCGTGGTAACGCCGCCGGAATCAAAAGCCACGGCCAAAAATTCCTTGGGCACCAGAAAGGCCAGCAGAAAAACCAGAGCGTAAAAGCCAATTAGCAGCTTATTGAGGGGCCACCCGAAGCGGGAACGCAGCAGCGCCACCGCCAGGAAAATGCCCACGCCCGCCGCCACGGTAAGGATGATCACCATGTCCGGCACAGCGGGAACCTGGTGGGCCAGCACTTGGAGGTCCGGCTCCGCAATGGTGACAAACACCCCGATGACAAAACACAACGGCACCATGGCCCACAATTTGCTCCCTCTGGCCACCTGCTCACCGATCCCATCTCCGATGGGCATCATCGCCATGTCCACGCCCAGAGAAAAAAAACCTACTCCCACAATGAGGAGCAGGGCCCCGACCAGGAAAAGGATCAGAGAGGCCACAGGCATGGGCGCCATCGTAAAGCTGAGCAGCAGGACGATGGCTGTGATCGGTACGACCGAGGAGAGGGCTTCCATTACTTTTTCCTTCAGTTTCTTATTCATTGACGCCTCCTTCAAAAAGTATATTATTTTCCCGTTTTATTTTACCAGATTTTTGCTGAGCTGTAAATCTATTTTTCGCTAAGAATACGCTAAGAATGTGAAAAGCATGTGGAAGAAGCCAGCCTCTCCCACATGCTTTTCACATCTCTCTTCCCGTATTCACCTCAGCGGCCGGCCGCACGGTCCTCCTGGATCAACCGCTTCAGGGCCTCCACCCCCACCTCGATGGCAGCGGCGAGGTCATGGCTCTCCTTCTGGTCCAGCCCTGCCGCCTCCCGCTCCTGGTTCCAAATGACATGGAAGCAAGAGCCGCATCGGACCCCCAGAGCGCTGGCGCAGCAGAAGAGCGCGGCAGATTCCATTTCGGAGGCCAGGACCCCCAGACGTTTCCATGCCTCCCACTTGTTCTGAAGCTCATAGCTCACCGGCATCCGCCTCGGGTCATGCTGTCCGTAAAAAGAGTCCTTGCATTGGACGACACCCGCGTGCCACGGCTTTCCCAGCGCCTTTGCCGCAGCCACAAGCGCCTCCTGTACATGGTAATCCGACACCGCCGGAAATTCGATGGGAGCATATTCCCGGCTGGCCCCCTCATGTCGGACCGCTCCGGTGGCGATCACCACATCGTCGCTCTGGACCTGCAATGCGATACCGCCGCAGGTCCCCACCCGAATAAAGGTATCCGCCCCTATGGCGGCAAGCTCCTCCATGGCGATGACGGCGGAGGGCCCGCCGATCCCGGTGGAGCAGACCGAAACCTTTTCCCCAAGCAGCGTCCCTGTATAGGTGGTGTATTCCCGATTGGACTGCACCTTCACGGGATCGTCAAAGTAGGCGGCAATCTTCTCGCACCGCCCCGGATCGCCGGGGAGGATGCAGTACCGCCCTACATCGCCCTCTTTACATTTGATATGGAATTGCAATTCATGCTTCTGCATTGGCTCACCTCCAAAATAACCGATAGCCATTTTTTATTATAGCGCCTCTTCAGGCTTTTTGCAAGGAATCCGGCATATCTTGGTTTGTAACCATTTGTTCTTGCAATTTGTATTGCCCTTGAGTAGAATAGCTACAGATCAGGCTCTGATTTGGAAAGGAGGCGGCCATGAAAAAAAATGCACCGCTCTGTGTCCTCTGCCTGCTGCTGGGCTGCCTCGCCGGTCTCGCGCTCAACTTCTCCCTCTGGGACGGTGGCGGACTGTTCTCCGCTTACATTCCCTCCGGGGCCGCTGTCCCCGGCGCGGAGGCCCCGTCCCCGGAGTCATCCACGGATACCTGTGACCCCACCGACAACGCTCCCCTGCTGGAGGCCGGAGACGCCGTGCTGGAGGCCCTCAAAAGAGGGGATATCCAAGTCCTTGCCTCTCTCATCGACACAGAGCGCGGGGTGACCTTTACTCCCTACTCCACCGTGAACCCCCGCAGCGATCTCACCTTTTTGCCCGACCAGTTCACCGAGGCCGGCATCAACGGCACACGCTATGTCTGGGGCGCCACCCAGGGAAAGGGGGACCCCATCGAGCTCACACTTCCCGAATATCTGAAACGCTATGTCTATAACGCGGAATATACCCGGGCTCTGGTCATCGGCGTGGATCATGTGTTCTCCTCCGGAAATTCTCTGGAGAATGTGGCCGAGGCCTATCCCGACGCCCGCTTCCTGGAGTATTATTTCCCCGGGGTGGATCCGTCCAACAACGGCTTTGACTGGTGTGCGCTCAAACTGGTCTTTCTCCCCAGAGACGAGGGGTATCGACTGGTCGGTATCATCCACAGCGAATGGACCATATAGAGATTTCAGGCATCATCCCCACGCCCCGGTGGAGCCGGTGATGTTATGCGCTCATGCCAACCAAAAGAAATCTCGGCAAATTTCAGTAGGCCCTTGTCGATGCTGCCTCCGGTAGACATCCAAAATTTCCGGCCCGCATCCTGCTCCCGGGAACCCAGGCGTTTTCGAGAGCGTAGAGGGGTGACGGGAGATACGGGATCGAGTGTGTTTGACAAAAAAGGCGTGGCCCATTTTTGAGCATAAATATGCGGGGCATCCATAAGCGGATACTCAGATCCTCTATAAAGGACGCTCCGCGGTAAACACAGCGAGACTGAATGTGGCGAACGCAGTCATTTCAAGGCTTCAGACAGGGTGTTGTTCAATGAGAGCAACACCCTGTTCTATTGCTTTTTAGGCTCATTCTGGTATATCAGAAGTGTGTCCTATTAAGCTTCACGAACAATACTATTATCAGTTGCAGAACGATAAATAGATTTACCATACACCACAATACTTAATATCTCATTTGTTGTTGGAATCTGATTCCCAATAATTAGTTGAAAGGCTTTGAACTCCATCGTAACTCCTTCCACGCCATACATTTCCATGGTATCTATTTTAGCAGTTCATCAAACGATGTATCCAATAATTCTTTAATTGCTTTTAATTGAGTAGCGTAAATATGTTGGACTCCACGTTCAATCTTTACAAGGGTTTCTCGTGTCATTGTAATACCCCTGAGTTGGATTTTTCGAACGAGTTCCGTTTGTCCCATTCCCTTAGATATTCTTATTTCCCTAATATTTTTTCCAATGCAGATTTGATCCTGCTTTATCTTTGTATCCATCATACGTTCTCCAATCGCCGGACCAATTTCGGTCCATTTTTTACTTTATTTTACGATTGAAGTGTGATACAATGGGACCAGTATCGGTCCATATGTGAATTCGGATGCACAATATGTAATGGAGGCATAGGTAATGAAACAAAGCGGAATAGCTAGAAAATTGGATAAGCTTGGGCGAATTGTTGTACCTATTGAAGCTCGTAGAGTATTAGGGTGGGAAGATACTACACCTATTGAAATTAGTCTCTTTGGACATTACATTCTTTTGCATAAGTATGAAGATAGTAGTGCTGCATCCATTGAATTAAAACAAGGTGGACCTATATTAAGCGAATTATACGAAGCACTAAACAACCTTTCAGACAAAGACGCACTGATGGTATTAGAACTTTTGAGGCGATTCACGACGCCAAAAAACAATAATTAAAATAAGCGAAGTCCAAACTGGACCAAGTTGCAATGATACATCTCAAATTGAGACATATTTCGCCAACGTGTCCCAACTTAGGACGCAATTCGATGGTCAAAGATTACAACGGGGGAGCCTGCCGGATGGCAGGCTCCCCCGTTACCCGCCGCCACAAGGACGGCGCAAGCTGTTGTTTGAGGTAAATGGCGTGGGACGCTGTATTTTGCGTCCCGCCCAAGTCAGACAGCAAAACGCGGTCGGAAATCTGTTTGCCGTCCCTCTGCGGACCTCAGGAAGGTTACCGGTGCGCTCTAAAACCATTCAGCAACAGATTTGCAGTAGCATGATTTTCAGCAAGATTTTAAAAGCCAAGATAAAATAAAAAGTGCTGAGAAATTTGAAAAACTCCAAATTTCTCAGCACTTTTTGGTCCGAGTATCACTAAATAACCTGGAAAAATACATTAAAACAGTGCTTTAGGTCAGTTTACAAGGAACTACACGCAGACCACGAAACGGGGGCTGCTGACAACAAATAAAGGCTGAGTATCAAGCACCGAAAAGTGCGGGATATGCAGCCTGTTTTGTTGTCCGGGGTTTCCAAAGGGGCTTGCCCCTTGGCACACGACTTTGCTTGCAAAGTGTAGTGTGTTATACGCTCTGTCGGCGTTGCCGTAAAAATGCCGTTGCCGCCGGATAGGGCAAGGGCGTTTGAAGCGGCAGGAAAACAGGGCTATGATTGCGTGACGTTGAGCCGCAAGCACAGCCCTGTTTTCATCAGCAGACGGGGCGTATATGAAAACCTTCGTCCCTTGTCCCACGCCGGACTATGGGACAAAGTGTCCCAAACGTATAGCCACATTCACGAAAAGGCAGGTGGATTTTTCTCCCAAAATTGAAATGGGCGGGAAGCCATTTTAAGGCTTTCCCGTCTTGATTACCCATTAGCAAAGGCGGGCGAGGCTGTCAACGGCGGCGCTGAAAGCGCGTTTGGGTGGCTTTTTGTTTCTGCCACTCCCAGCAGATAGTCGGCGGTTACGCCATAAAACTTCGTCAGCTTGATTAGGGCATAGTGGCTGATGTCCTTGAAGTCCTCCGCTTCGTAACTACCCAGCGCAGATTTGGAGAAGTGGGTCTGTTCCGCAAGCTGCTCCGGCGTCAGCCCTCGCTCCACACGCAGGTCTTTCAATCGTTCTTGTATGGATAGTTCCATGCTCTCGCTCCTTGTCTGCTCGATAAACTGGAATGCATCGCTCTATGAAATCAATTCTTGAGCGCAAAAAGATAGGCATAGATGCTTTCTTCACATCCCTGTTTGCATCTTTTCAAACATCTAAGGACAGGCCAGATAACAGTCCCATTACTTAACTTAACGGCAATATTTATTTCTCCTTGTGGGTCGCTATCATCCGTGATCCATTTTCCACCGTATAGTTTAATCGCCGTTTCGCCAATATATGAACCTAAACTAAATAAAATCATACCGCCATTTTTTGAAAGCAAACCTGTTTCGGAATTCTGTTCATCAAAAAATCTGTCAATTTCTTTCATGCTTTCTAAAGAATAATCCGCTTTATAGCCGGACGAATTGAGTGCTTTTGTCACCCAGTCGGAAGCCAACGGAATATCTTCTTCGAGTGTATTGTTGCTTTTTTTCTTGTTACCATTATCTTTCTTCAAGATTTTATTGAGGAATCTCATGTTGACCACTCCAATTCCGAATTTTTTCAAAACATATTTTAAAAAGTTTTTCAGCAAAAGTAATTTCATTTTCCAAGTCATCTATTACTCATTCAGCATCAATTAAATAATCGAATGAATAACTTGAACCGACAGTGAAATCACCATACGGTGGTAGCTATCTACACTTACACATTAAACGTTTGGCTTCAAAACACATAAAATGTCCCTATTCCTTTCAAATCCCTCGTAAAACCAAAATCAAAGCATGGTCAAGATATTTAAAGATACTACATTCCTTGCAAGCGATACAGTCACCCATGCGCTCCCGCTTCGGGAGCATCCGAAAAGCGCCCTATCTTCTCTTGAATCGCCCTATATGCTTCACATTCTGCAGTTCGTATGGAATACCGTGTTCTCCCGCCATCGTCAGCGCAAAGTCCAGAAAATCTCCCCATCCATCGGACAGTACATCCGAGCGGAGGCTGATCGTTTTCTCCGCTGTCCGCAGGATCATCCGGGCGTTCTTTTTATCCCACAGCAGGAGGATGGAGCGCAGCTGTGTCCACGGGATGTCGTGGGCTATCCCAAAGCTGACCACCCGCAGCAAACGCCGGGAATAAAAGACCTTGCGCCAGGTCGAGTGGAGAAAAGAGCCGATGCACAGCAGGTCAAGCCCAAAGAGGGTCAAGAGCTCCTGGTTCAGCTCACCTCTAGCCCAGAGGGTTTGCAGCGTCTGGGGTTCGTCCATAGCCCACAGGTAGAAAAACAGACCGGCCATCACCGTGATCGCCGCCGGGAGCAGGAGCAGCAGATAGGCGATGGGCGAGCATTTCAGCACCCGGAAATCGGTCTCCCAATCGTCGCGCTGCTGCTTTTGCCGCCAGCGTCGCCGGGAGAGAAAATCCCACAGCTCGACCGCCAAAAGCATGGGGATATTCACCGCCCCCAAAACCAGGGAATAGCGCAGGATCTCGGATATATTGTCCTGCCACCCCATGGGCAGGCAGATGGCAATGTTGATGAGATTGGCGATCAGCAGAAAACTAAGGATCACAGAAAGGACCTCGGCCGTTGTGGAATGCCTGCGCCGCCCTGTTGCAGGAGGTTCCAGAATATCGCCCCTGCGAATCTGCTTCGCCCTGCGTCCGCGGAGTACCAGCCACACAGCCTTGCCGGGCTCGGCGGTGCGAACCTCCAGCTTCGGTGTAACCAGGATGCTCTCCACGCGCAGCTTGATACGCTTGCCATCGGTGCGGTTCAGGCACAGATAATCGTTCACCGATATGCTGCTGCCCTCCACCACGCCCTCTACGGCAGTGCAAAATCCATTCAGCTTTTTGAGGTTATGTACCACCAGACGAAACCTCGTTCCGTCCATATGACTACCACCACCAATCTCGATTTACCGTTCTGTTTCTTCCATTCTACCACAATTCCGAGAGCGTGGAAATAGTGAGTTTTCTGGGCTGATTTCCTACCTTATGGATATATGGGACGGGCGGTCATTTAGGTGTAGACTTGTCTTAGTACATCGATGAGCCGCACCTTGAAAACAGAATGACCGTCCGAAAAGGAATATCTCTCCCGGAGAAGCAGCGCATTTGCGTGCCAAAGGAGAAATACGCCGCAGGAATGGGGGTGGAAAACTTTTCGGGGAGAACGGCAAAAGGAAAGCAAAAACGGAGGGAACACATGAAAGATAACCCATATAAACGACTTCCGCCCTTAGAGCGCAAGCCAGACGGATCCTTTTACCGTATGACCCCGGCACAGAGGAAACAGGCAAACGCCCTGATCCGCCGGGAGTGCTGCTACCATGAGGAGGGGAATTGTATCGCCCTTGACGATGGGGACGCCCACACCTGCCCACAGACCATTTCTTTCTCGGTCTGCTGCAAGTGGTTCCGCTGGTCGGTCTTACCACAAGCCGGAACGCTGGAAGCGGAGATTTTCCGGGATAAGGACTTGAAACGCTGTGCGGTCTGCGGCGGTGTGTTCGTCCCTAAATCCAACCGGGCAAAATACTGCCCCGGCTGTGCCGCCAGAGTTCACAGGCGGCAGAAAACAGAAAGTGAACGGAAAAGGAGGTCTACTGTGGACAGTTAGGGACTAATAAGTCCTTATGTTTTTCGTTATAGGGAAGTATTTTCGATTTGGACGATATAGCCCAATTACAAGGGTTATACCGTCTTTTTGAGTTCTTATGCGCCTTGATGTTTCGGCTGCGCGTCAGAAAGGAAATTGATTTCCCCTACAAAGTTGAAAACAATATCCACTTTCTGTACCCGTTTCCCGTTCACTTTTTCTGGCGCATGGACTATGATTTTTTTGATAAATTCATTGACGATTGCGGGGGTGAGTTCTTTTATCCACACATACTTGCGGATAATCGCAGAAAAGTTGTCAAAATCACTTTTATTCTGTTCATAGGTATCAACTTCCTGTTGTTCAGATTTGACCTTTTCTTCCAGTTCCCGCTGTTCCGCTTCATATTCTGCGGACAGCTTCAAAAACCTGTCGTGGCTGATGGCGCCGCTTATGTCGTCCTCATAAATCCGTTTGAAGATACGGTCAAGTTCTGCAATCCGTTTTTGTGCCTGTCCGACTTCCCGCTTCCTGCGCTTCATTTCCTTTTCCGTTTCGGCAGAGCGTTGTGCATACATCATTTCCTTAAAAGTCATGATGTCATCAAAGAAAAGGGCGGTCACATCAAATATTCTGCTCCACACAATCTGCTTTAAAGCTTCCTCTCGGATAAAGTGCGCCGTACAGCTTCCCATATTGCTTTTGTATTTTGCACAACGGTAATGGTCTTGCCCTTGCCGGAAACTCTTACAAGTAGAAAAATGTAGCTTGCTTTCGCAGTCTGCACAATAGACCAAACCAGAAAATAATCCCTGTCGGTCTGCCCGTTTGGGAGGGCGGCGTTTGTTTGCCCTTAACTCCTGCACCCTTTCAAAAACAGTGTCCTCTACAATCGCTTCATGGGTATTGTAAAAAATAGCCTGCTGTTCCTTTGTTGTCGGAATACGCTTTTTCAACTTGTGGGATTTTGAATAGCTTTTGAAGTTTACCGTATGTCCGCAGTAGTCCATGCGTTCCAACATTGCTGCAATCGTGCTTTCATGCTATTGATACGGATTTTCAGGAAGCGGATTTCCTTTCTGCTTTGCATGGTAGGCTCTTATGCACAGTACATTTTCCGTTTTTAATGTCCTTCCTATCTGCATAGGTCCTTTTCCGGCGATACATAAATCAAAAATCCATTTCACCACAGCGGCGGCTTCCTCGTCTACAATCCATTGCTTTTTATCAGTAGGGCTTCCTTGTAACCCTCTTGAAGTCCTCTCATTACCTACAACACCGCACAGGACGGTTTTGACGAAGTTTTGAGAAATTCTTCAAAAAAGTTTTCCTTATGTCCTACTACGGGGAAATTTGAAAAATGCCAAAATATCAAAAGAAAATAGTTGAAAATCTTTCCTATCGGAGCAGACTGTTGTATACTGGTAAATATTTGCCCTTAAAACCGCAAGATATATGAAAAATGGAATGAAATATCCTGCTATAATGCAGAGAGAAAGGAGGAAGCTGCAATGCCGGGAAATATCAAAAATGTAATGGCGGCAATCGACTATATCGAAAGCCATCTGCACGAAAAACTGGACTTGGAAACAGTTGCGGGGGCGGTACATTATTCAAAATATCATTTGCACCGAATGTTCACCAGTACGGTAGGGTTGACAATCCACGACTATGTACAACGCCGCCAGTTGACCGAAGCCGCAAAACTGCTTGTACTTTCCGACAGGCCAATCCTTGAAATTGCGCTTTCTGCCGGATATGAGAGCCAGCAGTCCTTTACGGATATTTTTAAAGCCATGTATAAAAAATCCCCTAACAGGTACAGGGAGGAAGAAAAATTTTATCCATTGCAGCTTAAATTTGTTTTGAACGAAAACCCTACAAATTCGGCCGAGGAAAATTGGCAGGATAAAATCGTCTTTGCAACACAGGAAGATATACCGTCATGGATAGAACTGGTTCACCTTGTCATTGACGGTTTCCCGCACTTAGACGAGAAACAATATTTTGAACAGTTACAGGAGTATATCAAAAATAAGCGTGCATTGATTTTGAAAGACGCTGATACGGCAATCGGGATTATGGCATTTCATGAGGTGACGGGGAGCATTGATTTCTTTGGGGTACACCCGCAGTATCGGAAAAGAGGGATAGCGAAAGCATTTTGTAAAAAGGCATTGTATGAACTTGTACGTTCCGCGCAGATTAGCGTGACGACTTTTCGGAAGGGTGACAAGGCAGATACAGGCTATCGGGAGATATGGGGAAGCCTTGGCTTCGCTGAAGCGGAACTGTTAATTGAATTTGGCTATCCGACACAGCGGTTTATACTTCACAGAGAAAAAACGGAGGGCGGGGACAATGAGTGACCTAAATCCACTATCACAGAACTTCACAATAAAATCATTGCTGAAATTTGCATTTCCGACAATTTTAATGATGATATTCATGGGGCTGTATACAGTCGTTGACACAATTTTTGTGGCACGATTTGTAGATACAAATGCGCTTTCGGCATTGAATATTGTCTGCCCTGTTATCAATCTGATTGTCGGTCTTGGAACTATGCTTGCAACAGGAGGAAGCGCGATTGTAGCCCGCAAAATGGGAGCAGGAGAACAAAGAAGAGCGGCACAGTATTTTACGCTGATTATCTCGGCAGGCATTTTGTTAGGTGTACTGATTGCAGTCATGGGAACAGCTTTTATTGACAGGATTGTTTGGGGGCTTGGAGCGAGCAGTATTTTATTTTCCTATTGCAAAGAATACCTTTTCATTCTGCTGTTATTCACGCCTGCAAGTATCCTGCAAGTGCTTTTTCAAAATCTGATTGTAACAGCAGGATGCCCCGGAATTGGTATGTTGCTTGGTGTAAGCGCGGGAATCGCTAATATTTTACTGGACTATATTTTTATGGTGCCGCTTCACATGGGCATTAAGGGTGCTGCGTTTGGTACGGGCATTGGCTATATGATACCGGCGGTGATTGGATTGTGGTTCTTTTCCACAAAGAAAAACAGCCTGCATTTTAGGAAGCCAGTCATAGATTTTTCCGTATTGGCTGAAAGCTGTACCAATGGTTTTTCCGAAATGGTAAGTCAGGCGGCAACAGCGGTTACAACATTCCTTTTTAACCGCATTATGATGAAACTGCTTGGAGAAAACGGAGTTGCGGCAATCACAATCATTATCTATACACAGTTTTTGTTGAGTGCCCTTTACATAGGCTTTTCTATGGGAGTAGCCCCTGTTATCAGTTATAACTATGGGAAGCAGGACGAAAAACAGCTAAAAAATGTATTTTGTATTTGTATGCGGTTCATTGTCTTTATTTCTATCTCTGTTTTTGCAATAGCTTTTATTTTTGGTTCGCCATTGGTTGGAATTTTTGCGGAAACGGGAACTCCTGTTTACGAAATCGCACGAAACGGATTTTTGATTTTTCCCTTTAGTTTTCTGTTTTGCGGGCTGAATATTTTTACCTCTGCCACATTTACAGCATTATCAAACGGGAAGCTGTCAGCAATTTTGTCGTTCCTGCGGACTTTCGGATTGATTACAGTGCTGTTGCTTACATTGCCTTATTTTTTGGGCGTAACGGGTGTATGGCTTGCAGTACCGATAGCAGAGTTAATCACTATGATTCTAGCACTGGTTTTTCTTCATCAGAACAGAGAAAAGTATCACTACGCATAAAAAGATTTTCATGCCGTCCGGCGGTTAATAAAAAACCGTTGTGTGGCGGCAAAATCATCATGCGCCAAAACAGAATACAAGCGGCTAAACGGCGGTTTTGAAATAACAATCAAAGCCGTCGTTTTTATGTGGCAGGACAGCTTTCATGGATATGGCGGTGCGAGGTACTGCTATGTCTGTTTTTTATTTCATGGGTAGTTTTGGCTATGGTGAATTATCAAAAAAATCCTGTCTTGTGGAATGGGATTTTCTGCCTATGAGTATGAACACACATATCATTTAACATGTCTTAATAACTCGCATTACTCAAATACCCATGCGCTTTCTGCTGTATGGGTATTTGCTGTAATAACCCCCTACTGGGCAGAAAAGGGGTGAGAGAAAATGAGATATTCTGAACAGTTCATGGAGCATATCGAATACGCTTTCAATGCGTTCTGCAAGATTGTATTACGCCACGAAGCAATCAACGCATGGCGGGATTTGAAGCGGAAAGAAGCAAGGGAAATATCCCTTGATTTACATGGCTTTGCAAGCACAGAACAGGGGCAGGCAATAGAGACTATCGTCCGCCCTCGGAAACGGGCTTCTAACCGTCCACAAAATACGATATGACAAACACCATTTATATCCATCAGCCGGAAAAGGCGTTCAGCTTTACCCGGCTCCCCAATTTTCTCTTTGAAGCCCCCTCATTCATGCCCTTGTCCAACGAAGCAAAGATACTGTACGCCTTTATCCTGCGGCGGGCGGAGTTATCCCGCAAGAACGGCTGGGCGGACGAATACGGGCGCATTTATCTGTATTATCCCATCTGCGAGGTGGTCGCTTTGCTCCACTGTGAGCGGCAGAAAGCGGTCAACACCCTGCAGGAATTGCAGTATGCGGAGTTGATTGACATTAAAAAGCAGGGCTGTGGAAAACCCAACCGCATTTACCCAAAATCCTATGAAGCGGTTTCAAACACCGTCTTCAAGAAATCCCGTTCCGGTACGCCGGAGGGCTGAAAACCGCACTCTAATGGAAGGTTTATGGACCACAGCAGTTTCCCACCAGAAGAATTACTCTTCAGCTGTTCCAATATAAAAGAAATAGGCCAATCATGATAACAGTTTTCTAAGTTGGCAGAATCGGCAATGCGGACCGTGTTTTCGTCTGCTCCTGGTTTAATCAGTATGAGAAAATGGCCGTTATCGGAAAAGTATCCTTTTCCAACAAGAGCCACCAGGGAATTACCCGAATATAGTTCATCTAAAACATTCTGCACGGTAGGATCCGGGAGAGGACGGGGCTTCAGCCCAAAAGCGGAGCAGCCCGTTTCAACAATATCATGTGATGAGCCGTCTCCCGGAACGCAAAGCCCATTATCTGCCGCCCATGAAGCCGCTATGTCTGGTGTTAGGGTGAGACCTGTATAGCTGGATACCAGCATAGCCAGTACCGTAGGACCACAGCCGTGAGTTCGGATGGGATCTTTAGGGCCAAAGAGGGAATTGCCCCAACGGCTGTCTTCCTGATTATAGTAGGTAAAAAGCCCAGACACAGATTCCAGATAATCCGGATATCCTGGGTGTTGCATGGACTCTTCAGCAGGAGACGGGATATCCGGAACATCGCTCTGATTCGGGAGAACGGTTGAAATGGAGATTGGCATGTCATCTTCCGTCCCGAAATTTGTATCAATCGGTTGTGCTTCGGAACGATGCGAACAACCGATTAGAAAACAGACTGAAATTAGAAATAATATTATTGTAAGACTTATGTGACATAATACATATTTGTTTGCCCTATAAAATTTCAAACTATGTTGCCTCCCATAGCAGATTCGGAAAACCAACGCTACCAAATGATGGAGACTGCCCGAGATTCGGCGTTCCTGCAAATACACTGTTAAGGGAAGAAGACATTGAAAGCCGCATCATCTCCAGCAGAAGGATATAATCATCTTCGGTAAAACCGTCGAATCCCAGAACCTGTGTCAATAACTGACTATAGCTGTCGCTAGATAGCGCATTCCGGACTGCCTGGCCTGTAGTCTGTCCGCACATGCCTGGAGAAAGCGAAGGATATTCCGTCACGCCGGACTCCCTTAACATCCCCATGATTTTTGCCACATAGTTCTGGGTCTCCTTGAAGGGAGGAATTCCACCGTATTTATCCACGTTGTTACTGCCGGCATTATAGGCGGCAAGGGCCAGCTTCAGGTTCCCGTCATACTTATCCAGCATGGAACGGAGATACCTGGTTCCGCCCATGATATTCTGCCGAAGGTCCCATGGGTCAGTCACTCCAAGTCCACGGGCCGTGGCGGGCATAAGCTGCATTACACCCTGGGCGCCACAGTGAGAGAGGGCCCTGGGATTAAAATCCGACTCGGCCTTGGCAACCGCCTTAATGACAATGGCTGGAATGCCATAGGCGGAAGAAGCCTCCTGAAATATTCTCTCCATCCCACTGGGGGCAGAAAGTCTGGATGAGATCGTCTGGGCAAATTCAGTTCCCTCTGGGGATATGGACTGCCTCTGCCGTATGTTCATTTCCTTGAGATTGGTGTTGCCTAAGCTGGTAATCTGCATGGAGCGCATATTTTCCTCCTCACTTTTCTGAATCCATATTATGTTGCATTAATACGAAGAAACAGCCCGAAAGCTGTTTCTTCTGAATTCCTATGAAACATTACTGTAATAACTGAAGAACTCCCTGCGGAATCTGATTGGCCTGTGCAAGCATGGCCTGGGAAGCCTGAACCAGAATATTGTTCTTGGTGTAGTCCATCATTTCGGAGGCCATATCAACGTCACGGATACGGCTCTCAGCGGCTGTCATATTCTCAGCGCTTACACTCAGGCTGTTGATGGTATGCTCCAGACGGTTCTGGACAGCGCCCAAAGTACCGCGGGTAGAGGATACGGTATTGATAGCCGCCTTAATCTTATCTACAGCAGCATTGGCACCTGCCTGGGTTGCTACACTGATACTGTCAATGCCTAGAGATTTTGTGCTCATGTCGGAAACAGAGACATTCAACTGGTTGAAATCTTCTGCGGTATCACCAATTTGAAGGGTCAGACCACCGCCTGCAATCGCTTTGCCTTCTGCGGAGATGCCCAGAGTCTTGGCGACCTCACCACCTTCTTTGTCGGAGAAGCCGATTTTATTGCCACTGGTGTTTGTAAACTCCAATGCACCCTGATTATTAAAGGATACGGTTACCTTACCCTGCATGGCATCGGGAGTACCTGTTGTGCCTTTTGCAGTATCATAATTGGTGAGGGCAGCATCGATTGCGGTCTGAAGCTGGTTAACGATATCCGTTGCAGTGCTTGTGTTGGTTAAAGTAGAAGTGGTGATATTGAGCTCTTCTCCATTTATTAACATATTAAATGAACCATTAGCACTGGTGGGATCAATAATCAGGGTGGAAGTGGCTGCCGCAGTTGCTTGCGTATCCGTAACACCGGTTACAGTACCCAATACAGTTTTGTTAGTTGTAGGTTTTGCAGACTGATCAAAGCCTATAGAAGAAGCACCAGTACCTTTCATACCACTGGTAATGGTAAATCCTTGATTATTAGCGGTGCTAGTTACGCTGACATAATCAATACTGGTTCCCCGATCCTTATTTGCCTTATCAATAGCTGCATTAATGGTCTTTTCCATCAGTGCGGCTGCATCCTTGGATACTGTAGCATTGTTATTGGTTGTCCAATTCTTAGTGAGGAGAGTCTGCTCATCTGCACTCAAGGTGCTCCAGTCTACCTCTACGCGGGAACCATCAACTAAAATAACATCTTTTTTAGTAAAATCAATAGCTGAAGCGGCACTGGCATCCTTACCTGTACCCGTAAAGACAGCTGCCTTCCAGTTGGCAATTTTTCCACCAACCAGTCCATTTGCACCAGCGCTTCCTGCACCGTCAAGGGACCCATCCAACAGCTTGATGCCGTTGAAATTGGTACCTTCTGCGATACGATCAATCTCATCCTTTAAGGAAGTGATTTCCTTCTGCATGTTGGTACGGTCTACTGCGTTGTCATAAATACCGTTGGAAGATTGGTTCGCTAACTCGACCATACGGTTCAACATGGAGTGAACTTCAGTTAACGCGCCCTCAGCAGTCTGTACCAGGGAGATACCGTCCTGAGCGTTCTTCTGCGCGGTGTTCAGACCGGTAATCTGAGCCCTCATCTTCTCAGAAATAGCCAGACCTGCGGCATCATCACCGGCCCTGTTGATGCGGAAACCGCTGGAAAGCTTCTCTAAGTTCTTGGATACAGAATTGTTGTTGTTTCCTAACTGTCTGTAGGAATTCAGTGCTGCAATGTTGTGTTGGATTCTCATATTTTTCCTCCTTGAGTGTATACAGAAGAATCCTTTCTTCTGCATGTTTAATCCGTTACGCGTCACGGATTAATTTTATCTTACATATATTATATCGGTTTCGGCTAAGATGGAATTAAGGAAGAGAGAGGGATATTTTTACACAAAAATACTATATTTTTTTTGTTGAAAGTAATACTTAATTTTTATCAGGATTTGCCGAAGTTAAATATAAAAAGGAGTATGTCATGGTCTACAATTCGATGGAAATGGATTATCTGCTTTCTCTTCTGAAAGCAGTTTTGAATAACGAGGCAGCAGGGGATACGGGCAACAGGCATGACTGGGGGCTTATCTTCAATATGTCTGCATATCATAGGGTACAGACAATGGTCTGCTATGCCCTTCTGTTTAATGAATCCATGCCTCCGGAATGGAGGGAACGGTACGGTGCCAGGTTCCGTGAACTGGTGACAAAGGATGCTGCCTACAGGAAGATGGTTCATGGAATCCTTGGGATGCTTGAAAAGGATGATATCCCAAGTGTTCTGTTGCCTCCGCAGGATGTTAAGGGGCTGTATCCCCAGTCAGATATGAGAGAGGTGGACGGGCTGTCCTTTCTGGTCCGGGAAGACAGGGAGGGGAGATTGTTTCAGACTATGTATGCAGGCGGCTTTCGCTATGAGGGGGAAAGCCTGCAGGGGGGACACCGGTTCGTTGCATCTGATGGCTGGCATATTACCGCGTATGTCCACCTGTTCCGGTGCGACCGAAAGATGGAGCGACTGTTTGCCAATCTATGGGAACGAATCCATAAGGCTGGGGGAGAGAATGAACTATATTGTATGGATCCGGAGGACCGGTATCTGCTGATGGTTTGTTGGAGTGCCGTCAGGTTTTCCTTTTCACAGGTAGATATCCGTGATGCCGTAGACATCTATCTCTACCTGCAGTCGTATGGGCAAGGTCTTAACTGGGCCTATATTGATCAACGGCTAGCCGAATGTGATGTCCTTGATTTTTCCAGGGGCTTAAGGGCTTTGGCGTGGCTGTGGTTCGCGAAATTTCCCAGAGAGATGAAGAACAATGGCTATCTTGATATGGAGGAATATATTCTGTCCAAGGGAATGTATGCGAAGGAGGCCTGTATGAAATTGCTTCCCCTGATGGCCAGGTTGGAAATCTGGAAGATTAAGGAGGAGAGGAAGGTCAGAGTCTTGGCCGTTCTGCATTGGTTGTTTCCCCAGAGGAAGTATATGATTGGGCTTTATCCCGTATTGGAACACCATCCATGGCTCTTATGGTTTTGTTGGATTCGCCGCCTCATTCATATACCCTTCAGGAGATTACGCCAAAGAGTGGAGAGGGCTGTACAAAGTTTCTTTTTCCTAATTTCCCCCTATTTGGAAAGAATCTTGTCTCGTTGGGAAAGACGTGGACGGGCAGCAAAGGAGGAAAAGCGCGGGCGGGCGGGAGAAGATGGAAAAGGGAGTAATGAGAGCAGATCAGGAGGTTGGATATGAACTATTTGAACATAAAGTATCTGAATTGCTTTTGTGAGGTCAGAAACAAGGAGAACAAGTTAGTCGCGGCAGGCTCCATACAGGAGATAAGTGAGCAAGAATTTGTCATTTTCAGAAGAAATGGAAACATTCCGGGATTGAAAGAGGATATGGAGGTAAAGGTCAATATCTTCAATTTTTCCGAAGGTTTCTGCATGGTGACAGGTACTGTAAAAAGGATTTTAGTGGACATGATTACCGTTAATGACATAGAAAATATATTAAATGGTGAACGCAGACAAGCGTTCCGCGTGGAAATATCGGAAAGGGCTGAAATACTAAAAAGAAAGGGAAAACGTAGTGTATTGATGGAGGTGGTTTTGCGGGATCTGAGTCTGGGCGGCTGCCTTATCGAGACAAGGGAGGATTTGGGAGATATCGGGGAAAGCTTTGAACTGAGGTTTGATTTTTTGTCAAAAATGAAGGTCAGGATGGACTGTAGGATATGCAGACGGGAGAAGGTAGGGGATGTTTGGAGGGTGGGCTGTTCATTTACAGCTTACCCTCCAGGAATTGAGGATAAGCTGTGTGCATATATCTTTGAACAGCAGCGGCGGCAACTCTGCAGCAAAGAAGGGAGGCCTGTTGCCCGCGAATAAAATTATTCAATATTAACCGTTTTTAAAACACGTGTGAGATTGGTGAGGGCGTCGGCAGAAAATGCGGCGGCCTCCTTGTTATTTTTTGCGGCTTCCACTAGCTCCTCCCTTGCAATGGGAATGCATTTAGGTGCCTCTATAGCCAGCTTGACCTTATCACCGGAGGTATCTGTCACCGTAATCCGTATATCATCTCCAATACATATGGATTCCCCGGTTTTTCGCTGCAGTATCAGCATCGCAGTTCCCCCCTTTCATCTAAGGATAAGTCTGGAAAAGGGTGGTGAAAACCATACTGCGGGTCCTGAAGTACCACCTGGAAGCCTTTCCTGGTATCTGTACGTATTACCAGGGGAGCCTTCAGGTTACAGGTACTATGAGCAATGTTTTTTTTCAGGACACAGATGGAGTAGAAGATAACGGGGGTGTCGTCCTGCAGATCCAATTGTATTAAATCCTCCTTGCTCAGAGAGGGAGAGTAGCCTGGATAAAGAGTGAAGGGGTTGGCTAGGATAAAGGACAGATTTTCATCCTGAAGGCTCTGAAGATACATAAAAGAATCTTCAATGGGTGAGATGTGAATTAACAGGTAGTCAATCATATTTTCAAAGCCGAGCAGACCATCCTGGAAGCGGATGATGTCCTTTTGTTCGTATTCGACAGTTCCAAAGCAGGGTGTGTTAAAATGCATGAAATTACCTCCTCCTATAATAGATTTTGTGGTGGTTAGATACCTGACAGCTAGTTAGGACTAACCGTTGCGTTGTTTAAGTTATAGAATGCAATGGCGTTGGTGTGGCGATGCCTCCATGTGGAGTCCTTGGTCCATAAAATCGGTTTTAAAGCATTTACGGGGCGTTATCAGGCGTTTTCAAAAGGCATGGATATAATTTTCAGCCAAGCGAACCACAGGAGTTATTTGAGGATAAAAGCAAACCTGCGTCAAATTGCGGACCATCACGGCTGCGAAAAACGTTGTGTTTGATCGTGACATCGCTGCCTCAAACAGCTCCCGCCGATGACCGAGTTTATCAGTTTCTTGACAAAAAGTGTTCTGGTGGCGAGCCCTATATCTTGTATAGATGACTGCCGGCACCAATGGCGGTCTTATTGTAGTACAATAACTTACCTCCATGAATTTCTTTGAAGAATCTTCAATTGAGACTTGACTGATTAGCAGGCTTTTAAAAAGCAAGAGCGGGTCACGCTCTTGCTGAAAACTGATCATCCCTGGGGGGAACATACATGGGCTGGCCAATATATTCAATTAATACATCAGGCCATTGGGTGATGGTGAAATCCACGGAACTGGGAATATATTCTATATCACCGCCAGACACGCGGACATCGAAATTCATCCGATCCATCTGATACTGGATATCCAGACTGGGTTCCTGATATTGGATGTCTGGTCCGGTTTTAGGAATAAAATCCAGATTAAAGTCTCCTACAGGAAAGGAAACACAACTGTCAATGATGGTTTTTAAGATGTTCTGAGACGGCGTTGCGTTTGCCATCATGGTTCCCTCCTTTGCGCTCTTTTGTACACTTTGACCAACGCATTCCGCTCCTTTAGCCGCGTTCTGGCGTATTGACAGGCTGAGGGAAGGACACACGGAATTCCTGGCCTCCTGACTATTGAGCTGAAGCCTGGCGGGTCTTGCCTGTATGGTTAGGCTGCCGGGCGTATGCTCTATCTGAAGCTGAGAAACCTTGGAATTCCTCTGGATACGGGAGGGGGTAATGGACATTTCATATTTTAGTGGAATCATTTGGATGTTAATCAACTGCTGCATATTAAATCTCCTTTCCTTCCATGTATCATTCAATCAGGCCGCTATTTCAGGAAATCCAGCAGGGAGGGTCCAAGAATGGAGCTTCCTACCCTCAGGGCTGCATTATAAGTATACTGCGCGTAGTAATATTCAGAGATTGCCTCGGCATCATTGACATACTCCACGTCTACGATCTGGGTGTTGTAAGTGAGGTCTAAATCGTTTAGACGGCTGGCTGTGATCTCTAATGACTGGCTCTGAACACCAATTGCGGATTGTGTGTCAATCACCTGATTGAGACTGTCCTCATACTGGGACATCATGTCCTTGAAGCGCTGGGCCCCTCCGTTAACCCAGTCTCCCTCGCTGCTTTTAAGAAGCTCAGACATCTGGCCGGTGAGGGCAATCAGATTCTTGCTGATTCCATCAGGGGTGACTCCATAACCCAGGACAGCAATACCGGGAATGGAGGTATTTAAGGTATTGCTGTCCGATACGGGACCATTATTTAATCCCAGGCCGATGTCTACGTAGGCTTTTTCCTGGCTCAGGGTATCCAAGGCAGCAATCTGGCCACTGGTGACATCCGTTCCTACATAGGTGATGCGGCTGCCGCTCCCGGAAAAGGGAGCGCTGTCATTGTGGCATCCGCCGAATATGTATTTTCCCTGATAGGTTGTATTGGCATATTGAAGCATGGATTCCTGAATCTGTCTGAAGGTTTCAGCAAAAGCGCTTCTCTCGCTGGCAGAAGTGGTACCGTTAATAGCCTTGAGAGCGGAATCTTTCAGGACCTTTGAGCCTTGGCCCTGGATATCCTCCAGGGCAGAACTGACCATGTCCAGCCGTTCTTGATGGGCCTTGACCGTAGAAATATAGTCTTTATTCTGCAGATATCTGCGGTGGAGCAGAGATGCAGTCTGGGCAGAGCGGGGGTCCTGGGAGGCTTTGGTGAATTTGCGATGGGTCATGGTTTGATTCCCCGCGCTATCCCTGTTGCCCATAATTGTATTCAGATTATATATATAGTTGTTCATGACGGAATTAGTGGTAATCCTCATTCAAATCCCTCCTTATTTTGTAATACCCATACCCATTACTGAGTTTAACATGTCATCCAGAGTAGTCATCAACCGGGCAGCAGCAGTAAATGCTTTATTGAGCTGCATCATATTGGCCGTCTCTTCGTCCAAATTCACACCGGATATACCCTCCCTGACGGAAGCAATGTCCTGGACGATGCTCAGGTAATTTTTCATCGTGGATTCTGTGGTCTTGGTATCTGTTGCAAGAATATTCCGGAAATCTTCCAGGCATTCCTGAAAGCTGCCCTTGAATACTGTACCGCCTTTTCCATCGGTAAATGTCTGACTGCCGGTGAGGGCAGATATCATGTTCAGGATGTTGCTGTTGTCTCCGGCAGGGGAATCGGCAGCCGCACCGCCGGTGATACGGATGGTCCCTTTCATCCACTCCTCAGTAATCCGGATGTTGCCTGCATTGATGGCTTGGCCATCGGAGGAGGTGAACAAATCCTTTCCAGCAAGCTTCCCGTTTAGATTGTTCAACGTGTTGAAGGTTTTAGCAAATACTCTGGCAAATTCATCGAGGCTCTTCTGATAATAACCTATCCCGTGAGTGGCAGTGCCATCAAAACTACCATCATCATTCAGCATGGACAGGGTACTTTTGAAGGAACCCGCGGAAAAAGCTGCGCCCTCTATCTTGGCGGAACCATCGCCGGGAGTTATATCCACGCGGAGTGAGCCGTCTGCACTGGTTTGGAGCTGGAATACGGCCGGGGTGCCGGTTCCCTTCAGCAGATTCACAGAAGAGCCATCCGACATGGTCATATTCAGCGTCATGGTATCAATGGAAGCACCGGAAGGGGCTATGGTACTGGTATAGTTTACGCTGATTTTGCCATAGGTTGACAGGGAATCCAGCAGCAGGTTCCTCTGATCCTGGAGTTCCAAGGCGGGGAGTCCATTGGCCTGGCTGTTCATTATGGAGATGTTCAGTTCCTGAATCTGGGACAGCAGTTTATTGATATCATCCGTATCTCTTGATAGCCCTCCTTCCATCTGGGACCTCAGTTCCTTCAGTTGATTGCTGTAAAGATTTAAGTATTCGGTAATGGATTTGGCTGCACCTCTGACAGCATTGTCCATCGTCACATCACCGGGGGAATTCTGCAGCGCCTGGAGACTGCTGTGGAAATCGGACAGCTGAGCAGCCAGTGCATCCTTGCCTCCTCCAATTTCATCCAGGTGGCTTTCCAAATCATTTAAGATGGACAGCTTCTTATCAAATTCTCCCAGATTAGCCATTTGGAGACGGTACCGGGTATCGACAAAGGGATCGCGGATTTGAGAAACTGTGTTAACAATCACGCCATAGCCTATATGGGCATCAGAAACTTTATTGTAAATATTGGTGGACCCGAATAAGCTGCTTTGCTCGAGACGCTGGCGGCTATATCCAGTGGTCTTTACATTGGTGATGTTCTGTCCCGTCACCTCCATGGCGTTCTGGCTGGCCATGAGGCCAAGCCGTGCCGTATTAAATCCTGTAAAGGATGAGCGTATCATGGAACGGTACCTCCTATATCTGTATATTTTTCATGCGATGAAAGGATTGAATCTCAGAGGAACCGTCCTGCTTGTAGGGCCTGCCCAAGGTAGTCCTCTTATCTAAATCCTGGATATGCCTGTCTAGAAGACGGGCATTCATTTCCAGTATATTGTGGGTTTTTTCATAAATGGAAAGAAAAAAACAATAGGAACTTAAAAGCTGTTTTGTGTAATCGCTAAACTCTCTCCTTACGGCAGGGGAAAGAATCTGCTCTAATTGGCTCAAGGGTGTTCTTTCAGGAAGATTTAAGGCTTTAAACAGCAAAATGCGTTTCTGCTCATATCCCCTCAGCGTCATGATGAGTACCTGTTCTTCTTTCATGGCAGTATTTAAAGCATGAAGGTCAAATGCTTTTGCCCCCTGGTACTTTAGCTGCTCCACTGCTCCAAGTTCCTTAAAAAGGTCCGAATACTTGATGAGCAGATCCTTGAGCTGTGTATGAAATTCTGAAACATTATCATTCATGGTTATTCTCCATTTACTCGTTTGAAATGATTTCTGACATCATGATTTTATCGGCGATGGCATCTACATCAGGATGGTAGTTTCCGTTGCGGATTCTGTCAGCTAAGTCCGCCAGCTTATCGGCGGAGGCTCCCCGGCGGACATCGGTCCATATATGGGAAACCAAGGATTTTCGGAAACATACATCCTCTCCCTCCTTCTGTATTGTTATCGTGTCATAGTTTGTCGTGGTGCCTCTGCTGTTCCCCTGCGAATGGGGAGGCATTTCATTTTTTGCCGGATGAAGGCAATATGAACCGATGGGATTAATTTTCATGGGAGCCCTCCTTCCTTTTAAGTATACACATCCGATTCCCTACCTCCTATCGTATATATCGGCCAGAATGGCAGTTAAATTAAGATGAACGGGTCAGATAATTCATCAATATGGCGGGAATTCCGGAAAGCGGAGCCTGGATACACACAGCTCCCATTTCATAAGCAGCCATAGGCATGCCATATACGATGCAGGAGGCTTTATCCTGACCAATGGTGTAAGCGCCCCGGCGGCGCATTTCCAGAAGGCCTGACGCACCGTCCTGGCCCATTCCTGTCAGTATGATTCCCACAGCGCTTGAACCGGCAAGCTTTGCAGCGGAATGGAAAAGCTTATCCACTGCCGGGGCCACACCATGGAGCCGTTTGCCGGGCCAGACACGGACGGACAGTCCGGAAGAATTACCGGTCAATTTTAGTTGCATCCCTCCTGGAGCGACCAGAGCCAAACCGCGTTCCAGATGGTCTCCATCTTTGGCCTCTTTCACCTTCATGGCACAGGCTCTGTCCAGACGTTGAGCATACATGGCGGTAAAACCGGCTGGCATATGCTGGGTAATCACTATGGGGGGGAGCCCATCCGGCAGTTTCTTTAAGATATCCAAAATAGCCTCTGTCCCTCCGGTAGAGGCGCCAATGGCGATGACTTTAATATTCATGTGCTCCTCCTTACAGCTTCCGATAGGTTGCGGGTTTAATATAGTGATAGGAGGAGGCGGATTTGTTGACTGATTCCGAATGACCTATCAGCAGGTATCCTCCCGGATTAGTGGCATTATAAAAACGGTTGACCAGAGAATCTCTGGTTGAGCCGTCAAAGTATATCATTACATTCCTGCAGAATATAACATCAAAGTTACTGCGGAAACGGATGGGTGACATTAAGTTAAATGTACGGAATATTACATCGGAACGGACCCGAGGGGCTACGGTATAACTGTCGTGTCCGGACTGCTTTACAAAGTATTTTTTTTTCCAATCTTCGCTGACCCCCTTTAACGCTTCTGACGGGTATTGGGCCGTCTTTGCCTTTGAAAGAACCTCCTGGGAGATATCGGTAGCCAGAAGCCGGGTGTCCCAAAGGGATGCCTGATTACCCAGAAAATCCTGGATAATCATAGAGAGTGTATAGGGCTCTTCCCCACTGGAGCATCCAGCGCTCCAGATACACATGATTTTATCCCTCCTTGTTTCGACAATCCAAGGAAGGATGGTGGATTTGAAAAATTCAAAATGTTCTGATTCCCGCATAAAATAGGTATAATTTGTAGTCAGTTTGTTTAGCATGATATCAATATCCTGGGATGGACGTTCTTCGGTTATATGACGGACATAATCGGAGAAATTTTGGTAGCCATCATGGACCAATGTAGAGGTTAAGCGGTTTTCAATCAGGCCCTTTTTATGGGATAGATTGATACCATAATTCTTCTGTACGAATTGGGACAGGATGGCAAAGTCCTTTTGTGAAATTTCAAACATATACGCACCGACTTCCTATAAGGTATTGACCAGCATCTCATGGTCAAAGAAGAGGACAGTCTCTCCATCAGGTGTTGTCTGGATACCGTTTACTAATTCCTGCCTGTTATTGGCCGGCATGGGGGCAATTGCAGCTTCAGAGATATCCAGAGTCTTAGTGACTGTATCCACGATGATCCCAATTTCCATCGCATGTATACTGATGACGATAATACAGTTCTGTTTTTTTGAACTTTCATCCGAAGGATAATAATTTCCCATTCTTCGGCGGACATCTACGATGGGAATGATTTGCCCCCGCAGATTAATGATACCAGGTATATAGCTAGGTACCATAGGAAGTTTTCTGATTGAATGGTTGGTTATAATCTCTGTCACACAGGAAGCATTTATGACATAAGTCAGGCCATTGGAAATGAATGCCACATAGCGGCTTAGGCTTTCTGCGTTTTCTGTTTCCGAGGATTCCTCAAAATAGGATTCCCCATCATAATTTGTGTTATCTGACCAGGTGGTTGACATGGTATTCCTCCTTAATATTGTCTGAGGGCTACATCAAACAGGGAGGATATATCCAGTATAAGACTGATATTTCCATCCCCCATGATGGTGCAGCCGGTGATGCCGGAGTGCTTGATATCGAAATTATCCAGATAGGCAGGGAGGGGTTTTACCACAACCTGCTGTTCGCCTAGAAGTTCGTCTAGAAAGAGGCAATAGGACTTATCGCTGGATTCCACCCAAATAAGGATTCCACTCTCAATATCATCACTTTTTGTTTCTATATTATAAAGTTGGTGGAGACGCACTATTGGGTAATAGCTACCCATACATTCAATCATTTCCTTACCATCTGCATCATGGATTATTTTTTCACGGGTGACTTTAAAAGCCTGGTGGATATTGGAGGTGGGGATGGTGAAAATAGAATCCCCTACTGAAACCTCCATGCCGTCCATGATGGCTAAGGTCAAAGGAATCTTTAATGTCACGCAGGAACCCTCTCCTTCTTCGCTGGATAGCAGGACGGTTCCGCCTACGGCCTTTACATTTTTTTTGACCACATCCATACCAACTCCCCTACCGGAATACTCCGTTACGGTTTCATTGGTGGAAAAGCCGGGAAGCATTAGAAGATTTAAGATCTCCTGCCGGCTGTAATCACCTTCCGCTTTCGTGAGAAGCCCATTTTTCGCAGCTTTATCCAGTATGGCTTTCGAACTCATCCCCCTACCGTCATCTCTGATTGAGATAAGCACTTCGCTGCCCGTATGTTCTGCGGAAAGGGTTATGGTGCCCTGGGCAGGCTTCCCCGCTGCCAGACGGGTCTCCTGGTCGGTCTCAATCCCATGGTCCATGGCATTGCGGACAATATGCATAATTGGATCGCTGATTGAATCTACGATGGTTTTATCTACCTCCGTATTTTCTCCGACCATGATTAATGCCACATCTTTGTTTAATTCTCTATTCATGTCCCTCACGATACGGTTCATCTTTTGGAAGATACCGGATATGGAGACCATCCGCAGGGACATGGCAATATCCTGAAGTTCATCCGTAAGCTTCCGCAACTGACGGCTGGATTTTAAGAAGGAATCCAACTTAAGCCCTTTCAAATCAGGAGAAGAGGTAACCATGGACTCTGTGATGACGATTTCTCCAACCACAGCCATAAGGCTGTCCAGTTTCGATAAGTTGACGCTGATTAAACTCTGTTTGGAAGCACTGTGGGTTGATTTGGCCCCAGAGTCATTAATATTTGGGGCGGCAGCGGGCAAGGAGAATGTCTTTTCCGGTACGGTGCTGATGGCGTCTAGTTCAGGTGCCTTTTCATCCGCTGTTTCAGGGAGATTTACTAGTGTTTCGTAAGATGATATGTTCGGCAAATTGACCAGGATGTGTACAGCGGCATCCTGCTCTTCCTGGGAGCGAAAACCCAGATAAAACCCCTGTTCTATGATGAATTCACTTGTATCGGAATTTGTCTCTACGTCCGGAGGATAGCAGGAGAAGGAAAACGGTCCACCCTTTAAGCTATCCATGAGCATGTATGCCCTTAAGCTTTCCATGCCGATTCCTTCTTCAAAAAATACTCTTATTATGTACGGCTCTACCAGATTGTGAAAATCCATTGATTCTGCCAGCTGTTTCGAGGGCGACTGCTGAAGGTGCAGGGTATCCCTATCCGTATCAGTAAAGTTTTTACTTATTTTGTCGAGAAATGCCTTAATTTGGCATGTGAAATTGCCGATATTAGCAGTAAGGGGTTGATTGTTTTCAACCTTTTCGACTTCCGCCCTTAACCAGTCCGTGGAACTGAACATAAGGTCAAACAAATCCTGTTTAAAGACTGGGGCCAGTTGTTCGATTCCATTTTCGCGGATAAAGTAGAATAAGTCCTCAATATTATGGGCAATTGTCATAAGGGAAGTGAATTCCATCATGGCGGAGGAACCTTTGATTGTATGCATAATTCTGAAAATTTCATTTACATTATCCGCTGTAAAATCTTTTGATTTCTCAGCGTTGATTAAAAGTTCATCTAATTGCGCCAGAAGAGAGTTTGTTTCAAAAAGATATGTGTCCAGCATATTTTCCATGCCATTATCCATAATAATGCACCGCCTTCTCTTATTAGTGTATATTAGTTTAATCGGTAAATTGGGAAAAAAAATAAGGTCAACGGGTACAAAAACATTTAGAAAGACTGGTGAAATATGGCAGATATATTAAGAGCAACGCAGCCGGTGAATCCCGGCTTTGAAAGTAATACATTGCGGGATAATCCAATCAGGCCTGGTGACAGAGGGGTTGAGAATGTGGTAGACCCGTCTAAAATTATCAGGCCGGATAATCGCAGCGAGAGGGAGGATAAAGCTTCCAATTTATTATCACAGTCTAATTATGATAGCTTTATTCGCCAGATGAAGGAATCTTCTAGTTTTGTGGAGGAGTTTTCCGGCCTCTTCTTTGACAAGGCACAGGCATATGCGGCCTTTGGAGGGAATCCTGCACTGATGGAACTGTATACTGAACTGACAGGCATCGCGGACTTGGATGAGAATGGAATATTGGAATTTATGAAGGCCCAAGCCAGGGGAGGCTCTGAATATTCGGAGGATTTCTTCCGGTTTTTGAAGAATGCTTTCGATTCTACATCCCAGATGACGTTTAAAAGTCAGATACTGCAGGCAGCGGGAAGATATGGTGATATGGTTGCTGGCGGCCATAAGCTTCAGATGATTATTGGGGAAGGAAATGCCATGTCTGAGCATCTGTTCCCGGCGGACGCGCAGATTTTGCAGGGGATATTATCCAGACTGATTCTGCCGCAGACAGACCAGCTGATGGGTCAGGATCCCCTTGCTTATATGAAGGAGAATTATCAGAATAACAGGAAGGTGCTTTTGCGGGAATTGATTCCATTTTTTTCAAACTATATCCACCGAACCCATGACATGGGGCTGGTTCGCAGTCTGATGTCTCTGGTTACCCATCAGACTGCTGCCTATATCAACGGCAATCCGGATAAGGTCCTGGAGGCTTTTACTGGTCTGGCCTTCTCTTTGGGAATGGCAGACATACCAGTGGGGGAACAGGGGGCAGCTATGCTGGTCTCGGGACTTCTGAAAAAAAGGATGGACAGACCAGAAGAAAAATTCAATGATAAACTTTGCGCCATGTTAAAGGCTGGTCTAGAATCTGCCGCCTCTAAGGATGTCTTTTCACAGATGTTAAAGACTATATTGGGGAATGAGAGTGTATATATGCCCCTATTGCATTTTATGATTCCGGTAAACATGGGGAGTCAGTCCTTGTTTTCGGAAATCTGGGTGGAGCAAAATGATGGCAGGAAAGAGAAGGATAGAGAGGACGAAAAGACAATCCGAATGCTGATTAAAATGGAAGTGAAGAGGCTAGGGATGTTTGATATAATTCTGGATTACAAGGAGAGTGGTGAAGTGGGAATCCAGCTTTACTATCCTGGAAAATTGTCGGGCGAGGAGCGGGAGATGGAAAACGCTTTGAATGCAATGATAGCAAAGAACAGCATGTCTCCGCATGCAGTTACACTTAAGGCAATGAAGGAACCGCTGAGACCGATTGATGTTTTTGGCAGACTTACAAGGGAAAAGGAGATTGTCGATGTCAGAATTTAGCAGGATTTTTAATCAGAAAGCAGTGGCACTTAGTTATGACGAAGAACGTGGACTGGCGCCAGCTGTTGTGGCCTCGGGTTCTGGTTTCCTGGCGGAAAGGATTGTGGAATTGGCGGTTGAGAATGGAGTACCCGTCTATGAGGATAATTCATTAGCTAATGTGTTGAGCCAGATGGAGGTTGGCAGTGAGATCCCTCCTGGATTATATCAACTGGTAGTTGATATTTATGTGTATTTCCTGAATTATACATTTAGATGATTATCGATAGAAGATAAAGAGGTGGATATATGTTTAAAAACAAAAGATGGATGGTCTTTATGGCAGGGGTGCTGGTATTTACCACCTGTTTTCCTATGACTGCCGAAGCAGCAGCCCGAAAACAGGAGACCAGGGTTCCTGTTGAAACAGTAACCATCAACGTGGAGTCTGCGGTTAGGGAAGGGGATATGTCGGGATATATTATGATTACTAAGGACAGCGATTCCTACTCTGTAGGAAATTATGAGTGGAGCGGCATGAAGAATGAGGAGGGGTGGCAGATTGGGGACAAGCCGAAGGTGAAAATTTCCCTGCATGCCAGGGCTGGCTATTATTTTAATAAAACCAATGGCAAGGGAAAGGTGACGGTTTATGGGGCTGATTATAATTCCGCCAGGATTGCAGATAATAAGGAGACACTGATTATCACGGTTACCTTACCCACTGTGGCAGGCAAATATGATAAACCTGATGATGCATGGTGGGATGATGATTATTCTAATGGCAATGCTAGATGGGAGGCTATAAAGGGAATCAGTGCTTATGAGCTTGTACTGTACCGGGATGGAAATAAGATTTGTGAGTTGGAGAAGGTGATAGGGACTTCTTATGATTTCTATCCTTACATGGTACAGGAGGGTACATATGTGTTCCATGTTAGAGGTATACCTAAGGATTCGGAGGAGGCGTCTTATATTTGGCCTACAGCCTGGACCAAATCCGATGGTCTGCGTCTTAAATCAAGGGAAACTCCAGACAGAAGGTATGGATGGTATGCAGCTTCAAATGGAGGAAAACGGCCAATTCATGGCTGGCAGAAGAGTGATGGTGGCTGGTGGTTCCAGGAGGAGGATGGCACATATCCAAGCAACACATGGAAGGAGATTGATGGCAAATGGTATCTGTTTGATCCGGCGGGATATATGCTTACTGGATGGCAAAAATGGCAAGGCCATCAGTATGTCCTGAGCGAGGATGGAGCCATGAGGACAGGATGGGTTTGGGATAACCGTAACTGGTATTATTTTGGCAATGATGGGGCAGCGGTAACAGGCTGGAACAACATTGATGGGAAAATTTACTATATGAATGACCGGTATGCTGCACTTTCTGGGTGGTGGTTGTTAGATGGGAAATGGCATTACTTTGATACCTCTACAAGACAAATGTTACATGATGCATGGATAGATGGTTACTATGTGGATTCTTCAGGGGTATGGAAACCTTGATTGTAATTCCGTTTTGACACGAGGTGGTAGGTCCAGAATGATGATGAAAGAGGATAAAAAATGAATAGTATTAAAAATAAAATGATAGCAATATTTGGGGGTTTGAATCTGCTTTTTGGGATATTAACTGGGATTGTGCCGGTACTAACACATGGAGGTGTGACAAGTTTATTTCAAATATTGATTAGTGTCTCTTTTCTGGCCTTGACGTTGTATGCGGCTGCAAATATATCGAATTGGATTTGCAGGCCGTTGGATTACTATACGCAACGATTGGAGGATTTGGCTCAGGGGGACCTGCATACCGCGGTTGACGATAAATCGGATTTGATGGAACTTAAGAGCTTGTATGTAGCCCTGAATGATACATCGCGGGTATTGAACACCTATATAACAGATATAAAATGTGGCATGAAAGCACTTGGAGAAGGGGATTTGACGGTAAAACCAAATGTAGAATTTGTTGGTGATTTTACGGAACTTAGAGACAGTATTATGGCCATAGTTGCCTCGTTCCAGTCTATACTTTCCCAAATTAAGGTGGCCTCTAGCCGGGTTTCAATGGGCGCAGAGCAGTTATCGGCCAGTTCCCAGGATTTGTCTCGGGGAGCAGTATCCCAGGCTAGTTCCATTGAAGAATTGGCAACTACTATCGGAAGTATTTCGGGCCGGATTAAAGAGAATGCTGATAATTCTTCTCAGGCGAGTGAACGGGTGAAGTTTGTAGGAGGACAAATACGGGAAAGCAATAAGAAGATGCAGGATATGCTGAATGCTATGCTGGATATTAACGAAAGCTCAAAGAGAATCAGTAAAATTATGAAGGATATCGAAGATATTGCTTTCCAGACGAATATACTGGCATTAAATGCCGCTATAGAGGCGGCCAGAGCCGGAGCGGCGGGAAAAGGATTTGCCGTTGTGGCTGATGAGGTACGCAATCTGGCAGCAAAAAGCAAGGAGGCTTCCCAGAATACGGCGGCGCTGATTGATAATTCAGTGCGGGCTGTTGAATATGGAAAACAACTTGCCAGTGAAACGGCAGAAAGGATGCAGGAAGTGACAATAGGTGCAGACGATGTGGTGGAGACTATTGACTGCATCTCTAAGGCTACGGAAGAGCAATCTAAATCGGCTGCTCAGATTACTACAGGTATTGATTTGATATCTAACGTGGTACATACGACTTCTGCAGCTTCGCAGGAAAGTGCTGCAGCTAGCCAGGAATTATTTGATCAGGCTCAGGTCTTAAAGAACGTAGTTGATAGATTTAAACTAACAGATAATCCAGTCACTTCCAAGGAATATCGTCAGGAATTGGAAAGCAGTGGAAGGGTATCAAAGCAGATAGCAAAGAGTGGAAGTACTTATAAGACGGACTTATCTGGCAGGGAAATTGCGCCTTCAGTAGTTTCTGATGGAAGAGATAAATACTAATTCGGTGGTTTGTCAGAGGAGAGTGAAGGCGCTAGCATGATAGGACTGGAAAACGAAAACAATTGTGTTATAAATTCTAAATGGATAAAAAAGGCCATAACGAAGGGCAATATTGGCCTCTGGAAAATGGTATTGGAGAAAAGAAGTGGGAAAAGGTATGCGTGGATTGATGAAAGACTCTGTGGATTACTAGAGATTAGTGCCTTATCTGCAGAAGCGCTTTATGATTTTTTGTATAAAAGAATTCATAAAGGTTATTATGGATATGTGGATTCCGCCATTGACAACGCTATTAGAAGTAAAAATAGGATAGAAATTCAGTTTACTTGGAATTTTCCTAAGGAAGGCTATGTACCTGTACTCTGTGAAGGAGAGTTTGACTATGAAGATTCGGAAGTTGCTGTGCTATACGGCAGTTACCGAAGAGTGAAGGGACTTCAGGAATTCCCCTATGAAGTTCTGGGGTTGGAACATGATATTTTTGAATATAGTTATATTACGGGTACGGCGGTATTAGTATCTGGGTTTTCCTGGCTTCCAGGGAAGGAACGGATTGTGACAAATTTTGTCGAGAAGTGTATTGACTCTGGATGTATCATTCCGGACAGTCAGGATGTTTTTAAGGACACTTTTAAAGTAGCTGAGGTGGGGAACACCAACAGAAATTCAGACATCAAGCTTAGGAAAGAAAATGGCAAGGAGCAATGGTACCGTCTAACACTTTCGTCCCCTGCTGGCAGTGGTAGGGAGAAAAGAAGTAAGGGTGTCCTAAAGAATATTGACAATATGAAACTGTTAGAGACATCCTATGTTAAGGATATGCTGTTGTTCACTGTTTTTCTTAAGGAATATGCTGCATATGGAGAGGTGGATTTGACTGATAACAAGGTTCTCTGGATAGGGGGGTTGTGGTCTGTCTATTTTAGTCAGAAGGAAACCATGACCTTTTCTGATATTGCGGAGCAGGGAATTAAAAATGTGACTTACCCGGAGGATATTCCTAAATATCTGAGAGCGATGAACAGAGATTACTTAATGAGAGCCTTTGAACAGGGAGAGAAAGAAGTTGGCATTGAATTTAGACGCACGGTGGAGCGGAATGACGTATCTTGGATGGCACTTAGAGGGCGGTTATATGTAAATATTTATAATGGACACGTATGTGCATTCCTTTATCTTCAGGAGATTAGCGGAATAAAGAATGCATGGTCTCGGCCCTGGAAGGTGGACAATGGGTTGACGGCAGTGCTGCAGGAGTTCTGTTTTGATAGGAGTGAGATGGCTTATATTGTGGATCCCCGAAATTACATAGTGATGGCTGTCAACGGAGCCGTCACCAGGAGGCTGGGAATCCTGGGCGATGACTGTGTAGGGAGGAAATGTTATGAGCTGTTGCACCATAGGAGTTTACCGTGTACCAGTTGTACAGTACTAAAATGGAGTAGGGATGAATTCTTTCAATGGAGGCAATACAATGAATGGCTTAAGCAAGAGTTTCTGATTAAAAACATACTTATATGTCATGGTGGGAAGGAATATATGGTGGCATTTGCCAGAAATCTACAGAATAATATAGATGAGTCCATGAAAGAGGCGGACGATGGAAAAAATGTAATCGAGAGTGTCTATGAAATGGTCCAGCAGCCGAACCTGTCTTCATTCATAAATACGGCACTTCAGGGAGCAGTCTCATTTTATCAGTCTGATGCCGCAGCTGTTTTTTCGATAGATATTAATAACTGGGAAATGGAGCACTTCTATATTTGGCGGAGAAATAACAGTCTGGTGACCGATGAGACCGATTTTTCACTTGCTGTGTTACAGTACTCAAAAAATAGAGGCTGGGAAGAAATGTTGAGTATTTTTTCTCTGGAAGAAGCAGCCTCTGGTTCAGTTGCACTTTATCGTATTATGATGGAGGAAGGTATGAAAGTCCTCGATGTGCTTACGGTTTTGGTAAACGGGAATAAAGCGGAATTTTTAGTCATAATCAACAGGAAGAAGTCAGATAATGATAAAAAAATTATTAGAAAATTATTTTTTGTTATACAGGAGGAGAAGAAGAAACGAGAACTGGCTGACCGCTTTCACTATTTAAGTGGGCATGATGAAAAAACTGGCGTGAAAAATTATGATAGTTATTTTGACTTCCGTACCAAGTTCGATGGTGATTTTGTAAAAAGTATCGGGGTAGTGGTTGTCAGTATGAATGAGATGAGGCGTATCAACGAGCTTTTGGGATTGAAGTACGGAGACAAACTTCTCAGGGAAATGGCACTTGTGCTGAAGGAATGTTTCCCTGAAGAGTCCATTTATAGAGTTAGTGGAGATGTGTTTTATGTTATCCTTTTGAATCAGAATGAGGAAGAATTTATGTCTGGGGTGTCGCTCCTGCATGAAAGGCTGAATCAGCACTTAGAACTCTCTGCATCCATTGGTCAGGTATTTGATGATAAAAGCAAGAGCATAAAAAAGTGTGTTGTTGATGCGGAATATTTGGTGGAAAACCAAAAAAAGTCTTATTACCAGAAAATAGCTGCGGAGAGGTCAGGGGGAGTATCAAGGATGGGGGTTCTGGGGAAAATGTTGAATAACATTGAAAAGAATGCCTATGAAATTTTTTTTCAGGCCAAAGTATCGCTACGGACTCATGAACTTATTGGGGCAGAGGCACTGGTGAGGTACAACGATGACCTGGAAGGAATGCTCACCCCTGATAAGTTTATACCTGCATTGGAAGATAACAATTTGATTGCCAGCCTGGATCTTTACGTATTTGAAAAGGTATGTCAGTTTATAAAGTCATGGCCGGAGAAGGTTACGATTGCTGTCAATTTTTCCAGGCAGACCCTGCAGGAGTTATATTTAGAGGATGATTTAAAGAATATATTAGAGCGCTATGGGGTACAGCCAGACCGTATTGAGGTAGAGATTACTGAAAGTAGCGGGTGTTTGGAGAATGGGGCTGTTCAGTATATGGTAAAACAGTTAAAAGCGTTGGGATTACGTATCTCATTAGACGATTTTGGGGCATCTTATAATAATTTATCTATGTTGGTGGATATTCCCTTTGATCAGGTGAAAATAGATAAAGGGTTGGTGGCAAGACTGGAAGAGAATGAAAATAACCGCATCTTAGTGCGGTCACTTCTTGACATGTGCCATAAAATGGGCTTTGAGATAGTAGCTGAGGGCGTGGAAACAATTGGACAGGAACAGATTTTGACAGAGTATGGTTGTGACATTGGACAGGGGTATTACTATTCGAAACCTATCCCTTTGGATGTGTTCATAAAAAAGTATTTGGGTTAATGGATGAATTAAGGACTAATTATTAGCGAATGCCTAGTACTACAGCGAACAAGATAGTTTCTTTTTACGGTGTGACAGATAGGCACAATGATTCCTTTTTATGTGATAATATACAATTCTTTGCATACAGGAAGACGTGTACTCCATCATGCTATAGAACAACCTGACGACCATAGGCATTGTTAAAGGGACCCCCTTTTTTTAACAATCTCTCGTATTTGGGTTGTAAACAGATGTGCGATCATTACAAATAGTATGTGACGTTTCCAGCCCGGATAGCTGCGGCCTTCATAGTGGGTCATTCCAAGATAGCTTTTGCACTCCTCAAAGCATTGTTCGATTGGCCATCTCAGGGTTGCAGCCCGGTCCAGCTCTGCACAGGGGATATCCTCCGGAGCATCCGACACAAAATATTTGATGGTCCCATCCTCGTATTTGCGGATATACAGCCAGACTTCCTTCCCCGGCTTTAAATAATTACGGTCCCCATCCTTACGGCAGGCGACAACGCGCAGCATGAACCTCTGTGCCAGGATGGGCCCCTTAGAACCTTCAGCCAGTGTTACCTGCTCCCATGGGGCAGCCGGATCTTCCGCTATGCTTTTGACACTGACTGGCTGTATCGTCCATATCGGATGTTTCTTTGGGCGGCCGCGGTTCCTGCCTGGCTCTGGGCTGTATACCTGGGGTTGCTCCAGGAATACCTGTTCCTTTGCGTTTGTAGCCGCAAAATACCATACTTCTTTGGGCAGCTTCAGGCCATCCAAAAAGGCATGGTCACATCCATACGCAGCGTCGCATCCGATCCATTGTGCCTGAAACCGTCCGGTTTCGAAGGCATGGTTAAGAAGGTTCTGGGCAATCTGGTTTTTTGTAAGGAAGCGCCGCTGTTCTGGGAGCCGGCATCTGGTACGCAGGTCCTGATGGGAGTCCTGGAACCATTCCTGGGGGATATAAAGCTCATAATCCACCAAACCGTATCCAGAGTCCCCGGCATAGGAAAGGAACACTCCAACCTGGCAGTTTTCCCGTTTACCCAGTCTGCCACAGTATTGCCGCTTTACCCCGATGGAATGAGTCCCTTTCTTTACAAAGCTGGTATCATCAACAGAAAGCATTGAACCAGTGTGGTTTAGCTGGGCTGCCAGAAGCTGCTGGTAGGTATCAAGGATATCATCTTCCCTGAGTGGTGCACGTGTAAAGAACTGCTGCATGGGACGGACCGACTTTTCACCAGCTAGATGTAAAGCAATCGGTTCAATGGATTTACGGTCCAAAGGACTAAGCAGCCCCCTGACAAAGATTGCAAAATGTTTAGACTGTTTTTGAGAGGTAAAGGCACAATCGTATTGATGCAGGTATGGCTCTAAGCGTTGTTCAATTTCCTGGGTACTGTTTAAATCAACTGCCCACTGTTCTAATAGCCGTGGGTCGTATGCTGTATTTATCATCATAGTATCCACCCCCTTTTATTATATCAAAAACAGGGGGATATTTAAATAAAGCAATCAAAGTTCGCTGTAGTACTAGAATCCTTGAAAAAATCACCAGAATCTCAGCAACAGTGGAGCAGAATGCTGCATTCAGAGGGGTAACGGCCGCAGTATAAATTACTAAAAGAACGGAAAAGGGAAAACAGGAGTACTGAAGATGATATATCGTCGGCGGTATTCCTGTTTTTCGGCTCTTTGTCAATAGTTGTTGGGGGGGGGGCTTGCGGCTGCATTTATAATACTTAACTGAAAAATGGGCATGGACCGCTGAAACTGTTTACGTATATTTTAATGGCCTACGTGACCTGACGGATGAAATGGTATTTATCCACGATGATTTTTGCATTCGGAAATAACGTCCGTGCAAGTTCTGTATAGGGTACGTACAGAATTATCTTTATCAATTATTCTATTTTGAGTTCTGTCTTTACCAACAATATATGACATAATAGAATCCCTTCAACACTATATATATTATAACATTTATTATAACCGTCAGACAGTCTGATGCACGGTGCTGTGAGAGGACGGCGGTTAATCACCACCTCCTGCTCGATTTTGATTTCTATGCGTCAAAGAATTTCAAAATGTCTTCAAAAATTTCTTCATGATTCGATTCGTTAAGAAGTTCATGACGGTTGTTTTTGTATAGCTTAGATTGTAGATTACTGTAGCCAACCTTCTTCAAAAAGAATAGGAGTTCCTGGAACTTCCTTTCAGAAATGATGACCGGGTCGTCCTCCCCTGCCATAACAAGTATGGGAAGCTTAGGATTACGAGGATGCCAGTTATCTGCATTGAAAGCTTCCTTCTGCAGCGTCAGCAGATTGATGAATCCGTTGGTCGTAAAGATAAAACCACATAGCGGATCGTTGTTGTAAATGGTTACATTATCCGGATTTTCAGAAAGCCATGCATTGGGCTCCGCATAACCCTTGTAAAAGCTCTTAAATGCCAGGTTGTTCAGGAAGTGATTTGGCACCTTGTCCTTCCTTTTGCCGGAATGCTTTGCCAGAAACAATCCGAGACTAACGGCTTTGTTTTCTGTGGGCGGTCCGCATAGAACAAGTTTGCTGATAAGGATGTCATATTTTTTCAGATAGTTTCGGGCAACCAGTGTGCCCATGCTGTGACTGAACAGATAAAGCGGCAGATAAGGATATTGCTCTTTGATAACCACAGATACCTCGTGAAGATCTTCAACAATAGCCCAAATGTCCTCTGTGTAGAAATAGCCGTAGTCCTTATCACTTTTTACACTGCCGCCGTGTCCGCGATGGTCATGGATTACACAAATGTAACCATTCTCACTAAGGTACTCCATGAAAGGGAAATAACGCTCCTTGTGTTCTGCCATTCCGTGAGAAAACTGAATAATGCCTATGGGCGCACCTTGCGGCTCCGAGATGGCAACGGAAAGTGATAAGCCGTCAAAGGGGGAAAAAAGAGTTTGTTTTTTCATATGCTTCCTTCTTGTATAATAAGCCTATACCCCAGATATACAGGGGCTAGGTTATTCTTTTTTAGTGATATAGAGGAGTCATATATCCAGAGGTTCTCTCAATGATCTTTATCCCCTATACAAGTTACTATCTTGCCAAGAATTCCCGGACTCTTATAATAGAGTCTATAGGAACTGTCCAGAGGGTACCGCTGTTTCTACTTGCAAGTTGCTCGATATGGGTTGCCAAACAGCCCTGCCTCCATTACTTATTTAGCTTGCGACCTTGGTTCCACACTTCTAATACTTACATAAATGTTGCTTCTGCTCCGTCAGCTTCCAGCAGGGTATTTTCGGAGCATGAATGCTGATTACGCGAGGTTGCATGTTGTGATGGTCTGGGAATCAACTATCATTTGATTGCTGTAAAGTCTACCAGTTTCTAGGGTGGCCATGTGGTTAATTACCTCTCCACCAGTGAGCGGCCTAAGCCCTATTTTGTAAAGGTTTTCTGCTTTAATCCGGAAGTGGTGCAAACATGAGAAGTCTTTCACCGGCTTGGGCAAGAACGATGGCCTTGACTCCTTTATTGTCACGGACTATGTCCAGGTTGGCCGCATTGCTATTGACCCGTGGCGTGCCTTACAGTATCTTACATTGCAGCATCCGATATAGGGGGTGATTCTTGCATCCATACCGATTTTTGTGGCTGGGCAGAGTGCAGAAAATATGCGGTCGTCAAGAATCTGATGGGACACCGGTTCATCAGAACACATGATATTCATATAACAGCTTTTCGATATCTGTATCCTTGACCTTTTTCAAAAGGCCTTTAATGACCATATCCTCCATGAAGCCAAGCTTCATTTCAGACAGCGGCCTTCCATCGCGCAACTGAATCGTGGCATTTAAAAGGTCGCGAATGTCATAGGTGCTGCCCCAGACCTCAGGCACGCCTCTGTCAACATCCAGTAGTGTGTAAACAGCCTCCATGCCTGTACGCATAGAGTATTCGGTAGTGAAGATGGTGTCACGCTTTGTCTCAGCAAACTGACCCAGGAAAGCAAAGTTCACAGCGCCCTGGGGAACAACGTCAGGGCGGTCACCGGCCTCACGAGGCATGAAGAAGGCAGTGATATAAGGCATCATGCAGGGGATGGTATTGGCGCTGTTTTTTGCCATATCCTCAATCTGCTCATCAGGAACTCCCAGATGGTACAGCCACTCCATGCAGATCTCCTCGCCGGTACATTCGCGCATGGTCTTCTTGATGAAGTTGCCGGGTTTATCGGAGAACAGACCGTAGATCCAGCCCACAAGCTGATTCTTCGGCTGGCTGCGGAACTGTGGCTGACGGTTAAAGGTCCAGCTGAGCAGCCAGTTAGAGTCCTTTACTGTAACGATACCACCGGTTACAACGCCACCGGAGAAGGGATCACGCTTACAGATGTTTCTGATATAAGGAACAATCCGCTGGTCCAGAGTTGTTACGGTTGCGCTCATCCAATTTGTCTGCTCAGGGTCAAAGCAGAATTTGTCAGGATGACCGAAGTCGGGGCTCTGTGCAGCAATCTTGCGCCACATATCCCAGCCGCCACCTTCCCGGATTCCGGTATTAAAGGGGGCAGGAGCTGTCTGAGAGCCAAGAGTGGAATTCTCAACACAGCCGCCATTGGTGATAAAGACAAGATTATCCTCGGTGAGGTCAACATACCGTGTCTCGCCCTCAGCCAGTAATTCGATACGCTTTGCCTGTTTGCGGTCAGGCAGGATATCAAACTCTATATTGACGACCTTGGTGTTGTAGCAAAAGTCCACGTTATGACCTTCCAGATATTTTATCATAGGAAGGATCATGGACTCGTACTGATTATATTTTGTAAAGCGCAGGGCCTTGAAATCCGGCAGGCCGCCTATGTGGTGGATGAAACGCTTGATATAGAGCTTCATCTCCAGGGCACTGTGCCAGTTCTCGAAGGCAAACATGGTACGCCAATAGAGCCAGAAGTTGGAGTTCAGGACCTCACCATCAAAGAAATCGGTGATTTTCTTATTATAAAGGTCCTCATCAGGAGTGAAGAAGAGGCGCATAATCTCCAACGCACCCTTGTCGGAGATGTCAAACTTGCCGTCAGTGTGGGCATCCTCGCCACGGTTGACGGTTGCACGGCAAAGGGAGAAGTTCGGGTCCTTCTTATTCAGCCAGTAATATTCATCGAGTACACTGACGCCTTCCGTCTCAATGGAAGGAATAGAACGGAACAGATCCCACATGACCTCAAAATGATTATCCATTTCGCGGCCACCGCGCATGACATAGCCAAGCTGCGGATATTCATAGCCGTCACAGGCACCACCAGGAATGGGGTCCTTTTCAAAAATGTGTATATGCCCGCCCGTCATCTGACCATCACGTACCAGATAGCAGGCTGCAGTCAGAGCCGCAAGACCGGTACCAATGATATAAGCAGATTTGTGCTCAACGCCCTCAGGCTTTCTGGGACGGGCAAAAGCCTCGTAGTTACCACTGGAATAATACATATTCAGTTCCTCCTTGTTTGGTATGCTGTTATTATAGGCAGAGCTGTTTTCACCCAAAATTAATAGAACTCTCGCCTTGATTAATAGTGTATTAAAAAGTAAGAATTGTATACATCTTGATTAAAACCCATCTTTTGATAAGTTTTTCCCAAGCTGCTTCTGGATTAAAAAGCTGATATCTTGTCGTAATTACGAGTATTGCGTTAAAATAAAATTTACCCATAATCATATTATCGGAGGATTTGCTGTTGTTGTTTTTAGATTTATGTTAAAGGTAATCAATGCTTAGAGTATGACGGGATTAAAAGGTTTTTGTGAAACGGATGCAACAGACTAATTTGAAACTCATGGATTTATTGTTGTGATAGTCATGGGACTGGTTAATATAATTTTAATGCTGGTCCGCGATGATATGATTGATTTGTTATTAGCGTAGAGATTCATAGCTGCCTTTTCCCTGATTCTGATTTATTTTATTTATAAAAGCGTACATATTATTTGGTGTAAGTGCAAAAAGACTGATAAGAAATGGAAAAATCATAGCTATATGTAGGAAATGCTGTTTGTGAGTGAGTTCCTTATTGGGGTAGAAATTGGAAGCTTACATACTACAATACTCAGGGGCTGGAAAGGAATTCTGTTTTGCCTGATAGCAGCGTCAGCGACCTCTTTTTTGATGGTAATTTCCGCGGCTTTTTTGAAGATGGTCCGAGCAAAGTGTATTTTACGGAAAGGGTGGTCTTTGCAAGAAAGACCAGACTCCACGTACTGAACTGGAGCAGGCACAGATTGAAATTGAGCAGTTAAAGCACAAGCTGTATCTGGCAGAAATGGAGAATGCCCTGTTAAAAAAAAATTGGACGAGGTAGAGAGGAGGGATGCCTCTCAGAAGTAAGACAGCGCCATATTTATATAGCCATTCGAGAATGTCATGAAAACCAGGGATTTCCAATTGAAGCAGCCTGCGAACTGCTCCATGTGGCTCGTTCTGCCTACTACAAATGGGCTTCCGGGAAACTGAACCATCGGGCTGCGGAGAATGAGCGCCTGGCTGACAAAACCTAAAAAATCCACGAGGAAAGCCCGGATAAAGGCTGCCGGAGGCTCAATGACGACCTGCGCCATGACTATGGCATTCACGTCAATGACAAAAGAGTGCTTCGTATCTGCCGGGCCAGAGATATTCGGTCTACTGTGAAATACAATAACCACGGCTGTACCAGACAGGTTAAGAATCCACAGTATCTCGCCGACAACCTCCTGAACCGCCAATTCCATGCAGAGAAACCGAATGAGAAATGTCTGACCGATGTGACGGAGTTCAAATGGTATGAGGGCGTTGAGGTACATAAGCTCTATCTGAGTGCCATCCTGGATCTCTGTGACCGGCGTATCGTGTCCTATGTTCTCAGCGAACGGAACGATAATCCACTCATTTACAAGACCTTCCATCAGGCTGTTAAGGCCATCCCGGATGCCCATCCCTTATTCCATAGTGACAGGGGCTTTCAGTACACCAGCTGGGCATTCCACCATAAACTTCAACAAGCCGGAATGACGCAGAGTATATCCCGTGTGGCCCACTGTATTGACAATGGCCCGATGGAGGAATTTTGGGGCATCTTGAAGCGCGAGCGTTACTATGGCAGGCGGTTCACCAGCAAGCAAGAACCCGTCCAGATGATTGAGAACCATATCCGTTATTACAACACCAGACGGGTTCAACGCAATTTAGGTGTCTTGACACCGCTGGAAAAACACCGGCTATCTCTGGCTGCATAAAAAGCGGCCAGCAACCTACAGGCTACCGGCCGGAAAAACTTTATATTTTTTTGCTGTCCTCTTGACGGGGAGCGGTTCACTCACGGGAGCATACCGCCGTTTGTTGTCAGCAGCCCGTTTCACGATTTACGTGTAGTTCCTTGTAAACTGACCTAAATATCATAATAAAAAGCAGCGAAAAGAAATAGCAGTTTAAAAGCTAAGAGTTACCCTCATAGGCTTATTAAGTGAAACACTTTTTTCAAGTGAAATCAAGAAGCGTCTAAAAAAGTGGATATAAAATCATGACCACCCGTCAAACGCAACATCATAAACTTAAGATTGAATGATGTAGCTCAATTATAGTATTATTTCTTCGATCATAGTTATCAATCGGATATTTCCTAAAAATGCCCACATTTCTCCCTGCTAAGAAATATGGGCATTTTAAAAACTGTTCTTTTGGTTGTTTCTATATTTGTTAGATAGATTCTTTTTTCGTCCCCTATTCGGCAATACTCTTATAGGCAATACATAGTTTTCCATTTCTTTTTGGAGTATTGACTCCTTGAACAGGCCGATTGTCATATTCTCATTTGTATGCATAGGGTATTTCTTTCCATTCTTTTTTCCAGTTATGGCAACTTCCTTGTCCGTACTTTTTCTGATATCCTGTATCATATTATAAACCAAAATCTGGGACCAGAAATCCTGGTATACATAGATGGTGGATTTCCCTGTTACACTTTCAAACTTCATTTTGTTTTTTAACGTGTGGTACTTCTTTTCTATTTCCCATCTCTGATAGTACAAATCAGACAACTGCCTGGGTGTAATCTCAGTGGGAAGATTGGTCATGAGTGTCAGGTCTTTTCCAGATGGCAATTCTGAAACAGATATCCTCACCTGTGTTTTTCCTTTTTCTTTCATGTGCTCATAACATTCCAGATGTTTCTTACGTATTTTTGTAAGACGCTGTGAAGTATGCGTTAAAAGTACAGTTTCATCATGTGACTTCATCTTTGTTCGTTCCACTATATAATCGTTCGAAGATAGCCGAAACAAATAATGAATTCCCTGGGATTCTAAAAAATCGACAAATTCTATGGCTGGGTAGCCTCGATCAAAGATTACAAGTATAGGCTGTTTTAGATTCATATTTTTCAAATGTCTTAAATCCTGTTTCGCCAGTTCGTTTTCACTGATAGAAATATGTTCTATCTCAATATCCAGATAAAACCGGTTTAGAACGTCGTACATACCGCTCACTAAGGCCCGGACTTGGCCTACTTGTGAATGTTGGTTATTGCTTAGGCCAAACCGTTCCCTATTTTCTCTCGAGTTAGGTACTTCTGCTTTGTTTCCATCAATAGCAAGCAATAAATATCCATTCCATAACTCTACCTCATCCGAACTATAAAAATCTTTTAAATATTCAGAATTTAAATAGGAAAAGACTTCTGGGTCTAAACGTTTTCTCTGTTGTAAATATCCCTGTACGGATAACTGCATAGGCCAGACCTCTTTCTGTTTAAAATAATTTCTAAGTTCAAAAATGGTAGTAAGCCCTTTTTTAGAAAGGCAGCACAGCAACATATCTTTTAATGGCATTTTCCGATCTCTTGTAAAGGTATTGCTATCTTTTTTTCTTGCATGATTTGCAAGTTCAGGATCCATTAGCAGAACCGAGAATTTTTGGAATCTCTGTATGTAAGATTTTTCCATATGCACCCCTGCTTATATTTTATCATAATAAAAGGGGACTGCCTGCTTTCAGACAGATCCCTTCAGTGACTCTTAAGTTTATGATGTTGCGCAAAGCAGGTGGTTTTCTGTTTCGCACGTCACCGTTCCTGGCCTCAGGAACGGTGACGTACTCAACTGGCTAAAGCCAGAATAACAAAGAAACGCCAGAACCGACAATTGCCGGAACTAGCGTTTCATAATTAGGAACTTATTTTACAGAGCCCCCCAGCATTCAGTATAGAACCTGTTTTTGTCTTGCCAGGTTTCCTTTCCTAATGACGGGGATTGTCAAGAATTTGAAAGCAGGCCTTCGTCAACTCGGTCATGATAGAAACCTTATATTTACCTGAAAAAAAATTGAGAAGAGGGGATACTGCATTTTGAGGTACAACAATATATTTGGCAGGTAATCGGGTAAGAGCCAGCGCCATCACATCAGCCTGACAACGCAGGCAGGTACACAACCCAAAGCGCTCCATATAATCCAGTAGATTCTCCTTTACAGTAATCTCCATGACATTCACAAATTGATAATCTAGTTCTTTATCGGGCACAATCTTTTCGGAACCCTCTTCCTCCTGGGGAGGAGCTGGTGATTTGGGCTGGATTCCCATCAGGGCAACCTCTTGTTCTAGGGAAACCTTAATCGCATCGGCGATTGGATGATTGCTGTCCTGGTCAGACTCAACGATACGTATTGCCGCTGGTGAAGCTGATGCCTGTGGAACGGTAATTTGTGAACCCGTTATTGGCTGGGGAGCAGACTGCAGGACTTCGGATGGTGAGGCATCGGATTTCACTTGATTACCGTTTACCAGAAGGTTTAAGACATGATTGGTTTTATTCGTTTTTTTGGGCATGTCGTGTCTCCTCATTGTTATTTAAGTATAGTGAAAACTTCCTGGACAAAAGCGGTGTAGTCCTTGCCTGGATTGGAGCGAGGGGCATAAAACTGCACAGGCTTTCCATGAGCAGGGCATTCAGCTGTGGATACGCCATTCCGAATCCTAGTTGTAAATATCCTGGTATTAAATAGGGCAGATAAATCAGAGGCCATTTCCTCTACCTCTTTTGACAAATTCAATCGTGTTATGTTTCTTGTCATCAGAATTCCCAGTACCTTTAACCTGGGATTGAAGGATTCCTGAACAGCCTGTATGGTCTCACGAATCTTTATAACCCCGGAAAGGCTTAATATTTCAGCGAGCATGGGTATGATGATATAATCAGAGGCCACATAGCAGTTTACTGTTAGGATGTTAAGGGCTGGAGGGGTATCAATGATGATGTAATCATAGGAATCGATAACTGGCCCAAGGACCTCCTTTAAATAAGCTTCACAGCCACCCTTGGCGAATTCTACTACCACACTTTCTAAAGAAATATCCGATGGAATCACATCTCCGTACTCTGTACTCTGGATTGCAGACTGAGCGGGACACTTTTTTGTAAGTACATCATAAAGTGTTACTGGTGAATCGCTTTCAAGCCCCAAGCAGAAACCTAAATCTCCCTGAGGATCTAAGTCAATGCTTAAGACTTTTTGGCCCAATGCAAAGAGTCCGGCAGACAAACTGGCAGCTGTAGTGGTTTTTCCAACCCCTCCCTTTTGGTTAGAAATAGATATAATTTTGGTCAAAACAATTTTCTCCAATCAATCTTCTTAATCATTATAGCAGGTATGCCGATATAAAATATAGAAACGTTATCCTTGACATTAAGTATAAGATAAAATTTGACAAAAAACAATCTATTTCAGTAACTATGAGGAAAGAATATTCGTCATATGGATGGAAAGATATGGGAGGAGAGGTACTATGGCATCAATAGGAAGCTTATCATCTGCAACCAGTGCAAACTTATATGGTGCGACCATCCGAGGTATATCAGGGCTCGCCAGTGGGCTGGATACAGATACCATGATTGAGCAGATGACCACGGGAACAAGAAATAAAATATCACAGCAGTTTCAGGAACGTCAGAAACTTCAGTGGAAGATGGAGGCTTACAGGAATATTAGTTCCCAGCTGATAGACTTTAACAGCAAGTATTTACGGCTTACAGCACCCAATAGTCTGTACCGTGCAAGCACCTTTGACCGGAGCATCATTACCTCTCAAGGGAGTAACGCCTCCAAGGTAAAGGTATCCGGTTCCTCTGCTGTACTGGATGGACTTAAGGTAACCAGTGTGAAAAAACTGGCAACTACAGCTGGACTGACGGCAAAGGAAAATGCCAGCGTTGGTAAGTTGACTAGCGGGGAAATTGATTTGGAGGGTAAAGTCCAGATCCAGAAGCTAGCAGATTCTTCATTGTATTTTTCTTATGGCAAACAGTCTTATTCCGTATTTTTAAGCGCATCAGCTGACTACACGAATCCAATAGAAACAGCAAGACTTATTAATGCGGCTTTGGACCAGGTGGAGACATCAGATAATGGGAAGCTGGGAGATAAGGTGGAGTTGTCTTATGAAGATGGTAAATTCAAATTCAAGGACAAACAGGCCAATCATGACAATATGGTGAGCCTTACTGGCGGCAGTGATGGAGTTATGGAAGCACTTGGTTTCAATGATGCCGATTTGAAAGACGATAACAACATCGGCTCTACTGGTGTGCTGGAGGGCAGGGAAAGAACAGCAAAGGATTTGGTTTCAGAGATTACTATCACTGATTTTATAGGTGGAAAGGAGATGTATTTCTCTTTAGACGGTGTATCTAAGACCATAAAGCTGCCTGATGCAGTGGAGCTTCAGAATATGACCATGAAAGATTTGGCTGTCCATATGCAAGAGGCAATGGATAAGAATTTTGGCAAGGGAAAAGTGACGGTTGAGGGGATAAATTCCAAAAAGGGAAGTCTGACCTTTGAAACAACACATGCATCCTCCGTCTTCAGTGTGACGGGCGGTACGAGGGGGATGTTAGGTTCCAGCGGCGCCATGAAGATGACGGCAGGGGATTCTAACCGTTTGAATCTGAATCTGGGAATTGAGGACAGTGGGATTCTTAAAAATGGAACAAGGGACAGCCTGGATAAATATACGTTTTCACCTCTAACAGGCGGCCATGATGAAGAATTATATTTGGAGATTAATGGAACGGTTATTAAAGGGCTGACATCGAAGAGCAGTATCCGGGATATCGTCCAGGCTGTAAATGATTCCGATGCCGGTGTTAAAGTCACATACTTGTCAATTGCAGACAGGTTCACCATTACCGCCACAACAAGCGGCAGTGGAGGTGTGGTTGGTTTTGAGAAAGAGGCAGAGGTGGAGGCAAAGATACCAGATACATCCAGCCCTGGTGTGATGATTCCGGGGAAAAAGAAAGTCCAGAATTTTGCGAATGTTTTGTTTGCTGGCTGCGATGGCATAGCCCAGACAGGGCAGGATGCAGAGTTTACGGTCAGGTATGACGGCTCGGATGAGGATGTGACGGTGATAAGACCAGGCAATTCCTTTGTGTTTGAGGGGGCGTCTTTTACCCTTAATGATGTATTCAATGTGGATCCTGCTTCTCAATCTGAACCGGTCACATTTTCCTGTAAAGTGGATTCTGAGAGTATATCCAAGAAGGTTTCTGAGATGGTAGAGGATTATAATAAAATGGTAGATGAGATTGCCAAGCAGGTCGGTTCCAGACCAAACAGGAAATATCAGCCGCTCACAGATGAAGCCAAGGCAAAAATGACAGAACTCGAAATTAAAAATTATGAGGATAAGGCTAAGGAAGGATTGCTGTTTGGTGATACCCTTCTGCGGGGACTGTCCGATAAACTGCGCTTTGTGTTCAGTGGTGTGGCTAATGGGCAGACCCTGGAGAACATGGGGCTGACGATATCAGGTAGCTATTCAGAAAATGGTAAAATTTCATTTGATGAGACGAAATTTAAGGAAGCCCTGGAACGGAATCCTGAGCAGGTACAGCGCTTGTTTACAGGTACAGTGGATGGAAAGGGACAGGATGGCTTTATGGCAAGGATGTCCGGGGTATTTAACATATATGCCAAGACTGATGGACTCACCAAAGGAAGTCTGATTTCCAGGGCAGGAAGCACCTCCGCTGCAACTTCCCTGCTAAATAATGAAATTCAGAAACAGATGGACGAGATAGATAAACGAATTGATAGCCTGACTGAAAAACTCCAGAATGAAATTGACCGCTATAGTTCGCAGTTTACCCGTATGGAACAGCTTATCGCCCAAATGAATAGTCAAAGCAATATGTTTAGTTCTTTTGGGGGCTAATGAATAGGTTGTGCCGGAATAGGAGAGAAAAGAAATATGAATGCGTCAGGTTATCAAGCGTATAAAAACCAGTCTATATTTACTATGACACAGGGAGAACTTCTATTGACCCTATATGATGAGTTGGTAAAGCGGTTGCTTCAGGCGGATTTGGCTCTGAGAAATCAGGATTATGGGATTTTTGAACATTCTATCGGAAGAAGCGCGGAAATTGTAGATTATCTTAACTCCACTCTGGATAATCGATACCAGATTAGTGGACAATTAAGCAGAATGTATGATTTTTTTAAATTTTACCTTGCCAGGATTGAAGCAGGGAGGGATGATGAAAAAATCATAGAGCTTATAGAACTTGTAAAAGAACTGCGGACTGCATTTTATGAGGCAAACAAGAAAGCGGGGATTTAGTGACTGGGGCATACATTGATGAAATTATTAAACAGTATCAGAAACAGTATAGAATTATGACGGAGATTGAACATCTTACTGGGGAACTGGAATCCGCCATTCAGGCCAATGACCATGTTTCTATTCAATTGGTTTTAGAGATGCGCCAGCAGGCGATTCATGAAATGGAGGCTTGCCGGAGGGCTGTTATTATTCTGATAGACAGTATACCTGTTGAACAGAGTGGGCATATAAAAGGCCTTTTGAATAAAGCGGATGATGATATTCCAGGAAATGAGCAGGAAGAATTACTTAGAGAGAAAAGTTATAAGGTTTATGAAATCGTTAGACATGTCATTGAAATGGATCGCAAGCTCAGTCTGAAAACAGCTGGGAAAGATTCTTTTTATTACACGTAAGAGAAAAGGAGATAATAGGAAGATGCAGGCTAAATATAAGATAACTAAAGATTTGGAGACGGGAAACCAGTTAATTGACACCCAGCACGTCCAATTGTTTGATGCAGTTAATAATCTTTTAGATGCTTGTTCCCAAGGGAAAGGGAGGGAACGGGTGGTTTCCACGGTAAACTTTCTGGAGAATTACGTCAGGAAGCATTTTAACGATGAAGAGGGCCTTCAGGTACGATATCATTATCCTGGGTATGAAGGGCACCGCCAATTCCATGAGAGATATAAAAACGAGCTTTCCTTGCTGATTAGGAAGATTTCCCAAGATGGGGCTGATATGCGAGCGATAACTCAACTGAACCAAGAGATAGCGGTATTGATTTCCCATATCAGGTTAGAAGATAAAAGGCTTGCGGAGTTTATTCGCAATTCTAAATAGGGAATGGGGTATCTGCTTTTGTAGAAGGTTATTTAAACTTCATTTCGTAAAGTAAAAATAAACACCCGATGTTAAGGGGATTGGCTGATTTTGACGGACACAAGGTATCTTATGAGTTCCATCCTGAATTCGGCGGTCGTATTGTGGAAGGACTACATGGGGCTGAGGAAGGCCATCCCCTGACATTTCGTGTTGAGAATCAGATAGGATATGTGGCTGATAGTATCTATGTGAATGGAGCCACCTTTGAGGCTGATTACGTGACAGATAATGACGATGGGCCCCATACTGCCTGGTATTCTGTTCCGGAGATTTATGAGGAGCAGGAAGTCGGGGGCTATATAACAGAGACAAACATACAGCCCGCGGTCGTGTTGGAACCTATCCATATGGAAGATAGCGTTATCATTTATATCAGTGCTGACGAGGGCGCGCTTCCAAAGATGGGTGACTGTGTAAGACCGCATCGTTACGGGGGCAGAGGATGCGGCTAAGGAGAACGTTTAGGCGGATAGGGAACAGAAAGAATTAGTGGCATCTTTTTGCTATAATATTGACCTGATGATGGGTAAGAACAAATTGATTAACGGTGTCCCGATTGAAAAGATGAGCAGAGAAGCGGACTCTGTGGAAGTAATGTATGTTGCAACTACTAAAGAGGATGAAAACCAGGCGGATGTCTCAGGATGTTGTTGAGGATGGTAAATGCAAAAAGTGATATGAAAGATGCGAATTATACAAAAGAACAATAAGACTCACTAATAGAGCCACTGATAGTATTGCGTAAAAATGCTCCCAAACCAACTCTCATAAATTGGAAACCGTCAGAAGCGTTGCCTGTAATTATGAATCAGATTAGGTAGTTCTCTATATATTCCCGTTTATTTCAATTTTTACAGACACAATGGGGTTTGCAGTTCTGATGCATCTGGTTTATTGTTCCGAAATAATCCGAACCCGTATGTCCCTGTATTTTTGTGGCAGCCCCCTGTTATCTCGCATAAGCAATGGGACTTTAGCTGAGTCGGTAAGCTTGAGTCCGGGAGGATGGTTATACTGACAGGCCATTACTTTACTGAACAATAGAGTGGGATTGCTTGAAGGCAATAAGGTAGATATGCTAGAAATTCAATGTGGTTTGGTCATTGAGGATATTTTTGTATAACAAGCAATCCACAAGAATAATGGAATATATTCTCAAAAGGTCTATCAATTACATACATATTACGGACAAAAAAAGGACAGTACATGAAGAGGAACATATTAGTAATTAGCAGAGAAAATTGTATTGGACATATGCTTGAAGATAACTTTATGGACTCCTTAACTACAGTATTAAGTGTCCGAACATCAACTCGTGCAATGGAAATGATTATGCAGGAAACATATAGTTTGATTATACTTGATGTTTTAATACAAGATATGGATGGGAGTGTGTTGTTGCAAATCATCCGTAAGCTGAGTCGCGCGCCTTTATTGGTTTTGACAAAACAGCTTAAAATTCAAGACAGAATCAAAATATTAAATTTGGGAGCAGATGACTGTCTAGTCTGGCCTGCGGATACAGATGAGCTAATTGTAAGGATGGAAGCCTGCATGAAAAGAGGGGCAGAACGGTTAGATTTAAAACCTGTGCTTCATAAAAACATTGGATTACTTATTAATCCATGCAAACGAACGGTAGAGATAAAAAGCAGGGAAATTGTTCTTACAAAACGAGAATTTGACATTCTTCTCCTTTTGGCGAGTAATCCCGGTGTGGTCTTTTCTAAAGAACAGATATACGCCGCAATTTGGAACGGTAAATTTGTAAAAGATGGTAGTAACATCATGAGCTATATTGGACGGCTGCGCAAGAAAATAGGACTGGAGGCAGGTAAGAACATTCAAACAGTATGGGGAATTGGATATCGGTTTGCTGAAGGAGACAAAGAAGCCGATTTGACAGTTTAAAAAACACAATATCAACTATATGTGGTATAAAAAAGATTGACTTATGCTGTATAATGTTATAGACTTATGATGAGATTGATTTTGTGTGATTGAAAAACACATTACGTTTTGTTTCGGAAGATATCCGGAAGTCAATTTTTATACCAGGAATAATTGGGTACAGGAATAAACAGGATTTCTGTGCCTTTTTATTATAAAAATTCAGAGAGGAGGTTCTAATTCACGATGTAAAACGCTACAGAGACAAGATAAAAAAGCGGTAAGAGACCGCGCAGGAATGACACTGGATTTTATAAATCTGAGTGTCTTTTTTATTTTTTAAAAATAGAGAGGAGGGAGGTAAATGGACGAAAGTGTTCAGGTAAAATCAATATTCAATGATTTCTATGTGCTTTTCAATGCGAATAAGGGAGTACTGGCTTTGTATGATAAATACAAGGACAGCAATCTTTTTATGGCGCTGATTGGAAATCTGGATCTGGCTGTGGAATCGGATGCAAATATGATTATGAAAGAGACATATGCTTTTTATAAACGTTATGCAGACCGGGAATTGAGTGATGAAGATTGGGACGCGGCAGTGGAAGATTTCAAGCGTATAAACAACGCCTGGGATAACCAGTGGTGCAAAGAGCATATGCTGGAACTCTTAGGGATATTGGAAGCGCAGGAAAAAGAACGGAAATCAAAACAGGTGGCCTGAAATGTTGATGGAGGTAAGGGATGGTTTATCAAGTTCTTGTGAAAAATTTATTCAATGACATGTTCGCATTTTTTAACGGCAAGCAGACAATGGATCTCAAAACGCTGGCGGAGACTTATCCGGATGAACCGCTGTTACGGGCATTTATAAGCGGTCTGGATCAGGCATTAAGCGTCCCGTACAACGATGTTATGAAGCAGTGCTATGCGTTTTATAAAAAGTATAACGGAAGAGAACTGTCCGAAGAGGAATGGCGGGACATTGTTGACGGCGTTCAGATTTATAATCAAAAATGGCAGAATACATGGTGCAGGGGACTGATCTTGGCGCTGCTGTCAATTTTGGAAAAAGAGGATAAAGACAGGAAGGGAAAGACGCCAACTGAAAAACATCCAGAGGAAGGAGAAACAGAAGAAGGACAGCAGGAAATGGATACAGCTGCTTAATCCTATTATGGCCGGGGGTGCAGGTTGCTCCGGCTGTTTTTATGTCAGGAGGATAGGAAATGGTAGAAAAAATTTATGACAAAATAGGAAGCGTTCAGGAAATCAATGGGATTGCTGCGGATTTAAGGCGAATTGGCCTTCGGGAAGAAATCAAGATTCTGGCAGAGAAAAATAAAATTCCCACAGGCGATATAGAAGACTATCTGAAAGGGAAACGGTATTTTCTGGTGGACGGAGGAAATGCAAAAACCTATGAAACCGTCAGAAGCAAGCTGTTGGATGAGATGGGATTTTTAAATGATCCTCAATTTGGCGATGTGATAGGACAGTATCTTCTGGAAAACTGTGGGGATTCTGAATTTTCAAGGCGAGTCCTTCAAAACCATAAGACATTGCAGCGGTGTATCGAGCACTTGATGAAAAAAGCGCGGGAAATGGTGACCGATGAGGAAAGCAAGAGACCGCAAAAAACCTGTGTTGCAGTTGGAGAGGATATGGTATACCAGTGGGCAAGTGAGTACTATGAACTGGATGACGCAGAGGAGGCTGCCAGAGCAGTTCAGGAAGAAGAGAAGAAATTCCTGGAGCGCAATGCGCCAAAGCCACCGGTTAGTAAATTAGGAAAGAAAAGCTCGTCGGCGAAACGTACTGGTAAGAAAAAATCAGCTCCGTCGGAACCGGTATCCCAGAAGGAAGACTCTATCAAGGCTGTGACTGAAAAGAGAGTATTAAAAGAGGATAAAGACCAAATTGAAGGCCAGGTTTCTTTATTTTAAATTTTACAAATAGGAGGAGTCCACAAGTGATAGTTGCATATAAAGCGTTTGATAAAGACCTGTCCTGTACCTCCGGCGGGAATCGGTTTCAGTACAGATTAGGAATATGGAATGAGGAAGATGTGGCAAATTGCTCCCACAATGGCTTTCACTGTGCTGAAAACCCATTGGACTGCCTGACATATTATTCAGATTGGAGCAACGCGGTCTATTACATGGTTTTGGCAGATGGAGACATTGATGAGGACGCCCATGACAGTAAAATTTCTGCAACCAGGTTAAAGCTGGTAAAGCAGTTGAACCTTGCTGAATTTATTGCACACAGTCTCAGGTATATATGCGAACATCCCATGAGAAGCAATCATGCAAGGGTGGCTGACAATGAGGGAGAAGCAAGGAATGGTTTTGTTGTAGTCAGAGGCAAGAATCCGGCTGCAAAAGGAAAAACAGGAGATGTCCTGGGATTTGTGAAAGAAGACGCAGGCAGCAGAGACGTTTCAGAAATCGGGCTTTTTGTTGTGGATGGAAAAGAAATCCTGCCGGATACCTGGTATTTGACGGACGGATCTATCACAGAAAGGAAAGCAGCATAAACTATGGAAAGAAAAAAATTGATGGCGCTTGGCGGACTGGCTCCTACCAGTGAGATGTTTCGGCTCGCTGGACAGGATATTCTGAAGAAAAGGGCAGAGTTTGGCCCGGATACATACCGGTATGAGATTTATATAAGATGCCAGGTTATGGATGGGATTTTGAAAACTGCATTTTATCTTACAAGGGATTTGAAAATCGGGGCTGTCAAGCCGGTATATGAGGTATTCATAGATGGGAAAACCAGAACATTTCTTACCTGGGATGTGATTCATACAAAATGGAGAAGTTCCATGTTGATAAACCTTGAATGGCCCAGATATATTGATGATTCCAATTCCTATATTACTGCCGAAGAAAATGAGGAAATGAAAAAGTATCTTGGGGTAGCGGCAGATGGATATAGCGGAATACTGGATTATCAGGAGCAATTACGCGAAGAAGCGTTAGCGAGAAAACACAGGAGGAAAACGGAGTCATGGGATAAAGTGATGGCGCAGGTTCCGGCGGAACCGAAAGACTGGAACCACTGGGTTAATAAGCATGGTATACATCAAAATTATGTCTTTTATGATTATGTGAGGAATGGCGCCAAAACAGGTTACTGCACCTATTGTGAGAAGGAGGTGCCGATTATCAAACCAAAGCATAATGCGCTGGGTAGGTGTAGATGCTGTGGAAACAAAATTCAGTTTAAATCAAGAGGACGCGCAGGGCGTTTTTTCACGAAAGAGGAAATGATATACCTTGTGCAAAAATGTGGAGAGGGGACTGTCGTCCGGCAGTATTGTGCAACGCGGGCTTATTCAGCAGGGAATTATGAAACCCCTGATATATCTTGCCGGGAGGAACGCAGATATGTTTATAGTGCGGATTTAGAAGAAACCCCTTACTATTATGGCAGATACCGATTCTGGGAATATAGATGGATAAAAGGGGAAAAACCAGATGCCGGTTTTGGATATTATCAATATTACAAATCCAGAGAGGAAAAGCTGGGTGCTGTTTATAAGCGGACACTGCCGGCTTTGTCTGCCGGAGCTTTAAGAAAAACCGGATTGCCGCAGTTAGCCAGGAAAGTAGACAGGATAAATCCAATGGAATATCTTGAGACACTGAGCAGAAAACCGTATCTGGAGCAAATTGTAAAATCAGATCTCTTTCAGCTCGCCTGGAGCGTTATCTATGACCACAGAGAGCTTGAATTAAGCGATAGCAATGATTTTGCAAAATCCCTGGGGATTGATAAGAACCGTATGAAACGGCTTAGAGAGCATAACGGAGGTTTTGTGTATTTAGAATGGCTGAGGTTTGAGAAGCTGCGGAAAAACAACATACGTGATTCAATCATTGAGTATTTTGAGCGGAATAATTTAAGCCCCGGTGACTTGGACTTTATCATTGAAAAAATGACTCCGGCCAGAGTCTGCAATTACTTAAAACGGCAGTACCGTGAAACTGGACGGCCTCCAAAGGAACTGGTTTCAACATGGCAGGATTATACTGCAATGGCAAGCCGGTTGAAAATGGATTTAGGGCAGGAACAGATATTTAAGCCAAAGGAATTAATCAAAGCCCATGATGATTTACTTGCATTGTTAGGAAGTAAGGAGATTGCTATGCAGGCGGCAGAAATATTGGAAAAGTATCCTGACGTTGATGAAATCTGCCAGCAAATCAAAGAGAAGTACGAATATGGAGATAAAGATTACATGGTCATTGCTCCGGACCGAATTGAGGACATCATAAATGAGGGATACATACTTGGGCATTGCCTGCATCGGAGTGAAATCTATTTTGACCGGATTCAAACGAGGGAGAGCTATATTCTCTTTTTGCGCAAAGCCAGCGAACCGGATCAGCCATATTATACGTTGGAAGTGGAACCGGGAGGGACTGCGCGTCAGAAGCGGACAGTTGGAGACAAACAGAACGCTGATTATGAGGAAGCGAAAAACTTTATAAGGAAGTGGCAGAAAGCAATCAGCCGGCGACTGACAAAGGAAGATTGGGAATTGGCAGAGAGAAGCGCTCTGCTGCGTGTGAAGGAACTTGCCGAGATGAGGGAAAAGAATGTGAAAATCAGACACGGACATCTGGCGGGGAAGCCTCTCGCGGATGTTCTGGAAGCGGATTTGATGGAAGCCGGGCGCTGCGCTAAGGCGGACAGCCTGCTGGTGGAATCTGTACAGGAAGGAGAAGATAAACTTTGTGTAGCGGCCTAAAGGGAAAGGAGACATACTGATCCGGTGAACCGGTTATTGTGAGACTGTTAAACACAATGTAAAAGCAATAGTAGTTGCGTGAGCAGATGCCGTGATTAGGGAAAAGCGAAGAATGATACGGCTGAGAAACCGGCTTCCCTGAAACCGGCTGTCAGACTGCGAGCTTGGGAAGGTATATTGCTTGCCACGAACTGATCGTGAGTGGCTGAGTATGAAACATGTGGTGTTATATTCCGGAGGCGCCAGCAGTGCATATATGGCGTATCTGGTGCTCCAGGAGCAAAAGAAAGAGGAGGTCGTCCTTCTGCATACGCCAACCTTTACGGAGAACCACGACGCAGATACATTTCGCTGCCGTGTGGCAAGACGTCTTGGCGTGCCGATTACAGAATGGGGAGACGGACGGGATTTAGATGAGCTTTTAGAAGACCAGAAAGCGATACCGGGGCAGTTTCTCCCGTTTTGTACAGTAGAATTAAAACAGAAAATGAAGGAGGAATATTTTAAATACTTAAAAAGCCAAAACCAGGATTTTATTGAGTATGTTGGGTTTGGCCTGGAGGAGGGAAAGCGGGTTCACAATGCGCTTAACAGAGCCGGGCAGACCGGGAGGACCATCCGGTTCCCCATATACGAAAAGAAGATACCGGACTGTGAGATAAAACGGATGATTGAGCAGGAATGGAAGATACCGCTCCCCCAAACCTATAAAAATGGCTTAAACCACAATAACTGTATTCCTTGCTACAAAGCGGGAAAGACGAGCTGGAGAGTTTATTGGGAGCAGTACCCGGAGCGATACTGGAAAGCGGCAGAGTACGAAGAACGGTACGGCTATACAGTCTTTAAGGACTGCAGCCTTACTGAACTGGCAGTGTGGTTTGAAAAGGATAAGGAGTGGGAAGACATGCAGTACCATTTAAAGGATTACTTCCCCTGCGAGTACTGGGCATAAGAAAGGAATAACGGCAGGAGACTGCCAAAATACAAGGCGTCGGAAAATATCCGGTGCTTTATTTTATTTAAGAAGGGAAGAAAAAGAATGAAGCAGGAGACATTTGCGGAAATAAAAGACAGAATTATTTATGTATTGGAAAACACTGAGGCAGCAGAGGTAAAAGCCAGATTCCACGAAGCCTATCTGGATATGGTGAAAACATTCCGGGTATACCAGTGCGATGGAGAGAATGATTTTAATATCACCTGGGACGATTTGGAAAAATGGGGTGTAAAGCTGGAGACGCTCAAGGAAGCGGCAGAACGGAACACTCCGGTATTAATCCCGCCCATGGTCTACCAGGTTGTCCAGATTCCGTCAGGAATCCGGCAGATAGAGATGGGGATAACATGGAGGCTATTTTGGAGCATATGGCCGATATTGATAATGTGGAAGATCCAATGTACATGCTGACGAATGCCACGGGCCAATACGGGGGCGGCAGTATTTTAAATGAACTGTTGCTGGAGCGGATTGCGGAGTTGTGGTAAGAGGATATTATTTTATTACCCTCCAGTGTACATGAGTCTTTATTGATACCCTTCAGTAAAAAAAAGAATGGAATTAAAGGATTGGCAGGAAACGGTATCATTCATGAACAGTACGATGCTTCTGGAAGGCGGTGTCCTGTCGAACAGCGTATATCAGTATGATTGGATTAAAAAGAAGTTTGTGATTGGGTGCAGCCCGGAGCTCGTTGATTAAAATTCAGAGACCTGATAGGAGTAGCAGCGATATAGGCTGTGCGCAAGTAACCATGTAAGATCATGATATTAATATTACCAGCACTGCTGGAGGAAAAGGATGGAGAAATCAATGAATAAGAACAGAGATTATTGTAAGTTTGTTGAAGATATTAAAAAGGAAGTACAGGATATAATCAAGGATTGGGGAGCAGAGGCTGTGTTTGTGCCAGCTGGCAGCCCGGAGACAGAAGATTGCCTGATTGTAAAAATACCAACCGATGAGGGAATGGGAATGCAGCGTTTTCTTATGGAGGAGATTTATCAGGATTTAAGAGATAAAAGGGGGACGATGGAAGAGATTGTGGAAGAAGTCAGAGATGCGCTGAAGATGGCGCGCCAGGTGTCAGAAATGGGGGTGCTTGATAAGGTGGACCGTTACGATGAAATCAGAGACTCTTTAATTTTACGTCCACTCAATTATGATGCCAATGCGGAAAAACTGGATAAAGGAATATTTTATCAAATTGGTGATGTGGCGCTGGTATTATACATAAATATAGGAAGTATGAAAGATAAGTATGTCAGCAGTATGGTCAGCTCTAACGTGCTTTCTATCTGGGAAAAGACAAAGAAAGAGGTGATTGAAACTGCAATAAGAAATACATACCGTTTATTTCCTCCCAGGACAGTTGATGTATATTCATTGTGCTTTGGGCTGTCAGAAGAACAGGAATTTATGCATACAGTTCCGGAAACAGTAAAAAACAACCAGGGAGACGGGATATTCGTAACCACGGTGAATTATGTGAATGGAGCTATTGCTGTTTTTATGCCTGGTGTAATGGAAAGGCTGAGCGAATTGCTTGAAAGTGATATTTATTTTGGATTCCTTAATACGGAGGCTGCGGTGATCCACAAAAGTAACCTGGTATCTCCGGGGGTAATCCAAGACGCTTTAAGGTTCCAGAACCATAATTGTGGCAGTGAGGAATTTCTTTCGGAAAAAGTGTATTTTTATAGCAGGGAGCGTGACCGGATTGAAGTGGTCGGATAAAAAACGAAAGAATAAAGTGAGTTTATCATAACGTGTTAGCGGCAAGGGACTATTGGTGGAATCCAGTAGTTCCCCTGCCGTTTTTTTATGCTGTTTTACAATTTACCGCCGAATGGGGATTTGTTTTAGATGTATTGAAAATCAGAGAAAGCAAGACTGTCAAGAATCCTCTATGTGGAGCAATACAGCAATTTGCCATGACCTTGTGAAAGCGAGCGAAGATATACTGGAAATTGATTTAGCCAATCATCTGCGATGATATGTAGAGAAAACGATAATGATACTTCCCTCTAAGATGTGAAACCCATCGGGTGGGCCTGGACGGTAAAGTGCGGGATATGCGGTGACGTATATATGTGGCTGTTGGCATCAGCCGGTTGGCAGGCTTGTAATCTTGCGCTCATTATGTGTGAAGGCAGGTGAAAAAATGGAGAAAGACTTGACTGTCCCGCTTTGGGAGAAGTATCTGCTGACGATAGAAGAGGCAGCCGTCTATTTCGGGATAGGAGAGAACCGGCTGCGGGAACTGGCAGCATTGGATATGAAGCGGGAGTTTACGATAGACAATGGAAACCGGACCCTGATAAAGCGGAAAAAGTTTGAGGGGTGGCTTGATGAAAAAAAGAAAATTTCTTTATAAATACGGTTCAAACAGAGAAATCGAATTTGATAGGATTATAATTAAGAGGTAGTGTAATCAGAAAGGTGGATTACATGGGCAAAGATTTACGTGGCAAGGAATTGGGGGTTGGCTTATATCAAAGGAAAGACAAAAGGTATTCAGCCCGATATACCAATCAATATGGAAAGCGTATGGAGTTTTATGATTTCAAACTATCCGTAGTGAAAAAGTGGCTTAATGATGCCCGTTATGAAGATGAACATGGCCTTTCTGGTACAGGGGAGAAGGTAACTGTCACCGAATGGTTTGAAAAGTGGATAAAGCTTTATAAGGAAGGGGTTGTAAAAGACAACACTGTAAAAAATTATAAAAGCCGCTTTGAGAACAATATCAAACCGGCGATAGGCAATTTGCAATTAAACAAGGTGAAAAAGATTCAGTTGCAGACCATTTTAAATAACATGTACGAAGAAGGATACGCTTTTGGAACTATGGTATTGGCTCAGATTACAATACACGCATTGTTTGATGGGGCGGTACAGAGTGAAATATTAGCGAAGAATCCGGCGAATGGGTTAAAATGTAAGCAACGGGATGTGAAAGACTCCAGGGTTCTTACCAGAGAAGAACAAAAAGTTTTCCTTGAATATAGCAGGGGAACAATGTACTATAATGCATATGCGCTTTTATTGCAGACGGGTCTCAGACCAGGTGAGGTGGGCGGTTTGAAATGGGAAGACATTGATTTTGATAAAAGAGAGCTGCATATAACAAGAACCTTGCTGCAGGATAAGGCAAAAGGTGGTTTTTACTTTGGAAGTCCCAAAAACAAAAAAAGTATCAGGACTGTCCCGTTAACTGATACGGCAATCCAACTATTAAAAGATCAGCGGATATGTAATTTCAAACTCCGACAGAGAAGTGATAACTGGCAGAAAAACAAAGAGTTTGATAATTTGATATTTTGCACTATAAATGGAAATCCAGTAGGTCAATCGACATTTCGTATGATGATGCTCCGGGTGATTACCAGAATTAATAATGACCGCAGAGCAGAAGCAGAAATTAACAATACTACTTATGTGGAATTTGAACCGGCACATCCCCATACGCTTCGCCATACATTTGCAACCAGATGTATTGAAGATGGAATGAAACCAAATGTTCTGCAAAAAATATTAGGACATGCTTCTATCACTGTAACAATGGATTTATATGTACATGAAACACATGAGGAAAAACACAAGGAAATCAGGAAATTGGGCAATGTTGAAGAAATTGGCGTAAAATTGGCGTAAAAAATTTTTTGAGGCCGGGAAGGTGCTTATAATAAGGGCAAAACGAGCAAGTTACAGATTATGCGAAGTAATCATTAAGAAGTGTAGATAAATGCCCTAAAAACCGTAAGAATGTAGTATTCATTCATGCGGTTTTAGGGCATTTTTTTATTCGGGCGTTCAGGCCCGGGATACGCTTCTGGTGAAACGGGAATGAAACTGGTAAAAGACAGCAATAGACTGGCGGGCAGCCATGAATATGACACACAGTTGTCATATTAACTGTGTTATCATTAGGCGGAATGTTCTTGATGGCGGCAGCCATGACAACCGTGAGCATTTTCAGCCATTATCCTAAAACGGAGGTAACTTTGAATGAAATATGAAGGTGTATGTATTGCTGTGAAGGATGTGAATCTTTCAAAAAAATTTTATCAGGATCTATTTGATCTGGAGGTATTTCAAGATTATGGTATAAACGTCTCATTTGGCGGACTGTCTTTACAGCAGGAATTTGACTGGCTGACAGGTGTCCCTAAAGAAAGTATATTGGAAAAGGCACACAATATGGAGCTGTATTTTGAGGAGGATGATTTTGACGGCTTTATAGATAGATTAGGACAGCGCAATGACATTCAATACATAGGTGATGGCGTAAAAGAAGCCGGATGGGGACAGCGCACAGTGCGTTTTTATGATTTGGACGGCCACATCATTGAAGTTGGAGAGAACATGAAAATGGTTGTGAGGCGGTTTATCCATTCCGGGATGTCCATGGAGGAGACTTCCAGACGAATGGATGTCTCTGTATCTGATTTGGAAAAACTGCTGCAGAGCTGAATCAATCCCTGGGGGAGTGTATCATGCCATTAAGCGTATGCGGCCCCTGGTCCAAAAAGACATTCACGGAAGGAGGTTCTATGAACTGGGAACCATGGACAGGCTGTTATAAAGCCAGTGACGGATGTACATATTGTTATTTTTATGGGCCTTATGCAAAACGGTACGGTCAAAACATCATAGAGAAGACAGACAAATTTGATTGGCCTGTCAGGAGGAATGCAAAGGGACAGTACAACATTAAAGGAAACAAAATTCTCGCAACCTGCTTTGCAACTGACTTTTTCCTTCCTGAGGCAGATGAATGGCGTAAAGAAGTTTGGGCCATGATCAGGGAGAGGACAGATATTGATTTTTTGATTCTGACAAAGCGTATTGACCGTTTCCTTGTATCGCTTCCGCCGGATTGGGGAACCGGCTATGATAATGTGAATATTGGCTGTACTGTTGAAAAACAGAAAATGGCCGATTACAGACTTCCTCTATTCTTATCCTATCCCATAAAACGGCGTTTTATTGCCTGCGCCCCGCTTTTGGAGGCCATCGATCTGACGCCATATCTTCATGGAGTGGACCATGTTACAGTTGGCGGTGAAACAGGACGCGACGCCCGGGTGTGTGACTATGACTGGGTACTGGACATCCGTGAACAATGTGTAAAAGCAAACAAAACATTTTGGTTTAAAAATACAGGCTCATGTTTCAGATGCAATGGCGCAGTGGAGAAAATTAATCCGTTTAAGCAGACCGGCCTGGCGAAAGAGCTTGGAATAGATATTTCAGATGGAAAAAGGCTGTTTTGACAGAAGCAGCCCCATAAACCAGGGCATGTTCGTTAAACTGCATTTGTATCATAAGGAGGGCAGGGGGTAACGCAGGATATTGTGCGTTATCCTCTGTTTTGCGTTCTGCCACGGAGAAAAAAAGATTGTACCGTACTGTGTATCATGCTAAAATATATGTGGACAGAGTAGGACAGAGGTCATTTGCCGGTTTGACGGATTCAAAGAGAGGATATGGTATGGGTAGAAGGATGGTGGGGCTGTACGCAGTGTTTTTGGCAAGCGCCCTTATGCTGGGGGGCTGCGGCACTGGGAATAAGGTTGTTAATTTCGAGATTCCCAATGAGAATGTTACCACAATCACTTTTTTCGGAAATAAATATGAGCCGGAAAACGTGACGGTTATAGAGGAAATCCTGTCGGATTTCATGAAGGAGAATCCTGGCATCCGGGTATCCTATGAAAGCCTTAAGGGAAATGAATACTATGAAGCCCTGGGAAAGCGTTTTGACGCGGGAAAGGGTGACGATGTATTCATGGTGAACCACGATGTTCTGCTGGAAATGCAGTCCAGAGGACAGCTTATGGATTTATCCGGCCTTAAAACCATTCAGGACTACAGTGACCGTATGCTCCGGCAGATGGATGAGCATGGAAAGATTTACTGGGTTCCCACCACTGTGTCAGGTTTTGGACTTTACTGTAATAAGAAGCTGCTGAAGGAACATAAGCAGAAGCTGCCGGAGAACCTTCAGGAGTGGAGGCAGGTATGCAGTTATTTTAAGGAGCAGGGCATTACCCCTGTTATTGCCAATAATGATATATCCCTTAAGACCCTGGCAATTGGCCGGAGTTTTTATTCGGCGTATCAGGAAAACCGGGAAGATGAGATGTTCAGACACCTGAATGAAGGGAAAGAAGAGCTGAGTTTCTGCATGACCCCCGGTTTTTCTCTGGTTAAGGAGTTTATTGACAATGGCTATGTGGATGCAGGGAAAGCACTGGAGACTCAGAAAACCTCGGATGATTTGGAGGAATTTGTAAAGGGGGAATCACCTTTCATGCTGACCGGGGCATGGGCAGCAGGCCGGGTGGAAGGGATGGACCCTGATTTTGATTTTGTGGTGGCGCCTTATCCTGTGCTGGAGGACGGCGGACTGGTAGTGATCAATGCGGATACCAGGCTGAGCGTCAATAGGGCCAGTGAACATATAGATGAAGCCCTGGCCTTTGTGGAATTTTTTACGCGGTCTGAAAACATACAGAAGTTTGCGGACCAGCAGTCTTCCTTTAGCCCCTTAAGGGAGGGGATTCCATCGTCTGTAAAAGAGATACAGCCCATTGTCTCCTGTTACCAGTCCGGAAGGACTGTCATAGGGACGGATGCGCTTCTGGAATTTCCTATATGGGAACTGACAGCCAGGGCATCAGAACGTCTGATGAAAGGGGAAGAACTGGAAGATACCATGAAATGGATGGACCAGGAGGCCGCTGGGAGAAGGGGAGGATGGTAATGGATAAGAACAGTACCAGCATAAAGAAGAAGATTGCCATGGCGGCTGTTTTGGTGGGCGCTGTGCTCAGCATTCTGACTTTCTTATTCATCCATGAGGTGAAGGAGGAGCTGTGGAAGCAGTCTGTCCAGACCATTATAGAGAGCACCCAGCAGGGCTGTAATACCCTGAAGGTCCAGCTGATGGACGATTACCAGTCCATGGGTACCGTCACGCTGAACCTGAGGGAAATTGCTTCGGGGCAGCGGGAGGAACTGGAACTCCTTATGGATAATTATGCACAGATAGAAAACGGGATCAGTCTGTATCTGCAGGACGGAGTATGTATTCCCTCAGGCTCAGTAATTGACGAAAAGGCGGAAGCTGTGCTGCTGGATACGGACCGGGGCAACGGCATCATTGACCCTCATATCAGCAGCGTAACGGGTGTCAATGTATTTGACCTGTTTATGGGAGTCACACTGAAAGACGGGGTGCGGGGATACCTGGTAAAGGAGTATGAGGTGGATTGTATTGTAGACAGCTTCACCCTGTCCTTTTATAACAATGCCGGCTTCTCCTATGTGGTCAACCAGAAGGGGGATGTGCTGATTCGCTCTCCCCACCCCAACAGCAATAAAACAGTGCAGAATCTGTTTGATATGCTTCCGGAGACCCAAAACAGCCGTGAGAGCCTGGACCAGTTTGCCAGGTCTCTCCAAAGTTCCTATACCGGATGGGCCACCTTTAACTACCAGGGAGAGGCCACCGTATTCTGTTATACGCCTTTAAAGCTCCAATCTGACTGGTATTTGATTTCCATAATTCCCCAGAGCGTGGTAAATGCCCAGACCAATGAGATACTCATGCGTTCCTTTACCCTGATAGGCTGTATCTTACTGGGGATTGCACTGCTTCTGGTATTTTATCTGCGCTATGCCAACAGGACCAACCGGAAATTAAAGAATCAGGCCGTTTACATAAGCCGTCTGTACAATGCGGTGCCGGAAGGAATCGCCCTGATGTCCGTGGAAGCCCCATACGACTTCCTGCTTATGAACCAGGAGGGGCTGAGACTGTTCCGCTGTCAGGAGGGCGCGTCCAATGAAGCAATGAAGGGAAAAAGCCTTCGGGATGTGATACACCCGGAGGACTATGAAAATCTGGTACAGTTGTTTAAGGACACAGCGGACAGCGGCAGAAAGAACATCTTTGAAGTGCGTGTGATTACATTGGATAATGGATTTTTCTGGGCAGCCGGAATCGTGGAGAGGACCCTGGATGAAAACGGAAATCCGGTACTGATTTCCGCTTTTCATGATATCACGGACGAAAAGCTGGCAGAGGAGGCAGCGGAGCGGGAGAAGCTTCAGGAACGCCTTACCCTGGTGGGAGCTATATCCAATGCCTACCCGGTGATTATCAGTCTGAATCTGACCAGGGATTCGCTGAACTTTATCTATGTAAAACCGGGCCTGATGCTGGAGCTTGGGAACCAGGAATCCTACAGCCAGCTCTATGAGTATGTGGCCGCATCCATTCATCCGGAGCACCTGGAGGAATTTTGCCGCCGCTTCTCGGCAGAGAATCTGAATAAGACTCTGGGACAGGAGAAAAATGAGGTGTTTCTGGATGTGAGACAGATGCTTGGAGACGGCAGGTATCACTGGGTTTCTATGCAGATCATTCATGTGGACAATCCCTATTCCGGGGATAAACTGGCAATCCTGATTTCACGCCGTATTGATGAGCAGCGCTATGAGGAGGAACAGAAACGCAGCGCTCTTCAGAGCGCCCTGGACAACGCCAGGGCGGCCAGTGAGGCTAAAAGCCAGTTCCTGTCCAATATGAGCCATGATATCCGCACTCCTATGAATGCAATCGTGGGCATGACGGCTATTGCAAGCACCCGCCTGGATGACAGGGAACGGGTGATGGAATGCCTGAAGAAAATCAGCCTGTCCAGCAAGCATCTCTTAAGCCTGATTAATGATGTGCTGGACATGTCGAAGATTGAAAGCGGGAAACTATCCATACGGGAGGAACCCTTTAACCTGGCAGAACTGGTGACGGAATCCGCGGAGCTGGTGCGTCCGCAGGCAGAGGCCAAACACCTTGAGATGGACGTACATCTGAAGGGGCTGAAAAATGAGGAAGTGGTGGGAGATTCCCTGCGTATCCGCCAGATATATATTAATATCCTGAGCAATGCGGCCAAATACACCCCGGAAGGGGGGAGCGTTCATGTGGAGGTAAGGCAGGAGCAAGGCGCCGGCAGAGGATATGGGCGTTATGTGTTCCGGTGCGCTGATACCGGGATCGGCATGAGCAGTGAATTTATGAGCAAACTGTTCCAGCCCTTTGAGCGGGCCCAGGACTCCACAAACAGCCGGGTAACCGGTACCGGGCTGGGAATGGCTATCACAAAGAATTTGATAGATTTGATGAACGGTGATATCAGAGTAGAAAGCAGGCCCCGGGAAGGCTCTGTGTTTACGGTGGCTCTTCCATTGCAGTTCCAGGATGCAGCGCCTGAGGCGGTGCCTGAGGAATGGGTAGGTATACACTGCCTGATTGTGGATGACGATGAGCAGACTTGTGAAAATGCGTCGGAGCTTTTAGAGGATATGGGACTGCGGCCCCAGTTTGTCACAAAAGGCGCTGAGGCGGTAAGACGGGTACTGGATCTGAAGGATTCAGACGATCCCTTCCGCCTGGTCATTGTGGACTGGAAGATGCCGGATATGGACGGAGTGGAAGTGGCGCGGCGTATCCGGCAGGAGGTGGGAAGAGAAATTCCCGTTATCGTGCTGACCGCATATGACTGGTCGGAGATTGAGGCAGAGGCCAGGGAAGCCGGTGTATCTGCATTTCTGGCAAAGCCCTTTTACCGGTCCAAAATCTGCTATCTGCTCAGCGGGCTGAGCGGAGAAAAGGAACCGGTGCAATGGAGCGGTTTTACGGGCAAATCAGACTTTACAGGCAAACGGGTTCTTCTGGTGGAGGACAATGAGATGAACCGTGAGATTGCGGGAACCCTGATAGAAGAGATGGGGGTGGAGGTGGAGGAAGCCTGTGACGGGGAGGAAGCCCTGGAACGGTTTAAGCAGGTGCCGGAGCACTACTATAACATGATCCTGATGGATGTGCAGATGCCTAAGATGGATGGGTATGAGTCCACAAGGGCCATACGCGCCCTGGAGAGGGAGGATGCGGCCTCCGTACCCATTATAGCCATGACTGCCAATGCATTTGCGGAGGATGTGCAGAATGCCCTTCACGCCGGGATGACAGCGCATTTTGCAAAACCCATTGACGCCAGTGTGCTGGAACAGATGCTATATAAATATTTGAGGTAAAAGAATGAGAGCTGACAGCGGTTTAAACAGGCTGGTGTACGAATATTTTGAGGCCAGGATACTATATGGATATTATAAATATGGAGAGAGCCTTCCGTCCATTAACAAAATTTGTCAGATGTTTCATTTGGCGCAGGCAACTGTAAGAGCCGGCCTGGCTTTGTTGGAAAAAGGAGGATATGTAAGGGTAGATCCGAGAACAGCGCCCGTGGTGGTTTATAAGGCCGGACCCGCCGGGTTCCGGGAAAGTGCAGCCAGATATTTCGTATCCAGGAAAGCCGGGATAGCAGATTGGGTTCTGTCCGGAAAGCTGCTGTTTGAGCCGCTGTGGCGGGAATGCCTTATGAGGTGGAGCGATGAGGATTGGAAACGCTTTTTAGATAATATGAAGCACCTGTCCGTGGAATCTGTATCCATGCCGGCAGCGTTATATATACTGGTGTTCAAGGCGCCGGACAACCGGCTGTTCCTGAATCTTTACTGGGAGACTGTGCGTTATATAAGGTTTGCTTATCTGATGGTCAGAAAAGACCAGGCGGTATTGACGGATCAGGAGCTGGAGGGACTGTCCAGGGAGGAGGTCATTTCACTGCTGGGGCAGACCTTTGAGACGTTGTACGGCCGTATCACAGCGGATTTGCTGTCTTTTATAGCACAGGCACAGGATGAGTTCGATTTAGGGGATATGGAGCAGGTTCCGTTTTACTGGAACATTTACCGTAAACGTCCCCAGATGAGATATACACTTGTGTCCCGCATTCTCAGGGAGATAGAGAGAGGGGATTACCCCCGCGGAACCTACCTGCCATCACTTCCCTGTATGGCACAGCGTTACGAGGTATCGTTTAATACCGTGAGGCGCAGCCTGTCCATACTTGACAGCATGGGGATAACCAGGTCCCTCCAGGGTAAGGGAACCCTGGTCCTGGCTGAAGCGGAAAAGGCGGATCTGGCAAATCCGGAAATCAGGGAAGGCATGAAACTGTATCTTGACAGCCTGCAGCTGATGACGCTGACCATTAAGCCGGTGGTCCAATATACGCTGGAGAATGCACCGGCGGATGCAGTGGAAAAGCTGCAGTACGATGTCCGGCAGCTCGGGAAGAATAGGAATAGTTATAAGATCTTTGAGGTGGTGCTGACATTTATTGCGGAGAACTGCAGGCTGAATCTGGTAAAGGAGTGTTACAATAAGCTGAGGGAACTGATTGTATGGGGGTATCCCATTGCGTTGCTGCGCCTGAGGGAAAGGGAGTTTCATATGGAATATAATGATATGGTGGCTCAGGCCGGCCGGTATCTGGACGAGGGAAATGCGGAGGCATTTTCCGGCAGTGTAAAGGAGTTTATGGGACGGGAATATCAGGAGGTCAGGATATTTCTGGAGAGTGCAGACACCCGGCAATAAGGTCCCGGAACAGGAGGGTAATATGAAGATAATCCGTAAGGTAGAGCTTAAACCGGGGAGCTATGAAGAGGAACTGCCGGGAATCTCGGCGGAATTCCCTTATATTGCCTCTTATGTGGAGTTGGACAAGTATGCGGGAAAACAGTCTCCCTGGCATTGGCACAAAGAGGCGGAGCTGTTTTACATGGAGCAGGGCAGCCTGGAATATGACACGCCTCATGGAAAGACTGTTTTTACGGCTGGTTCAGGGGGCTTTGTGAATTCAAATGTGCTTCATATGTCCAGGGCAAAGGACGGGGAGGGGTCAGTCGTCTCACTCCTTCATATCTTTAACCCGCTGCTGATCAGCGGACAGAGCGGCAGCATCATTGACCGGAAATACGTTTCGCCCCTTATGACGGCATCCCATGTAGAGATAATTGGGCTGTACCCGGACCAGCCGTCCCATGTACCTGTTTTAGAGACCCTCCGGCAGTCCTTCCGGATATCAGAGGACGACTGCGGCTACGAAATCCGTTTGAGGTCGGTCCTGTCTGAGATATGGTGCGGCCTTCTTGCCATGACAGAGACCATGGAGAAAAGCCCCAAATACAACAGCCGGTCAAACCAGAAGATTAAGATAATGCTGGCGTTCATCCACAAGCACTGCGGGGATAAGCTGTCGGTGAAGGAGATTGCGGCATCTGCCTTCATCAGTGAGCGCGAGTGCTTCCGGGTGTTTCGGGACTGCCTGAACATGACTCCAGTAGAGTACGTGACCAGCTTCCGTTTACAGCGGGCATGCTGGATGCTGTCTGAGGGAAACGAACCCATCACCAGCATATGCCATATATGCGGCCTGGGAAGCAGCAGCTACTTCGGCAGGGTATTCCGAAGCAGTATGGGATGCAGTCCGAAAGAGTATCGTCAGAAATGGCAGAATAGTGACACAAGATGACAGAAATTCGATATCTTCAGGGAATATGATACACTATAATGATAGTAGGAAGAAGGGATGGCGCCTTCCTCCCACGGTCATGAAAGGGGCTGCATATTCCGGGAGGTGTTGGATTGTGATAAAACTAAATATATTGAACATGAATGGATTTCTGCAGATTGTGAACCAGTGCAGCGGTGCGGTCAATGCCATTTTTCCGGATGGAAAACGGCGGGATCTCAACAAGTCATACGCTGCCCAGAAGGTGTTATGGGACCAATTCAGGGAGAATCAGGGGAGCCTGGCCCTGAAACTGGATTTCCAGAAGCCGGAGGATTATATAAGCATTGTGTATTATTATATCAGCGAGATTTAAAGCGCTGAGCCAGGAAGGGAAAATGATAAAAAACCAGCCGGAACAGGCTGGTTTTTTATTTGTTCTCAGAATACCGCATAGTAGCGGGTATCAGAGGGAAACCCTACACTATAACATCAGGGATGAAACCTGTGGTATAAAAGAATAGGAGGTGCATCTTTATGAATACATACAGGACAGTGGATCTGGCAAGGATGTTCGGCATTCATGTGAACACCGTACGTCTGTATGAAAGGTACGGCCTGATTCCGAAAGCAGAGAGGACGCAGAGCGGCTACAGGATTTTTACGGAGCTTCATGTGGAGCAGTTTAAGCTGGCAAGGGCGGCCCTGCGGGTGGAGGTTCTGCAAAATGGACTGAGAAAGCAGGCAGTCACTATCGTTAAAACTTCTGCGTCAGGGGATTTTGAGACGGCATTGAAGCTGACAAAACGTTACAGTGACCAGGTGGATCAGGAAATAAAGCATGGGGAGGAGGCTGTCAGGATATGCAGGAGGATGCTTGCAGGCATTAAGGAACCGTGTTCCGGAAAAGACAGGGAACAGACCATGTATACAAGAAAGGAAGCAGCCGGTATCCTGGGTGTCACCATTGACACGCTCAGGAATTGGGAACTAAACGGCCTGTTTTCCGTCAGGCGGATGGCCAACGGCTACCGGGTCTATACAGGGGAGGATATACAGCGGCTGACCATCATACGCTCCCTCCGGTGCGCCAACTATTCCCTTTCGTCCATTCTGCGGATGCTAAACGCCTTATCCAGGAATCCGTCCGCCGATATCCGGAAAATTATTGATACACCCGGAGAGGACGACGATATTATCACTGCCTGTGATAAGCTTCTCACTTCCCTGGCAGAGGCAAAAGAGAATGCTGGGTATGTGGAGTCACAGATTGGGAAGCTGATGGAGATGAACCGCCGGGAACAGCTGTGAAAGACAGTTATAGCATATACCGATACACAGTGAACTAGGAGGCAGGAAGATGACAAATCGGGAAGAACAGAGGAAAGGCAGGGAAACAGCAGTGAACGCACAAGCCGCACTCCGGGAAAAGGCGGTGACAGTCACAGGGCTGAGCAAGTCCTATTCCGGAAAAAAGGTGATTGATAACCTGAACCTTACGATCCGGCCGGGCCAGATATATGGACTGCTGGGAGCTAACGGCGCGGGAAAGAGCACGGCCGTGGAATGTATACTGGGGACCAGAAGGGCTGATTCGGGAGAAGTGCGGATACTGGGAATGGACCCGGTGACAGAGCGCAGACATCTGTTTGAGCAGGTGGGGGTGCAGTTTCAGGAGGCAAGTTATCCGGACCGCATTAAGGTGCGGGAGCTCTGTGAGGAGACTGCCTGCCTGTATGAGAAAACAGCGGATTACAGGGATTTGCTGCGGCAGTTTAAGCTGGAGGATAAGGCGGATTCCATGTTAAGCCAGCTGTCGGGCGGGCAGAAGCAGAGGCTTTTTATTATACTGGCGCTCATACCAGGTCCCAAGGTGGTGTTTTTAGATGAACTGACAACAGGGCTGGATACAAAATCCCGCAGGGAGGTCTGGAAATGCCTTTTGGAAATGAAGGATAAGGGCCTTTCTATATGTCTTGTATCCCATTTCATGGATGAGGTGGAAATGCTCTGCGATCAAATCGGTATCCTGAGGGATGGAATGTTTGTCTTTGAAGGAACCGTAAAGGAGGCGGTGGATAACAGCCCTTACAGTAACCTGGAGGATGCGTATTTGTGGTGGACACAGGAGGAAGAAAACAGATGAAACGGTTTTATACCATACTGAAAACAGAACTTAAGTTATCTATCAGGGGCATGGATATGATTATCTTTGCCATCTGCATGCCTCTGGTGGTCATATCCCTGCTGGGAATTATTTTCGGCAGCCGGCCCGCTTATCCGGGGGCAGGCTATACATTTCTGGAACAGTCCTTCGGGGCAGTTTCTGCCATAGCGGTCTGCGCTGGCGGTGTTATGGGGCTTCCTCTGGTGATTTCGGAATACAGGCAGAAGAAGATACTTAAGCGGTACCAGGTAACGCCGGCCAGTCCGGCCCTCCTTCTGGCGGTCCAGACAGCGGTATATACCGTCTATTCCCTGGCATCCCTGGTTCTGGTCTATGCTGCGGCGGTCCTGTTTTTCGGGGCGCGTTTTCCAGGCTCAGCAGCAGCGTACCTGGCTGTATTCCTGTTTGTGATGCTGGTCATATTCAGCATAGGCATGATGATAGGAGGCATTGCCCCGGATGTCAGGACAGCCGGGATGTGGGCCAGCATACTGTATTTTCCCATGCTGGTTCTTTCGGGTGCCACCCTTCCGTATGAGACCATGCCCTCCGGCCTGCAGAGGATTGCGGATATGATGCCCCTGACCCAGGGAATCAAACTTCTTAAGGCGGTTTCCCTGGGGCTGCCGGCTGAGGGTATATGGAAATCATGTCTGTACATGGCAGTCTGCTTTTTGGTCTGCGGCGGGATTGCGCTGCGTTATTTTAAGTGGGAGTAAAAAAGGGCCCCTTTCAGGAAGGGGCCGCCTTTTCGGGGTATCAGATTGAGCTTGATTTATAGTGGGCTTTGTGTGAAAATAGGAGGCAGAGTATAAGTCGGAGTGAGAGAAAAGGAGCGGTTATGCCGGAATATTCCCTGCCTGTGGGCAATAAGGATTTAATTAATATCGCAAGAAGAGCTTTTAATCTGGTTGACCCAAGGCTGATTGGACACGGTGCCCGGGTCTCCTATCTGGTGTTCCAGATGCTAAAGGAGGATGGCACCTATACACCGTCGGAGATGAGAAACCTGCTGATTCTGGCTGCACTCCATGACATTGGCGCATATAAGACCGAGGAAATTGACAGGATGGTGGAATTCGAGACGAAGGAAGTGTGGAATCATTCCATTTACGGATATCTGTTCTTTCACTATTTTACGCCGTTTGAATATTGGGATTCCGTTGTCCTGTATCACCATATGCCCTGGAACCGGCTGAGAAAACAGAAGGATGTGCCGGAGAGAGTCAGGGAGGCGGCCCAGATCCTCAATCTGGCGGACCGGGCAGACATCTATTTCGGATCATCCGGTTATACAGGCGGATACCAGAGATTCACGGAGTTTTTGAGAAGGCAGGAAGGGCTGGCCTACAGCCCCAGAGTATCAGGACTTTTCAGGCGCCTGGGACCGGAAGTTCTGGACCGCCTGGCTGTCCAGGGCCAGGAATACTGTCTGCCGGAGGATATGTCCGGGCAATTTGACAGGACCATGGAAGAGGTTCCGTTTACCGAGGATGAGCAAAAGGCGCTTCTGCGCATGCTGACCTATGTCATTGACTTCAGAAGCTCCCATACCGTAACCCATACCATTACAACCACTGTTATAAGCGAGGAACTGGCAGTCCGTATGCTGGACAGCGGCAATGATATCAGGGACGTGATCTGCGCAGCCATGCTTCATGATCTGGGAAAGATAGGAATACCTGTGGAGATACTGGAATTTCCCGGGAAATTAAGCCCTCAGGCCATGCGGGTCATGAGGACTCATGTGGATTTGACCGAGCACATTCTGGGAACAAATGTGTCAGCCAGGGTGAGGGATATCGCCCTGCGCCATCATGAGAAGCTGGATGGTTCCGGTTATCCCAGGGGGTTAAACGCCGAATCTCTGGATATGCCCCAGAGAATTGTGGCGGTGGCTGATATCATAAGCGCCCTGACAGGAACCAGAAGCTATAAGGATGCATTTTCGAAGGAAAAAACAGTGTCCATTCTGGAGGACATGGCGGAAAAGGGGCTTATAGATTCAGTGATTGTATCCATGTTCGTGGAGAATTATGATACCATCATGGGGGCTGTGAGGCAGCGCTCCCAGCCTATCCTGGATAAATACCATGAGATGCAGCGGCAGTACCAGGTCCTGGAGCGCAGAATGGAGGACAGGAATTCACAGGCGGCTGCCAGGGAATCCTGAGCCGGATAATGTTAAGCCATGGAATCGTAAGGAAATGTATATTGACACAGCTGGCAAAACTGGATAAAGTAGGGTTATATGAGGAACGTAAAAAGGAGGAATCATGATATGCTGCACATGAAGCGGAAATTAATGATGGCTGCGGCAGGTGTACTGGCTGCCCTGATGGTGTTTCCTGCATACGGCGCAAGCCGTAAACCCATTAAGTCCATAAGTCTGACCATAAAAGCAGAGATAAAGCCGGATACGGATTTCGGAGATGAGCTCATAGAGATTGAGACCAGCAGCAACAAGTACTCTGTGGACGGCTATGAGATCCTGAATGACGATGTGGAATGGCGGGAGGACACCGTACCCAGAATCCAGATTACCCTGACAGCCAACGACGATTACTATTTCCAGTCCCTTCCCAAGGATAAGGTGACCATAAAAGGCGGAGCTGAGTTTAAAAATTCCAAGCGGGAGGATTCCAGCACCACCCTGCTGATGGATGTGGAGCTCCAGGCCCTGAACACCTCCCTTCATGCTCTGACAAACGTGGTCCTCACAGAGGACGGCATAGCCACCTGGGACGCCATACCGGCAGCGGGCAGCTATGAGGTGCGCGTGTACAGGGACGACAAGGCAGTGGGCGCTGTCATGACAGTCAGCACCAATACATGCAACTGCCGCGAGCGCATGCAGAAGGGCAATACGGCATACACGGTCAGGGTAAGGCCTGTAAGCAAATTTGACAGCAAGGAAAAAGGAGACTGGGCGGAATCTCCCAGCACGTACATACCGGAGGAAAAGGCGGCCCAGTTCAGGGAGAATCCCACGGGAGGAAACGGCGAATGGGTGCAGACTCTGGAAAACGGTAAATGGTGGTACCGCAACGCGGACGGCAGCTATCCGGCCAACAGCTGGCAGCAGATAGGAGATAAGTGGTATTTCTTTGACGCACAGGGCTATATGGCCACCGGATGGATACAGTGGGAAGGCAGGGAGTATTACTGCGCTGACAACGGCGAGATGCTGACCAACTGTCTGACGCCGGATTCCTACTGGGTAGGGGATGACGGGGCAAAGATTAACCAGTAACACAACTGAACACGGAATACAGGATGCTGTAGGAGTATGGGAATTTTACTCCTACAGCTATTTTTGAGGTGATGTGTCATGAATGGGGAAGAGTGGAGAAATAGAATCTGCATGGAAACAGACACCGGATATTCCTACAGCCTGGCTAAACGGATGGAGAAATACCGCACCAATCCGGTGCTGGGATACAGAACTGCGGGGTCAAGGGCAGAGTTTGAGACAGGCGAAATGCTGGTCCGGGAAATGGAGTCCCTGGGGCTTTCGGACGTGCATAAGGACAGGATATGCGTGGACAGCTGGGAGTTTGAGAAGGCAGTCATGGTTTTTACAGACAGCCGGGGAAGGGAGCACCGGTTTCAATTGGGGGCTTACCAGACTGATTTCCATACTGGCGGATTCCGGGAATTCAGCCTGGTATATCTGGGAAAGGGAACAGCGGCAGATTACGGACAGGTGGATGTGACCGGAAAGCTGGTTCTTATTGACATCAACCAGAGAGATGAGTGGTGGATTAATTTTCCTGTATACCAGGCCTGGCTGAAGGGGGCTGCTGCCCTGATTGCTGTCCAGGAGCAGGGGTACGGGGAGATAAACGACGAAGCGCTTAACGCCCAGGACATAGCGGGCCCGGATTATGCCCCGGCTTTTTCCATGTCCCGCGCTGACGCTTTAGTGCTGAAGGCGTCCATGGGGGAGGATAAACAGGTGCAGGTGCGCCTGGACGCCTCGTCCACGGTGCTTAAGGATCAGGAGACTTATAATATCATAGGAAGCATACCAGGGACAGAGGAAGGAATGATTCTGCTGTCAGCTCATTATGATTCGTATTTCAGCGGATTTCAGGATGACAATGCCGCGGTGGCCATGATGCTTGGCATAGCCAGAGCCGTGCTGCGGTCAGGGTATAAGCCCAGAAAGACCCTTGTGTTCTGCGCCATGGCTGCGGAGGAGTGGGGAGTGGTGAATTCCAAATACGACTGGTCTGCAGGCGCCTATGAGCAGGTATTTACGGCCAGGCCTGACTGGGCGGGAAAGGTTATCGCGGATCTGAACTTCGAGCTGCCTGCCCACGCCCATGGCAGGAAGGATGCTGTGAGGTGCGTGTATGAATATGCGGATTTCCTGGAGGAATTTATAACCGGTCTGCCAGCCGGTTTTTTTGCGGACCAGCCATATCCGGAGGGAGTGGAAGTGCTGAGTCCCATACAGACCTGGTCGGATGATTTTTCCCTGGCTGTGGGAGGGATTCCGTCCATGGTCAATGATTTCAGCGCAGGGGAATTCATGGAGACACATTACCATTCCCAGTATGATAATGAAAATTTTTACCAGGAACCGGTATACCGCTTCCACCATGAGATGTACGCCGGCCTTGTGCTGGCTTTTGACAGGACAGCGGCAGTGCCCATGAATTTTGCGAGGCTGTTTGAAGGCGCAGCGGCCAGCATTGACGGCAGTGTGTGCCGCGGGGCAGACGCGGATCTGCCCGGGCTGCATTTGGTTTTGAAACAGGGAATCCAGGCGGGAGAAGCACTTTACAGTAAAATAAGGGAGATAAACAGGGCATACGGCCGGCTCCTGGACCGCGGCGAGGAAGAAAAGGCCTTTCTGCTGGCAGCCGGATGCAGGTCCCTGAACCGGGAACTCCTGCGTATCTTTAAAAAGGAGCAGGACTATTTTGTCCGGCTGAGCTGGCACGATGATGTGCTCTTTCCCCAGCAGGCGGTCCAGGAAAATGTAAGGGCCATGGACAGGGCCATTGCCTGTCTTGAAAACCGCGACCTGACCGGAGCCCTGGAGGCGGTCTATACAATAGACAACAACCGCTATGCATTTTTGTTTGAGGAGGAGGTTTATACCTATTTTACGGAATACGTTCTGAATCAGCCGCCCGGCCGGCTTAAATGGGGGTCGGGGAGAATTGTCCACCATCAGAACCTGTTTCGCCTGGTTGAGAGGCTGAAGGCCAGGGCCGGGGAAGAAAATCCGGATACCCGGGAGGAATATGATATCCTTGTCAGGGCCCGGGAGAACCAGCTTGGCTGCTATGGTGATGACATCCGGTACATGATAACATCTGCCGGCAAGCTCCTGGAGGCAATCCGGCAGGCCGGGCATCGGGCTTCTGAATTAAAACAGGATTTATATACAAGTGAGAGTAAGATACAGGAGGAGTAAATGAGAGATGGAAAGCCGACAATTATACCGGGTTAAGGAGGAGGACCTGCCCAGATTGGAGAAACTTCTGACCGGATGTTTTGAGCACGACCCGTTATACTGCAAACTGATCCCGGATGAGGAGATTAGGAAACGGCTTCTGCCGGAGCTGTTTGCCTGCGACCTGACAGAATTCTATGAGACCTGCGAGATTTATTCAGACAGCCCTGAGATGAATTCCCTGCTGGTTGTTTCCGATGAAACCGAGCCCTATAATCCGCTGACCTATTATCTGGCGGAGGCATGGGCGTCTCTCAGAACCGATGAGTTCCTGATTAAGGAGGACCCCAGCCTTAAGACCCTGTGGAAATTCATGCTGGGCAAGGATTACCTCAACTCCAGATGGACGGCACAGCTGCACCGGACGGAACGGATACACATTATCTATCTGGCTGTAAGACCGGATATGCAGCACCACGGCCTGGCAGCCCTGCTGTTAGGTGAGGTTATCCGTTATGCCGACCAGCACAAGCTTATGATATCCCTGGAAACCCATAATCCGGATAATGTGCCTCTTTATGAGCATTTTGGATTTAAGGTCTTTGGCGTGATGGAAAAGCATTTTGCGCTGAGACAATATTGCCTGGTCAGGGAAGCATAGGAGCCGGGGAGAGGAAATAGAAGACAGGGAAAGGAAATAAGAGGCGGGGAAAGGAAATAAGAGGCAGGCTGTTGCGGGAACTTCCATAACTTCCAGTCATGATAATAATTCCAAACTTGTATATTTCACTATAGCGAAATTCTGTCGGAAAGGTTGAAATACCTTTTCAAATGATATATGATTGAAAGAAATTATATTATTATGGATAGATATAACCATAAAGAATAGAAGACAGGGGAGATATGCACTATGAATTATAATGTGACTGTGATTCCAGGCGATGGGATTGGACCGGAGATTGTGAGGGAAGCCAGGAAGGTGCTGGACCAGGTGGGAAAGGTGTTCGGCCATTCCTTTGATTATACCGAGATTCTGATGGGGGGATGCTCCATTGATGCGTACGGTGTGCCCCTGACAGAGGAAGCCCTGGAGACGGCCAGAAAGAGCGATGCAGTGCTTCTGGGGGCTGTGGGCGGAGACGTGGGGAACTCACGGTGGTATGACGTGGCTCCTAACCTCAGGCCCGAAGCAGGGCTTCTGGCTATCCGCAAGGGCCTGGGGCTGTTCGCTAATATCAGGCCGGCTTATCTTTATAAGGAACTGGCTGAGGCCTGCCCTCTGAAAAAGGAGATTATCGGGGACGGATTTGACATGGTCATCATGAGGGAGCTTACAGGCGGCCTTTATTTTGGGGACAGGTACACAAGGGAAGTGGACGGCGTCATGACAGCCGTGGACACACTTACATATAATGAAAAGGAAATCAGAAGGATTGCCGTCAAGGCCTTTGATATTGCCATGAAGCGCAGGAAGAAGGTAACCAGCGTGGACAAGGCCAATGTCCTGGATTCCTCCAGATTGTGGAGGAAGGTGGTGGAGGAAGTGGCCGCTGATTACCCGGAGGTGGAACTGTCCCACATGCTGGTGGACAACTGCGCCATGCAGCTGGTCATGAATCCAGGCCAGTTTGATGTGATTCTCACAGAGAATATGTTTGGGGACATCCTTTCGGATGAGGCCAGCATGATTACGGGCTCTATCGGAATGCTGTCATCTGCCAGCATGAATGAGAGCAAATTCGGCCTCTATGAGCCCAGCCACGGCTCTGCGCCTGATATTGCGGGAAAGGATATGGCTAACCCCATTGCCACCATCCTCTCGGCAGCCATGCTGCTGCGCTATTCCTTTGATATGGACCGGGAGGCGGACGCTGTTGAGAAGGCGGTACAGGCTGTGCTCACAGAAGGGTACCGAACCGGGGATATTATGTCCGAGGGATGTACCAGGGTGGGCACCTGTAAAATGGGTGATTTGATTGCGGAACGGATTGGATGATTGACAGACGGACGGTTATGACTGGATGATCCGGATTAGATGAAAGGGGATACAACATGAAAAGTGATGCGGTTAAGACAGGTATGCAGCAGGCACCCCACAGGTCCCTGTTTAATGCTCTTGGTATGACAGAGGAAGAGATGAGAAAGCCTCTGGTGGGTATTGTAAGTTCCTATAATGAGATAGTTCCGGGCCATATGAACCTGGATAAGATTGTGGATGCCGTGAAGCTGGGCGTTGCCATGGCCGGCGGTACTCCGGTGGTGTTCCCGGCCATTGCTGTCTGTGATGGTATTGCCATGGGGCATATCGGCATGAAGTATTCCCTGGTGACCCGGGATTTGATTGCGGATTCCACGGAGTGTATGGCGCTGGCCCATCAGTTTGACGCGTTGGTAATGGTGCCTAACTGTGATAAGAATGTTCCGGGACTTCTGATGGCAGCAGCCAGGATCAATGTGCCCACCGTGTTTGTCAGCGGCGGTCCTATGCTGGCCGGCCATGTGAAGGGGCATAAAACCAGCCTTTCCAGCATGTTTGAGGCGGTGGGCGCTTACGCGGCAGGCAACATGTCCGAGGAGGATGTGAAGGAGTTTGAGAATAAGGCATGTCCTACCTGCGGTTCCTGTTCCGGCATGTATACGGCTAACAGCATGAACTGCCTGACCGAGGTCCTGGGTATGGGACTTAAGGGAAACGGCACCATCCCGGCTGTTTATTCCGAGCGCATCAAGCTGGCGAAACATGCCGGCATGAAGGTGATGGAGATGTACGAGAAGAACATCCGCCCAAGGGATATCATGACAAAAGAAGCATTTATGAACGCCCTGACCATGGATATGGCGCTGGGATGCTCCACCAACAGCATGCTTCACCTTCCTGCCATTGCCCATGAGGCGGGCGTGGAGCTGAATGTGGATATTGCCAACGAAATCAGCGCAAGAACCCCCAACCTGTGCCATCTGGCGCCGGCAGGACCTACCTACATAGAGGATTTGAACGAGGCAGGGGGAATCTATGCGGTTATGAAGGAAATCAGCAAGAAGGAGCTTCTGAACCTGGACTGCATGACTGTCACGGGCAGGACCGTGGGAGAGAATATAAAGGACTGCGTCAACAGGAACCCGGAGGTTATCCGTCCGGTGGAGAATCCCTACAGCCAGACCGGCGGCATTGCCATATTAAAGGGCAATCTGGCACCGGATTCCGCAGTGGTGAAGCGCTCCGCTGTTGCGCCTGAGATGTTAAAGCATGAGGGACCGGCCAGGGTATTTGACTGCGAGGAGGATGCCATTGATGCCATCAAGAACGGCAGGATTGTAGCCGGAGACGTGGTGGTTATCCGCTATGAAGGACCTAAGGGAGGTCCGGGCATGAGGGAGATGCTCAATCCTACCTCTGCCATTGCCGGTATGGGACTGGGCTCCACGGTGGCCCTGATTACAGACGGACGTTTCTCCGGCGCCTCCAGAGGCGCTTCCATCGGCCACGCCTCACCTGAGGCAGCAGTGGGAGGCCCCATTGCCCTGGTGGAAGAGGGGGATATTATTTCCATTGATATTGACAACCATGAGCTGAACGTGCTGGTATCTGACCAGGAGATGGAAGCCAGGAAGGCCAAGTGGCAGCCCCGCACACCGCAGGTTACCACAGGATATCTGGCCAGATACGCGTCCCTGGTTACTTCCGCTGACAGGGGAGCTGTGCTGCAGGTAAAATGATTATCGGGGCATCATGAAATAACATGAAGAAAAGGAGTGCAGTATATGAGCAAATTGACGGGGGCAGAGATTGTAGTTGAGTGTTTGAAGGAACAGGGCGTGGACACCGTATTTGGTTATCCGGGCGGCGCTATCCTGAATATATATGATGCATTGTACCAGCACCAGGATGAGATTACCCATATCCTGACATCCCATGAGCAGGGAGCTTCCCATGCGGCTGACGGCTACGCAAGGGCCACCGGCAGGGTGGGTGTGTGCCTGGCCACATCTGGTCCGGGCGCCACCAATCTGGTAACAGGCATTGCCACTGCTTATATGGATTCCGTGCCGGTGGTGGCCATTACCTGCAACGTGACCAACAGTCTGCTGGGCAAGGACAGTTTCCAGGAAATCGACATTACGGGCGTGACCATGCCCATTACAAAATATAATTTCATTGTTAAGGATGTAAACCGTCTGGCAACGGTTATCCGAAGGGCATTTACCATTGCCCAGACAGGCCGCCCCGGCCCTGTGCTGGTGGATATCACCAAGGACGTGACGGCTGCGCCCTGCGAATATGAGAAGCAGGTTCCGGAGGAAATCGTGCGCCAGAGCGATACCATTACAGAGCAGGACATGGACCGGGCTGTGGAGATGATCCGCAAAGCGTCAAAGCCGTTTATCTTTGTGGGCGGCGGCGCTGTGCTGGCCAATGCGTCCGACGAGCTGAGGGCATTTGCCCATAAGATTCAGGCGCCGGTAGCGGACAGTCTTATGGGAAAGGGCGCGTTTGACGGGGCTGACGAGCTGTACACGGGTATGGTGGGCATGCACGGCACCAAAACCTCCAACTTCGGCATAACCGAGGCCGACCTGCTGATTGTGGTGGGCGCCAGGTTCAGCGACCGCGTGACCGGCAATGCGTCCAAGTTTGCAAAGAATGCAAAGATTCTCCAGCTGGACATCGACCCGGCAGAGATTAACAAGAATATTAAGGTGGACGCCAGCATCATCGGGGATGTGAAGGTCATCCTGCGCAAGCTGAATGCCAGGCTGGACCCGGTGAACCACGACGAGTGGATAGCCCACATAGAGCGCATGAAGGATATGTACCCCCTGCGCTATGACAAGAACCTGCTGACAGGTCCTTTCATCGTCCAGACCATCAACGAGGTGACGGGCGGGGACGCTGTCATAGTCACTGAGGTGGGACAGCACCAGATGTGGGCGGCCCAGTACTACCAGTACCGCCAGCCCCGCACCCTTCTCACTTCGGGAGGACTGGGAACCATGGGTTACGGCCTGGGTGCCGCTATAGGCGCAAAGATGGGATGCAGGGATAAGACGGTTATCAATATTGCAGGCGACGGCTGTTTCCGCATGAACATGAACGAGATTGCCACGGCAACCCGGTATAATATCCCTGTGGTGGAGGTTATCGTGAATAACCATGTGCTGGGCATGGTACGCCAGTGGCAGACCCTGTTCTACGGCAAGCGCTATTCCCAGACCATACTGAATGATTCCGTGGATTTTGTGAAGATAGCAGAGGCCATGGGAGCCAGGGCTTACCGTGTGACGCAGAAGGAGGAGCTGGAGCCGGTGCTCCGGGAAGCCATTTCCTTAAATATTCCTGTGGTCATTGACTGTCAGATCAGCTGCGATGACAAGGTATTCCCCATGGTATCACCGGGAGCGCCTATTGCAGATGCTTTTGACGATACAGACTTGAAAATTAATTAAAAACAGTGTATAGTAGTCTTTAATATCTTGGCTGCGTTATCAGATTAGCACGATAAAGCGACAGAATGCAAGCCGGGACAGGTGGGACAGATATACGATGGAGTATACAGTCAGGCGACTTCTCTGTATGCGGTATGGCATTGTATTGTGCCGGGTTCCGCATATGGAGGAGTCCTCTGTGTATATATATTAAAGAGGATATGTGCAGCAAGTACAACCATTTAAAGGAGGAGAACAAGATGAGCAGAGTTTACAATTTTTCAGCCGGACCGGCCGTTTTGCCGGAGGACGTCCTGAAAGAAGCCGCGGCAGAGATGCTGGATTACAGGGGAACAGGAATGTCAGTGATGGAGATGAGTCATCGATCTAAGGCTTATGACACCATCATCAAGGAAGCTGAATCAGACCTGCGGGATCTTTTACATATTCCGGATAATTATAAGGTGCTGTTTCTTCAGGGGGGCGCATCCCAGCAGTTTGCCATGGTGCCCATGAACCTGATGAAGAACAAGGCGGCAGATTACATCCTTACCGGACAGTGGGCTAAGAAGGCATATCAGGAAGGCGCCATTTACGGAAAGGCCAATGCCATTGCGTCCAGCGCTGACAAGACCTTCAGCTATATTCCGGATTGCTCCGACCTGCCTGTTTCCGAGAACGCGGATTATGTGTATATCTGTGAGAACAACACTATTTACGGCACCAAGTACTGGACCCTTCCCAACACAAAGGGAAAGCTTCTGGTAGCTGACCAGTCCTCATGCTTTCTGTCCGAGCCAGTGGATGTGACAAAGTACGGCCTGATCTTTGCAGGCGCCCAGAAGAACGTGGGACCGGCGGGAACCGTCATTGTCATTGTGAGGGAGGACCTGGTGACAGAGGATGTGCTGCCCGGAACACCTACCATGCTCCGTTATAAGACCCATGCAGACGCAGAGTCACTGTACAATACCCCGCCTACATACGGCATATACATGTGCGGAAAGGTATTTAAGTGGCTGAAGGCCAGAGGCGGCCTGGAAGCCATGAAGGAATACAACGAAAAGAAGGCTGAGATCCTCTATAATTTCCTGGATGAAAGCCAGTTATTTAAGGGTACTGTGGTTAAGAAGGACCGCTCACTGATGAACGTGCCCTTCGTGACAGGGGACGAGGAACTGGACGCCCTGTTTGTGAAGGAGTCAAAGGCAGCGGGCTTTGAGAATCTGAAAGGACACAGAACCGTGGGCGGCATGCGCGCCAGCATTTACAATGCAATGCCTGCGGAGGGTGTTGGGAAACTGGTGGAATTTATGGCTGACTTCGAGAAGAAGCACAGGAAATAAAAGTCTTTGGACATATAAGAGGAGAGTTGGATTATTATGAAAAAAATTCATTGCTTGAACCCCATTGCAAAGTGCGGCACGGAGCTGTTTCCGGCCGGATATGAGATGACAGACAAGGCAGCTGATGCTGACGCCGTCCTGGTGCGCAGTGCTTCCATGCATGATATGGAACTTCCTGAGAACCTGCTGGCAGTGGGCCGTGCGGGAGCAGGTGTCAACAATATTCCTCTGGACTCCTGCGCCCAGAAGGGCATCGTTGTATTTAATACACCGGGAGCCAATGCCAACGGCGTAAAGGAGCTGGTGATCGCAGGCATGCTCATGGCATCCCGCGATATCGTGGGCGGTATCGAGTGGTGCAAGGCCAATGCGGAGGATGACAACATCACCAAGGATACAGAGAAGAGCAAGAAGGCATTTGCTGGCTGCGAGATTAAGGGCAAGAAGCTGGGAGTTATCGGCCTGGGCGCCATCGGGGCGGAGGTTGCCAACGCAGCCACCCATCTGGGAATGGAGGTATACGGATACGACCCGTATATTTCCATCAACGCGGCCTGGAGACTGTCCAGGAATGTAAAGCATATCACCAACGCGGACATCATTTTCCAGGAATGTGATTATATCACCATCCATGTGCCTCTTATGGATTCCACCAGGGGAATGATCAACAAAGAAAAACTGGCTATCATGAAGGATGGGGTGGTAATCCTCAACTTCTCCAGGGACACCCTGGTCAATGACGATGATATGGCGGAAGCGCTGGATGCAGGAAAGGTGCGCTACTATGTCAGCGATTTCCCCAATCCAAAGGTTGCAAACATGGAGAGGGTCATCCTGCTTCCCCATCTGGGCGCTTCCACAAAGGAGTCCGAGGACAACTGCGCGGTGATGGCTGTGAAGGAGCTGACAGATTACCTGGAGAATGGAAATATTAAAAACTCCGTTAATTTTCCGTCCTGCGACATGGGCATGTGCCAGGCAGAGAGCCGTGTGGCCGTGCTTCATATGAACATTCCCAACATGATTGGACAGATTACAGCTATATTGGCCGAACAGGGCATGAACATTTCCGACATGACCAATAAGAGCCGGGATAAGTATGCCTACACGCTGCTGGATTTGGAGCACAAGGCAGAGGATTCCACCATTCAGAAGCTCAGGGCCATCAAAGGTGTGCTGAGGGTGCGGGTGGTTAAGTAACTGCCCGTTTCCGTGGACGGACTGTAACCTTAGATAAACAGGAGAGAAACTATGGCAGTAGTAAAACCATTTATGTGTATCAGGCCCGCGGCGGACAAGGCGGCCCGGGTGGCGGCCCTGCCCTATGATGTGTATAACAGAAAGGAAGCCTGCCAGGCCGTTAAGGGCAATCCCCTTTCCTTCCTGAACATTGACCGGGCTGAGACTCAGTTTGGGGATGATGTGGATACCTATGACAGCCGTGTCTATGACAAGGCCAGGGAGCTGCTTGATTGTCAGATTGAGGAAGGGGTCTATGTGACTGACCCTGAGGAGAATTATTACCTCTATGAACTCACCATGGAGGGCAGGAGCCAGACCGGTATCGTGGCCTGCTGTTCCATTGACGACTATGTGAACGGCGTGGTGAAGAAACATGAGAATACCAGGGAGGATAAGGAGCTGGACCGTATCCGCCATGTGGATGCCACCAACGCCCATACGGGCCCTATTTTCCTGGCCTACAGACAGAATCAGGAGCTTAAGGCCCTGGTGGCCCAGGTAAAGGAGGAGGCGCCTCTGTATGATTTTGTGTCGGAGGACGCAATCCGCCACAGGGTGTGGATGATTGGCGCCAGAAGCATGGTGGAGGCCGTGGAGGCTGCTTTTGCAGCCATACCGGGCACTTATATTGCAGATGGCCACCACAGGGCTGCCTCCGCTGTGAAGGTGGGGCTTAAGAGAAGGGAAGAGAACCCGGATTATACGGGGAAGGAACCCTTCAATTATTTCCTGGCCGTACTGTTCCCGGACGAGGAGCTTAAGATACTGCCCTATAACCGGGTGGTAAAGGATTTGAACGGATTGGGACAGGAGGATTTCCTGGCTGCTGTGGCTGAGCGGTTTGATGTGGCTGCATGGGGGGATCCTGGCTGCGGGGAACCGGGGGCAGACGCCTTCTGGCCCAGGGAAAAGGGAACATTCGGCATGTTTCTCGGCGGCAGATGGTACCGTCTCAGGGTGAAGCCGGAGTTTCAGAGCAGCGATCCGGTGAAGGGACTGGATGTGTCCATTCTTCAGGACCAGCTTTTGGGTCCGGTTCTGGGGGTAGGTGATCCCAGGACGGATAAACGCATTGATTTCATCGGCGGCATCAGGGGATTAAAGGAGCTGGAGCGCAGGGTATCCGAGGATATGGAAGCTGCGTTCTCCATGTATCCCACTTCCATAGAGGAGCTGTTAGCAGTGGCCGATGCAGGGCTTCTCATGCCTCCTAAGTCAACCTGGTTTGAGCCGAAGCTGCGGAGCGGGCTGTTTATACATAGGTTGGGGTAGGATGGGGAAGGGTACGCGGACGCGCTTTGGGGGCCGCAAACCTTCACTTAGCATTTACTCAAATTAACAGCTGCACAGATAAAATTCAGCTAAAGGGCCGCATATCAAGATGACATCAGGATAATGCGGCCCTGTATATTGATTGGTATGCCGGTATCCTTGGCATACCATTTTTCTTTTTGCCCATTTGGATATAAAGGATGCGGACGGGATGATACGTTATGGGTGAGCGGAATGGGGGGGTGGGAGGCGTAGCCGCCTTCCCGAATCTTTACCTCCAAACCAATCAGAACCCAATGTTATTACTGTCAATACTGTCAAACACCAGCCGAAAGGTTGATTTTTTCGATTCATCCAGATGATACAGCAGTTTCTCCGCAGCAGTAGCCCAGTCTTTTTCAAGGCAGGGGATGATGATAGCGATATGTTCTTTGAAGGTGTCCTCCAGACGGTTATTGGAGATATTGCCTGTCATGAAGCGGAAGCGTTCGCTTTGGGTCTGAATTAGGGCGTAGTTCTGACGCAGGTATATATTGGAACACGTGTCAACGATCATTTGGTGGAAAGATGAATCTAGATCATAAAAATAATTATTGTTCTGAAAACATTCACTGCTGGCATCTTTGTGGGAAAAGATATAATAAAATTCATGGAGTTTGTCTTCGGAAAGAAAGGAACCGTAATTTTTTAAAATATAAGGCTCATACAGCTTACGAATCTCAAAAATCATATTAACATCTTTTATGGAAAGACTTGTGACCGTAATCCCTTTTTTGGGTTTTATTTCTATGAGGCCTTCCTGTTCCAGCCTGCTAAGGGCATCGCGTATGGGGGTCCGGCTTATCTTCAATTCTTCGGTCAATATTTCTTCATTCAGGTACATTCCAGGAGCATATTCGCAAGTGACGATTTTCTGTTTTATGGTTTTATAGGCCAGGGTCTTAAGATTGGTTTTAGCCATGGCGTCTTTGTCCCCCCTCGTTTGATTTGTATTAGAATATTTTATCATAGTTCGGATAATGCATCAATTGTATTGATGTGAATATTGACAAACCCTAACGTATTAATTGATGTATACATTAAAACATGATTGATTATACCATAAATTTATAAAAGAAAGAATGAAAAAGATGTAAGATTTTAAAAATATATAATTTGCATAAAAAAAGTCTATTATAGTGTGCAATATGGATAAAAATACAATACAAGAAAGAAAAGATAAAAAAACCATTGACAATTATATATAATACCTATTATACTTGTTGTATCAATTGATGTATACATCAATGTATGTTTCATAACAAAGGCTCTGGATTCAATCAATTTTAGAATCTGTTGCAGTTGTATGAAGACGCAAAAACTAAAAACAGGAGGAGTTATTAGAATGAAAAAGATTTATGCAGGTTTTTTAGCGGCGCTGATGGTAACTGGATTAGCATTGTCCGGGTGTGGCAATGTACAAATTGATGGTGCGGATTCAAAGAATACAACATCAAGCACATCCAGTTCAGAAGGAACTCAGGAGGCTGCAGTTAAGTCGAATGTCAAAGATCCATATGCAGACGATGTTAAAATTGCCTTTGTACCTAACGTTATAGGAGATTCAGTTGCTGCCGCTTGGGGAGACGGTATGGAAAAAGAATTATCCATTTTTGAGAATGTTACATTCCAACGCTTTGATGGTAAGGCATCTGCTGAAACACAGGTTCAGATAATGTCGGATTTGGTTAACCAGCATTATGATGCAATCATATTACAGGCAACAGATGCGGCAGCTCTTGCTGCTTCCGTAGAGCAGGCGGAGGCTGCAGGTATTCCTGTCATAACATTAAACATGGATGCTTCTACTCCACATGCGGCGTTGGTTGCTATGGTTGATTATGAAGCCGGAGCATTGGTAGCTAAGAATATTGCTTCTTCTATTGGAGAGACTGGAAAAGTTGTGATTATTCAGGCCACACCCGGAGCAAGCCGCGGGGAAATTCTGGAAGCCGGTTTTAGGGATGAAATGACCAAGCACCCGGATGTAGAAATAATAGATGCACAGACCGGAGAATGGCTTACCGAGAAAGCAAATGTAGTTATGAATGACTTTTTAACTAAATATGACAAAATTGATGCTGTGTTCTGCCACAATGATGCAATGGCAGAAGGTGCTTCCCAGGCTGCGGAAGCAGCAGGTCGTTTGGGAGAAATGGTGATTTGGGGAGCAGACGGTGAGTCTAAAGCCCTGGAATATATCGAAAAAGGAAAGATGGCCGGTACCATTTATACAAACTGTTATGACCAGGGAGCAACCGCAGCACGGCTTGCTATGTACTTTATTGGTTCCGAAGCCGATACATCCTCCTATACAGAGACACCAATCGTAAAGATGGCTCCGGTCGTAGTCACCTCCGATACAGTGGGATCAATTGGTCCTGATATCCGCTGGTAATCCAGAGGAATCCTTCCAAGGAAACAGGGCGGTTCTGTTGCGTCCTGTTTCTTCCTGGCAGGCCTCTCAGATAAAAAATGGTTTATGTCATGTTTGGAGAGGCGATGGATTTCAGGCAGATTCCGGTTATGATAAAAGGAGGAACTACTATGCGACAAGAGTCAATTCGCCGGCTTATATCTGTCGGCTTGCTTTTTGTATTGATTTTAATTTTTGGTCTTACCAGCGAATACTTTTTTACCGCTAACAATATTTTTACTTTATTACGTGAGTGTTCCACTATAGGAATCATTGCAGTCGGTGTTTCTATGGTAATCATAACTGCCGGCATAGACTTGTCAACAGGTGCGCTGGTAGGTTTCGTGGCAATGCTCTGCGCCAATCTGCTTTATTATACCAATCTTCCGTCTGGTGTCATTATTCTGATTGCCCTTGCAGTTGGGGCTCTGGGAGGTTACTTAAATGGGGTGTTAGTAACCATGTTTCGTATACCTGATTTTATAGCGACTCTTTCCACACAATTCCTGTTCAGAGGCCTGGCTTTAATTTTTGCTATCCGAACCGCTACAGGTATGATTTCAAATAAGGTAATTGATAATCGGACCTTTCTTCTTCTGGGAGGAAGCATTAACGGAGTATATCTCGTAACGATTGCATTCTTTGTTATAGCAATAGCGGGTCAGCTCATCCTTAAACGGACCAAGCTGGGGGTATATGCCTATGCGGTAGGCGCTAATAGCAAATCAGCTGAATTGTCTGGAATTAATTTTGGAAGGATTAAACGGGCCGTATTCACTCTGACAGGCCTGTGCTGCAGCATTTCTGCAATATTTTTAATGGGTAAGATTCGTTCCGCGACCCCTGAGACAGGCATTGGCCTTGAATTTGATGTTATTGCAGCGGTGGTAGTAGGCGGATGTGCCTTCAGCGGAGGCCGTGGTGATATATTCGGTACTGTGATTGGAACTCTGTTTATGATGGTGTTAACCAATGGTATCTATAAATATAATCTTCCTACAGCGGTTCAGCTGATAATCAAGGGTGCAGTTATTGTGGCCATGATTATATTTGACTCGGTTTATAACAAATATATGGAGGAGAAATTGGTCCGTCGCAAAGCTCTGGAGGAGGAAAGGAAGGCTGCTGTATGAGTGAGAGAGAAATCCTGCTTTCTATGAATGCGATAGAAAAAAAGTTTGGAGATGTTCAGGTACTGAAGAAAGTGGATATGGAAGTCGCCCGAGGTGAAGTGCATGCTTTAATGGGGGAAAATGGTGCAGGGAAATCTACATTGATTAAGATTTTGACAGGGGTTTATCCAAAGGATGGAGGCTCCATTACGTTCTCAGGCAAGGCTTGTGAGATTAATTCCCGGAGTGATGCACAGAAGCTGGGGATTGGCGTAATCTATCAGGAACTCAGTCTGATTCCAACATTAAGTGTTATGCAGAATGTAATGCTTGGCAAGGAAAAAAGCGGCTGGGGATTCCTTAAAATACGGGAAATGAAGAAAAAAGTAAGTGATTTAATCCGCTATTATGATTTTAATCTCCAGCCAGACGCAATTGTGGAGACGCTCTCCATTGCACAACGGCAGACAGTGGAGATTTTGAAGGCCCTGTCTGAGGACTCATCACTGATTATTATGGACGAACCAACAGCTTCACTCTCAAGTAAAGAATCAGAGGCTTTATTTGGAATTATCAATCAACTGAGAGAAAAAGGGGTGTCCATTCTTTATATTTCTCATAGGTTGGAGGAGGTATTCCGTCTGGCTGACCGTTTGACCGTATTGCGTGACGGCAGGAAGGTTGCTGTACTTGAAAAGGCGCAGATTAATCCTCCGGATGTCATCAAAATGATGATTGGTAAGGAACTCAGTGAGGCAACTGCCTCCCGATGCCTGCATCGCAGTAAAATGGAGCCAGTGCTTGAAGTACGGTCTCTCTGCCGAAAAGGTACATTTTCCGATATTAGTTTTACACTTCACAGAGGGGAGATTCTGGGTATTGGAGGCTTGGTCGGTGCGGGCAGGACCGAAGTTCTGCGCTGTATATTTGGTGCGGATTCCTATGATGGAGGGGAGATCCTTTTCCAGGGAAAGAAGCTGCCATGCCGTGTTTCTGAGACAATAGCAAGAGGGTTCGGATTGGTTCCGGAAGATAGACGCAATCAGGGATTTATACCGCTTTTGTCAATTGAACGCAATATTGCCGTACCAAACTATGACTTCTTGAGTAAAGCATCAAATGTGAACAGGGCAGAGGAAAAAAAGCTGGGTATAGATGCTGTGGGAAAGCTGGATATCAGGCCGGCTGATTCACAGCTTCCTGTGGGCAACCTTTCTGGAGGAAATCAGCAGAAGGTAGTCATTGGAAAGTGGCTGGCACGTGATCTGCGGGTCCTTCTGATTGACGAACCTACAGCAGGTATTGATATTGGAGCAAAGGATGAAATATATAAGATTCTTGATAACCTTGCTGAACAGGGAGTATCCATTCTCTTGGTTTCTTCAGATTTGCAGGAACTGCTGCGGGTTTCCCATCGTATTCTGGTATTTCGTAAGGGGCATATCCAGAAAGAGTTTGACAGCGGTGTCATTACACAGGAGGATGTATTAATGGCTGCGTCCGGCATTGATACTGCAAAAAAGGAGGAAAAGAATACATGAGCAGACATAAGAATTATAAAGCTCTGACCAGCCGCTTTCAGAAACCGTTGATTCTACTTGTGGTCATGTTTGTGCTTACGTTGATGAATCCGGGAATTTTTTTGACACTTGGAAATTTTAAAAGTATACTGCTTGCAATTTCTATATATGGTGTGATGGTCTGCGGTACAATCTACCCCATTTTGCTGGGAGGCATTGACCTTGCAGTGGGGGCAACCGCAGCAATGAGCGGAGCCTGTGTTGTATTGACTATTGTTAAAATGGACTATAGTTTTACAGGTGTCATATTAGGTATTTTATTCGGACTTGCGGCAGGTGTAATGGCCGGTATCGCTCATGGCGCGATTGTCTCAAATTTTAATGTTCCGCCTTTTCTGATTACGCTTGCCAGCCAAAATATTATTTATGGAATAGCACAGCTTTTGACCGGAAATCAGGTTATCAGCTGTCTGGAACCGGCTGCGTTTACATTTCTTGGAGGGGGAAGACTTTTTGGTATACCTTTTTCGGTTTGCATATTGGTGATTGTGGCATTAATCAGCTTTTGGCTGCTTAACCGGACTACCTTTGGACGCCAGGTTTATGCGGTTGGCGGTAATAAGGAGGCCAGCAATCTTTCTGGTGTATCTTCCAGACGAATAACCACTGTATCATATGCTATTTCGGGTTTTACTGCGGCTTTAGCAGGTATAGTGCTGGCCAGTATGAATCAGCAGGCAATTGCAAAGGCAGCCCAGGGATACGAGAATGATGTACTTACAGCTATTGTAGTAGGCGGCACCAGCCTTATGGGAGGTGAGGGGTCACTGCAGGGAGCCATGTTTGGAGCTCTTTTGGTTGGAATGATTAACAACGGTTTACGTCTGTTGGGGGTACCATCAACGTATCACAGTGTTGTTAAAGGGATTGTAATTATTGTAGCTGTTGCGGCAGATGCTTATGGGCGGTATAAGAATAGTGGTTTGAAACGTTCGGGTGTATTGACCAGAATCTTTAACCGCAAGGAAGGGTCGGTTAAGCCTATATAACAGAAAGGTGGCTTTATGGCAATGAAGCTGATTGATGCGCATACACATGTGTTTGAGCAACTTTGCGGATTTGGTCCCCGCGGTGAATTACGTCCCATTGGAGGCGGTAAGGCGCGATGGGCGAATGGTGATGAGATAGAGATGATACCGCCGGGGTTGGGGGAACGGTCTTTTACAGCGGATACATTAGCCGCATTATTGCGGGAGAATCATGTTGAACGTGCGGTGTTATTACAGGGAAGCTTCTATGGGTTTCAAAATGAATATGTCCTTGAATCAGCCAGACGTTATCCGGATTTGTTTGTACCGGCAGCTACATGTGACCCATTTTGCAAAGAAGCTGAATATCTGCTGCACCGCTTTATCCACGAAAAGGGGTTCAGGATTGTCAAATTTGAGACCTCATCCGGAGGCGGACTCATGGGATATCATGATGATTTCAGAATTGACGGAGATGTATTTCGTGAATCGTTCGAAATGATTGCCGAAGCAGGGGCAACGTTAGTTCTCGATATAGGCAGTCCCGGGATGCCCAGTTTTCAGCCGGAGGCAGTGGCAAAGATAGCAAAAAGACATCCTGATATGAAAATCTTGATCTGCCATCTTCTGGCACCTGTTTTGGGTGATTATAAAATGCTTGACGAGGGACTGCACATGTTAGCGCTTCCCAATGTCTGGTTTGACCTGGCTGCAGTGCCGTGGAATGTAGCTCCTGAAACATATCCGTATCCTACAGGACAGGAATTTGTAAAACTTGCCAAGCGGATTGTGGGAGCTGAGAAACTTGTATGGGGAACAGATGTCCCCAGTCCTCTGACCAGGGATAGCTATGAGAATTTATGGCGCTACTTATATGAGGGAAATATCTTTTCGGATTTGGAATTAGGACAGGTGATGTACAAAAATGCAAAAGATGTTTACCCGCTTTAATTACAAATATCAATCCAACAAGGAGGGAAATATGAAGGCGATGTATATAAAAGAGCCCGGACAGGTAGAATTTACAGAAGTAGATAAACCTGTGAGGAAGAAGGGCGAGGTATTATTAAAACTGCTTTACGGGGGTATTTGCGGAAGCGACTTGGGTTCATACAAGGGGACATTTGCATACTTTGATTATCCGAGGATTCCCGGCCATGAATTTTCAGCGGAAATCATTGAGGCAGACGAGGATAACGAACAGGGGCTGCGGCCGGGAATGATTGTAACCTGTAATCCCTACTTTAACTGCGGGCACTGCTATTCCTGTAAAAATGGAATTGTAAATGCGTGTATGGACAACCAGACCATGGGATGCCAGCGCGATGGCGCATTCCAGGAATATATAACAATGCCCGCGGAACGGGTATATGATGGAAAAGGTATTGACCCTATGCTCCTTGCAGTGATTGAACCCTTTTGTATCAGTTATCACGGCGTCAGCCGGGCAGAGGTGGGAACCGGAGAAAAAGTGCTTGTAATTGGAGCAGGAACCATAGGAGTCCTTGCTGCCGTTGCTGCAAAAGCAAAAGGCGCCCTTGTTTATATATCGGATGTTTCTGAGGGTAAGTTAGAGATGGCGAAGGCTTTTGGCGTGGATGGCACAATTCTGAACGACTCTCCTGAGAATTTTGAAAAAGCGGTAAATGACATTACGGGCGGAAACGGGTTTGATACAACGATTGAGGCAGTTGGACTTCCTTCCACCTTTCAGAATTGTATAGATGCAGCGTGCTTTGGCGGCAAGGTGGTTGTCATTGGTGTGGGAAAAAAGAATCTGGATTTTAATTTTACATTACTGCAGAAAAAGGAACTTAATGTATTTGGTTCAAGAAATGCTTTGAAAAAGGATTTCGTAGAATTAATTGACTTGGTTAAAGGCGGAAAGACACCCATTGAGAATATCATTACTAACGTATACAAATTTGAAGATGGAGCTAAAGCATTTTATGATTTTGCACATAATCCTGGAGATATGTTAAAGGTGGTTATAGATTTTACTGGGAATTGAGTGAAGAAAAGAGGAAAATAAGATGAGAAAAGAAACAGTAATCCAATTTGGCGAAGGCGGATTCCTCAGAGGCTTTGCAGACTATTTTTTCCAGAAGATGCAGGACAAAGGGCTGTTTGACGGCTCTGTGGTCATAGTCCAGCCGATTGAAAAAGGGGTGTGCAGCGTACTGGAGCAGCAGGGATGTGAGTACAACCTGTTCCTCAGAGGCATTGATAACGGGCAGGTGGTGGATGAGCACACCCATATTGACATCATATCCAGGTGCGTGAATCCCTATGATGATTTTGAAGCCTACATGAAGCTGGCCGAGAACCCGGATTTCCGCTTTATTGTGTCCAATACCACGGAAGCGGGAATCGAGTATGTGGATTCCAACCAATTTACAGATGCGCCGGCCAGGTCATTTCCCGGCAAGCTGACCCAGCTTTTATATAAGCGGTTCCGGCTGGGGCTTAAAGGTTTCATTATTCTCTCCTGTGAGCTGATTGACCACAACGGCGAGGAGCTGGAAAAATGCTGTCTCCGTTACGCAAAACAGTGGGAGCTGGGAGAGGAATTTGAGACATGGCTTGTACGGGAAAATGATTTCTGTTCCACACTGGTGGACCGCATTGTCACCGGATTTCCCAGGGATGAGCATGAGGAGCTCTGCCGGAGGATTGGCGAACAGGACAATATGATGGATACGGCTGAGATATTCCACCTGTGGGTCATCCAGGGAAGCCATGAGGATGAGCTTCCGTTACAAAAGGCAGGCTTTCATGTGGTCTGGACCGACAATGTGGACCCGTATAAAAAGAGGAAGGTGCGTATCCTGAACGGAGCCCATACCTCCATGGTGCTGGGAGCCTATTTATACGGACTTAAGACGGTGGGAGAGTGCCTGAAGGATGAAAAGGTGTCCGCCCTCTTGCGCAAATGCATCTTCAGGGAAATTATACCGGCCATTGGCGATACAGAAGATAACCGGAAATTCGGAGAGGCAGTGCTGGAACGGTTCTCCAACCCCTTTATCAGGCATATGCTCCTCTCTATTGCGCTTAACTCTGTGTCCAAATTCCGGGCAAGGGTGCTTCCCACCATACTGGAATACAGGGATATGTTTGGTTCTTGTCCCCAGGGGCTTACTTTTTCTCTGGCAGCTCTCATGGCATTTTACCGCACCGATGATGCCAATGACAGCCAGGAAATCATGGATTTCATGAAAACAGCTCCGGTGGAGGATATTTTAAAGAGGGAAGATTACTGGGGACAGGATTTAAGCCCCCTTCTCGCTGATGTAAAGAAGTGGTATGAATTGATTGAGACAGAAGGTATGGACAAGGCGTACGACGCGGTTCTGAGTGAATCGGAGTAGATGCCTGTCAGGCATAAATGATATGTGCGGCCCGGAGGAAGAGTTATATGCAGGAGTTTATAAAAATCAACAGGGAAGATACGGTGGCGGTGGCGTTAAAGCCGCTGTCCAAAGGAAGTACAGTTGCGGCAGACCCATATACAGTGGTTTTAAATGAGGATATTCCCCAGGGACATAAGTTTGCAGTCTGCCAAATACCGGAGGGCGCGCCCGTGGTCAAATACGGCTGCCGCATCGGATATGCCTCCCGGCAGATTAATCCCGGGGACTGGGTGCATATCCATAATGTACGTACTGCCCTGGGCGATGTGCTGGAGTATCAATACGAGCCTCAGATAAAGGAACTTCCCAAGTCATCCCCATCCAGCTTTATGGGATATAAGCGGGGGAACGGAGGATGCGGAGTGCGCAATGAACTGTGGATTCTTCCCACCGTAGGTTGCGTGAATTCAGTGGCCAGGGCAATGGAGCAGGAGGCAAAGCGCCGTTTTATGCTGGGAAACGTGGAGGATATCGTGGCGTTTGCCCATCCCTACGGATGCTCCCAGATGGGGGAGGATCAGGAGAATACCAGGAAGGTGCTGGCCGACATCATCCATCATCCCAACGCGGGCGGTGTGCTGGTTCTGGGACTGGGCTGTGAAAACTGCAATATACCGGTTCTGATGGACTATATCGGTGAGTATGACCCGGAACGGGTGAAATTCCTCCAATGCCAGGACTGTGAGGATGAGATGGAAGCTGCCATGGAGCTTCTGGGACAGCTGTATGAGAAGGCTTCCGGGGATGTCAGGGTGGAATGTGACGCGTCTCAGCTGATCATCGGCATGAAGTGCGGCGGCTCCGACGGGCTGTCGGGAATCACGGCCAATCCGGCGGTGGGTGCATTTTCCGATATACTTATATCCAAGGGCGGGACCACGATTCTCACCGAGGTGCCGGAGATGTTTGGCGCTGAAACCATTCTGATGAACCGGTGCCGGGATGAGGAGACATTTGCCAGGACTGTGAAGCTCATCAATGGCTTCAAGGAATATTTCACCAGCCACAACCAGACTATCTATGAAAATCCATCCCCGGGCAATAAAAAGGGGGGTATCTCCACCCTGGAGGATAAGTCTCTTGGTTGCACTCAGAAGTCCGGTTCCTCACCTGTGTGCGGTGTGCTGGAGTACGGCGAACGCGTCAGGGAGAAGGGCCTTAACCTGCTGTCCGCTCCGGGCAATGACCTGGTAGCGGCCACGGCCCTGGCAGTATCCGGCGCCCAGATTGTACTTTTTACAACGGGAAGGGGCACGCCCTTTGCGACCCTGGTTCCCACCATGAAGATTTCCTCCAATTCAAAGCTGGCCGGATACAAGGCCGGATGGATCGACTTTAATGCCGGCGAAATGGTGGAGACAAAAACGAAGGACCAGGTGGCCATGGAATTGTTCCAATATGTTCTCAGGGTGGCTTCCGGGGAAAAGGTTAAGTCAGAGGAAGCCGGTTTTCATGATTTGGCTATCTTTAAGCAGGGAGTCACATTGTAGATGGATGGCCCGGATTCAGGAATTTAAGGCATGCCCCTACGGCGGGCGGATAAATTGATACAGTATATGTATGGATGAAAGCACGGACAAAAGATTAGGTCCGTGCTTTATTTTTGTACTTTTCCAATTCCTTGCAAAGATTTTACAGATTTTATCTTCCGGAATTTACATTCAATCTTTAAGATAAAACATACAACGGAATGATTAGGAGGAAATGGAGTAATGAGAAGAAGTGTAAAATCTTTGATGGCATTGGCCATGGCAGTTTCAGTGTCAGCTTCAATGGCAGTTTTATCCGGCTGCGGTGCAGCGTCAGGCAGCAAAGCCCGGGATAACGCGGGTGCAGCCAATGCGCAGACCGGCACAGCAGCGGTAAACCAGACCGGAAGCGGGGCAGAGGCCGGCACAGACACTAATACAGATACCAGTACAGATACCGGTACAGGGTCCGGGACCGGGGGAGACAGCTCCTCCGGAGAAAAAACAGTAATCGAATACTGGCACTGTAATGCGGAAACACAGGGAGGATTGGTGGTAGACGAGCTGGTTAAGCAGTTTAACGAAAGCAACGACCACATCCAGGTAGTGGCAAAATACAACCCGGACATGTATAAGGGACTGATGCAGAACCTCCAGGCAGAGGCGGCAGCAGGCAATTCTCCGGCGTTGGTGCAGATTGGCTGGGCATTTCTGGATTATTTTTCCAATAACTTCTCCTATGTGTCCCCTCAGGATGCCATAGACAGGTTTGACAAGGAGGATGCGGGTTTCCTTCAGGACAAATTTCTTCCCAATGTCCTTGAGCTGGCTGTAAACAGCCAGGGTTCCCAGGTGGGCATCCCCTATTCCCTGAGTAATCCGGTTCTCTACATCAACAAGGACATCTTAAGGGAGGCAGGACTTGCGGAGGACGGCCCGGCTACCTGGCAGGAGGTCAGCGAGTTTGCAAAGACCATCAAGGAAAAGACAGGAAAGTACGGTTTTTATATGCAGGAGCCCGCGGATTTCTGGGCACAGCAGGGACTGATTGAAAGCAGCGGCGCTAAGATGCTGACCACCAACGCGGAGGGCAAAAAAGAGGCCTCCTTTGCCACGGAGGATGGAATTGAAGCCATGCAGCTGATAGCCGATATGGTGAAGGACCAGACCGCTTTACATATCTCCTGGGAGGAAGGGTGTCAGAGCTTTATTGACGGCAACTGCGCCATGTTATACACCACCATTGCCAGAAGGGCTTCCGTGCAGAAGGGCGCGCAGTTTGACGTGGCAACCGTAAAATCCCCCCTGTGGAAAGACAAGGAGCGCATGGTTCCGGCAGGAGGATGCTTCCTGGCTATTACGGCTCAGGGCGATGACCAGATTGAGGCGGCATGGGAATTTGAGAAGTTCCTCTACAGCGTGGAGTCCATGGCAGCCTGGACAGAGGGAACCGGTTATGTGCCTCCCAGAAAGGATGTGGCCGGGGCTGAGAACGGGCTTAAGACATTCCTGGCAGAGAACAAGATGATGAACGCAGCCATCCAGCAGATGGACGGAGTGGTTCCGTGGACAGCGTTTCCGGGAGACGCCGGCCTGCAGGCAGAGCAGATGCTCTTAGATATGAGGGACCAGATTCTGGGCGGGCAGGTGACGGCAGAACAGGGCATGAAGGCAGCACAGGATGCCATCAACCAGCTGCTGGCAGTACAGTAACCGGCTGAAATACAGCTGCTTACAATAGATTGGAGCGGGTATCCCCGGGGACATGGGGATACCTGCCCCTTTATGGAGGTAAAATCAGATTGAATCAGGAAGAAAAAAAGCAGACACTGCTGGGATATCTGTTTCTTGTGCCATCGCTGGCTGTGTTTGCGGTATTCATGTTTTATCCCCTGTTTTATACGGTCTATCTCAGTTTTTTTGAGTGGAATATGGTAAAACCGGTGAAAAAGTTTGTGGGGCTGGCTAACTATGCAGCCATTTTCAGGGACCCGAATTCCTGGAAGATTGCGGGAAATACGGCGGTGTATATCCTTGTACTGCTGGTTCTGAATTTTGTGCTGCCCTACATCCTTTCCTTCATCCTGTCAGCGGTGATTAAGAGGGGACAGGGCTTTTATAAAGCTGTGTTTTTCCTGCCCAGCGTCATATCCCTGGTGGTGGGATCCATTCTTTATATCTGGATTCTGAACCCCATTTCCGGCCCTGTGGCCCTTGTGTTAAAGTACTTTGGCCTGGCCCTTCCCTTCTGGTCCAAGGCCGAGGGGTGGGTCATCGCTGTACTGAGCATAATCACCTCCTGGAAGGTGTTCGGCTATAATTTTATCATCATACTGGCAGGTGTGTCCGGGGTATCCCAGGAGGTCGTTGAGGCGGCCAGGCTGGACAATATTCCCCTGTGGAAAATCTTCCGCGACATGGTGGTTCCTATGAGCTCGGCCACTGGAATCTACGTGTTTATCACCACCATTGTACAGGGGCTTCAGTATGTGTTTACACCCATCAAGGTGGTAACCCAGGGCGGTCCCAACTACGCCAGCTCCAACCTGATATACATGTCCTACCATGAGGCATTTACCCTGTACCGCACAGGCACATCATCAGCTGTTTCAGTGATTACCATGGTGCTGTTTATTGTACTGCTGCTTCTGGAATTCCGGTTTGTGGAAAAGGGGGTATACTATGAAAATTAAAGAAATGCAGCCGGGATGGCACCTGCTTCTTCTGTGTGCTGTGTTCCTTATCCTGATGCCCATTGTATTTGCGGTGTCAAATTCCTTTAAGACCATGCAGGATGCCTTTAATACGGTGTTTCAGATTATTCCGGCCAGGCCCACGGTGCAGAATTACATCCATGTATTCAGTAAGCTCCCCTTCTTAAGAATTACCATGAATACCTTTTTAATTGCTGCCACTGTAACTGTTTTTAAGACCGTTACCAGCCTGTTTGCAGCCTATTCCTTTGTGTATTTTGATTTTAGGGGCAAGGGAATCCTGTACTTTATCATGCTGGCCACCATGTTCATACCGTTTACTGTTACCATGATTCCCAACTATCTGATGATTTCCAAAATCGGCCTCAGCGACAAGATATGGGGCGTGGCCCTGCCCCAGCTGGCCGATGTGCTGGGAATCTTTCTCCTGCGCCAGTCCATGCGGGGAATCCCCAGGGCTCTTATCGAGGCGGCCAGGATGGAGAATGTGAAGAATCTGAAGATCATGAGGGATATCATCATCCCGTTAGTACGGCCCTCCATTATTTCCACAGGAATCATCTTTTTCATCAATTCCTGGAACGAGTATGTGTGGCCTGTTCTTATACTGAAAAGCAAGGAGAATTATACCCTGTCCCTGGCCCTGCAGATGTACATAAGCGCGGAGGGGGGAACGGAGTTTACCATAGCAATGGCTGTTTCTGTCATGACCATGGTGATTCCGCTGGCATTGTATATCCTGTTCCAGCGCTATATCATCAATACCTTTGCCATGTCGGGAATCAAGGGTTAGGGAGTTGGCGGTCAAGGGAATCAAATAAGGAGAAATCAATGAAAAACATAGTATTTGACCATGTAGTGAAAGCTTATGACAAAAATGTAATCGTAAAGGATTTAAACATGGAAATCAGGGAAGGAGAGCGCCTGATTCTGCTGGGACCTTCCGGCTGCGGCAAATCCACCACCCTGCGGATGATTGCGGGCCTGGAGAGGCTCAGCGGGGGAAATCTCTATATGGACGGCCGTCTGGTAAACGATGTTCCCTGCGGGGAGAGGAATGTGTCCATGGTATTCCAAAACTATGCCCTGTTTCCTCATATGACGGTGCAAAGCAATATCGTTTACGGCCTAAAGGCCCACAAAATGGATCCCGCGGAAATAAAGACCAGGCTTTCGGAGGTTCTGGATATGCTGGACCTGAAAGGGCTGGAGGAGCGCAGGCCAAAGGATCTTTCCGGCGGTCAGCGCCAGAGGGTGGCGCTGGCCAGGGCAGTGGTGAAGCGCTCGGATTATTTCCTTTTAGACGAACCGCTTTCCAACCTGGATGCCCAGCTGAGGCTGCGGGCCAGGAAGGAGCTGGTGAAAATCCATGAGATGTACCATCAGACCCTTATTTATGTGACCCATGACCAGATTGAGGCCATGACCGTGGGACAGCGAATAGCCCTGATGCATGAGGGGAAAATGCAGATGCTGGACACCCCTGCCAATGTATACAACCGCCCCGCCAATGTATTTACTGCAAAATTCATCGGATCCCCCTCCATGAATATTGTGGAGGCATCCTATACCAGGGGAACGCTGGTGATCGGCAGACAGGTGGTCTGGCTGCCGGACATGTGGTCAGGATTGGCCTCCCGCAACGAATCCGGCCGTCTGTTCCTGGGAATACGCCCGGAGCACATGATTTTGCACCGCAGGCGCCAGGAAAATACCCTGGAGGGAACCGTCAAGTACGTGGAGGATTACGGCAACCGGTACGGCGTATATGTGCAGGTGGACAATATGGAAATTATTGCTGTAAGCGAGGGGGATGTCCCTGCTCCGGGAGAGAGCGTATACATCCAGCCGGATTTTGACAGAATCCATCTCTTTGACAGGGCTACCCAGGTGTCCCTGGGCTATCCGGAGCAGCTAAGGGCTGCCAGGGAGCCGTATATACTCCAAAAAGGTGCCAGTAAGAAGGGAGAGAACGGCCATGGCTTTGCTCATCAGTACCAATATGTATAAGGCGGAGGAGTTTAAGCGGATTCTGTCCTATGTGGAAAAATGGAAGGGACAGGTGGGAGTGGAAGTATTTCCCATGTTCCACCGGCAGGTATTCGCCTCTCTCCTTGAGGAGAGCATGGACATGTTAAAACATGTTCCCATCAGCTTTCACGGCCCCTATTACAAGGCGGAGCACTCGGCGCCCCAGGGAACCCCGGAGTATGAGTACACCATGGAACTGGTGGGCCAGACCCTCCGCTACTCAGAGAGGCTTAACAGCCGCTATATGGTTTTTCATCACAACAACTGTGTTGTCAGGGATGAGGAGAGGATGCTGCGGGATTCCTGCGCCAATTACCGCAGGGTGGAGGAACTGTTTCGTCCCCTGGGAATACCGGTGGCCGTGGAGAATGCGGGGGTCATGGACCGGAACAATATGCTGTTAGATGAGAGCGGCTTTGTCTCCCTGTGCCGGGCGGAAGGATACCCGGTGCTCATAGACATCGGCCATGCCCATGCCAATGGCTGGGACCTGCGCAGCGTTATGGAACGCCTGAAAGGGCAGATTCTGGCATACCATCTTCACAATAATGACGGAGTTCACGACAGCCACAGACGGATTGGGGACGGAACCCTGGATTTTGACAGCTTCATGGCATGGGCCGGGGAATATACCCCTCAGGCTGACCTGGTAGTGGAGTACGGCATGGAGGCAGCGGATGACTGCCTGGGAATCGAAGCGGACGTGGAGCGTTTATTAAAAATATGAGTCTGGACGGAGAAGTTAGAAGCCTGGGAAAAAGAAAAACAAAAAAACCGCTAATTTTTGGCGGTTTGATATGTGAAATGTAGACAAAAAGATGAAAAAATAAAATTTAATATTGACATTATTAAACGGGGAGTGTATATATAAGTTATAAATGATTGCGTAGTCATAAAATATGACGACGTAATCAATCGCGGTATAGGTGGTTATATGATAGATAAAAGAATGATAAAAAGCATTTCTTCGTTTGATGTGGCAAAGAGGGCCGGGGTATCCCAGTCTTCTGTATCCAGGGTCTTTAATGAAAAGTGGAATGACAGGATAAGCCATAAGACCAGGGAAAAGGTGCTGAAGGCTGCTGAAGAGCTTGGATATAGTCCCAATGCACTGGCCAGAGGTCTTAACTCCAACCGGACCGGGATAATCGGAGTTGTGTTGTCTGATACATATAACGTGTACTACTATGGCCTGCTTAATATCCTTACCAATCTTCTCCAGGAATATGGGCTGAGGGTAATGGTGTTCAACACGGCTCCGGACAGTGACATCAATCAGATACTCAGAAGGCTTTTGGAGTACTGTGTGGACGGTATCATCATCACCTCATCGGCCCTGACCCATAAGATATCCGGGGAGTGGAAAAAGAAGGGAATACCTCTTGTCCTTCTCAATGTATACAGTCCTAATACGGATATTAATATGGTATATTCCGACAATTACGGGGCCGGGGAGAGGGCGGCGAGATTTTTGTATGGATTAGGGATGCGGGAATTTGCATATGTTTCCGCGGAGGAAAGCTGTTATCTGAATCACGATGAGCGCCAGGAAGGTTTTCTGGGCGGCCTTAAACAATGCGGTATAACCCAGTGTATGATACAGGCAGGCGATTATTCGTATGAGTCCGGCTATCGGGCCGGCGACCGTATATTTGCCTCGGGACTGCCTGTGGAGGCAATCTTCTGCGCCAATGACCTAATGGCTCTGGGAGTCATGGACTGCGGACGGTTAAAGTATAAGTATGTGCCGGGTGAAGATTATTCTATTATGGGATTAGATGATACGTTTGCGGCATCTTTAAGGTCGTATTCCCTCACTGTGCTGCAGCAGCAGAATGACATTCTGTGCAAAGAGGCTGTCCGGGTCCTGATAGAGAATATGGAGAATCCGGAGATGCCCCCAGAGACGGTAGCGGTTCCTATGCAGCTGATTGTGAGGAATACTGTCCGTCATTAGAACAAATGGATGATTGACAGACATTAAATGTCAATCATTTATTTTACAGGAAAATGACTACGTATTCATTTTCCGCAGATATATTCTGATTAAACCTGATGGGAAGGGAGGGATAAGGGAAGGTCAAACCGGTAATTGGGGAATCAGTGAAGCAAATAATCGTAAATGTGTTGATGGAGAAAGGGGTTTAAAATGAAAAAAACAATGAAAAAGGTTATAACAATCAGTCTGGTAGGATTAGCTCTCGCGTTAACGGGCTGCGGTACAGAGAAACCAGCTGCTGCAAAGCAAGAGCAGGGAAGCGGGGAAGACGCTCCCTCGCCGTCCGGCGCTGAATCATCCAAGCTGGAAATCAGAATTGCCCATCAGGCAAATGAAAAAGAGGCCACCCATCAGGGGTTTCTGAAGTTTAAGGAAATTATTGAAGGGGAGGACGTGGGAATTGAGGTCAAAATATTTCCTAATGCGCAGGTAGTGGGATCCGACCGCGACAGTATCGAGGCCGTTACCCTGGGAGAGATTGATATGACTTCTGTGGCAGAGCTACAGTTTGCGCCGAATATTAAGGAGTTTTATGTATTTAACGCGGACTACCTGTTCGATGATTTAAAGGATGCCAAGGCGAAGCTGGACGGAGAGCAGGGGGATTTGCTGAAAAAGGCTGCTGACGATAAAAATATGGGCGTCAAAGTGGCTGCTTTCTTTGGAAGCTCAGGAAGGATATTCTGGAATAATGTAAGAGAAGTGAACACTCTGGCGGATTTCCAGGGAATTAAGAGCAGGGCGCCGGAGAATCCCATTAACATTGCGGAGCTGGAAGCACTGGGATGTATCCCTACACCTATGGCATGGAATGAGCTGTATACAGGTCTTCAGCAAGGCACGGTAGACGGTCTGGTTTCATCAAAAATGCCTATCATCCAGCAGGGGCTTATAGATGTACTGAAGTACGCTACCGATACCAATCACAGTTATTCCATCAATGTAATACTGATCTCTTCCGCCAAATATAATTCTTTTTCTGAAGAACAGAGAGCTGCATATGATAAGGCAATCGCCGGGGCAGCAGAGGAGGAGTGGAAGATTGCCATGAAGGAGGAGGAGGATTCCGTACAGAAGATTAAAGAGCTTCAGGAACAAGGCAAGATTCTCTATACGGAGCTGACCGATGAGGCCAGGGCGGAAATCAAGGAAGCTATGGTGGCGGCGACCGAGCCTAAAGTGGAAGAAATGTGCGGCAAAGAGATACTGGAGACATTCAGGAACTGATGACTGCTTTATAAGGACGGAAGGATGTGAAAAAGAGCGTGAAAAAAGTGATTCAATGGGTGGACGACAAGCTGGAAGTTTTTATAGGCGCTGTGTTCCTGGCCCTTATGGTTGTTTTTACAACACTTCAGATAGTGGGGCGGTACCTGTTTTCAACTCCGTTTCCATGGACAGAAGAGATGACCAGGTACATGTTTGTATGGATGGTGTTCATCTCCATAGGGTATGCGGTAAAGACAGGGGAACATATAAGAATAACATTTGTGCGTTCCTTACTCAGGCCGGGCCTGAGACTGTATCTGGATATATTATGTAACATCTTATGTTTTGGTTTTTCCGTTATCTGTATGATTGAAGGATATAAATTGTTGAGTATCATCCGCCAGGGAGGGCAGACCGCCGTGTCCCTGCCCATACCAATGTGGCTCCTTTATCTTGTTATGCCCCTGGGGTTTCTGCTGGTGTGTCTAAGGCTGGTCCAGTGTACGGTAAAGATTGCGGGACAGATCCGCCAGGGGGGGATTGGGGCGGACAAAATTGAGGAAGAAAAGGGGGGAGCGTGATGTCAGTTGCTGTTTTGTTTGTTCTGTTCCTGGGACTGGCTTTCTTGGGAGTACCCATTGGCTTTGCCATAGGCATTGGGGTATTGGGCTCTGTTTTTACAAGTGATATCATATCCCTGTCCTATTTTGTGCGCGCCATGGCCAACAGTGTTGATTCCTTTACACTGACAGCGGTTCCCTTTTTTGTGCTGGCCGGGCAGATTATGTCAGAGGCAGGAATCTCAGAAGGTTTGTTTAAAGCCGCTAATGTATGGGTGGGCAGGCTGAAGGGCGGAATCATGATGGTAACGGTTCTGGCCTGCATGGCCTTTGGCGCAATCTCCGGTTCCGCCTATGCCACCATAGCTGCCATTGGCCTGATTGCCCTGCCGGAGCTGCGAAAGCAGGGGCTGAGCCAGGGAGCGGCGGCGGCACTCATTGCCACGGCAGGCTGCTGCGGCCAGATGATTCCTCCCAGCATGGGACTGGTTGTATTCGGGAGCCTGAACAATGTGTCTATCTCCAAGCTGTTTACGGCAGAGATTCTGCCGGGATTATTCATTGGCTGCTGTTTCCTGGTATATTGCCATATTTACGGCAAAAAGCATAATATCTGTTCAGGAAACGACCCCATTCCTTTGCGCCGGAAACTGAGGACCATGTGGGAGGCGAAATTCAGCCTGATTATGCCGGTCATCATTTTAGGGGGTATCTATTCCGGGATTTTTACGCCTACAGAGGCAGCTGTGGTATCGGTGGTTTACGGCCTGATTTACGGCCTGTTAAAGAGGAACAGCGGGCTTGAGGCCAGAATGCTGCCCCAGATGTTTTATAAAACTGTGATTACTACGTGTACAATACTGTTTATCCTGGGCGTGTCCTCAGGATTCGGTAAAATACTGACGCTGGAGGAAATACCCACAAAATTGGCTGCATTAATATTGGGAAGCGTTTCGTCAAAGATTGTGGCCCTTATAATATTAAACGCATTGGTATTGTTTCTTGGGACGTTCTTGGACGGTATTGCCATTAATGTCATACTGAGTTCCATTTTACTGGGGATTGCAACACAGTATGGGATTGATCCTATCCATTTTGGGGTCATGTTTATATTTAATTCCACACTGGGAATCATAACTCCTCCTGTGGGAGGCAACCTGTTTGTGGCGGCCCAGATATCCAAAGCGCCATTTGAGGAGATAGTAAAGGAAATCTGGCCATGGATACTGACCATGGGAATTGGACTGATATTTGTAATATTCATACCGCAGATGTCTACCTGGCTGCCTGGCCTGATGAAATAACAGAGAGATAGGAGAGAACGATATATGAGTGAGGTAAAGAACACAAAGAATCAGGCTGCACAAGCAGAAGATATCCTGAGGGAGCCTTCAGGGGAGCAAAAGGAGTCCGGTACCGGCGGTAAAAAAGAGGATTGCGACAGGAACATCCGCTACAGGGGGAATGTATACCAGGAAACCCTGGGACAGCTGTCAGTGCCGTTGAAGGATGATATTACAGTTATGTGGAAGGACGGCAAGGCAAGGGAGCAGGAAGTGCCCATGCCTGGATTTGGAAAATGGCGCGACCCTGCGGATTTTATCATCCGCCATACCTATGACATATGGGATGATAAGGGGATGGGGAAGATATATGACCATTATAAGCATAATGCCCTGGTACATACATCGGATGGTGTGACATACGGCCGGGATCAGGTCATCGCAAACTCTGTGATGAAGCTGGCCGGATATCCGGATATCAAGGATTATATTGACGATGTTATCTGGGCATCTGATGGAAACGGAGGCTTCCATACTTCCATGAGGTGGACCTGGATTGGCCACAATACGGGACACACCATCTATGGTCCGCCTACCGGCAGGAAGGTAGTGGTATGGGGAGTGGCTAACTGCTATGTAAAAGGCGACCGTGTTGTGGAGGAGTGGGTGGTATATAACGAAATCAGCCTAATCAGGCAATTGGGGTACGACCCCATGAAAGTATTGGAGGCCACAGCCAATAAGGGAGGCAGCGCCAAGGCAGACACTGGCACATGGGGAGAGATTGAACGGCTGAACGGCGAGTTTGCTCCGGACAAATTCGGAGATAATAACGGGCGGTACAGCGATATAGAGTATTTTATCAGAAAAAGCTATCATGAGATTTATAACAGAAGAATGTTCAATCAGTTTAAGGATAATTATGCCCCTGATTACAGATACCATGGACCTTCAGACAGGGAATTGGTGGGCAGAGGCGATTTCCTGCAGGACCAGCTGAATCTGTTCCAGGCCTTCCCCAATCTGGCCATGCAGGTGGAGGATGTATACTATCTTTATGATGAAAAGCGGGACGAATACCGGTGCGCCACCAGATGGAATATAATCGGCACCCATGAGGGCTTTGGCATCTATGGGCCTGCCACAGGAGCCCACGTGGTCATTTCCGGTATATCGCAGCATATTATAAAAGACGGTATGTTCCGGGAAGAGTGGAGTATTTATGATGAATTCGCACTGATGCGGAAGATTGCGCAAAAGCGCATGGCCATGAAGGATAATACGGACGGGGCTGGGAACGATGATGGCTTAAAGGCATAGCGGACTGGAAGCCGGCCGGCTATAGATATGGATGGAAGTAAACAGGGGAAGGACGTGATTGGTACGAGTCACGTCCTTCCCCTGATACGTTATGGATTCCTTGGTTACCGGGATAAATTTTTCCTGTATTCATCAATCACATACTTGGCCCTGTCTGCATATTCCAGGGGCGTATAAATATAGTACTGTATTTCCAGCTCAGGCCGTTCACCTACCCTGCCGATGAGTGCGCCGGTCCGCCTGTTCCGGGTACCTGTATTGACAACCTTTACTTCGCAGGGAATCTGTCCGGCCTTCAGGGCCTGATGTACGGTGGTGTATAATCCCAGGTCGTTGGTCATAAACACTTCTGCCTTTTTCTTTCTTCCGAACATAGATGCCTCCATTTCTGCCAGTGGGAGAGGGCTGTCTGGGTCTTTCAGACGCTTCCTGGCTGTAATTTAATCAGGTTCTGTCTATATCTTATCACATTTCAGTGTAAATTCCATCAGATAATATCCAATGGATAGTTCATAGCATGAATTATCTACAATATATAGAAAAATATAAAATGAGTTCAGAATATTGGATAATTTGCCAGGATTTCGGATGGTTCAGGCGGCAATGAGACGATATAATGGGATTACAAACAAAGAGGACAGGGGGATGGGTATGACAAAGGAAGAGATTCTGGTCCATGTGGACCATACGCTGTTAAAGGCAGTCTCAGCTTGGGACGAGATACAGACACTCTGTGAGGAAGCCATTGAAAACCATACGGCTTCGGTCTGTATCCCTCCAAGCTATGTTAAACGGGTATCAAAAGCCTATGGGGACAAGCTGAATGTATGCACGGTCATCGGATTTCCGCTGGGATATAATACCACGGAGACAAAGGTTTACGAAACCCAGAAGGCTCTGGCTGACGGAGCCGGGGAAGTGGATATGGTGGTAAACTTAGGTGATGTAAAAAACGGCGAATTTCCAAAGATCACACGTGAAATCGAGGCAGTCAAAAAAGCAGCCGGAAACCATGTGGTGAAGGTAATCATCGAGACATGTTATCTCACAGAGGATGAAAAAAGAGAGCTGTGCAAATGCGTCACGGACGGAGGGGCCGATTATATCAAGACCTCCACCGGGTTCGGAACAGCAGGAGCCAGGATTGAGGATGTCAGGCTGTTTAAGCGCTACATTGGTGAAGGCGTGAAAATCAAGGCAGCCGGAGGCGTTAAGACCAGGGAGGACCTGGAGCAGTTCCTGGAGGAAGGCTGTGAGCGGATTGGAACCAGCTCAGCCCTTAAGCTTCTTGGCGGCCAGGAGGCAGGAACCTATTGATTCAGTACATAAACTATTTCAACCAAGTTTAAAGGAGGATAAAGGTAATGAAAAAAAGAAGATTAATCCCGGTATTATGCGCGGCGGCAGTGGCTGTCAGCCTGGCTGGCTGTTCAGGCAGTTCAGGCTCTGCCACAGAGAAAGGCGCGGATACCCAGGCGCCCAAGGCTGAGGCCGGTGCAGAGACAGGAAAGGAAGAGGACGGCGGTGAGAAGAAGGAAGAGGCAGGCGCTTCCAAGGATGAGAAGCTCATAATCTACAGCCCCCTTACAGAGTCCATGATTGATTCCATGCTGGCCATGTTCGAGGAGGACACGGGTATTGACGCTGAGTGTCTGGCCATGGGTACCGGCGACGCGTTAAAGAGAATCCAGACCGAAGCCGACAACCCCCAGGCAGATATTCTCTGGTCAGGAACCATCGGAACCGTAAAAAACAAGAGCGAGTATTTTGCGGATTACACCACATCCAACGAGGACGCGTTCTATGATGAATACAAGAACACAGAGGGCAACCTGACACGTTTTGATACCATTCCGTCGGTTATCATGGTGAACACGGACCTGATTGGCGATATCAAGATTGAAGGATATGAGGACCTGCTGAACCCTGAATTAAAGGGCAAGATTGCCTTTGCGGACCCGGCTGCATCCTCCTCCTCCTTTGAGCATCTGGTAAACATGCTCTATGCAATGGGCGGCGGCAATCCTGACAATGGCTGGGACTATGTAAAACAGTTCTGCGCACAGCTGGACGGCAAGCTGTTAGGCGGTTCCTCCGCAGTGTATAAGGGCGTTGCGGACGGAGAGTACACCGTAGGTCTTACCTTTGAGCAGGGTTCCGCTCAGTATGTGGGCGCAGGCGCGCCTGTCAAGACCGTTTATATGAGTGAAGGCGTTATTTTCCGCGGCGACGGCGTATACATCATCAAGGGCTGCCCCAATGAATCAAATGCCCAGAAGTTCGTGGACTGGCTCACCAGCAAGGATGTTCAGGAATTCATGAACAATACCCAGTACAGAAGAACCATCCGCAAGGATGTGGAGGCGGGAGACGCCATGGTTCCAATGGACCAGATTAAGGTTATCCAGGACGATGAGACAGACACCGCGGCACACAAGTCTGAGTGGCTGGATGAGTTTAAGGAGCTGTTTACAGAGTAAACCAATCCAAAGAGCAGATGAAGGTACATACATCGGGGGCGTGGCTTAATATGTCAGCCCCCTTCATTTTAGAGGAATTGAGGGGAAACGTATGAGTGTTTCAATTGGAATCGACAATGTAGTAAAAAAATATGGGGATACGACCATCATACCGGACTTGTCCGCCTTTATAAAAAATGGGGAATTCTTTACCCTGCTGGGGCCCTCCGGGTGCGGCAAGACTACTCTGCTGCGCATGATTGCCGGGTTTAACAGCATCGAGGGGGGAACCATCAAATTTGACGACAAGGTCATCAACGATATTCCGGCCCAGAAACGGAACATCGGCATGGTGTTCCAGAGCTATGCCATCTTCCCCCACCTGACGGTACGCCAGAACGTGGAATACGGCCTGAAAATCCGCAAGGTGCCGAAGGAGCACATGAAGGAGCGGGTGGATGAAATTCTTAAGGTGGTAAAAATCGACGAATACCAGGACCGCCTGCCGGAGCGCCTGTCCGGCGGCCAGCAGCAGAGAGTGGCCCTGGCCAGGGCCATTGTCATCCATCCCCAGGTGCTTCTCATGGATGAGCCGCTGTCCAATCTGGACGCCAAGCTGCGTATTGAGATGCGCAGCGCCATCCGTGATGTGCAGAAGCAGGTGGGTATTACCACGGTTTACGTAACCCATGATCAGGAGGAAGCCCTTGCCATATCAGACAGGATTGCGGTCATGAAGCTGGGGATTATCCAGCAGATTGGAAGCCCCCAGGACATCTATGCAAGGCCCTACAATGCATTTGTATCCACCTTTATCGGCCATTCCAATCTCTTTTTCGGAACCATAAGAAAGCAGGGGAGCGTGCCGTCCGTTGTGTTTGAGGGCGGATACCATGTGGAGATGGCAAACCTTGTGGACACGGTGACAGAGGGCCAGAAGGTCGTGGTATCGGTCCGCCCTGAGGAATTCTCGCTGAATCCGGAAGGCATGGAATGCGAAATCATCAGCAGGACCTTCCTGGGCAAATACACCAACTACTTCCTGCGCTTTGGGGACGGCATGGTGCTGGAGGACCAGCCAAGCATTGAGTACTCCCAGGATTTAGGCCATGTGGACCGCATATTCTCAGTGGGAGAAAAGATACGCCTTAGACCGAACCCCAATAAAATCAACGTGTTCACCCAGGACATGGAACAGAGTCTGATAAAGGATGTGAAGAGATATGACGAATAAGAAAATCAGGTGGGACTTCTGGACGATTGTGACAGTGGTCATCATTGCCCTGTTTGCCCTGTTCCTTCTCTATCCGCTCATCAGCCTTTTCTTAAGCGGTTTCAAGGACACGGAGACAGGAGTCTGGACCATTGACAACTATGCCAGGTTCTTTTCAAAGAAGTATTATAAAAGCGCACTGCTCAACTCGTTTAAGCTGACCTTCAGCGTGACCGTGGTAGCCATTATACTGGGGGTGCCTCTGGCCTATTTCATGTCGTTTTATAAGATAAAAGGAAAAGGCCTGCTGGAAATCCTGTTCATCATCTCCATGATGAGTCCCAACTTTATCGGCGCCTACTCCTGGATCCTGCTTCTGGGAAGAAGCGGAACCGTGACCCAGTTCTTAAAGGGCCTGGGAATCCACATGCCGTCTATTTACGGCTTTGGAGGAATGCTGCTGGTATTTGCCCTTAAGCTGTATCCGTTTATCTACATGTATGTATCGGGAGCCCTCAAAAAGATAGATGTGGCCCTGTCTGAGGCGGCGGAAAGCCTGGGATGCGGAGGCCTGAAAAAGGTCTTTACCGTAATCATGCCCCTGGTCACCCCTACCCTGATAGCGGCAGCCCTGCTGGTGTTCATGAACTGTATGGCAGACTTTGGCACCCCGGCCCTGATTGGCGAGGGATACCGTGTTATGCCCACCCTGGTATACTCCGAGTTCGTGGGAGAGACAGGCGGTTCCGCCAACTTTGCGGCATGTATGGCGACCATTATGGTGGTAGTCACCGCAACTGTGTTCCTGCTGCAGAAATGGTATGTGAATACCAAGTCCTTTACCATGAGCTCCATGAGGCCGATTCAGCCCAAGGAGGTCCATGGAATCAAAGGCTTTTTCATTCACCTGTTTATCTATCTGCTGGCAGCCACCTCCATCATACCCCAGTGCATGGTTGTTTACACCTCCTTCCGCGCCACCAAGATGCAGGTGTTTGTGGATGGATTTTCTCTGGAAAGCTACCGCAAGGTGTTCTCCACAGCCATCCAGTCCATCAAGAATACATATCTTTACTGCCTGGCAGCTATTGTGATTATCGTGGTCCTGGGCATGCTCATCGCGTACCTGGCAGTGAGGCGCAAGAGCTGGCTGACCAACGCCATTGACACCATTGCCATGTTCCCGTACATTGTACCGGGTTCCGTCCTTGGTATTACGTTACTGATTGCATTTAACCATCCTCCTATGATGCTGGCCGGTTCCGCCATCATTATGGTCATATCCCTGGTCATCCGGAGGCAGGCATATACGCTGCGTTCCAGCTCCGCCATTCTTTACCAGATCAGTCCCAGCATGGAGGAGGCCGCCATCAGCCTGGGCGATTCACCATCCATGTCCTTTGTGAAGGTGACGGCGAAAATGATGCTTCCGGGTGTTGCGTCCGGCGCCATATTAAGCTGGATTACTTTGATTAATGAACTGAGTTCTTCCGTCATGCTCTATACGGCCAACACAAGGACCATGTCGGTGGCCATATACAATGAGGTCATCCGGGCCAGCTACGGAACAGCCGCTGCCCTGGCAACCATCCTCACCGTTACCACCGTGGTATCCCTGCTCATCTTCTTCAAGGTGTCGGGCAATAAGGACGTGACAATGTAACTGCCGTATGATAAACTGAAAACTGCAGTAATGTGCAGTGTGTTAATATTAAAAATGGTAAAAGGTGCAGGCGTATGAAGAAGCGAAAACAAACATGTTTCAGGGACGAAATCCGGAAAAGTTTGATTTTTCATGCGCTTGCACCTTGCTTTATATCGCTGGTGGTCCTGCTTCTGGTGTTTACAGCGGTGGGGTCCCAGCAGATCATCCGGAAGAGCAGGACCATGCTGGAGCACTTTTCCGGGGAGTTTGAGGGCGTTATAGACAGCTATGTGGACGAGAATAAAAGGATGGCAGGGGAGCTGGACGTGGAACAGTTCAAGGGACTGTCTTCCTATAAGACAGAGGCAGTGTCGGAGATTTACCGGTTCCTTAACGGGCAGGTTTACAGGGGTGACTATTACCTGTTTGACCGGGACAGGAATCTGGTTTTTTCCACCAACAGCCAGTCCAATGTCATACAGTACATAGGAAATTATCTGCCCTGGAACACAACGGACCAGAATGACAGCAAAAATGACTGTATCTTTATCTATGACAATACGGTGATAGACGGAAGGGCCCTTCCTGCATGGCTCATGTTCCAGACCGTGGTAAAGGACGGAAGGCTCCAGGGATACAGCGGCTTTGTGCTGAAAGCAGATGCGTTTAAGGAACGGCTGGGAAATATGGAACAGCCCGTACTGCTGATTAACAAGTTCAACCGACTGTTCACCGACGGGGTGTCCAGGTTCCAGAACGACCGGGGCAAGCTGGTGGAGGAATTCCGCGACGGCGGCAGCATGGTGCATCTGGAGAACAGATGGTATTACACGGACAGCGTGTCCGTGCTGGATGAGGAGGCGTCCGTACAGGTCATATACGACTGTACATCCTTTGTCCAGCTGTGCCTTATGTCCCTGGTGCTGGTGGGATTTCTGGCCCTGGCAGTGACCCTGGCCATTTACAGGAGCGCAGGCAAGGTGGCGGACAAAAAGACGGAAATCATTTACGATCTCATAGGCGCCCTGGACCAGGTGGAGAAGGGGGATTTGGATGTGTCCCTGGAAATTACCTCGGGTGATGAGTTTGAGCGCATCGGCCATTCCTTCAACACCATGATAGGCAGCATACGCCATCTGCTGGCCAGGCATCAGGAACTGGCAAAGGAGAACATGCTGGCCACGGTCCAGATTCTGGAATCACAGTTTAACCCGCATTTTCTCTTCAATACCCTGGAATCTATCCGGTATATGATAAAGTTCGGGCCGGGGGAGGCGGAAAAGATGCTGGTCAGCCTGTCCAGAATGCTGCGCTACAGCATCCAGAACGGCAAGGATGTGGTGACGGTGAAGGAGGAGATGGATTTCATCAGCCGGTATCTGCAGGTTATGCTCTACCGGTATGGCGACCGGTTAAGATACAGCATTGACCTGGAGGAGGGCAGCAGGAATGCGTCCATACCGAGGATGGCCCTGCAGCCCATTGTGGAGAATTCCATCAAATACGGTTTTGGTGAGGACCGTGACTGCCTGGAGATCCGTATCAGCACCAGGATACAAAATGAGGTTCTCTCCGTCATTATATCGGACGACGGAGTGGGAATCAGCACAGAGCTTCTGGAGAAGCTGAAGGCCAATCTGGACCAGGGACAGAACCAGACAGACCATATCGGCATCTACAATGTCCATAAGAGGATACGTCTGGTCTATGGAAGCGGGTATGGAGTGGGAATTGACAGTGAAATGGAAAAGGGGACAGTGGTGACGCTCCGGGTGCCCTGCGAAGAGTAAGGCACAGGGGACGGCGCACTCCCGGTGTAAGGATGGGGGGATTCTGTCATGTTATTAAAAGTAGTGATTGTGGAGGATGAGGAGATCATCAGAAAGGGTCTTACCTTCGCCTTAAACTGGCTGGACATGGGCTGTATTATTGTGGGCACGGCCAAGGATGGGGCAGAGGGGCTGGAGACCATACGGAGGGAGCAGCCGGATATTGTGCTGACCGACATAAAAATGCCTAAGATGAACGGGCTTAAGATGATAGAGACAGCCATCAAGGACCAGCAGTTTTACAGCCTGGTGCTGACCAGCTATTCGGAGTTTGAGCTGGCCCGGCAGGCCATCCATATGGGTGTCACGGACTATCTGCTAAAGCCTGTGGACGAGGATGAGCTGAAGGAGTCTCTGGACAAAATCCGTCAGCAGATAGCTTACGCCAGCAAGTATGAGAAAATCGAGAAGATATCCCAGGACAGGCTACTGACAGTCTATGATGAATGGAAGATATTTGACAGCGCAAAGAACAGCATGGATCCCTACGTAAAGAGAACCTATGAGTTCGTGAAGCAGCATTACAAGGAAAAGGTGAGCATCAACCAGGTGGCGGAAAGCCTGGGGGTCAGCACCAGCTATCTCAGCAGGAAGCTGAAGGCCGGGCTTAACACCACCTTTGTGGACCTGCTGAACCAGTACAGGATTAAGAAGGCCCTGAATATGCTGAGCCAGGGCACCATGCGGATCTATGAGATATCCGATGAGCTGGGATTCAGCGAGTATAAACATTTCTGCGGCGTATTCAAGAAATACACCAATGTGACGCCCTCGGAGTTCTTAAAGAACGGAGGCGTGGCTGTGGTGGGCGAGAAGGACAGCCGCGGGTGAGAGGGTAAGAAAAGGAGGAGGCGCCTTTTGGCGGAATGAACCTATGATTCCGCCTGGGATCCGGCCTGGGGGTCTGTCTGGGGTCCGGCCTGGGATTCTGTCTGGGGTCCGGCCTGGGATTTTGCCAGGGGCTCTGCCTGGGATTCTGCCGCAGGTCCGGCCTGGGACGGTGTGGCGGGCTGCACCGGAACCAGCGGGTCCTTGATGCCGTATAACCGTTTCCACTCCTTTGTGCCCTCCACCTTTACCGCCTCACAGCGGTTCAGATTCAGGAATTTTACCAGTTCATAACAGCTGACCCAGATTTCATTGTTGCTGTCCTTTTGGGACTCATCAAATATGAGTTCCAGGCCAAAGTGGAGATGGGGGTCGTCGATGTTGTTGGTGTTCTCGGTGCGGCTGTAACCGGTGCGCCCCAGATAGCCTATGACGTCCCCGGCCTGCACCACGCTTCCCACCTCCAGGCCTGACTGGTAGGGGTAATTCTTGCGCAGATGAGCGTAATAGTAGTACCGCTTGTGGTCAAAGCTGCGTATTCCCAGCCGCCAGCCGCCGTACTGGTTCCAGCCCAGGGCTTCCACATAGCCGGATTCCACGGCAACCACCGGAGTTCCCACCTGGCCCATCATGTCGTGGCCCAGGTGCTGGCGCTTGAAGCCATAGCTGCGGGCCACGCCAAAGTCGTCAAAATCGCTGTAGGGAAAGCCCTTGGCAATGGGAGAAAATGCCTTGAGCCCGTATTTGGTCACCCAGACCGTGGCGGGGTCTCCGGGGGCGCCTCCTGCCACTCCGGAAGGCAGATAAGCGGCCGGGGCTTCGCCTGCCGGTATCTCTGCCTCAAACTGCCCTACCATGCCATCTAATACAGCTCCGTAGGCCTGGCGGTAATAAGAGTAATATTTCATGTCTTTTGTCAGTTCTTCTATGGTGGTTTCACCATTTTTCAGTTTTTCTGCCACAGCGGTCATGTGTTCCGGCTTATATTTGGAAAAATCCCCGCCGTAACGGGTTCCCAGATAGGCCAGCAAATCCACCCAGTTCAGATGAACATCAGCCTGGCAGGTGTCCACGTCAAGGCGGAATGCCTGGTTCATGGCCTCCGAGGTGACGCCGAAGTCCACCCATTTGATATAATCCTTATTTTTAGCTTCTTTCTTATCTGTCCCTGTCTTGTCCGGGTCTGCTCCGTCTATGTTTTCCAGGGGATTCATGTATCCGGCCAGCCTGGAGGCCTGGCTCATGACTGCCTGGCCCGGGTCTGTTTTAAACAGGAAGATGCTGAGACACAGCAGGCTCAGCACCATCATTTCCCCGTAAATCACTGTCTTTGTACTGATATGTAAATGCTCCCGGAGCATTCGGAAGAATCTCATGATATAACCGCCTCCTGACACCCTTTCGGGAAATATGGGTCCTGGAGTAATCTTATGTCTGTCCGTGCTGTTTTATGCATGAATGAAGGGGGAGGGGCAATTTGTACAAAAGAAAAACTTCCTTCTTTTGGCCGTAAACGTATACGGCCGTAAAATTTACGAAAAAATGCCTAAATTATTATGCAAAATGCATAGGGGTACCTGTGCATTTTGTTGGTTCTGGAAATGGCGGGAAAACCTGGCTGATGGTATAATATTTTTAAGCGTAAACGTTTACGAAAACCATTCTTTAAAACGGAGAAATGGGGAGAAGGCCTATTATGAAACAAGTGACAATCAAAGATATTGCCAGGGAGGCAGGGGTATCCATCGCCTCTGTATCCAGGGCGTTAAACGGGATGGATGGTATCAGCGAGGAAAACCGCAGCCGGATATTACGGGTATGCGAACGGCTCTCCTACACGCCCAACGGCCTGGCCCGGAGTCTTGTGAAGCGCAGGACTCAGACCATAGGCATCATCATGCCGGATATCATGAGCCCTTTTTATTCCGAACTCATGGTGAAGGCCTCGGATGCTGCCCACAAAAGAGGGTATCAGGTATTATTATGCAACAGCTTCCGGGAGCTGAAGGCAGAGAGGGATTATCTGAAGCTTCTGGCAGAGCACCAGGTGGAGGGAATCCTGATATTTCCCATTGGTCCCAGGAGCACGGAGAGCATGGCTGAGTTTATTCATAATGTACCCATGGTAGCCCTTAACGAGCTTACGGGCCAGTGCGGGATTCCCTATGTCTGCGCCGACGAGGAGCAGGCGGGCAGAATCGCCGCCGAGTATCTCATATCCAAAGGGTGCAGGAACCTGCTGTTTGTGGGGTTCAAGCCCGAACGCCTGGCCCACCGCTACAGGGCCGCCAGTTTTCTGGAGACAGCCAGGGCAAAGCGGATTCCGGCCCAGGTATACGAGTGCAATCTGGATTTTCGGACCAGCTTTGAAAGGGGATATAACCACTTCAAGCATTTCCTTCAAAGCGGACTGGCCATGCCGGACGGAATCGTGGCTGCCAGCGATGCCACGGCCAACGGGATTGTCAAGGCATGCCGGGAAAATGGAATCCGCATACCTGAGGATTTTTCACTCATTGGGTTTGACAACATAACCGAGGAATTGCCCTACATCGAGCTTACAACGGTGGCAGTTTCCCATGAGGAACAGATGGAGACCGCCGTGGAGCTGCTGCTGGGAATGGTGGAGGAGGGCGCGCCAGTGGGGGGAAAGGCTTCTGTGAAGCTGGAACCGAGGCTGGTGGAGCGCCGTTCCTGCAAGGGATAGACAAGGGATAAACAAGGGATAAAATGAAGGGCTGACAGAAGAGAGTATGCAGGCAACAGAAAGGAGCAGGCAGTATGCAGACAGATACAAAGGCCGGAACAAAAGGCGGCGTCCGGGAATTTTCCAGGAAACGCCGTCTTATGAATCAGGCAGGAAGCATTGTAAAGAATCCATACAATATCATGGTGGTGATTTCCGTGATATTCATGGTTTATCTGATTCTGATTCCTCTGGGACAGATGATTATACAGACGCTTACCCTGGCAGGCGCAGACGCGGCCAGGGTGGACGGGGGAAGGGAGGGGATGTTTACCCTCTATTACTGGAAACGGGTTCTGACCAGCAGCATTTCCCAGAAAATGCTGTGGACTCCCCTTAAGAATTCCTTATTGATATCCGTGTGCACGGCTGCGTTTGGAATTACCCTGGGCTCACTGCTGGCATGGCTCATGGTCCGCAGCGACCTGCCATATAAGAAATTCTTTTCCCTGGCCCTCATCATTCCCTATATGATACCATCCTGGTGCAAGTCCATGGCATGGCTGACCATATTCAAGAATGAACGTGTGGGCGGCGCCCAGGGCCTTCTGGGATTTTTGGGGATTCAGACACCGGACTGGCTGGCCTACGGGCCGTTTGCCATTATCGTGGTGTTAGTCATCCACTATTATGCCTATGCCTACCTGCTGGTGTCCTCGGCCCTCAGCTCCATCAACTCGGAGCTGGAAGAGATGGGGGAAATCCTGGGAGCCAGCAAGGCCAGGATACTTACAAAGATTACATTCCCGCTGGTGATGCCGGCTATTCTGTCCGCGGTTATCATGACCTTTTCAAAGGCAATGGGCACCTTCGGCGTTCCGTCGGTTTTAGGGCTTAAAATCGGATACTACACCGTATCCACCACCATGTACAACTCCATACAGAACGGGCAGAACCGGGTGGCGTTTGCCATATCTCTGATTCTCATAGCCATTGCCTCCTTCAGCGTGTTCTTAAACCAGAAGGCCATTGGTTCCAGAAAATCCTTCAGTACCATAGGAGGAAAGGGCAGCAGGAGCAATCCCATACGCCTGGGCAAATGGAGGCCGGTTATCGTGGGGATTCTCATTGCCTTCATCGCAGTGGCCGTTGTGTTTCCGGTGGTCATTCTGCTGTACCAGTCCTTTATGCTGGAGCCGGGCAACTACAGCCTCAGCAATTTCACCCTTCATTACTGGACCGGAGGTTCCGTGCCCACCATTGACCAGGGCGAGCCGGGTATATTTAAGAATCCGCAGTTCATGAAATATGTGGTCAACACCATCAAGCTGGTGGTGCTTACCTCCCTGTTTGCAACCGTGTTCGGACAGCTGATTGGCTATATCAATTCCAGGGGACGCAAGCTGTTCTCAGGAAAACTGGTGGAGCAGCTGGTATTTATACCTTACCTGATTCCATCCATTGCCTTTGGCGCCATGTACCTGGCTCTCTTTGCAACGGCTAAGAAAATAGAAATGTTCGGCTACCGCATCACCCTGGTACCGTCCCTGTACGGCTCCTTTGCCCTGCTGGTGCTTATCGCTGTGGTGAAGAACATGCCCTTTGCCTCCAGGGCGGGAACATCCAATATGCTCCAGATCAGTACGGAGTTAGAGGAAGCCGCCCAGGTGGAAAACGCGGGATTCCTGCGCAGGTTCTTTAAGATTGTGTTCCCTCTGTCAAAGGGCGGTATGATAAGCGGATTCATGCTGGTGTTTATCAGCATCATGAAGGAACTGGACCTGATAGTTATACTCATGACGCCCAGCCAGCAGACGCTGCCCTATATGGCGTACGCCTATTCGGCGGAAAATCTGATTCAGCTGTCCAGTGCAGTGACCATCGTTATGTTTGTGCTGGTATTCTTCGTCTACTGGTTTGCCAATACCTTTACGGACGCGGACATCACCAAGGGCTTTTAATGCGGGAGGATATGAAAGATGAGCAGAATTGAATTAAGAGGAATCAATAAATATTATGGCAGGAACCATGTGTTAAAGGACATCAACCTGGTGATTGAGGACGGGGAGTTTATGACACTGCTGGGGCCGTCCGGCTGCGGAAAGACAACCACCCTGCGCGTGGTGGCAGGCCTGGAGAAGCCCCAGGAAGGGTATATGTACATGGGGAACAGGGAGATTGTCAATGCGCCTGAAAAGTTTTATGAGGAACCGGGAAAACGCCATCTTAACCTGGTATTCCAGTCGTATGCCCTTTGGCCCCATATGACGGTATTTGACAATGTGGCCTTTGGCCTGGAAGTGGCAAAGGTGCCCAAGGAGGAGATACGAAGGAAGGTGGAAAATGCCTTAAAACGCATGAGGATTGAGGCGTTCATTGACCGGTATCCGTCGGAACTGTCAGGCGGACAGCAGCAGCGCGTGGCCATAGCCAGGGCCATTGTGTCGGAGCCGGAGGTGCTGCTTTTGGACGAGCCGCTGTCCAATCTGGACGCCAAGTTGAGAATCGAGATGAGAAGTGAAATTAAACAGCTCCATCAGGAGTTAGGCACCACCATTATCTATGTGACCCATGACCAGACGGAGGCCCTGACCATGTCTACCAAAATAGCCATTTTCTTTGAGGGTGTGCTGGAGCAGGTGGCGCCGCCCATGGAGCTGTACCAGAATCCTGCCTCCCTGCGTGTGGCTGACTTTATCGGCAATCCAAAGGTGAATTTCCTTCCGGGAAAGGCCAGGGTGGCGGGAGATACCATGACCGTGGAATCCGTTTTGGGAACCGCGTCTTATGACAGGAAGTCCTTTACCGGGGAAGCCCCGGGTGACGGAAGCTTTGAGGCAGTGGTCGGGGTGAGACCGGAGTTGGTGGAGATACTGGACGGACCCGCAGAGGGGAGCATAGAGGCGGAAGTATACTCTGTGATGCCGGCCGGTTCAGAGACAACCATTTACCTGGAGGTGGGCGGGGAACGAATCCTGTCCAAGCAGAACGGACTTAAGCAGTACAGTCCGGATCAAAAGGTGTGGCTGCGGATTAATCCGGATAAGATGAACGTGTTTTGCAAGGACAGCGGCAGGCTGGCAAAGCTGGCTGTCATGGACGCACAGCAGGACCAACAAAATTCAAATAAATGATAAAGGAGAAGAAATCATGAGGAGAAGAGGAAAACGTTTATTGGCACTGGCTTTGGCAGGCGTGATGGCTGCATCTGCGCTTACGGGCTGCGAAAAGATTGAGGACACAAAGGCTGCATCCGGGAACACAACAGCTGCCAAGGCAGCAGATGAGGGCAAGGCCGGGGAGCAGCCGGGATCAGGAGAGACGCAGAAGGAGGCGGCTGGAGACAAGGCAGGAGAGAATGCGGCAGGGGAAAATGCAGCAGGAGGAAATGCAGCGTCTGCCCCGGAGGAGCAGTGGGCCGTGGACGCGGGACTGTATGAGGATGAATCCTCAGATGAACTGTATAAGAAGGCACTGGACGAGGAGGGCGGGAAGGTAGTCATTTATTCCATTTCCAGCCGTATGGCTAAGGTAAAGGCCAGCTTTGAGGAGGATTATCCCGGCATGACCCTGGAGGTATATGACATCAATGCCAATGACATGTCCACCAAACTGAGCACAGAGTACAACTCGGGTATACGCACAGCTGACGTAATCCATTCCAAGGAACAGACAGGGGATTACATGATTAATTTCTTTAACAAGGGAATCCTGCACAATTACCAGCCTGAATCCATTTACAAGAATGTGAACCAGGAATATTTAAAAGATATGACGCCTTTGTACTTTGAGACTGACTGGTGGTTCTACAATACCGGCATCTATACGGAAACCCCCATCACCAACTGGTGGGATGTGACAAAGCCGGAATGGAAGGGAAGCTTCGTGCTCCAGAACCCAATCGGCACAGTGAGCTACATGGCCCTGTTCACCACTATGGTGGAGCATGCGGACGAGATGGCGGAAGCCTATAAGGCGTGCTACGGCGAGGATATTGTACTGGCGGACGACGAGCCCACGGCAGCCCATGCCTGGATGAAGCGGGTGCTGGAAAATGATCCGGTCATCTTTGACTCAAACAACGAGGTCATCCAGTCTGTGGGAGAGGGCAAGGAGTCAAAGCTCATTGGCTACACACCGTCCTCCAAGTACCGGGAGCGGGCTGACAAGGGGTGGAATATCGAATCTGAGCCCCTTAAGATGGAGCCTGTTTCCGGCGTGGCCTTCATGAACTTTGTGGCAGTGGTAAACGAGGCGCCTCATCCAAACGGAGCCAAGCTGCTGATTCGCTATCTGTTAGGCGGCGAAGATGGAAACGGAAATGGTATCAAACCATTCAACACCATCGGAGGATGGCCGGTACGCCCGGAGACAACCCCGGCAGAAGGCAATATCCCCTTGGAGGATATGAAGCTTTGGATGATTAATTATGACTTCGTCTATAAAAATCTGCAGGATGTACAGGACTACTGGTACCAGTTCCGGTAATATGCAGTGGCGTAAAGGAGAGGAGAGCTTCGGATGCCGGACATATTAGAGGGATACAGGAAGCAAAAGGAATATCTGATCTGCGTCGATTCAGACGGCTGTGCCATGGATACCATGGACTCAAAACATATAACCTGTTTCGGGCCCTGTCTGATTCCGGTCTGGGGGCTTTCACAATGGGAGCAGAAGATACGCAGGCGCTGGGATGAGATCAATCTTTACACCATGACCAGGGGAATCAACCGTTTTAAGGGCCTGGCCATGATTCTGGCTGAAATTGACCGGACATATAAACCAGTGCCGGATGTGGATGCCTTTGTCCGATGGACAGGGGAAGCGCCGGAGTTGTCAAACCAGGCAGTAAAGGCCCAGTGGGAACGGACCGGAAAGGAGATATTCCGACAGGCACTGGAATGGTCTGAGGAAGTAAACCGGAAAATCGGGGCCATGCCGGAAGAAGCCAAATGCGCCTTTGACGGTGTGCGTGAGGCCCTTAAGGCGGCCCATGAGACAGCGGACGTGGCAGTGGTATCCTCTGCCAACAAAAAGGCGGTGGAGGAAGAATGGCAGAGACAGGGCCTGATGGAATATGTGGACGTGGTCCTGTCCCAGGACTCCGGGTCAAAGTCCGCCTGTATCAATGCTCTTCTGAAAAAGGGGTATTGCCCGGACCATGTGCTCATGGTGGGGGATGCGCCTGGGGACTGTGAGGCAGCGGCGGACAACGGGGTATATTACTATCCCATCCTGGTAAAGCATGAGGAGATGTCCTGGCGCCGGTTCCCGGCCGAGGCGCTAAAAAGGCTGGTCATGGGGGAATACGGAGGGGCCTGGCAGGAACAGATGGTGAGAACATTTCGCGATAATCTGTCCTGATGCCGGTATTTACATCTCCGGCTCTCCATCAGCAGCATGGTACATCTCCGGCTCTCCATCAGCAACATGGCATCACAAGTACCAGGCTGATGGAATCAGAGCATTTCCCCGGCAGGCTTTGCCTTGCAGTGAAGAATGGATTTTCAGGCCGCAGCGATGCTTCGTCTGCGGCCTTTTTTTGCGATCCGGGGAATGCGCGGCGTATTAATTTCCTGTTGGATTGTATGGGGTGTGCCTGGTTTTAATGGGGGGCGGGTGGGGTGAAACAGGCATTCCCTTCCTTTCATGGGGCTCTGGCAGGAGTCTGGTATTTCAGGCGGGGAGGAGAGTGGGGAAATGGGAAAGCGGGTATAAGGACAAACTGGCGCAGGGCTGAACAGGCAGCAGATTTAAGTGGAAAAAGCGCCCTGATTTATGTATAATGGAGACAGCGGTGAAAGCGGCATGAAGGAGGATTACATAATGGAAAATTTTGAGTTTTTTACACCAACCAGGATGATATTTGGAAAGAATACCCATCAGCAGGTAGGAAAGATTGTCAAGGAATACGGATTTAAGAAGGTGCTGGTGCATTTCGGCGGGTCCAGCGCTAAGAAGTCCGGACTTCTGGACGCAGTTACAGGCTCTCTTGAGGCAGAGGGAATACAGTATGTGACGCTGGGGGGCGTACAGGCCAATCCCACTCTGTCTAAGGCCAAGGAGGGCATCGAACTGTGCCTGAAGGAGGGCGTGGATCTGGTGCTGGCTGTTGGAGGAGGCAGCGTGATTGACTCATCCAAGTGTATAGCAGACGGCGCAGGGAACCCGGATGTGGATGTATGGACCTATTTCCGCCAGGAGGCTGTGCCTGCCAGGGCATTGCCGGTGGGCGTCATTCTTACGCTTTCTGCCTCGGGCAGTGAAATGAGCGCGTCCTGTGTCATTACAAATGAGGAAAATGGATTTAAGCGGGGCTTTAACAGCGTGACCCACCGCCCGCTGTTTTCCATCTGCAACCCGGAGCTGACCTGCACGGTAAGCAAATACCAGACAGCCTGCGGAACAGTGGATATCATGATGCATACCCTGGAGCGGTATTTCAGCAAGACCAGGGATACGGAACTGACGGACCGCATAGCCGAGGCATTGTTAAAATCCACGGTGGAGGCAGGAAGGATTGCCGATAAAGATCCGGATAACTATGAAGCCAGAGCCGCTCTTATGTGGGGAGGAAGCCTTTCCCACAACGGGTTGACAGGGGCTGGAAGGGATTTCTTCATGCAGGTCCATCAGCTGGAGCATGAGCTTTCCGGCATGTACCCATCCATTGCCCACGGAGCAGGTCTGGCAGCCCTGTGGCCATCCTGGGCCAGGTTTGTGTGCCCCAGTGATGTGAACCGCTTCGCACGTTATGCGGTCCAGGTGTGGAACATAGACATGGATTTTGACTGCCCTATGAACACGGCCCTGGCAGGAATCCGGGCCACAGAAGATTTCTATAAGAGCCTGGGTATGCCCTCTTCCTTAAAAGAACTGGGTGTGGAGGAAGAACGCCTGGAAGAAATGGCTGTCAAGTGCACCAACATGGGAAAGCGTACCCTGCCGGGCATCCGGGAACTGGGCAAGGAAGAGATGATGGAAATTTACAGGATGGCTTTGGGAGAGTAGCGGGTACAGGAGAATCGCGGATTCAGGAGAATCGCGGGTATGGAGATACCAGCCGCAGATGGATAATGGCCATAGGAGTTTAGCCTGCCCGGAAAATACGAAGGAGACAGAAAATGGATGCAATAGACAGGCGCAGAAGTATACGCAGGTTCTCAGACAAGGAAATACCCCATGAGGTTATCTGTAAAATTGTGGAAAGCGGGATAAAGGCACCATCAGCAAAGAACAGGCAGCCATGGAAATTTATGGTCATTCAGGGACAGGCAAAAGAAAACATGCTGAGGGCGTTTCAGGCCGGAATCCAGCGGGAGAAGGCAGGAAAAGCCATGCTGCCGGACAGCAGCAGGCACCTGGGAGGCGCGGAGTACACGGTACAAATCATGGAACAGGCGCCTGTGGTCATATTTGTCCTGAATCCCCTGGGGAAGGGGATGTTTTCTCCCCTCAACGACGAGGACAGGATTTATGAGCTCTGTAATATCCAGTCTGTCAGCGCGGCAATTGAGAATATGCTTTTGGAAGCAACGGATATGGGAATCGGCAGTCTGTGGATCTGCGACATATTCTTTGCCTATGAGGAGCTGTGCGCATGGATGGACTGCGGGGATGAGCTGGTGGCAGCCGTGGCCTTTGGGTATCCGGAGGAATCGCCGCCGCCACGTCCGCGCAAAAAGCTGGAGGATGTGGTAGTCTGGAAGCGCTGAGTCAGAACGTTGGGTTTGAAATGGGGAAATTATGGCGCAGCCTATTGCCAACCACCCTCATATGTGCTATGATTCAGCTATAATTAAATAAAGTTCTTCGGGGCAGGGTGTGATTCCCTACCGGCGGTAATAGTCCGCGACCCGCTACGGCGGCTGATCTGGTGTGATTCCAGAACCGACAGTATAGTCTGGATGAGAGAAGAAGGTGTGTAAGTGGTAGATGAACAGGCCCCGGATTATTTGCGTATCCGGGGCTTTTATAGTGCACGCATTCCGAAGGACACATATACGCACGTAAGTGACCGGAAAACGGACACCAAGTGCTCATAACGGGCCCCTTCACTAGGTTCGTGGGAGACCTCACCAAGTGAAGGGTCATGTATCGCACGTAAGTGACCAAAATACGGTCACTAAGTGCTCATAACAAGGAGGATAGGGAAATGAAACAGAATCACTTACTCAGTGTAAGGAATGTAACCGTCATGGCCATGTTCGGCGCCCTGGCGGCAGTGCTTATGATTTTTGAGGTGCCGCTTCCATTTATCGCGCCGTCATTTTACGGCATGGATATCAGTGAGGTGCCGGTGCTTGTGGGTACCTTTGCCCTGGGGCCTGTGGCAGGCGTTGTCATGGAACTGGTGAAAATCCTGGTGAAGCTGATACTAAAGCCTACCAGCACGGGATTTGTGGGGGAGTTTGCCAATTTCTGCTTTGGATGCTCCCTTGTGCTGCCGGCCGGTATTATTTACAGGCTTAAAAAGACGAAAAAGGGGGCTGTCATGGGAATGGCTGCGGGAACTGTAATCATGACAATTGTGGCTGTGATACTCAATGCGGTTGTTATGCTTCCGTTCTATTCCCATTTCATGCCCCTGGACACTATCATTGCTGCAGGCGCGGCCATCAACCCGGCTATCAGCAATGTGTGGACATTCGTAATCCTGGCTGTAGGCCCCTTTAATATACTGAAAGGCGCCATTGTAAGCCTGCTCACCGCCCTGGTCTATAAAAGGGTCAGCGTTATCATCCATTCGGATTCAGGACGGCGGGCGGTTAAGGCTTCTTAAGGATTCACATCCGGCGCCGGGTGTGAATGAGATGAGGATACAGTCTGTTTTACCGGAATCATTTCGATATATCCCCTGGTCCCTATGGGTTCCAGCTGAATCCTGGGATTTTCAGGGTCAGGGGCCAGACCGATGACCGACAGGTCGTAACGTTCCATGGCTGTCTGAACCATCTGTATGGCCTGGCAGAAGTCCTCTTCCTCGAAGGGCTCTCCCTGAAACATGAGGTAACTGGCAGCCGGCAGCTGGATTACATCAAAGCCCTCCGGCACAGGACCGCTGTAGTCTGAGGATACTTCCACGCCCTGAACGTATTGGGATGTACCCTCCGGGCGGTATTGTTCGGGGAGCCAGAGGCATACCGGTTCGCCGCTTATGGATTTGATGCTGGTGAGAAGTCCCCACACATCACAGCCGGCTTCATTGCAGTAGGTCATGTAATCATACGCCTGGATGCCCCGCTTAAGGATGATCTTGCGGGCTGGTTTTTCAATGACCTGAATAAATACGTTCTTAATTTGTTCCATATTCATGGGCTCCTTTTCTGTGAATCTGTATTTTACGCCGTAGGGGGTCATCAGATACAGGGGAACGGGATGAGCGGCGTATTCACGGGGATTACAGCCGAATTCACGGAGAAATGCCCTCTGGTATCCGTCCACGCTTCCGAATCCCAAATCAAAAGCAACATCAATGACTTTGCAGTCCTCGTCCCGCAGCCGCAGGGCGGACCGGGACAGTTTGTAACGCCGGATGTAGTCAGCCGGCGAAAGACCGGTCAGCTTCCTGAACAGCCTGGCAGAATACCAGGGAGAAAAATGGGAGGCCTTCGATAAATCAGCCAGAGTAATGGACTCCTGCCAGTGGCTCTCTATATAATCCTGCATTCTTTGGACTGCTTCTATCTGTTCTTTCATCTGTATCACCTCCGACGTTTATCATTATACAGAACCGGAAAAAGGATTTCTCGACTATTCTTGCCCATGTAAGTAAAAAACCACCACGGCAATATAGAACCGTGGTGATTTCCTATCTCTTAACATAACTCTGTAATCCGCCGTAGATAAATCCGCCGTACACGAATCCTGTGTACACGAATGCGGCGTACACCGCACGTTTACAGCGGGATGATTTCCCCGTCATCCGGCACCAGCAGATTGCCGTCATAGTATTCCCTGCCCTCAGCCGTATATAGGGCTTTGCGCTCCGACAGGTGTTTGTCCTCCGTATGCCATAGCACAAGGTTGGGGATGGAGAGCTCCTTTGCCAGCTCGCAGGCCTCTTTTACCGTGCTGTGGTGTTTTTCATAGGGTTCGAAGATATCACGGTCGCGGTACAGGCAGAAGGCTTCGTGAAGCAGCCAGTCACTGCCTTCCACGTAGGGGCGGCACTCCGCGTTGTACGGCTCATCGCCTGCGCAGGTGAACCGGCGGCCGTTTTTCAGAGTGGTGGTAAATCCGAACTGCCTGGCCTTGGTGGACAGTATATCAAAGAAGGTGACGTCATAGTCCAGGATATGGACTGTCTCGCCGTCCTCCACCGGCACCAGGAAAATGCGGCTTCCAATCATCTTATAGAACTTGCCCTGGATCGTCAGGCGGCAGATGGTGGAGATGGTATCCACCAGTCCCTGGTGGCAGTAAATCTGCAGCTCGCCTTCATACTTTCCTTTTTTCATGGCAGCAGCCACCATGCGCACCATCCACACAATACCCATGATGTGGTCCGTGTGCTCATGGGTGACGAAAATGTTGTGGATATGGCACAGGTCCACATCCATATCCTCCAGGATGCGCAGGATGCCGTTTCCTCCTCCTGCATCCACCATGAAATATTCATCCCCGTCCTTTATGGCAAAACAGGTATTATAACAGCGGGTGGCCTGGGCATTTCCTGTTCCAAATACGTATAATTCCTCCATTGGCATCTCTTCTCCTTAGAAAAAATTTAGATAATCTTAAACCTTTGTTCAGTTGGAAAAACTTTTCATTTCATTAAGAATATGTTACTATAACTTTAAATAAAATGCAATTGGGATTGGGGGAATATGATGATGAGGGATTTGGCATATCTTAAGCTCCTGGCAAAAGAATACCCCACAGTAAAGGAAGCCACCAGTGAAATTGTCAATCTGACAGCGATTTGCAGTCTTCCCAAGGGAACCGAATATTTTTTCAGCGACTTGCACGGGGAATATGAGGCGTTTATACACCTGCTGCGTTCTTCGTCCGGCATTACCCGGGAGAAAATCAAGGAGACCTTCGGCCACCTGATTCCCGAGGAGGAGCAGGTACAGCTGGCAAACCTGATTTATTATCCGGAGCGGAACCTGGCCCGTATGATGAAACAGGGGCACTACACCGAGGATTGGCAGAAAATCACCATCTACCGTCTGGTACAAAGCTGCAAGGAGGTGTCCTCCAAGTACACCCGCTCAAAAGTCCGCAAGAAGATGCCGCAGGAATTTGCCTACATCATTGACGAGCTGCTTCACGTGGACTACAACGACGATAACAAGAAACTGTACTATAACGAAATTATACACTCCATCATTGAGAATGACACGGCGGACAAGTTCATCATTGCCCTGTGCCATCTGATTCAGAACCTGACCATTGACAACCTTCATATCATAGGCGACATCTACGACAGGGGGCCAAGGGCGGACATTATCATGAATGAGCTCATGTGCTTCCACGATGTGGATATACAGTGGGGGAATCATGATATTTCATGGATGGGTGCTGCATGCGGAAACCGTGTATTAATTGCAAATGTTGTGCGCATGGGAATTAGCTATAACAATTTTGACTGCCTTGAAGATGGTTATGGAATCAATTTGCGTCCTTTATCAGATTTTGCATCAGAGGTTTACCGCGATGATTTATGCGAGCGCTTTTTGCCAAAGGTATTAGATGAAAATGTTTATGATAAGGTGGCAAAGAGTCTGTCTGCTAAGATGCATAAAGCGATGGCTATTATCCAGCTAAAACTTATTGGCCAGATGGTGCACCGTCATCCAGAATATCATATGGAAGATAGAAATTTGCTTGAACATATTGATTACGAGAAAGGACTGTATAAGTATAATGGAATTACGTGCCCGTTAACTGATACGAATTTTCCAACGGTTGATCCTAAAAATCCGCTTGAGCTTACACAAAAGGAAGCGCAGCTTATGGATGTGTTAGCTGCATCATTTGCACACAGCGAAGCTTTGCAGCGTCATGTGCGTTTTCTTTACAGCAGCGGAAGCATGTATTTATGTATGAATGGCAATTTGTTGTTTCATGGCTGTATTCCGATGAATGAAGATGGAAGCTTTGAAAAAGTAGAGGTCGATGGCGTCAGATATGCTGGCAGAGCATTGTTAGATCGCCTTGAGCGCTCAGCGAGAGAAGCCTATTTTCTTCCTAAGGATCACCCAGATAAGCAAAAGAATGTTGACAAGATGTGGCTTTTGTGGTGCAGTGCACAGTCACCTTTATTTGGTAAGAGCCGAATGTCTGCATTTGAACGATATTTTACAAAAGAGAAAGCACTGCATGAGGAGGTATAT